>Ga0116181_1003923_pt1 | contig 11361 bp, 7 predicted proteins | sample AD_UKC075_MetaG_FD_89752 | JGI IMG/M metagenome (GOLD analysis project Ga0116181, IMG submission 89752) | Active sludge microbial communities of municipal wastewater-treating anaerobic digesters from USA - AD_UKC075_MetaG | ecosystem: Engineered > Bioreactor > Anaerobic > Digestate | place: USA...
ATGATGTATCAAATCCCACTTATCTTTTTGCTGAAAGTCGATTTGGTGTTAATAAAAAGATAAGTGGGATTTGATACATCATCATCCACATAGCTTGCACTATTGTGAATGGTTGGTATCAGGGTTAGGTTAACATCGCCCTGGGCAAAATAGCGGATCTGTGCCTGAGCCGCACAGCCCAATAAGGCCAGTAATAATGGTAGGTAGATTTTTTTCATAGCAAGGTTTGTAAGCAAGGCTACGAAAAATTTTCGCTTATTCTTCCATTTCCAACAATAAGTTGGCCACCAGGGCGGTCCACCCCGTTTGATGCGAGGCGCCCAAACCCTGACCGCTGTCGCCATGAAAATACTCATAGAATAAATGAGGTTCTCGAAAATGCTTCGCTGCCCATTCTTTCTGTTGTGCCGGATGGTACCGGAACTGACCGGTTTCGCTGCGTTCAAATATTTTCAGCAATCGTTTTGAAAGCTCATTGGCGATTTGCTTCAGGGTTAACTTCCTGCCCGATTTCGCCGGAAATTCAAACGTATAGGCATCACCGTAATACGTATAAAATTTGCGCAAGGCCTGGATGATGAGGTAGTTGATGGGAAACCAGATAGGGCCCCGCCAATTGGAATTGCCGCCGAACATCGAACTGGTACTATCGCCCGGTTCATACTGAATGCGGTATTCGATGCCCTGGTAACTGAAAACAAATGGGTGTTCCTGGTAATGCTTCGACAGAGAGCGGATGCCGTAGTCGGACAAAAACTCTGCTTCGTCGAGCAGGCGCTTTAACAAAAGCTCCAGCCGGTCGCCGAGCATGATGGCAAAAAGATAATTGCCGTCTTTGTTCTTCACTTCAATGTCGGAAATGATACGGGCGAGATCGGGACGGGTTAGGCGGATCACTTCCAGGCGGGTATTGAATTCACGCAGCTTCTCAAAAGAACTTTCATGCATGATCTCTACAGCCAGCAAAGGAATAATGCCCACCAGTGAACGGATTTTCAGGCGCTGACTGCTGCCATTTTCAAACTGGATCGCATCATAGTAAAAAGCATCTTCTTCATCCCACAACGAAATATCTTTCTTACCAATATGGTGCATGGCCCAACCAATATTCAGGAAGTGCCGGAAAAATTTCGACGCCGATTCTTCATAGGCACGGTTGTGCTGCGCCAGCTCGAGCGAAATGCGGAGCATATTAATGGCATACATGGCCATCCAACTGGTGGCATCGGCCTGTTGTAATTTCTTAATGCCATAGGGCATGTGGTTGCGGTCGAACACCCCAATATTATCCAAACCAAGAAAACCACCTTCAAAAATATCGATGCCATTGGCGTCTTTCTGGTTTACCCACCAGGTGAAATTCATGAGCAGTTTCTGGAAGGCCCGCTCCAGGAATTCCCAATCAGCCGTGCCAGTTCTTTTTTTGTCGGCCTCAAACACATACCAAACCGACCAGGCATGCACCGGCGGATTTACATCACTGAAATTCCATTCGTAAGCAGGTATCTGCCCGTTGGGATGCATATAATACTCACGCAACACCAATTGCAATTGCTGTTTGGCAAACGCGGGATCAACATGCACAAAACTGGCCGCATGGAATGCCAGATCCCAGGCCGCAAACCAGGGATATTCCCATTTATCAGGCATGGAAATAATATTGCGCGATGTCAGGTGCTGCCAATCGTAGTTGCGTTTAAACAATCGTTGTGGCGCTGTTTCGCCAGGCTCACCAAAGAGCCACTTGTACACATCGAGGTAATAAAACTGCTTGGTCCACAGTAAGCCGCCAAAAGCATCGCGCAACAATTGCTGTTTGTCAGCAGGCATATTTGCCGGCATCAGTTGTTGATAAAAAGAATCGGTTTCTGCTTTTCGACTGGCCAGGATGGCATCAAAATCGATCCAGGGATGGTCGTTGGCAGTTTTGCTGAGTCGAACGCGAAAGCGGGCCACTTTGCCCGCGCCCAATTTCTTTTGGTACCAAACAGCCGATTTGGTGCCGCATTTTATAGGATTAACCGAATCCATGCCATCCACCACATGGTTGTTGATGCCGTCTTTCACATAGGCCGCATCATTGGGCCGGCTGTACATGCGAATATTATTGGTTTCATTGTCGCAGAACAATTGCTCGGCATTTTCATGATACAAAAAATACTGCCCGTTGCGCGTGGAATCGCTTAACAAACAACCATCGTTTAATGACCTGATGGCCGGTTCACTAAAGCGCGGATTGTGTTTCCAGAAATTACGAAACCAGAGTTGCGGCAACACATGTATGGTGGCGGCTTCAGGCCCACGATTGTATACGGTGATATTTAACAGGATATCATCAAAAGAAGCTTTGGCATATTCAATGAAACAATCGAAATATCGGTTTTCATCGAAGAGGCCGGTATCCAGCATTTCAAATTCAGGCGAATAGCGGTCGCGCTGGTTTTGCCGCAACAAATCCAAATACGGGAAAGCCGCCTGCGGATATTTATACAGGAACTTGCAATAAGAATGGGTAGGCGATGAGTCGAGGTGAAAATAAAGCTCCTTCACATCTTCGCCATGATTGCCTTCGTTGTTGGTGAGGCCGAACAGTCGTTCTTTCAACAGCGGGTCCTGCCCATTCCAGAAAGCGGGCGCGAGACAAAGTACCTGGTCCTGGTCGCAGAAACCTGCCAGTGCATCTTCTCCCCAACGATAGGCATAACTTCGTGCCAGGTCGTGGTTAATATAATTCCAGGTATTGCCTTCGAGACTATAATCTTCCCGAACCGTGCCCCATTGACGGTCTGCAACATAGGGTCCCCATTTTTTCCAGTTTTTCTGATTGGCCGATAATTCCAGCCGCTCATGCTCAGCATTGGTCAAGCGATGCAGTTAAAAGGTTAATATCGGCAGCGGCAATCGAAGCAGGGTACAAATAGTAAGATGCTAATGTATGAAAAGACTTCTTCAATCAATGAAATGAGACGTTGGTTGTTGCAAGGGCGCTTGTGCCACACCGGTTTGTTCAAAAACAGAATACTCGATGGTGCGACAAATGGAATTCAATGCCAGGTCGTTGGCTGCCTCACCAAAGGGTTCACCGATATCATCAACAATGGCATCCAGCGAAATAAAAGTATAGCTGATGAACATCACCAAAAAGGGCATCATCCAATGCAATACTTCCAGTAGCCCAAAAGGCAATAAAAAGCAATAGATATATACTACGCGGTGCAACAGCACATGGTAAGCAAAAGGCAGCGGTGTGTTTAATATGCGTTCGCAACCGCCAACAATTTCTGACATCACCGATAGCCGCTTGTCGGTTGCACTTAACTGCATGCTGTCGATCAAACCTTCGCGGTGTTTAACAGCCAGCCAGTTTGCCATCAGGTCAAGAATGGCCACTGGCTTAAAATGTTTTTTTTCGATCGCGTCCATTTCTGCTGGCGACAACAGTCTTTGCAAGTTTTTGCTGTCTTTTTTTCGCAACTCATCGTTAAGCGCCCAGGCGAAAGCTGCATTCAATCGCGCAAAATGTTGTTGGTCTTCGGGCGATAAGCCTGGCATCCATGCCATTGTTTCGCGTACCAGCGATCTTGTTTCATTAACAAGTGATCCCCAAAGTTTGCGGCCTTCCCAATAACGATCGTAACTGGCCGTGTTACAAAAGCCTACGAAGATGGCCAGCGAGATACCGATCAGTGTAAATATGGTGGGACTAACAGCAAACAAACGACCGTATCTGGTGCTTTGCAAGAAAAGAACAACAAACGAAAAGCCTGTTATAACAAGCAGTTGCGGCAATATTCTTGGCAATACCGAGCCATGCCAGGCAAAAAGCATTCGCGTCCAATGTATTCTTTCTCTAACGATCATGTATAGTTGTTTTGGCTCATAAAGGTACAAATCCCCCTAATTAAGCCAGGTTTGTTATATTTGCCGTTTGCCTAGCGTGAAAAAACGACTACCATGGAAGGATACTATGTTCAGTTGTTTAGTCCGCACGGACTGATTAGATACAACAACTCCGAGATTGGCCGCGACCGGGATACAGGCGGCCAGGTGAAATATGTACTCGAATGCCTTGAAGCTTTGTCTGCCCACCCGGCCATCAGAAAAGTGGATCTCTTTACCAGAAGAATTGCAGACAAAAGGGTTTCGCCCGGTTATGAATCGGAAACAGAAATTGTCAACGACAAGGCGCGTATTGTTCGGATGACCTGCGGTGGCACGCAGTACCGCAGCAAAGAATCACTGTGGGAATACCTGGATGAATTTATCGACAATACGATTCGTTTCATTGAAAAGGAAGACGACTTTCCCGACGTGGTACACGGCCACTATGCAGATGGCAATTACCTCGCCGCGCAAATCAGCGATGTGTATGGCATCCCTTTTCTTGCCACCGGTCACTCACTCGGCAGGAACAAAAAGCAACTCTTGTTACAACAGGGGATAAGCGCTGAGAAGATCGACGAGAAATTTAATATGGAACGTCGCATCGCAGTAGAAGAATCGACCTTGCAAAAAGCCGATGCATTTATTGTTAGCACCCAACATATCATCGATAGCCAATACCGCTTGTACCAGCAGTTTGCACCCGAAAAATTTCACGTGATACCACCGGGGGTAAACAATGAATTGTTTTATCCGTTCTATCGTTTCGATATGCCTTCATTCCGGATGTCGATCGAACAGGAACAAACCGTGTATCGCGTCAGTACCGACATGGATCGGTTTCTGTTCAATCCGGCGAAGCCGCTGATCTTATCGATTGGCCGAGCCGACAAACGGAAAAATTTTGAAACGATTATCCAGGCTTTTGGCAACGACCGTGAATTGCAATCGATGGCCAACCTGGCCATATTTGCCGGCGTGCGGAAAGACATTACACAAATGCCCGAAGAGGAACAATCGATCCTTACCAACTTATTGTTGCTGATGGACAAATACGACCTTTACGGCAAAATGGCCATTCCCAAAAAGAACGACCCCAGTCGGGAAGTGCCCGAAATATATCGCCTCGCCGGGCGAAAGATGGGTGTGTTCGTCAATGCTACTCCTGGTGAAAACTTTGGGTTGACCATTGTGGAAGCCTCGGCCTGCGGACTACCCGTCATCGCTTCACCAAGTGGCGGGCCCAAAGAAATCTTGGCGCAATGCGAAAATGGGTTGTTGGTAGATGTAGAAGATCCCGCTGCTATTGCGCAGGCGTTGAAAACCATTATCGCCGACCAGCCTTTGTGGAACCGCTATTCTGCCAATGGCATCATGGGTGTGGATCAATATTATTCGTGGACGGCTTTTGCCGACAAATATGTACAGGTATTGCAGGAATTAGCGGGCCGCAGTATCGAGCCGGGTACCAGTTTTCCGGGAAAACCAGCGTATGGGAAAAAACTCACGCGCGCCACGCACTTTTTTATCAGCGACCTCGACGGCACCCTGGTAGATGGACCTAATAGTCCCGGGCTCGACGCCCTCTCCAACTGGTTTGCGCAAAGAAGTGATGACATGGTTTTTGGGGTGGCGAGTGGCCGCAACCGCGAATTAACAGCAAAGGCATTTACAGAATATGATTTGCCGGCGCCCGATATTATGATCTGCTCTGCCGGTGCTGAGATTTACTATACCGATAAAATGATTCCCGACAATGGTTGGGAAAAACACATCGACTACCAGTGGCGAAAAGCAGAATTGAAAACAGCCTTGCAAAAATTCCCAGGCATTCGCTTGCAGGAAGACGATGCCCAGCGAAGGTTTAAACTCAGTTATTATGTCGACAACGGTTTTACCGACGATCAACTGGCCGACCTGTACAAATTTCTCGACGATGAGCGGTTGCGCGTAAAATTGTTGCTCACCGAAAACAAATACCTCGACTTCCTGCCTTTCCGCGCCAGCAAAGGCAATGCGGTGCGATACCTCAGCCACAAATGGAAAATGCCATTGGAAAATATCATCACGGCCGGCAATAGCGGCAATGATAAAGACATGTTAACCGGTAAGATGAAAGGCATTGTGGTAGCCAATTACAGCGAAGAACTGGCTACACTCAAAAAGAGCCGGTCGGTTTATTTCGCAGAAAAAGAATTGGCGGCCGGCGTGTTAGAGGGACTGCATCACTATTTAGCAAAATCATAAGCGATAGCCGTCAAAAAAAACACCGCGCTTACGAATTGTAAACGCGGTGGTATTGGAATAGATATTTTTTTGCTGTCGCAGAAAGACTGTTAGGCCTCACAGCTTTTACAACTCACCAGGCTGGTGACCATTTCTTTCGACACACTCTGGCTGCGCTGGTAGTACAGGGTTTTGATACCGAGTTTCCAGGCTTCAATCAGCAGTCGGTTCACCTCTTTCACCGGCAGATCGGCCGGGATATTCAGGTTCAGGCTCTGCGATTGGTCAACATATTGCTGGCGAATAGAAGCTTGTTGAATAATTTCCAACTGGCTGATCTCTTTGAAGGTTTTGAATACTTCTTTTTCTTCGGTGGTCAAACCGGAGAGATGTTGCACGCTGCCATGGTTCAGCATGATGCTGCGCCAGGTGTCTTCATTGTCCATGCCTTTTTTCTCCAGCAATGCTTTCAGGTATTTGTTCTTGCGCATGAAATTGCCTTTCGACAAACCGGCTTTGTAGTAGTTGCTGCTAAAAGGTTCGATACCTGGCGATGTTTGTCCCAGGATGGCCGAAGACGAAGTAGTTGGTGCAATGGCCAGCAAGGTAGTATTGCGGCGGCCATAGCCTTTCAGCATTTCCGGTTCGCCATAAATCCAGGCCAGGTCCTTGCTTGCTTTCACGGCTTTGTCTTCAATGTCTTTGAAGATCATGGCCGTCAGTTGCTTGGCACGCAGGCCTTCAAACGGAATCATGTTTTTTTGCAGGTATGAGTGCCAGCCGAGTACACCGAGGCCGAGGGCACGATGGCGTTTGGCAAAACGGTTGGCTGCTTCGAGGTAGTGGTTGCCCTCTGTTTTGGCAATGAATTCCTGCAAAACGGCATCGAGGAAGTAGATGGCCAGTTTAACCGCATTGGTGTCTTTCCATTCGTCGTACAACTCGAGGTTCATCGACAACAAGCAACAGATAAACGACTCGTCTTCGTTAGACGGCAGCATGATTTCTGAGCAAAGATTGCTGGCGTTGATCGAAAGATTTTTGTCTTTGTAAACCTGTGGTTTGTTGCGGTTCACGTTATCGGTAAAGAAGATATAGGGCAGGCCTTTCTGTTGGCGGCTCTCGAGCACTTTCGCCCAAATCTTACGCTTCTCCATATCGCCATCAATCATGTCCTGCATCCAGTAGTCAGGCACACATACGCCATTGAACAGGTTCTGAATGGGATGGCCAATGTCTTTGATGCGCAGAAAATCTTCAATATCACCATGGTCAATATCCATATAGGCAGCGAAGGCGCCGCGACGAACACCACCTTGCGAAATCGTATCCATCGCTGTATCAAACAAGCGCATAAAACTAACGGCACCACTGCTCTTACCGTTGTCGGTAACCGCACTGCCTCTTTCGCGCAGGGAGCCGAAATAGGCCGATGTGCCACCACCCAGTTTGGTTTGCATGATCACTTCGCCCAGTTTGTGTGTGATGCCTTCAATATGGTCGGGCACGTGCACATTGAAGCAGGAGATGGGCAGGCCGCGTTCTGTACCCATATTGGCCCAGATGGGCGAGCTCAGGCTCATCCAGCCACGCTCTACCATTTCTTTGAATGCATCTTTCAGTTCAGGCTTGTACAAACGTTGTGCAGCAGCGCTACAGATACGTTCAATGGCGCCCTCTACCGTTTCGCCTTTAAGCAGGTATCCGCGGTTGAGGATTTGTTCGCTTTCTTCGTTCTTCCACCAGAGTTTTTCATGTTCGTTGGAAGGGATCAGTAATTGTTCGGTAGCAGTGGGCACCGGGTTTTGTTCAAATAAGGTGGTCATGGCAGGTGTATATTAATGGGTATCAGAACAGATCGTAAGCGGAAATGCTCTTGTCAAATTTGGTGTATTCTACAGGACGTTTGGCGAAGAAATCATCGAGACTGTTCGAGAAAACTTCTTCTTCAAACCAAAGCATTGGTGCGATGTCTTTGGTCGTAATATTAAATACCGGGGCAAAGCCAATCTGCTCCAGGCTATCGTCGGCGCGCTTCTTCATAAAATTGGTCAGGTCCTGCTTCTTCACAATATCAATTTCACCGGCACTGAAAATCCAGTCGAGCATACGGCCTTCGGTTTCGATCGATTGGGCCACGGTTGTGCGCACGTGTTCAATCATTTCAGCCGAAAAAATATCAGGGTACTCGCCGCGCAGTTTGTTTACTATATAAATACCAGCGTTGGCATGGATTTGTTCATCCACCGAAGTCCATGCGATGATATTGCTAACATTCTTCATCAGTCCCTTGAAACGGGTGAAAGAAAGTATAATCGCAAACTGCGAAAACAGGCTCACGTTTTCAATCAACAGGCTGAAAAGAATCAAAGAGGTGATATAGGATTTGCGATCGTCAGATTTGGCGTTTTGCAGGGCACCAGAAAGATAGTCGATCCGCTCGCGCACCACCGGTACGTCGAGCAGTTTCTCGAACTGGTTATTATACCCCAGCACTTCCAGCAGGCGCGAATAGGCTTCTGAGTGGCGGAATTCACATTCAGCGAAAGTGGCACCCAAACCATTCATTTCCGGCTTCGGAAAATGCTGGTAAAGATTACCCCAGAAAGATTTCACCGCTACTTCAATCTGCGCAATCGACAACAGGCTGTTTTTGATGGCATTTTGTTCAGCAGCACTCAAATGGGCATGAAAATCCTGGATATCGGCCGTAAAATCCACCTCCGAATGCACCCAAAACGATTTATTAATGGCCGATGTAAACTGGAGTACTTCGGGGTACTCAAAAGGTTTGTACTGGATTCTCTTATCAAATAAGCCCATGACGTAAAAAATTTCTGTTAAGGAATGGTCCCGGCTGGAGCGGTGGTTAACCAAAGTCGGGGGTTAAATTTCAGGCTTTGATTTTTCCCGACACCTTAAAGAAATTAACGGTATGTGAACAAGTCGACTGGTTTTTTTGGGCTTTTTAATTCCTGGTTTTGTGCCACCGGGGGATGTGAAAAAATCACTCCCTCTAATTCTTTGATAATAAGATATATGTAAATTATCTCTATGCGAAGCCCCGGGTAATGCCCGCTCCCCGCCTGCTGGCCAGTTGTTGAAAACCCCTAAATACCCTTAACCTGTACACCATTGCCGGCCTTCTTCTTCAACGCGCGCCTGGTCAGTTTTAGGTCTTTAAAATAACCGATGGTGCCGATATCAACCTTAGGCATGACTATAACTTGTGCAGGGTGCCAACGAATATACTAAGGCCTGTTGCTATTTGGCCGTAGCCGGGTGAAAGGTTTGCCAGGAATGCCAGAACTCCTGTGATACGGGTATCGGCTGCAGTGAACTGTCTTTCAACGCGCCCACAATGCATTTTCCGTCGAGGGTCCACACCGATCCGGTACGGCTATCGGTCATGCTGTTGGGGGCCGTTGCCTTGAACGACAAACTGTAATTAGCAACGATACGACGCAGGGCATGAAAACTGGCAGTATCATCTTCAAGCGTAATGACAAAGGGCAAATTCGCAAAAGAATCTTGCAACAAACGGTGTTGAACCAGTTGGTTCCAGTCGTAGGCCTTGGCCCGGTTATCTACCACCATGCCCAACACCCACGACTTTGGTTGCCACGATAAAGAGTCTCTTTTTTCGAGCGAGCTTTTCACATTTCCACGATCGTAGCTTGCCAGTTTTTCATACTGTTTGGAAAAATTACTGTCGGCCTGCATGACCAAGGTTGACGGATGAAGTCTTGACCAGGCGGACAATTGCATCTGTTGCGAGGGCAATTCTTTTAGTGCCTGTCCCTTCAGCGGACCGGTAATGGCTTCGCCTGAAACCTGTCGCCACCAGCTATGTGTCGTCGCATCTTCAAACATGGCATTGAAATGGTCCATGCCCACAAGGCGGAAATCTTCGTTTTTGCCATTGACCAGCGGACTATACACGCGTCCTGTTCGGCACACCGTACAATAAGTCACCATCACCGGTTGACCACCCACCGTGTCACGCACCTGGTGATGATATCCAATATATTGAATCGGATAGGCCTTGGCCTCGCCATTGATCTCTATGCCCAATACCAGTTTGTTATTTGCCACCCCGGCCGCTGCCACGGGCAGAAAGCTGGTTACCCTCGGCTGGTAAAACATTTTATCGGCGAGAAAACGAAAATTGAAAAGATAAAAAACAACCGCGTATACCAGGACGCCAAGCAGTGCAAGAAATTTGCCGCGGCCACCGAGCAATTGCCACAAGGGCGCTGTGAAAAATGCCAACAGCAATAGCAAGGGTAACCGAATCCACCAGCTATGCTGGTCGAGCCAATAGGCAATATGCACTGTATCGGCCGCCTGGCTACCAGGAAAGGGCATGATAAAATAAACACGCAGTATTTCTACAACGAGCAATAACAATAGCACCAGTACAAAACGAAACACTTGCATAGTAAATAGGACTTTGAAGGGGCGGGCAGGTCGCGTGAAAATAAACCGGCCGTTTATCAATAAAAATACAGCTTATCCTTTTTACCCATTAATTTTAAAGCCCAACCAAAACCAACCATATTTCATGCGGTTATTGCTGCCGTTACTTGCTTTGCTCTTTGTCGTGGCCGACCACAGCTTTGCGCAGACTTCGGCCATATTTAAGCCAGACTCCATCAAAAAGGAATTGAATGCCATTCGCATACAATCCTTTCCAAAAATCGATGGCGTTCTCAATGAACCCGAATGGCAATTGGCGCCGCTTTCGCCCTCGTTTACACAAGTAGAACCGCACCAGGGGCAACCAGCGGTTTCGCAAACCCTGGTGAAAGTAATGTACAACAAACAAAACCTGTACATCGGTGCGTTCATGAAAGACTCATTGGGTAAAAAAGCCATCAGGGCCACCGATTTCAAAAGAGATTTCGACTGGCGCTCGCACGATGTGCTGAACATTGGCTTTGATGGTTTCAATGACCAGCGCAATTCGATGAGCTTTGCCACCAACCCATACGGCGTTCAACGCGACTATCTTGGTTTTGATGCGCTCTATTTTGATATTGATTGGGACGCGCTGTGGAAAGTGCGTACCACCCGCACCGATTCGGGTTGGTATGCAGAAATTCAAATTCCCTGGCAAACCCTGCGCTATAAAAAAGACATCGACTCCATTCAACATTGGGGTATCAATATTTATCGCAGCCGACGTGCCAGCAATGAACTGTCGGCATTCTCGCCCTTTCCCCGCGCGTATAGCGCTTCGCGCATGGACTA
>Ga0116181_1003924_pt1 | contig 11361 bp, 9 predicted proteins | sample AD_UKC075_MetaG_FD_89752 | JGI IMG/M metagenome (GOLD analysis project Ga0116181, IMG submission 89752) | Active sludge microbial communities of municipal wastewater-treating anaerobic digesters from USA - AD_UKC075_MetaG | ecosystem: Engineered > Bioreactor > Anaerobic > Digestate | place: USA...
ATCAGCAATGGCTAATCCAACCTTGAACTTTAGAGCCTTCAAGAAATTTGCTGGTGATGATATTCATGTGTTAGTGTCTAGCAATTATACAGGCGTAGGTGACCCTAATACCGCTACTTGGACAGACTTAAATGTCAATTTTGCAACTGTAGATACCAACTGGAATGTGTACATGGCAGCATTAAACAGCCATAAAACAACTCCTTTCTTCATTGGGTTTAAATATACATCTACCACTACAAGTGCTGCACAATGGAAGCTGGATGAAATCTCTTTGACCAACCCAATTACAGGAATTCAAAGTGCCTCTAAAGCATCTTTAAACTTTACAGTTGTGGGTACTGCATCTGCTAATGACTTAGCTATTATCACTGATGTAAAAGCCGGAAGTTACAAAGCATCAATTGTGGATCTTACCGGTAAAGTCGTATTTACTCAAGATCTTAATTGCAAAACTGGCAAACAAGCAATAACTATCGCTGGTTTCCATCTTTCTAATGGCATGTATTTGTTGAATCTTAGCAATGGCAAAGAACAAGGCACTGCTAAATTTATAGTGGAATAAGATTCGTTTTCAATGGCTTAAAACTCCTTCGTTTTGAAGGAGTTTTTTTTATGTTAATTGTAACGAGGAATTCCTGAAATTTGTACCATGCAAAAAATGTTTTTAATAACTGCGTTGAGCCTATTCTCTTATGCATCAAACGCACAAAGCCTTGCTGGTGATGGTTGTGGTACGGTAACAACACAAGAAGAGATGCAAGCAATTTATGATTTTGTACAGTCAAACAATGCTGTAAAACATAAAACAACTACTACGGTTGACAGTATTCCACTGACCATACATATAGTTTCAAAAGATGATGGAACCGGAGGATACCCATTGCAAAACTTATTCCCATTAATCTGCAATCTAAACACACGCTATGCACCTGTGAGTATGTATTTTTATATAGCATGGCCTATTCGTTTTATAAGCAACTCCAGCTATTATCAACATGACTTTAGTACAGGTTATCAGATGATGCAGAGTAATAATGTTGGGCAAACCACTAATGTTTATTTGGTGGAAGACCCTGCTGGTACCTGTGGCTATTTTTCACCGGGCGCTGATGGAGTAGCAATTGGTAAGAAATGCGCTGCAGTTAATAGTACTACTCTCGTTCATGAATTAGGACACTATTTTGGGTTACCTCATACTTTCTATGGTTGGGAAAATGGCAATACCCCTACAATGAGCAAACAAGAGCTTGTACGTAGAGGCGTAGGTGCAAATTGTACAACAGCTGGTGATGGATTTTGTGATACAGATGCAGACTATTTATATAATCGTTGGAGTTGCCCATATAATGGATTTAACGTATTGCTAGATCAAACCGGTGATACGCTTAAGCCTGACCCTACTCTATATATGTCTTACTCTGATGATGCTTGCATGACACGATTTAGCACCTTACAAATTGGAGCTATGCGCAACAATTTATACAACAAAAGAAATTACCTACGAACTAAAACAGCAACTCCTTATGCTGCTATGAGTGTGCCAACCGTTATCAATCCGGTAAACAACATGATTTATTCGAACACTAAATGGATTTCATGGAATAATGTACCCGGTGCAGAATACTATTATGTAAAGATAACAAGTGCCGCACTTCCGACCGTTATAAGACAAGAAGCATTAACCAACAATACGTATATGAACATTACAATGCCTTTAAGTGCCGGAGCTAATTATTTAGTAACGATTGTTCCTTTGAATGGTAAAAATGTATGTGGTACCAATACGATTGGTTATCCATTCTCCTATTCGACAGCTTTAGGAGTAGAAGATGCTACAGCCAAAGACAATAAGATTCTCGTGCAGCCGAACCCTATCATCAACCAAGCTTCCATCTCTATAACAACTTTGAAAAAAGGCAACTACTCACTTCAAGTTTATAATATGGCAGGTCAACTTATGCAACAACAACCTGAGCATCATCAAGGAGGAAGCTTAAATTCTACTATCAATATGGCTTCGTTTCCTAATGGTGTTTATACACTTGCTATAGTAGGCGAAGGTTTCAAAGCAGTTGAGAAGATGATAGTGCAGCATTAATAATTTTAATTTCGTTTTTAAGAACAGTCTTAGTGAATGCTAAGGCTGTTTTTTGTGTGGATAAAGCGATAAAATAAGGTGCTATAAAATTTAGTGGCTTATTATATTTGTTGAAGATATTTTACAAATGATTCAACATATTGTCGTGTTTTGTGGTGCTAGTGAAGGATATATTCCTGTATATATTGAGACGGCTTATCAGATGGGTGCCGCTATAGCCAACCGACAATGTAGTATGATATATGGAGGTGCCAAACTAGGATTGATGGGGGCTGTAGCCGATGGCGCTTTACAACATGGAGGAAAAGTAACTGGTATCATTCCGCAGTTTTTACAAGATAAAGAAATCATACACGAAGCAATTTCAGAGACTATCGTTGTCGAAACCATGCATGAACGAAAGTTGAAAATGTATGAGCGTTGCGATGGTATTATCGCTTTGCCCGGAGGATGGGGCACACTTGACGAATTGTTTGAAATGATGACTTGGGCACAGCTTGGCTTGCATCAGAAACCTATTGGCATCCTCAATTGTAATGGATTTTATGAACCATTTATGGCAATGCTCAACAACATGTTGTTAGAAGGTTTTGTAAAAGAAGCCTACATGAAAATGTTGATAGTAAGTGATGACATCGAAGACTTGCTGGAAAAAATGATGACGTATCAGCCCGTTGAATTACTTCCACCTACAATGAATACACAGCAGCTATGATAATAAGATTGAAAAAAAATTCTTACAGCGAAATAAACGTTCTATGGCATTAAGCAGAATTTGGTCTGCCTTTATATTAATTGCAGTGATGGTGGCTGGTTATAAATTTATGACCGGAGATCGAAACATCCTCAGTAGAATGGTAACCGGCAAAGCAGATGATGCTTACGATACGGTTTATTATCACATGATAGGAGCTCCTACGACTACCTCGAAAGAGAATTATCAAAAAATGCTGGAAGGCTATGGATATTATCCTGCTGATTCCATACAGCTACCATCGGTGGTCATTGCAGCAAGTAAAGATGAGGCACAAGCTCAATCGAATTTGCCAACCAATACAGCAATTTCATTTTATACCTTTAATTCTATTAAAGCTCATTTGCATAAACACGCAGATGGCATTATCGAAACTTGTAAAACAGCAGTGAATATTTGTATTGGCTTGATTGGCATCATGGCTTTGTTTATGGGTTTGATGAGTATTGCAGAAAAAGCTGGTGGCATAAGAGTGTTGTCAAAAATTATCGGACCTTTTTTCTCCAAATTATTTCCCGAAGTGCCCAAAGGACATCCTGCACATGGACATATGATGATGAACTTTTCTGCTAATCTTTTAGGCTTAGATAATGCAGCTACTCCATTTGGGCTGAAGGCTATGGAAAGTTTACAAGAGTTGAATCCAACAAAAGATAGGGCTAGCAATGCACAGATCATGTTTCTTTGTCTTCATGCTTCTGGACTTACCTTGATTCCTGTAAGTATCATCGCTACTAGAGCTGCGATGAAAGCGGCTTCACCTACGGATATTTTTATCCCTTGTATGATAGCTACGTTTGTAGCTACTTTGGCTGCCATGTCAATAGTTTCTATCAAGCAGAAAATAAAACTTTGGCAACCGGTGATTCTTGCTTGGGTAGGAGGCTTGTCAGCTTTAATTGCATTGCTGGTGGTTTATATTCGAACCTTAGATGTAGTAGGGGTCAATCTATTTTCAGGGGCTTTGAGCAATGGGTTGATTTTAATAATTTTTTTAGTCATCGTACTTGGAGCACTCTATAAAAAAATTAATGTCTTTGATGCTTTTATAGAAGGAGCTAAAGGAGGTTTTGAAACAGCCGTAAAAATTATTCCTTATTTGGTGGGCATGTTAGTAGCCATCAGCTTATTAAGAACGAGTGGTAGCTTTGATGTAGTAATTTATGGTATGAAAAATTTGTTTTTGGCATTAGGTAGTGATACCCGTTTTGTAGATGGATTGCCCACAGCACTTATTAAGCCACTAAGTGGTAGTGGAGCCAGAGGCATGATGGTAGATACGATGAAAACTTTCGGTGCTGATTCCTTTGCCGGTCGTCTTTCGTGTATCTTACAAGGCTCTTCTGATACTACCTTTTATGTTATTGCCGTTTATTTTGGAGCTGTGTCTGTAAAGAACACACGTTATACGGTTGGGGCTATGCTATTAGCTGATTTGATAGGAATCCTTACTTCTATTCTCTTATGTTATATGTTCTTTGGGTATGTGCAATAAAAAATGGCTGAACTAGCAGCCATTTTATAAGTTTCTTTATGTTGATTAATTTGAAGAAGGATGTTGCGTACTATCTACTGGAGGCGCAACTAAAGTATCTACACTGCCATTTTCTGTAGGTGCCGGCTCTGAGATTCCTTGTTCATTTTCGCCTTCTGTATCGGTCATGCTGTCTTGTTTGCTCCAAGCAACAAGCCATTTTCCGTTGTCTTTTTTCTCACCTTCACCTTGCTTTATCAAGTTAAGTTTCCGTTCTAGTTTATTGCCATCTTCGGAAGTAGTATAAGTAATCGTCGCTTTATCCCCTTCAATTTTCTCATCTTTAATTTCAATCTTTATCTTTTTGGCTTCTGCTTTCATAGAGTCGCTCATCATAGCAGTAGCAAATTGGGCAAACAAATCTATGGTAGCTTTAGAATCGTTGGTAGCAAGAGATTTGGCACCATCATAATCCATGTGATAGAAGGCATTTAAGAATTTTTCTGCCGTTTCTTTTGGGGTGTTAGAGTTACAAGAAACAAAACCGATGGTAAGAAATAGCGCACCGATAAATGTTAAGAGTTGTTTTTTCATTTTGTCGTTTGTTATTATAAATTTTAGCCGAAGGTACTATTTAAATTTTTGCTGACCAATGAGCTTGCAGTGTTGGTTGAGAAAGAGGTCGTCCACGCCTACATAATGTTTTCCAAATTGGGTAGAGGTAGGTAAGTAGGCTCTATCACGGGTACTTATTTGTATGGCTTTGTACACCATTTCAGCACAGTATAATTTATCATTAGTAGCTAAATCGAATTGCATATCAAATTCCTTTTCTTCCCGATAATAAGCTTTTACTTGCTCTACCAAGGCTAGTTTTTGAAGGCTATCCATGGAATACCGTGCTAACCCAATTTCAATATTATGTACGGGTGAAAACCATGTTTCAGGAGTCTCTCTTTTTAGTTTTTGATTGGGGTTGTATTCGCCTCCAATAGCATGATAAATGTAAATATTGCCATTTTCAATGGATACTATGCCACAGTGAGAAAAACTTTTATCTCGATTGTTCAGTTGACTAAGCGTAAAACTGGTTAAGTCGTTTCCTAGTCTAAGTGCCAAGTCTCCAGATTGCATTTGATGGATTAAGATAGCTTGTGCTTTATTATTCTGAAGTGTAGCAGCCTTAAGCTGATTTTCTTTAGGAACTGACGTTGAACATGCTTGCAGGAACAAGCATCCCAATGTTACCAAGGCAATCCAACGACAAGTTTTAAACATCGATTCAAAAATCATCAAAAATTTTAAGAAAAAAGTTTGCATCTTTACCCAACTGAAAAGGGGGTACGGTACCGTCTTTGTGTTTATTAGTGATAATTAATTATTTTTAAAAAAAAATTCCAGACAATGAAACGTATTTTATTTGCACTTTCTGTTTTGATACTATCTAATGTAGCCTATGCGCAAAAGGCAGAAAAGAGTAACGATTATCAAGTAGTGATGGCTCAAGAGAAAGAACAAATCCATGCAAAGTATAGTGAAATTAAAGCGTCCCTAGAGAAAAACGATTTTACTAAAGCAAAGCAACAGTATGCTGATGCAGTAAAGTTGATGGAAAACAGTATTGCATCTGATCAAAAATTTCTTCGCAAAACAAAATCTGCGGATAGCCAAGCAAATTTGGAATATAAGATTAAAACTAAAACTAACTTATTAGCTGCCAGCAAGCCATTTGAAACAGTAGATTTAGCAAAAGAAGGTGCACGATATGCTATCTATATTATGGAATTTGCCGGTGTATGTGGTAGATAATCTTTTTATCATTGGTCTTTGTTTTTGAAACCCGTCTTTTGGATGGGTTTTCTCTTTTTAGTTTTTTTCTGAATAGCATTATTTTTAGCCTTACAAAGCGTACTGTAACGCTCAATACTTAATACATGAATAAATTAATTAGCATCATCTTTTTGATTTGTTTGAGTTTCCAAGCAAAGGCTCAGAGCGAAAAAACTTGGATACGACAGCATTTGAAAACCTTATCTGGTAAGAGTTTCTCAGGAAGAGGATATGTAGGGAAAGGTGCTGATAAAGCGGCACAATACGTAGCTCGCCAATTTCAGGAGATGGGTTTATATGCCTTTACGGAGGAGATGGGATATTTACAAGAATACACGTTCCCTGTAAATACTTTTCCTGGGGAGATGTATTTGAAGTTAAATAAGAAAGAACTCGTGCCGGGTGTTGATTATATCATTCAAGAGGCTAGTAGCGGTGTGCAGGTATCTAAAATGAAAACAAAGACGATACGCTTGGCGGAGGTTAAAGATTCGAGTAGTTGGATGGCTGTAAAAGCAAGCCTACAGACATCATATGCTTATGTACTTAAAGATTATGACACCTTAGTAAAATATTTAAAACTCAATAGAAGAACTTTTGCTAAGCAGTTACCCAAAGGCGTTTACCTGCTACCTAAACATGGAAAGATGATTTGGTCGGTTGCTAGAGATACCGTCGCGGCTACTATTTTTACGGTAGAGGATACCGTGCTTCCGAAGCGTATCAAGAAAATAGATGCCAGAGTTCAAAATAAATTTTTGCCTGATTACCTAAATAAAAATGCGATTGCCTATATGCCGGGAACCGTAAAACCCGATTCGTTTATTGTGTTTTCAGCACATTTGGATCATTTGGGCATGATGGGAAGAACTACGATGTTCCCCGGTGCTCATGATAATGCCAGCGGCACCTCTTTGCTCTTATATCTTGCCGATTATTTTTCTAAAAACCCGCCTAAATATTCAGTTGCTTTTATGGGATTTAGTGGAGAAGAAGCAGGATTGATGGGCTCTAAATATTATGCCGCACATCCATTTTTTTCTCTCGATAAGATAGCAATGGTCGTCAATCTCGACATGACGGGTGATGCTACTGATGGAATAACCATTGTCAATGGACAACAGCAAGAAGCAGCTTATAGCCGTTTAGCAACCATTAATACTAGAAAAAATTACTTGCCTAAGCTGAATCAACGTGAACAAACAGCTAATAGTGACCATTACTCTTTTAGTGAAAAAGGAGTATCAGCCATTTTTATTTTTGGACTAGGGGCTAAAGGCTTTTATCATGATGTATTTGATGTGCATACAGAATTAAGCTTAAATAATATTGACAATCTAGCGAACCTGTTAATCGATTATGTAAATTCATACGAATAAAATATATAGTCTGCTGAAAAAATAACATATCTTACAAGCTCAATTTTTTTTAAGGATAATAGAATAAACATTTATCCAACATAAAGAAACAAAAACCATGAAATCATTACTGTCCATTTTAACTATCGGAGCGTTTGCTGCTACAATTTCTTCATGCAATAAAACTGATGAAAAGACTACCGTTTGTAGAATTACTTCTATTATTAACACACAACAAAATCAAGTCAACTCATCCACTAAGATTGTATATGATGAAGGAAGAATCGCTTCCATATTAACTACCGGAATCGAAGGAGGGGTCAAGACATTTACCTATGGTGTAGGAACAATAACTGTGGCTGAAAAGGATAATAATGGGAATATACAAAGAACGAAATATTTAGTATTAACACCTGATAGAAAGATTGCTTCATTGACTGAAAAAAATACAGCAAATGTTACAGAAGCTGTAACCTACTATTTTTACGATGGAGAGAATCATTTGAATCGTATCGTAAAAACGGCATCTAATGGTATGACCGATACAACCATGGTGACCTATATTGATGGAAACATGACGAATTCGGTTAACAATACTACTAAGGCTGTGACATCGTATATCTATGACGAGAATAAGCTATTTATGGATGGAGATTATTTACAAATAATGCAAACATTGGACAATGGAGCGTTGTCCGTAATCAATAAATCGGTATTAAAATCAATGGTTACGAATAACGGTACACCAACTAATATTCACTATGAATATAATTCACTAGGTAAGATAATTAAAATGACTGTATCTGGTGCAATAGCTGATGAATACAGCTATGAATACTTATGTGATTAAATAGTTCTTATGAAATAAAAGGTTTCGTTGTTGGCAAGTCGTTACAACGAAACCTTTTTCTATTAGCATACTAATAATGGGTTGTAATAAGATGGAACTGCCCATTTTTTTAACCTACAATGAATAGCATCCGTTACTAATTTTTTAACTGAGTAATAACCTATTTTTACATAAATCCATTTTTATGAAATATACCCTTATTGCAGCAATGGCTACTAGCATTTTTGTTTCCGGTTGTCAAGAATCGGGTCATAATGCAAAAGTTACCTCCCCGAATCAAGAAGTTCAAAATTTTTTAGACACCTATACTACAGAGTATGTAAAGCTTTACAAAAGCTCATCAGAAGCGCAATGGCTAGCCAATATTGAAATTAAAGAAGGAGATACCGTGATTGCAAAAGCTGCACAAACAGCAGATGAAGCCATGGCTGCATTTACTGGCAGTAAAGACAATATTGAAAAAGCACAAAAATACCTTGCATTTAAAGATGAGTTAGATAGCAAACAAAGAAAGCAATTAGAACTTATCCTTTATGCGGCCGCCAATAACCCACAAACGATAGCAGGTGTAGTAAAAGAACGTATCAAAGCAGAAAGTGAACAAACCCAAAAACTTTATGGATATCAATACTTACTTAATGGGAAAAAAGTAAGTACAAATGAATTAGACGACCAATTAAAAGCCTCGACAGACTTAACACAACGCTTAGCCGTCTGGAATGCGAGCAAAGAAGTAGGTAAAGGTTTGAAAGTAGGCTTAGTGAATCTTCGGAACCTAAGAAATAAAACGGTGCAGGGTTTAGGCTATTCGGATTATTTTACGTATCAAGTGTCGGATTATAACATGACTACTCCGGAAATGATGCAAACTATGGATAAGCTGATGAACGAACTGTATCCTTTGTACCGTGAGTTACACACTTGGATGCGTTATGAACTAGCTAAGAAATATCATCAAACTACAGTGCCTGATTATATACCGGCACATTGGCTTAGCAATCGCTGGGGGCAAGATTGGAGTAGCGCTGTTACTGTTACCGGGGTTGATTTGGACAAAGTGCTAGCCACAAAATCTAAAGAATGGATTGTGAAAGAAGGAGAGAAATTATATACGAGCATCGGCTTCCCAGCTTTACCACAGTCTTTTTGGGATAAGTCAAGCCTTTATCCTTATCCTACAGATAGTGCAGTGAAAAAAAATAATCATGCCTCTGCTTGGCATATAGACCTTGACAAAGATGTGAGGAGCCTCATGAGTGTAGAACCTAATACAGAATGGTGGGAAACAGCCAACCATGAATTGGGACATATCTATTACTACATGACCTATACCAATCCGGATGTACCACCCTTGCTTCGTGGCGGTGCTAATCGTGCCTATCATGAAGCTATTGGAAGTATGATGGGACTAGCAGCCATGCAGAAACCATATCTAGTTGGTAGAGGATTGATACCAGCTACCGTGAAAACGGATAGTGTACAAGCTCTGTTAAAAGAAGCGTTGAATACGGTTGTGTTTATGTTTTTCTCTTGTGGAACAATGGGGAATTTTGAAAAAGCCCTTTATGCCGATAACCTACCGGAAAACCAATTCAATGCTAAATGGTGGGAACTTACCAAAAAATATCAAGGGATTGTGCCACCATCAGAAAGGGGAGAGGAGTATTGCGATGCTGCGACTAAAACACATATCAATGACGATGCCGCTCAGTACTACGATTATGCCTTGTCTTATGTGTTGCTTTATCAATTGCATAACCATATTGCCAAAGAAATTCTTCATCAAGACCCAAGAGCTACCAACTATTATGGACAAAAAGGTATTGGTGACTTCTTGAAAAAAATAATGTACCCCGGGGCGTCAAAAGATTGGAGAGAAGTATTGAAAGAATCTACCGGTGATGAGTTGAACGCACAAGCTATGTTGGAGTACTTCCATCCATTAATGGCTTGGTTACAAGAACAAAACAAGGGAAGAAAATATACATTAGCACAACAGCTCTAACGATTTCAGCAACATACTACACGTGTTTTTGATTGAAAGGTCTCATACAAAGGCTATTTGCCTATATCAAATCACTATGAAACAGCTATAAGTAACCCTCATAGCTCATCAATGTTTTATTATCTTTGTCACTTGTTTACTATTATAAATACAACTGTTTAGCAACATCATGTCAGTAATATATCCTTACCTACGATTAAGTGGGTTAGAGCCTTTAGTAGTGCGTCCAGAAACCAATTTTGTCAATGTAGGAGAACGTACTAATGTAACCGGTTCTAAAAAATTTGCAAGACTTATACGCGAAAATAAATACGAAGAAGCTTTATCCGTTGCTCGTCAACAAGTAGAAGGAGGGGCACAAATATTAGATGTTAATATGGATGATGCCCTTCTCGAAGGAGAGTTGGCCATGACAACCTTTATTAACTTATTGCAAAGTGAGCCTGATATTGCCAAGATACCTGTCATGTTGGATAGCTCTAAGTTTTCCATCATTCAAGCAGGGCTGAAGTGTATTCAAGGGAAATGTGTAGTCAATTCTATTTCACTTAAAGAAGGTGAGACCGCATTTATTGAGCAAGCTACTATTTGCTTAGCGTTTGGTGCTTCAGTTATCGTAATGGCATTTGATGAGAACGGGCAAGCAGATACGTTAGATAAACGAGTTTCTTTTTGTGAAAGAGCTTATAAAATCCTAACGGAAAAAGTAGGATTCCAACCACAAGATATCATCTTTGACCCCAATATCTTTGCCATTGCTACAGGTATTGAAGATCACAATAATTACGCCGTTGATTTTATAGAAGCAACACGTATCATCAAGCAGCGGATGCCATTAACGAAAGTAAGTGGTGGTGTTAGTAATGTGTCTTTTTCTTTTAGAGGAAATGATACGGTGCGTGAAGCCATTCATGCCGTTTTCTTATACCATGCCATCAAAGCCGGTATGGATATGGGTATTGTAAATGCGGGTCAATTGCAAGTATATG
>Ga0116181_1003926_pt1 | contig 11359 bp, 10 predicted proteins | sample AD_UKC075_MetaG_FD_89752 | JGI IMG/M metagenome (GOLD analysis project Ga0116181, IMG submission 89752) | Active sludge microbial communities of municipal wastewater-treating anaerobic digesters from USA - AD_UKC075_MetaG | ecosystem: Engineered > Bioreactor > Anaerobic > Digestate | place: USA...
CCGCACAGGACGTTTATTCCCTCTCCTTCTGATTTTTGGCAGGCGGAGGCAACAGTGCTTGACCTAAAAGCAGAAGGAGAGGGAATAAACGTCCTGTGCGGATTTTCCTCCAGGACAAATCCCCGTTTAAAGTCACCTGGTATTCCCCATCGGGCAATCCGCACAGGACGTTTATTCCCTCTCCTTCTGCTTTTAGGTCAAGCACTGTTGCCTCCGCCTGCCAAAAATCATGAAAAAATTTAGTAATCCTCTTTGACACTTCTTCCCGCACACTATCACCCTCATCAAATTTTCGCGAAATGAAATGTTCTTATTTCTACCTCCAAGTCCACTTCCACCATATCACTTTCCGGATTTGACACTATTTTCCGGGCTTTTGCATGGACTGAAAAATTATTCGGGGCGATTTCTTCCTTATCCGGAATTTTGAATCTGAAATCTAAACGTTCAAAGTCCTGGTGAATTAGATGATTCTTGCCCACATAGCTACAGCTCACGGAAAGTTCCCCTACTGCCCAAAAACCCGAACTGCTTTTTTCCATCCAAGCTTTTCGCGGCACAGCCTCTAGCTCCTTTACCATCAGCAAAGGAGATGTCAGGGGCAGAACAAAGTTCAGGTTGTATTTATGGTCTTCATAAAACACCTGCCGCATTTTCCCGTTTTCTTTTGGCACTTGCGTTACCAAATAAATGTCTTCCTCACGGGTAGCCAAGAGGTCAAAATTTAACATGAAAATTATCCTTAGCCTTTGCAATGCCACAAGTTCAGTCTTAACTTCGCTTATACGGGATATCACCTTTACTTGCATTTCCGGTCCCCCTTCTTTTAGGTCTTCAAAAACCCCAAAGGGAAAGAGGGCCTTTTTACTGCGAAGGACTCCATCGGGTCCGGCATAAAAGACATGGACACTGATATTGCACTGGATCAAAACCTTTGAATCCATCACCGTTACCTGGATGCTCGCTACTTCTCCCTTTACACTCTCCACATGGCTAATAGGAAAATCGGTATTTATTTCGAATTTCTCCACGAAAGCCATGCTCTTTTCCTCGATGCAGCTTTCTATATGAAAAAGCTCCTTGTGAACCCCTTCCCCGGGAATCACATCCGTTATTGCCTGTAGCTGCTGCCTGGCAATACCATTATAATTGATTTCCAATAAGGCCTTTATTTTAATCTCCTTGCCTTGTGGATAGGCCGAAATATGAAGGACGCGGCCAGAGAGCTCGTATTTTTCTTCACCCGTCATGTCATTTAATAATTGGCTTTTTCGAAATTTCATTTCAAGGTATTTACATCTTTCGTGCTGCTCTTCACAAATAAAGTAAAGCTCGATACCCAAAACTCCCTCGGCAGTAAAACCCTTTTCCAGCGGGTGACATGTCAAACTATCAATTCTGCCGTAAATATCTGCTATATTTTTCACTGGGTACGGCAAGCCGAAATTCTCCTCCAGCATGAGCGTAATGGTGCCCTCACATACGTTTTGATTTAAGACCAGCTCCTTTTTTAAAATTTCGTATCCCGGTTCCTCTAACTCCACGAGCACGGCCCTTTCCTTTTTCTCCAGGATCTTCACTTCAAGCCTATACGCCACTATGATTTCGCATTCTCCGGTGCTTTTCGTCCTGTGCTTTACGCCCGTAAAGGCCAAATCTGCCTTTGCCTGCCTCTGTGGCACGGCAGTTTCACATTCTGCGCTTTCACGAAAGGGAATGGAAAACCTGTCGTATTTTTCAAGGCCGTCAATATCACTGTAGAATATATCCAAAAGGATGCTGCCCTCTATCAGAACAAGGCCATGGAAGAGCTTATCGTCTAGCTCTTCAACATGGGGCTTAATGGCCAATATATGGCGAAGGTCCGCCTTTTGAAAGATACCGTGGGAGGTCCCCATCCAAGTTTTGCTACCAAAACTTTGAAATGCCGTAATTTTTTGAGTCGCCATGGCTCCTGCCGGAATCCGTGACATTTCCCTATCTATAACGCCTTCAAGCTTAAAATCCATTCTTAAATTTACCGTTAAAGTATCTCCTGAAAGGCTCATATCCTGCATATGCAAATCGCAAGACGCATAAATCGCCATGCCTTCAGCCACTTTTTCCGGCAAAAAAACCTCGGTGACCCGCTTTTCATGCTGGGTAAAATTTATGGCGGCATTATAGTCCGAAAAATAAACCTCTACGCACAAATCGGCAACGGCAACGACGGAATTATCCTGCCATTCATGGCGCAAAGCAACCACCCGGGGGACCACTTCCGTTACTTTTTGGGGCCAGGGCTTTAATTTAATTTCCAAAAGAAGGGATTTGGAATATGTCTTTTCCCAAAGAATTTGCTCCGTTTTAAAAAGCTCCATTGCCAGCCCCCTCCTTTGTAAATTTTTATGATTCGTGTTTTGGAAATATGAAGGGGGATGGTCAAAAATACAGGAGGCACTGTCAAAACAAAGCCCTGCGGAATATTATGAAATGACAGCTATTAAAGGAGGGATTATTGTGCATGAGTTTGTAAGTTTTATGAGAACCCTTCCTGTACTGGCTAGAAAAGTCAAGACGGTGACCGGCACCGTAAATATAGGTGATTATGCCCTTTTGCCTGATAAAATAATTGTCTCGGGAGTTTTAAACTGGCAGCTATTTTATATCGGCGATGACGATCTGACGCACTTTGCTTCAGGGGAAATACCCTTTTCAACCTTCATCCCCGTAAACGGTGCTGCAGAAGGCATGGGTGCCAGTTTGTCAGGAGAGATAGAAAGTATTGAGGCCGTTATATCGCAGGAAGGATCTAATGTAAAGATACAAGCGGTCATAAGAATAATAGCTGTAATCCAAGATAAAATCGTAGTTTCACCGGCACCCGGAGGTACCACCGACATAGTTGCGAATACCGTTCTAAATGAAAATTCCCTTCAGACCTTTGTAGAGGAAGTGATAAATCTCAATCGAAACGCTAAAAAGATAGTAGCAGTAGATGCAATAACATCACCGGAAAGCATTGAAATTCTTGAAGACAAGGTGCTGGTCCAGGGCCGACTCTCGCTGGGGATAAGCTACGTAGGGGAAGATGACATAAGCTATTTTGAAAGCTTTGAAATTGCAATAGGCGGTTTCATCGAAATGCCGGGAGCCTTGCCGGGAATGAAGGCATGCGTATCCTCGAGCTTAGCGGCAAGTCAATCTGCCCTGCTTTCTCCAGACCGGCTTTTATTCAAAGCTGTGGTTGACTGGAGTCTAAGGCTTTTAGATACCGGGATTGTACAGATTACACCTGCAGCTACCGGAGATGAGTTTGAAGTCCTTTTCATGGTAGGAGAGGAAGTTGACCTTCAGCACATAGTGAGTGCCCAAACGCCGTTGGAGAGGGAGGCGCTTAAGGTAAGGGAAGTTAAAAGCAGCATAACGGAACTTGGGGCAGAAATCGTTCCCGACAAAGTCATAATCAGCGGTATCCTGTCCAAAACAATATATTACGTGGGAACGGATGGCATCAATTACAGCCAGCAGGAAAGTTTTAGTTTTTCTACCTTTGCAGACTACCCGGGAGCCCTGCCCGGCCACGAGGCCTTTATCGATGCAGAAATTGAATACGAACATTTCGAGCTGACTGATTCTCAGCTTCAGCACAAGACGCTGCTACAGCTTTTGATAAGGGTAGCAGAGCCTGGAATGACGCCCATCGAATTGGGTGATGGGCCTGATGTGCTGCTGCCAAGAATTGTAGGGCAAAATTCTGTCCAGCTGCTGCTCAGCCGGGATAAAAAAGTCAAGGAGAAAATAACCGTAACAAAGGCCCTCATAGTGTTAACTTCGCAAATAGAAGGAACTGGCCAGATCCAGATCATCCGCAGGTCCAATGCCGTTCCTCCTGCCGCATCCATCATCGACAGTCGAGTTGAAACGGAAGATGTTACTGCTATTCCCTTGGAAAATTTCGTTGAGGTAAGGGGGGAAGTTGTCAGCACAATTACCTACATGGGCACCGACGATAAAACCCATGAGCTTGAAAACCGAGGGACTTTTTCCACCATTGTCCCGGTGCCGGGAGCTCTTCCGACGGATTCGGTTTCCGTCAGCAGCAACGCAAGTTATTACGACATTGACATAATCTTCTCGGGCAGCAAGATTCTGGAAGTCATCGACGTCAATACTAAAGTAGAAATTGAGCGGCAGGAAATCCAGGAAGTGGTTACCAATGTAACAGGCCCCCACATTATCACTGAAAGAGTCCTGGTAAGGGTTCAAATACCTTCAGGCGAAATCGTAGAAATGTACGTAGTGACAGAGGTTTGGGGACCAAAAATTACTGTCGTAAAGAAGAGCATGCTTTTGGAAGTGGTGGGCGAAGGGCCGAAGCAGTTGGATGTGGTTGTGGACGTATTTTTGTGAATATAAAAGCTGCCGCAAACTAGATTCAGCTTGCGACAGCTTCAAGACTTTCAGGCCTTGTGAGTAATCATGCTTTTTGTAGAGAACACCACTTTGTAACATATGAATGTGACAGCGGTGTTTATCAGGGCTGCGGGAATGACTATGCTGGTAAAGAGCACCGAAAAGGCCATGGGCAGGCTTCCAACTACGAATAGGGCCGTCTGTAAAAAGACCACGCCGCTTATCACGGTGCCGACAAAGGCCGTAAACAGGACGGTCAGGTTGGAATTAAAGCTCTGAAACGCCTTTATCATGGCCATTACCGCAAAGGCCGTGACGAATTTGTCAACCATGTTGGCAACCTGGCCGCCGGGAAAGCCCGTTGTAAGGGCTGAGAATGTCCCGGCGAGCAGTCCTGCAAGCAAGGCATTCTTGGGGCTATGGTCTATATAAAGGGCCACAAAGAGCATCGCCAGCAAGAAATCCGGTTTCATGCCACCCACAATGGGTGGAACTACATAGTGAAGCACCAAGCCTATAGCTATCAGCAGTGATGTCAAAATCATATCCTTAAGTTTCATCGTTCTTTCCCTCCGTTATTTTTTCACTTTACGACAGTTTATCGAGAGCTTTTTTAATAGCATCCTCAGGCAAACGGGAATTTTGCAGTTTGCCTGAAAGAAAACTGTCAAATGCTGTCATGTCAAAGTATCCGTGGCCGCTTAAGCCAAAGAGAATGGTCTTGCTCTCGCCGGCTTCTCTAGCTTTTAAAGCTTCGTCAATGGCAGCCTTCACCGCATGGGATGATTCCGGTGCCGGCACGATGCCTTCACTTTGGGCAAAGAGCACGGCTGCCTCAAAGACGTCCTGCTGCTCATAGGCTACTGCTTCAATCAGGCCGTCGTGCAAGAGCTGGCTCTGGATTGGGGATGAGCCGTGATATCTGAGGCCTCCCGCGTGAATGCCCGGGGGCATAAAGTCGCTTCCCAAAGTGTACATCATCATCTTCGGAGTCAGATGGGCCACGTCGCCGTAGTCGTAGGTGAATTTGCCTTTCGTCAAGCTGGGACAGGCAGCAGGCTCTGCAGCGACGATGCGGGTCTTTTTGCCTTCCTTGATTTTGTCCTGTACGAAGGGCATGGCAAGGCCGCCAAAATTGCTGCCGCCGCCGGAACAGGCAATGACCACTTCCGGATAGTAGCCGGCCTTTTCCATCTGCTTTTTCGCCTCAAGGCCTATCACGGTCTGATGCAGCACCACGTGGTTCAATACGCTGCCCAAGGAATAATTGGTATCCGGATTTTTGGCCGCATCTTCCACCGCTTCGCTTATGGCAATGCCAAGGCTGCCGTTGGAATCCGGGTCTTTTTTCAGCACTTCGCGGCCGGCTTCGGTCTTGTCGCTGGGGCTTGCAAAGACCTCTGCCCCGAAAAGCTCCATCATCGAACGGCGATAGGGCTTTTGATTGTAGCTTATCTTAACCATGTAGACGGTGCAGTCTATGCCAAAGAACTTACAGGCCATGGAAAGGGCAGTTCCCCACTGGCCCGCACCGGTCTCGGTGGCCAGCCGCTTAATTCCCTGCATTTTGTTGTAATAGGCCTGGGGTATGGCGGTATTTAACTTGTGGCTGCCGGCAGGGCTTACGCCTTCATGCTTAAAGTAGATTCTTGCCGGCGTATCCAATGCCCTTTCCAGGCGATATGCCCTATACACGGGTGTGGGCCTCCACAGGGCATAAAGACTTCTTACTTCCTCGGGTATTTCGATAAAGCGCTCTGTGCTCGCTTCCTGCTTTATAATTTCCTCCGGGAAAATTGCTCCCAGTTCATCGGGGGTAGCCGGCTTTCCCGTCGCAGGGCTCAGGGGAGGTTGTAGGGGATTTGGCATGTCAGCCTGAATATTATACCAATGGGTAGGAATTTCTTTTTCAGTCAACAAAATTTTTGTTTCCTTCATCTCAATCTCTCCTTGCTTAAAAATTTTCTCACTAGCCTTTTAAGATTTCCTTTTCGCAAAGCCTTCAAGCTGTTGTATATTTCAATTGTCCGCTTTCATGTCATTTCTATCACCCCGCATCTCCCTTTCTTTGGCGTCAAAGAAGAACTTTCCCTTTGAGCCTGAGAGAATCAATTAAAACAAAAAAACCGTCCCAGTTAAGGGACGGTTGTTCCGCGGTGCCACCCAAATTAGTCTTACACTTGGTAACAAAAAAGCATTTTATCTTCAGGATAAAATGCTTTGCCACCTCAATGTAAAACTCACTCTTCCGGATACGGCGATGATATCGCGATATCCTGTCCTCTGCTAACGGGGGACTTGCCGTGTGCAGCTACTGTAATTTTGCCGCACCTTCTCCGGGGCCCATTCATCAAGACTTCCGGTACCGCACTCCCACCAGCGGCGGCTCTCTTTGACCTTTCGTCTAGATTACTCTTCCCCTTCACGGAATTTCTCAATTTGTTACCGTATATAATACACCATTCCAAAGCAGGTGTCAACTTTTTTTAGAACTTTTTTCTTTAAACTTCCTGGCTGCTCTTGCTGAGGCCCATATCCACCCTCAGGAACCTGCCAACCGGCTTGTAGACAAAAACCGTCAGGGCCGAATTGAGGATTGCCTTTATCAGGTTAAAGGGGATAATGACCGGAACGAGCATGGTCTTTACCACATCCACGGGCACATTCATAAATTTTGTGGTGAAAATAAGGTTGAGGGGTATCATCACAAGGGTCATGGCAATGGAACTTACCACCAATGCAATTATTGCTCCCCTGAAGGTGTGGATTCTCTTGTAGATGATGCCTGCAACAGTTACCATGGTGCCTGTCGCAACAAAATGCATAAGACCCCCTATCCAGCCGCTGCCTGCGCTGACGGTCATGGCCTGGATTAGGGATACCATTAAGGTGACGACAACACCGGCACCCGGCCCGAACAAAAACGCGGCTATTAAGGCAGGCACATCTCCCGGATCATATTCCAAAAATGGCGCTGCCGGGATCAAGGGGAACCTGATCAAAAACATCAATACCACTGCTAGGGCTGAAAGCATTGTGATTCTTACAAGGTTTTTGACTCCGTTTTTCATTTAGCACTACCTCCATAAATAAAAATTCCCCAAGATATAATCCCAGGGAACGAAGGCATCAAAAAATAATCTTCTCCCATCCAGACTTTAACTGTCGGCCTCGGAATCTCACCGAAGTCAGCTTGCGCTCGCGGGCTAGCGCCATTGCGCATTACCGCCGGTCGGGAATTTCACCCTGCCCTGAAGATTATATCTGGCGTATTCTGTTATCCATATAATAGCACTAAAAAGTGCAAATGTCAATGTTTTGTTTACCTGGTTTTGGTTGTGTATTTTTTCTTGTTTGGTAAAATATACTATAGATAATTATAAAAGTGTTGGAGGTATATTCTATGGAAGATAACAAGAAAAAATCTCCTTTTGCAAAAGAATATGAAATTGCATGGGATAAATATTCACAAAAGGACTTAAAGAATGTTTTTGAATTAGCCGACAGGTATATAGACTTTATGTCCCGCTGCAAAACCGAAAGGGAATGTGTGGAAGAATTTCGAAACAGGGCTGAAAGAGCCGGTTACAAGAATCTCCAGGATTTGATTGAGGCAAACAAGAAGCTGAAAGCCGGCGACAAGGTATATGCGGAATTAATGGGTAAGACCATAGCCCTGTTTGTGATAGGAAAAAGGCCTTTGGAGGATGGAATGCTCATACTGGGTGCCCATGTAGACTCACCCAGGCTTGACCTAAAGCAAAATCCCCTGTATGAAGATACAGGTCTGGCCCTCCTTGACACCCATTACTACGGGGGAATTAAAAAATACCAGTGGGTGACAATGCCCCTGGCCCTTCACGGGGTTATTGTAAAGAAAGACGGGACCAAAATCAATGTAGTCATCGGAGAAGATGACGGTGATCCGGTGTTTGGAGTATCGGACCTGCTCATTCACCTAGCAAAAGACCAGATGAAAAAGAGCCTGGCCGAGGGTGTTGAAGGGGAAAAACTCAATGTCCTGGTTGGCAGCATTCCCATAAATGACAAGAAGGTCAAAAATAGGGTAAAGCAAAATATATTAAAAATCCTAAATGACAAATACGGTATAGTCGAAGAGGATTTTGTATCCGCAGAAATTGAAGTGGTCCCTGCCGGAAGGGCGAGGCACTACGGCTTTGACAACAGCATGATCATGGCTTACGGCCAGGACGACAGGGTGTGTGCTTACACTTCCTTTGAAGCCATGATGGAAATTGAAAAGCCGGAAAAGACATGCGTCACTCTCCTCGTTGACAAAGAGGAAATCGGCAGTGTCGGCGCGACGGGCATGCACTCAAGGTTCTTCGAAAACACCGTAGCTGAAATCGCCAATTTGATGGGAGTTTACAGCGAGCTTACTATAAGGCGGGCTCTGGCCAATTCCAAAATGATATCCTCTGATGTGAGTGCCGCCTTTGACCCCAACTATCCTGAAGTTATGGAAAAGCAAAGTGCCGCATTTTTCGGCAAGGGTATCGTGTTTAACAAGTACACGGGGGCCAGGGGTAAGAGCGGCAGCAATGATGCAAATCCCGAGTTTATCGCAGAAATTCGGAAAATCATGGAAAAGCACGATGTCACCTGGCAGATATCGGAACTGGGCAAGGTTGACCAGGGCGGTGGTGGCACCATAGCCTACATCCTGGCCAACTATGGCATGGAAGTCATCGATGCAGGCGTAGCCCTCCTTAACATGCACGCACCTTGGGAAATCTCCAGCAAAGCCGATTTATATGAAGCCAAAAAAGCATATTACGCCTTTTTAGTTGAGGCCTAGATATTAAAAAAAGGCCTGTACCGGGCAACATCCCGCCGGTACAGGCTTTTTTGTTTTTCTAACACTTTTTATGAAAATATCTAGTATCCTATCTCCTCACCTACTAATATGACCGTAAAATTAGTCAGATCGGGTTTGTATTCGATTATGGTGGTTACCTTGCATATCCTGTCTTCCGAGTTACAATCGCTGCAGTAACCTGTTGTCGCACAGGGGGTCTTCAAGTTTAGTCTCATGGCATTCATGGGGGCTGCCAGATGTTTTGCCCTTATCATGGCCTGCTGCAGGTCATCAGTTATTTTGTTGGCGCCAACAATTAGGACCACATGTCCCGGCCCGAATATCATAGATGCTACCCGGTTGCCCGTGCCGTCTATGTTTACCAGCTTGCCGTCAAGAGTTAGGGCATTGGTGCTGGAAAAGAAGACATCGCAGGTCAGCTGGCCCTTCCGCATGCGGTTTTTTTCATCCGGGGTATCCGCTAGATAATGGTCAAAAAGCTCATGGCCCCTGGCCTTTAACTCATCCACGATACCGAGTTCACGGATGGTAACCGAGCCTCCCACACCTACCTTTGCATTTGGGGGAACTAGGTCCAATGCTTTTTTCACAGCCTCTTCCTTGGTGGGCACATATATGGCGTCAAAACCGTTTTTGATGAGAGCCTTGACAGCTTTTTGGCACCTTGCCTCATAAAATTTTGACTTAACGCTCATATAAACCCTCCTATCTATATAAATAATTCATCTCCACCCTTTTTAATCCCCATCGTTTGCCGCTCCGAATACCTGGTACTTCTCAGTATGTAGATAATAACCGAATCCTCTTCTTCGTCGATAGCCCCTTTTAATTCAAGCTTAAGCTTTTTCAAATTCGCAGCAGAAATCTCGCCTTCAAGGACAGAGTTTTGGACCCAAGTTAAATACTTTCGACATATCTTTAATACTTTAGCCACTCGCTTTTCGCCCACATCATATACAAGTATCACAAACATATTGTCCACCTGATTTACAACAGAACTACTGTTTTGTAATATTTGCTTTATATTTTATTCTATAATCAAACTCTAATTTCCTCTATACTTGGCAAATGAAAAAGCCCTAGTGGGCTTTTCTTAGTACTTCATTCCAAGGGCTTTCCTTTTTTCTAGTATATGACTTTCTATTTTATCTGCCACTTCTTTAGGCTCATCTCCCAGCAAGACTTTGCCACCTGTAATTTCTTCCAAGTCTTCAGTGAGCAGTTTTACAAGTCTTCCAGCTCCGGATATAAAAGGAGCGGGGGAAATGTGAGTTAATGTGCCATATGCCAGGGCGAAAACTCCGTCTATAGTAGCTTTTTGCTCCATCCACTCAGGGGCAGAAATGGCAATGGGAAGGCCCGGAATATCCAAGTCCAGGTGATCTGCCAAGGCCGTCACCAGCATGGAAATCCTTCCTGTGTCAGTGCAGGTTCCAAAGCTTAAAACCGGGGGAATATTGAGCCCTCTGCATACCTCCCTCAAGCCTTCACCGGCTATATCCAGAGCTTCCATGCTGCAAAGACCTGCAATTTCTAAAGCGTGGTTTAAAGGCCTGATACGCATGATGTGAATATGTGGCTGCTCCCATAGCATTTTGAAGTAGGAACTTCCTTATAGCCATGGCATCTGCATCGATGCCACAAACACCTCGGTGCATATCTGTTTTTTCATTAATGCGGCAGGGGCCATGGGAGCAAAGCTGACAGCTCAATCCCTGAAGGCAGAACTTGCACCTGGCCTTTTCCTGCTGTGCCCAACGGTCAAAGACGTTAGTGAGGCCATCTTCTCGAATCCGCTTTAACATTTCCTCGACCGAATCGTGATAGCTTAAACGGCCTTCGGTCATAAAGATGGTTTTATATACTGCAGATCGAGGAAGTTACCTTAAAGCAGGTTTTATGCAAGGCTGTTTTAAACGCAAGACAAATTCCAAAGACGTTTCATTCCCTTATAGGTAAGCTAAAAACTAGCGGAAGACTATACGGGGCGCCGGCCGCTCACTAGTTTCAATCCCTTATAGGTAAGCTAAAAACCATTAAGACACACCTTTGCCCAAACGCTCATTGATAAGTTTCAATCCCTTATAGGTAAGCTAAAAACTGACGAGTATTACATAGCTACAG
>Ga0116181_1003933_pt1 | contig 11347 bp, 10 predicted proteins | sample AD_UKC075_MetaG_FD_89752 | JGI IMG/M metagenome (GOLD analysis project Ga0116181, IMG submission 89752) | Active sludge microbial communities of municipal wastewater-treating anaerobic digesters from USA - AD_UKC075_MetaG | ecosystem: Engineered > Bioreactor > Anaerobic > Digestate | place: USA...
ATGCGTGGCTGTATGCGCAGGCGTTGCGGGCCGCCGGCCTGGACCCGACGTATGGCGCCTATATCGAGCAGGTCAGCGCGGTGACCCTCGCCACCGCCAACGTGATGTCGATGTTCGCGATGAACCGCAGATTCCGCGCAGCCTCGATGGGACATCTCGCAGTTTTCGAGGCAACGAGCTCCGTGCCCTGCCGACGGATCGCCTCCGGGCTGGGGCGGCTGGGATTCCCCCGGGAGGTCGCCGCCTACTTCGAGGAACACATCGAGGCGGATGCGGTCCACGAGCAACTGGCCGCCCGCGACATCTGCGCGACGATGGCAGCCGAGCAGCCGCATCTGGCCCCTGACATCCTCTTCGGCGCTGCCACCTGCCTGTACCTGGAAGGTCTGGCAGCTGCGGACCTGCTGGCGCGCTGGCGCGTCGAGGAGCGGATGGCCTCATGACCCACCCCATCAGTGTGCGGCTGTGTCCCGACGGTCCGCTGCTCGTGCGCGGTGCGGATTCCGTGACCGACGACACCGGCGTAGAGCACCCGGTGACCCGGCCGGTGGTCGCGCTGTGCACCTGCGGGAAGTCCCAGCGCAAGCCGTGGTGCGACGCCACCCACAAGGCGATCCGCAGGTGATGACGGTCATGTTCGGGGTCCTGCGCATCGAGTACGACGAGTCCCTGCTGGTCCCCAGGGAGTGGACCTGTGCGCAGTCGCTGTGGGCCCGGGAACTGCTGGTTGATCTGCCCGCCGGGGACGTTCTGGAGTTGTGTAGCGGTGCCGGCCACATCGGACTGCTGGCCGCTGCGGACACCGGTCGGCGACTGGTCTGCGTGGACATCAACCCTCGGGCCGCCGACTACGCCTCGCGAAATGCTCTGGAGGCGGCGGTGATGATCGAGACGAGGGTGGGCCGTGCCCGCGACGTGATCAGCCCCACAGAGCGATTCCCGATGATCATCGCTGACCCGCCGTGGGTGTCCAGCCAGTCGACGCCGCTGTTCCCGACAGACCCGCTGCATGCCATCGACGGTGGGGCCGACGGCCTGGCCGTGGTGCGGGAGTGCGTGGCCGCGATCTCGGCACATCTGAACGGGGTGGCGCTGTTGCAGCTGGCGCCCGGCGATGAGCAGGCCGACGCTGTTTGCGGCATGCTCGTGGGTAGTCAGGTCGTGGCTGGTGAGCGCCGCCATTTCGAGCGTGGCACACTGCTACGCCTCGACACGCTCGACCCACATGCTCCGCTGGGCACCCTCTAGAATCCGTGGCATGAACTTCGAGAAGGTCGTGTTCGGCTTCTTCGTCGTTCTGGCGGCTACGCTGAATTTCGGCTTCTTCATCGGGCCCATCGACGACCCACGCGTGCACAACGCGTTCGAGTTGTACTCGGCCGTCGTGATCAACCTGATCGCCCTGGTCATGAAGTTCGGGGACCGCACCCAGATCGGGGCGGTGCACCTGGCAACCAGTCTGGTGGCATCGCTGCAACTGGTCGCCGCAGGTGGGCTCTGGGCCTACTACAACAACATCTCCGAGGGAGTGGCGCTGACACCCGAGCAGATCTCCAGTGTCGTCTCGTTGTCCGGCGGAGCGCTGTTCGCCAATGTCATCTCCGTGACGTTGCTGGTGGTGGAGACCGTCTCCTTCCGGCGGCAGTAGATGGCGAGCCCCTCGCCCGTGCGGCGGGTGTCTGCCGAGGGCCCGAGCACCACTGCGATCTTCCTGGTGCTGCGCAAGATGCGCGCCCCATTGATCGTCCTGATCAGCCTCTTCGCAATCAGCATTCTGGGCCTGACGATCGTCCCCGGACAGACCATTGAGGGTCAGGTCTGGCGGATGGACCCGTTCGAGGCCTTCTACTTCATGAGCTACACGGCAACCACGATTGGGTTCGGCGAGATCCCCTACCCCTTCAGCACTGCGCAACGCGCCTGGGTGATCATCACGATCTACCTGTCTGTCGTGGCCTGGGCGTACGCGATCGGCTCCGTGCTCGCGCTGCTGCAGGACCGCGGTTTCCGGGAGGCGCTGGGCCTGCAGCGGTTCGAGCGGCAGGTCCGCCGGATGCGCGAGCCGTTCCTGATCCTGTGTGGATTCGGCCAGGCCGGCGAAGTGGTCGCCCGGGCCCTGGACGCCACGGATCACCGGCTGGTCGTCGTCGACAGGGAGGGTACACGCATCGAGGCGCTGGACCTGGCCGCCTTCCGCTCCGATGTGCCGGGGCTGTGCGGCGACGCCTCCGACCCCCATGAACTGCGCCGGGCCGGGCTGGATAGCCCGCATTGCGCCGGGGTCATCGCATTGACCAACGATGACCACGCGAACCTGGCGATCACGATGGCTGCCGCTTTGCTGCGCCCGGATCTTCCGGTGGTCTGCCGCACCTTGCAGGACGATCTCATCGACCGCATCAAGGCCTTCGGGAACCCCCTGATCGTGGATCCGTTCAACCTGTTTGGCGATGAACTGGTGGTGGCTCTGCGCGCCCCCGTGACGAACAGGCTCACGAGCTGGCTCACGAGCGACCAGGGCAGCCCGCTGCCGGTACAACTGGACATTCCACGCCACGGCCGGTGGGTGGTGGCCGGCTACGGACGCTTCGGCGGGCACCTCGCCGCTGACCTCGTCCGCAACGGCATCCCCGTCACCGTGATCGACAGCAAGGGCGGGACCGGTCACGGCCTGGAAATCATCACCGGGGATCCGACGTCGCCGCAGGTGCTCGACGATGCCGACCTCGACAACGCGGTGGCGTTCGCGGCGGCCACCGATCACGACATCACCAACCTGTCGCTGATCGTGTCCGCGACCACCCGCAACCCGGCGTTGTTCACAGTGGCCCGGCACAACGACCCGACCAACGGCCCGCTGTTCGACGCCCTGCACATCGACTCGGTGCTGATGCCGACCCGGCTGATCGCCCACGAGGTGCTGGCCCGCATCGGGGACCCGATGATGTGGTTGTTCGTGCAGGATGCCCAGCGTCGCGACGACGCCTGGGGACAGCCGCTGCTGGACCGGCTGGTGGCGGTGTGCGGCGAGCGCCGCCCAGAGATCTGGAGCGTCGAGCTCACCGACCACGGCGCCCCCTCCCTGATGACCCACATCGAGGCTGCCGACATCACGATCGGCGGCCTGCTCAAGGACCCGCAGAACCGGCAGCGGGACCTGCAGGCAGTCGTCCTGATGATCCGGCGCGACCAAGCTGTGGTGATGTCCCCGCACGACGATGAGGTGCTACGGGTCGGTGATCGCCTGCTGCTGGCGGGCATGGGGTACGACCGGCGCAACCTCGACACCACGCTGTGTGTGCCCGCCGCCGCTGAGTATGTCGTCACCGGTGCGCAGGTGGGCGCCTCCTGGATCTGGCGAACGCTGGCCGACCGATGAGTGTGCGGATCACGGGCCTGTTCAGCTACCCGATCAAGTCCGGCGCGGCAGTGGCTCACACTCAGGTCGATGTCGACGGCCGGGGTTTGGTGGGCGACCGGGAGTACATGGTCGTCGACGAGCAAGGCGTGTTCCTGACCCAGCGAGAGGCGCCGCTGCTGGCCCTGGTGCGACTGGCGTCCGATCAGGTGGTCGTGCCGGCCGGCCGGGCGCTGGTCGTGCCCGGGCGCGGGTGCACGGTGACGGTCTGGGGGTACACCGGACCGGCTGTCGACTGTGGGGACAGCGCGGCCGAACTGCTCAGTGCTCATCTGGGGCGGGCCTGCCGGTTGGTGCGCACGCCGGCGGAACACGGCCGGCGCAGCGACGATGATCGTAGCGGCGTCGGTTTCGCCGACGGCTATCCGCTGCTGCTCATCAGTGAGGAGTCGCTGGCCGATCTCAACGCCCGCCTGCCGGTGCCCCTGCCGATGGACCGTTTCCGCCCCAACATCGTGGTGGCGGGCGGCGCCGCGTTCGCCGAAGACGGCTGGGAGTCGGTACTGCTGGGCGCAATTCCCGCGGAGGTGGTCAAACCCTGTCTGCGCTGCGCGATCACGCGGGTGGATCAGGCGACCGGAATCCGTGGCGACGGGGAACCGTTACGTACCCTCGGCACGTACCGCAAGGCCAAAGGGGGCGTGAGGTTCGGTCAGAACGTCGTGCACGGTGGGGTGGGGACTCTGCGGGTCGGCGACCGGGTGGAGGTCCTCAGTCTGCAGGCCAGCCCAACCGCACCAGCGTGAAGGGCTGCTGTGCGCCCCAGGGTGTGGTGTGGATGCGCCGCTCCGCCCGTTCCAACCGGAGGTGTAATACATCCGCGAGGTCGTCGGGGGCGTACCGCTGGACGGGAAAACCGCTGCAGGTCTCGGGACCATCGGGGGCGAAGGTGGCGATGATGGCGTGCCCGTCTGGGGCCAGTGACGCTTGCAGATTCGCCCGGTACCGGCCTTGATCCGCAGGGTCGACAAGGAAGTGAAAGGTCGCCCGATCATGCCACAAGGCGACCGGTACGTCGCTCACAAAGGACCGCACGTCGGCCACCACGATGTCGACGCCGGCCCCGACGCGTTGTCGAGTGCGGTGCAGGGCGGCGATGGAGATGTCCACGGCCGTCAGGTTGCAGAAGCCCAGGGACAGCAGAGTGTCCACCATCATCGAGGACCCGGCGCCGATGTCCACGATGGGCGCCTCGGGGACCAGGTGCAGATCCCGGATGAAGTCGTCCCACACGGTGTGGGCCTCCTGCCACCAGGAGACCGCATCCATCTCGCGAGAAGAGTGCACGCTCTCCCATTTCACAGCCTCGGACATGCCTGGCCCCTGCCCACTCTCAGCGATGGCAAACCCGCACTTGCCAACTGCCCGCAGAAAATGACCTGATACCTGGGCATTCCGGCGCCGGGTGGACCTCGATCTGCCGATGTTCTCGGCGGCCTTCGCGACCGGTCAAGAACGAAACTGGTTCAAAGTTCCGCACGCGACCGCGGCTCGTGCGGAACTTTGACCCCCGCATACGGTCCATTTCCGGCAAATCGGGCGCCAGAAGGACCAAAACTGCGCATATGCCGGCGATCTCGAGCCGGACGTGCGGAGTTTTGAACCGGACTCGTCTCGTACTGCGGAGCCGGTCAACCGTGCCAAGGACACCGCGTCTGTGGGCCGTCGAGAGCGGCAGGAGTTCCACCCCCACAAGCGGCGTGAGCCCTCAGACCAGATGCGTCTACCGTGGGCCCATGGCGAAACCTCGGGTGAACGCGGCCGGTGGCTTCCCGGCGATCAAATACGTGCTGGGCAAGGCCTGGGCGACGGGTGACTTCACCGCAACCATGCAGCGGATGCGCTCGAAGAACACCTGCAAGACCTGCGCACTCGGGATGGGCGGGCAGCAAGGCGGGATGGTCAACGAGGCCGGCCATTTCCCGGAGGTCTGCAAGAAGAGCGTGCAGGCTCAGGTCGCAGACATGCAGCCGGCGATCCCCGAGACGTTCTTCGCCGCCAACGACCTAGCGGCACTGCGTCGGCTGAGTAGTCGGGAGGCGGAGAACCTGGGGCGGTTGGCGTACCCGATCGCCCTGCGCCCGGGAGATCGGCACTTCCGACGGATCGGCTGGGACGAGGCGCTCGGGCTGGCCGGGTCGGCGCTACGTGCCGCCGATCCACGCCGCACCTTCTGGTACGCCAGCGGCCGTTCCGGCAATGAGAGCGCCTTCCTGATGCAGTTGGTGGCGCGCGCCTACGGGAGCCCGAACATCCACAACTGCTCCTTCTATTGCCACAACGCGTCCTCGGTCGCGCTTGCTGGCATCTACGGCAGTGGGACGGCGTCGGTGACGCTGGACGACCTCGGCTGCACGGACCTCGTGCTACTGGCCGGCGCGAATCCCGCCAGTAACCATCCCCGGCTGATGACTGCGTTGATTCACCTGCGCCGCCGCGGCGGCAAGGTCATTGTCATCAACCCGATCCGGGAATTGGGGTTGCAGCGCTTCCGGCTGCCTTCGGATGCCCGCAGCCTGGTGGCCGGATCGCAGGTCAGCGATGTGTACCTGCAGTCACGGATCGGCGGTGACATCGCCGTGTTCACCGCCTTGCTCAAACTCGCGCGCTGGGATGAGGGTTTCGTGGACGCGCACACGTCGGGCGCCGAGGCCGTGCGGGCACATCTGGACGGCTTCGACCTTGACCTCCTCGCGCGGTCGGCGCGTGTGGAGGTCGCCGACCTGAAGCTGGCAGCCGACCTCATCAACGCGGCTGGGAGCGGCATCTTCATGTGGTCCATGGGGTTGACCCATCACCAGCACGGCACCGACAACATCCGGGCGCTGGGCAATCTGGCGCTGGCCAGGGGTTTCCTCGGGCGGCCGGGTGCCGGGCTGATGCCGATCCGCGGTCACTCGAACGTGCAGGGGGTCGGCTCCATGGGGGTGTCGCCCACGCTCAAGCAGGCCTTCGCCGACGAGTTGGAGCGGCGCTTCGGGGTCACCGTCGAGTCGGGGCAGGACACCCACGCCAGTGTCGCTGCCGCTCATGCGGGTGAAGTCGATGTCGCGGTGCTCGTGGGCGGCAATCTGTGGGCCAGCAATCCGGATGCGGACTGGGCGGCACAGGCCCTGCAGCGGATACCGGTCACTGTCAGCCTGACGACCAAACTCAACCCTGGCCACTTCCACGGCAACGGTCAGACGATGGTGATCCTGCCCGTGTTCGCCCGGGACGAGGAGCAGCAGGCCACGACGCAGGAGTCGATGTTCAATTACGTGCGTCTGTCCTCCGGTGGGCAACCCTTCGTCGATGGTGAGATGCGCTGCGAGACCGACATCTTGGCGGCGCTTGCGCAGGGGGCGATGGGCAGTGACCGCTTCGACTGGGGTGTGCTCAGAGACCACCACAGCCTGCGCGAGGCGATCGCGGCGGTCGTGCCTGGTTACGCTCCGGTCGCCCGGATCGCGACCGACGGTGAGTTCCAGATCACCGGCCGCACGTTCCATCAGCCGTCATTCGGCACCGACGACGGGCGTGGGCACTTCCATGCCGTGGATGTTCCGCAACCCCTCGAGGGGTTCCACCTCATGACCATCCGGTCGGAGGGGCAGTTCAACTCGGTGGTCTACGACGAGGAGGACCTGTACCGGGGTAATGCCCGCCGGGACGTAGTGATGATGAACGCCGTGGATGCTGCCCTCGCCGGGATCCGGGAGGGCGACCCCGTCGAGGTGTCGTCAGCCGTTGGGTCCATGACGGTGCGTGCCGCCGTCATCGATATCGCGCGCGGCTGCCTGGCGATGTACTACCCGGAGGCGAATGCCTTAGTGGTGCCGACGCTGGATCCGGAGTCCCGCACACCGGCGTTCAAGAACGTGCCGGTGACGTTGCAGCCGGTGGGCTGATCAACTGGGCAGTCGTTGCTGCGACACGCCGCGACGAATCGCACCTTCCGCCGATTCCGTCGAAGGAACCCTCAACGCGCGGCGAGTAGCTCCGCGATTTGGATCGCGTTCAGGGCGGCACCCTTGCGCAGGTTGTCGTTGCTGACGAAGAACACCAGGCCGTTGTCGCCGTCCTGCCGGAAGCGGCCGACATAACTCGGGTCCTGCCCAGCAGCGTTCAATGGCGACGGCACCTCGCTCACCACGACGCCCGGTGCGTCCTGCAGCAGTTCCCGGGCTCGCGCAACAGTGATCGGGCGGTCGAATTCCGCGGTGATGCTCAGGCTGTGCCCGGTGAAGACCGGCACCCGAACGCACGTGCCCGACACTCGCAGGTCCGGGATCTCGAGGATCTTGCGGCTCTCATTGCGCAACTTCTGCTCCTCGTCGGTCTCCCCGGAGCCGTCATCGACGAAGTTGCCGGCCTGGGCCACCACGTTGAAGGCGATGGTCTGCGGGAACTTGGCGGCATCTGGCAGAGCCACCGCCGCACCGTCGTAGGTCAGTCTGCTGAGGTCGTCCTTGACACCGGCGTGCACCTGCTCCGCCAGCTCCTGCACTCCGGCCAGCCCAGCACCGGAGACGGCCTGATAGGTGCTGACGATCAGGCGGTTGAGCCCAGCGTCGGCATGCAGCGGCTTGAGCACCGGCATGGCGGCCATCGTCGTGCAGTTCGGGTTGGCAACGATGCCCTTCGGAATCGAGTCCAGGGCGCCCGGGTTGACTTCAGCGACCACCAGCGGCACGTCCGGGTCCATGCGCCAGGCTGAGGAATTGTCGACGACGACGGCGCCGGCAGCGGCGACCGTGGGCGCCAGCGCCTTGCTGGTGGCACCACCCGCTGAGAACAAGGCGATGTCGATCCCGGAGAAGTCGGCGGTGGCAGCGTCCTCAACCGTGACGTCTTTGCCCATCCACGGCAGCGTCGTCCCCGCACTGCGCGCGGAGGCGAAGTAGCGGATGCCGTCGAGGGGGAAGTTGCGCTCGGCCAGCAGGGTGCGCATGACGCCGCCCACCTGGCCCGTTGCTCCGAAGACTCCAACAATCATGTTTCCAGGGTATCGGGCGCCCTTGCCGGGTCTGCTGTGTGCGAGGAGGAATCGTCGCTGGCGAACACCTGCACCACGAACAGGGCGAGGAGTAGTCCGGCCGTGGTCCACAGGACGAGTTCCGGCGTCTTGTAGCGCTGCAGCATGATGAACAGCAACGCCACGAGGGACAGCCCGATGCGCAATCCGGTGGCCTGATTGGCCACCCAAGCCCGCGCGCCGCGCATCTGCACCCCGATGGATGCCAGCCAGCGCTGGATGCCGGCTGCCGCCGCCACCGGGATCCGACGCAAGCCACTGGCCACCTTGCCGTGACTCATCAGGAGACCACCGAGGAACAGCACCAGACCGGCCGCGGCCCCCGCCCACAGCGATTGCTTGAGGAAACTGGTGAACTGGTCAAAGAAGGCCGTTGCCGCGGGGACGTTCACGCCCTCCGGCAGTGCGCCAAGGTAGGCGATCCGGGCCACGCCGACGCCGAGGGCCCCCACAGCCATCGCCAGCATCAAGCCGAACCCGAACCAGGCCAGCGCCTTTCGCGGGGCGTGGCTGACGAATACACCCACGATGGCCAGCGTGATGGCGATCAGAGGCAGCCAGAAACCGACCGCGTTGAGCACCGAGTAGCCCGCCTGCAGGGTTGCAGCGTTGGGCGCCTGGAAGAGCACGATCTGTGCGTCCGTGGTTGCGGGGATCTTCTCGGCGATGGTGAAGCCACGATCGATCAGGATCTGTTTGACCTGCCCGATCAGATTGCTCAGGTCCAGGACCACCTGGTTGTCCACGACCTGCACTGCGTTGCCTGTGTTCTGGCCGGTGAGGGCGGCGTTGAGGCGCTGGTGAACCAGGGTGTTCGCCTCCACCCAGGCCGCAGCGAACTGATCGGATTGGACGACCTTGTCGACGGCCTCGTTGGTGTACGACTCGATGCCGGAGTTGATGGGGCCGGTCAGCGCCTGCAGCGCGGCAGTCTGTTCGGGTGTGAGGTCCCTGTTGCCGGAGATCGTCGCAACGGCCTGACTGGTCAGTTCCGGCACGTTCACGTAGGTGAATATCTCTTGGGTGATGCGGTCGGCGACGGCCTGCTGAATCGCCGGGTCGTCGGCCAGCGGCGCGACGGTCTGCACGTACCGTGTGGTGTCGGTGACCTCACCGCGGGCCCAGACCGACACGACGGACAGCGGCGCGAGCACGCACGCGATCACGATGAGCACAGTTGACCAGAATGTCCGCACCCAATGGCGCCGGGGGACTTCTTGCATTGTTGACATGGCGAACCTCCCACCCCACCATGTCCGCTTTGCCCGCCCGGGGGATCACCTATGGCGGGGGATAACGTGCCGGCACGACGGGTCGCGGCTGGCTCTTGAGGCTGGAATCGGGCCTCACGGATTCCGTACGACGAGGGTTCCCAGCGGCTGTTCACGGCCATTGAGCAGAACGGAGATCGCGTGCGGCCCCGGGTAGACCCGTCGGGTGCTCAACTGCTCAAAGCTGACGGTCCGTCTGATCGTCGCGCTGGTGGTCAACTCCGCGCCCTTGAACACCTTGCGACGTGGTCCCTTGGTGCCCGCGAAGTCGACAACCACGTCGACGAGCACGGGTCCGTTGGTGGTCACATCGATCGCCAGCCGCAGTCTCTGCCCGATGTCGATGCTGGCCGGGATGTCCGCCTCGGCGCTCGCGTGGACCTCGCCGTATCCGAGAATTGCGAGTGCCTGGGAGTCACCGTCCTTGATCAGGGTGCGTAAGCCGCGCCGCACGACTGGTCGAGGTGCCCAGCGCGCCGCCACCTGCAGCGCGCGTTTCGGGTGGTCCTTCGAGATGTCGTTGAGGCTGTTTCCGACACTGCGCATCACGTAGTCGCTGGGGTCGTCCTTGAGAAGGTCCAGGAGTTCGATGACAGGTTCGGGATCGTGTTGGAACTGCGGCAGCCGCGGCGCCCAGGGCAGACGTGGCCGGGTGCCTTCGCTCACCAATCGGCGCACATGCTCGCTGGGGTCCGCAGACCATGCGCGCAGGCGTTGCATGGTCTGCGGGTAGGCAGTGATGAAAGGACGGATGCAGAACTCCGCGGTGAACACCTGCGTGAGCTCGTACATCGCGGCCATGGACTGCTCGTAGGCGGGCAGGCCGTACTCCTGGATGAAGAAGGCGTGCGGGTTGTAGAAGAAGAAACCATCAGCGGCGGGGAAGGAGAGTTACTGTGTCGCTGCCGCCGGATCGGGGTCGAGGTGATCGCGCATCACCCGTGCCACGTGCCGCGCCCGGTCCATCAGACCCAGCGGTTCGAACCCGACCAGACAGTCGGCGACGAATGCCTGCTCGTTCACCGGCAGCGTCTCGGCGATTCCGCGCAGGACGGACTCATTGAACATGTTCTTGAGGGGCTCGGCCATGATGGGCAAGCGTATTCGGCCGCGGTGGGGTGCCATGTGGTCGCCGGCGCCCTCTCTCGCGATTGGGCATAAGGTGCGATTCGGCGCGGCGTGTCGCAGCACCAAGTGCCCAATTGCTCGCCGGGCGGTGCCGAAAGCGCCGTGGCTATGCTCACCGCCATGGACTGCATCTTCTGCGCGATCGTCGCCGGTGACCTGCCCGCCCTGCGAATCGCCGAGACCGAAACCGCCCTCGCTTTCATGGACATCAATCCGGCGACCCGCGGCCACGCGCTGGTCATCCCGAAGGTGCACTCCACCGACGTGCTCGAGATCAGCCAAGCCGACCTCGAGCACACCATGGTGCTGGCCCGCGACATCGCAGCCAGGGCGGTCGACCGGCTCGGCGCCGACGGCGTGAACATTCTCAACTCGTGTGGAGTGGCTGCCTGGCAGACGGTCTTCCACTTCCACATTCATGTGGTCCCGCGCTACCTCGGCCGGGACGGGCTGGAACTGCCCTGGGTGCCGACGGCGGGGGACCCGGCGGCGATCGCCGAAGTCGGATCCCTG
>Ga0116181_1003936_pt1 | contig 11344 bp, 7 predicted proteins | sample AD_UKC075_MetaG_FD_89752 | JGI IMG/M metagenome (GOLD analysis project Ga0116181, IMG submission 89752) | Active sludge microbial communities of municipal wastewater-treating anaerobic digesters from USA - AD_UKC075_MetaG | ecosystem: Engineered > Bioreactor > Anaerobic > Digestate | place: USA...
ACCCCACCGCAGAGAATATCGCCCGGCATATCTTTGACTACGTGCGGGCTGCGGGCTTGCCCGTCGTGGAGACCCAACTGTGGTAAACACCCAGGTGTTCAGCCATCTACCGCCCGTCATGACGGTTGAGACGCCGGGGCCCCTCGAAGACGCGTAAAGGATCTGTCATTGCCCCGCTATAGGCGGGTGCTCATACCCATTTAGGGATTATCCTATGCCTCAAACCGATCTCGTCACGACTTAGCGGATTCTGTATCCTTGAGGGGATAACGTTTTGTCACTCGATACCCCATTTGGGCTATTTGAGCGCCGCCCTGTGGTTGCCGGGCAAATAAGAAATCCTTACTAGCTGGATCATCTTTGAACGCTGCGGCACGGCGCCGTTGAAGGACGTTCTTCCGGGTGAAGCTGGTTTTGTTGTTCACGTCATGCTAAAAGCCCTTGAGATTTACGGGTTTAAGAGCTTTGCCGACCGGACTCGGTTCGAGTTCAGGCCCGGGATCACGGCCATTGTGGGCCCTAACGGGTCTGGGAAATCGAACGTCGTCGATGCCATCAAGTGGGTGCTGGGCGAGCAGAGCATCAAGAATCTCCGCGGCAAGGAAATGACCGACGTAATTTTCAACGGTTCGGCGACCCGCCGTCCCATGAACTTCGCGGAGATCACCATCACGCTGGACAATTCTCGGGGCATTTTACCGCTCGACAGCCCGGAGGTTCATATCACGCGCCGTTTGTATCGAAGCGGCGAAAGTGAGTACCTCATCAATCGCCAGACCTGTCGTCTGCGCGATATTCGGGACTTGCTTGCGGGAACAGGTTTGGCCACGCAAGCCTATTCGGTAATCGAGCAGGGAAAGATCGATCAGCTTCTGCAGGCCACGCCGCTGGAGCGTCGCGTTGTCTTTGAGGAGGCCGCCGGGATTAGCCGCTTCAAGAGCCGCAAGCTCGAAGCGCAGCGGCGGTTGGAACGCCTGGAACAGAACCTCCTTCGACTCAATGATATCGTCGAAGAAGTCGAGGGTCGCCTGCGTGTTGTTCGATCGCAGGCTGGCAAGGCTCAACGATATCAACGTTATGCCGACCGTCTGAAGGAATTGCGGACTCACCTCGCCCGAATGGACTGGCACCGGCTCAATCGGGAGCTGGCCCGCCTGGAGGAAGAAGGATCACAACTTAACAGAGACCAAGAGACGCTTGTCGAGGAGGCCGAACAACTGGAAAGGCGTCTCAAGGAGATCGAATCTCAGGACTCGCATCTTGCCCAACAGTTAACCGATCTGCAATCGCAATTGGCTGCAGATCGTGAGACCATCGCGGCCTTGGAGGCCGATCTTGAGCACGGCCGGGCACGTGACCGTGAGTTGGAAAAGGAACTAGGTCGGCTGCGAAAGGTGTTGGCCGAGCTTAACCTGCGGGCAGGGGAACTCTGCTCGCACCGCCAATCAACGGCCGAGGCCCTTCGCGCGGCAGAAGAACAGTACCGCGATTTGATGCGGCAAGTTGCGGAGGGTGAACGGTCCTTAACGAACGATTTGGAAGCGCTTGACCGTCGTCGAACTGAATACGAGGAGCGGCGAGCCGAGCATTGGGAAGTCTTGCAAAAGGTCCTCGCGGCTGACAATCGTTTACAGCAGCTCCAGCGAGAACATGAGAATTTGCAAGCGAGTTACGAACGGAATAGCCGCGAATCGGAAGAGATTAAACGGATTGTTGGCGAAACAGAGCAACGGCTCGATGAACTGAAGAACCACTCCGCCGACCTCCTCCAAAGGCTTCAGACAACATTGCAGGATTTGCATCGGTTGTCTGAAGAACGCGATCGTTGCCGTCAGGAGTTACAACAGATTAGGGAAGAATGGTCGGCCCTGCACCAAAGACGAACGGCTGCCGCAGAAAGGGCACGGCTGCTGCGGGAGTGGGAGGAACAACTTGAGGGCTTAAGCCTCGGTGTCAAGGATTTTCTTCATCGCGTCCAGACATCGGAGAGCCATCTCGGCGATTCCGTTTGTGGCTTGGTGGCCGATCTGTTGCAGACAGAACTTCAGGTAGCCCTTTTGGTGGATGTGGCCCTGGGTGATGCCGCGGAATGGATCGTCTTGCGCAACAGCATGCCTTGGCTGGACCAACTCCGCCGCGGTTCTGCGGCACTCAACGGCCGGGTTTGTCTGTTGTGTCTTGATCAATTTCGAAAAAAGGCCGATGGCCAGAGCATGCCCACTGACATTTCTTCCCTGGGGCAGGAACCGGGAGTCCTGGGGCTGGCGGAAGACTTCGTTCAGGTGGAAGAAGAATTCCTGCCGGTTCGCCATTTTCTGCTTGGCAAGACTTGGTTTGTCGAGTCCTTGGACACGGCCCTAGCTTTGGCCAGCCGGTATGCCGACTTGAGATTTGTGACCCTTGCCGGGGAGTTAATCACTTCCGAGGGGCTTATCGTAGCTGGGCAACAGAGTTCTGGACTTGGGCTGGTTTCGCGCCGGAGCGAACTTCGTAATCTGACGCGTTCGATTGCCCAATGGGACCAACAGTTGCAACAGTACCAGGAAGCCATTGCCACAAGTGAACATCAGCTCAAGACTGTGGAGCAACGAATTGCCAATCTTGAGGAACAGCGTCGTTCCCTCAGTCAGGAACTGAAAGACTGTGAGCAACGGCAACAAGAGCTGCAACGGATGTTGCAGGAGTATTTGGGACGCTGTGGAGCACTGGAGGGCGAAATTGCCGCGGCTGCCGAGGGGGTTGAAAGAATTGTCCAACAGCAGCAGCAGGCACTTTTAGAGAAGACGCAATGGGAGGAAAAGGCAGCGGAGTTGTCCATCGCCATCACTCAATTGGGAGAAGAAATTGCCCAATTGGAAGCGAATGTTCAAGATCGTCACGGTGTGTTGACCGCGTTGAAAATCGAATTGGCCAAGAGCGAAGAACGGCTCGCGGCCCTCCAGAATCAACTGCGACGGCAAGAGGAAGCCGAGGCCGAACGGCTTAAGGAGGTCACGGAAATCAAAAACCGTTTGGCTGAAACCGAAAAGCGGTTGATGGCCTCACAACGGGAACTACTGAGTCTGGAGGCCCGCCTGGCCGAATTGTACGGGCGGAAGGATGAACTTTCGCGGGTTTGGCAAGAGACCGCGGAGGCCCGTCGTTTTCTCCAAAAGGAACGTCAAAAACATCAGCAACAATTGCAGGATGTGCGGCGACGGCTCCGTCAAATCGAGGAGAGGCAGCACAAACTGGAACTTGATCTCAACTCTGTGCGGCACGAAAAGTCAACACTCATCCAGCGAGTCGAAGAAGATTATGGGATTTCTCTGAACGATCTCGACTGTCCGTGTTCCCCTGAGGAGTCGCAGGACCGCACTGAAATCCAGCGGGAAATCGACGATCTGAAACGTAAAATCCACAACTTGGGGAACGTCAACCTCGAAGCCCTCGAGGAACTTCAACAACTGGAAGAACGCTACAACGGCTTGTCGTCCCAGTGTCGGGACTTGACCTCGGCAAAAAACTCCTTGGAACGAATTATCGAGCGGATCAATGCCGATAGTCGGCGGCTTTTTGCCGCGACATTGCAGACGGTCAGTGAACACTTTGGCACCCTCTTCCGAGAACTTTTCGGCGGTGGTCAGGCAAGCATCGAGCTTGAGCCAGGGCGGGACATCCTGGAAAGTGGCATCGAAATCGTAGCCCGCCCGCCAGGGAAGGAACCACGAAACATCTCCTTGCTTAGTGGCGGAGAAAAGAGTCTCACATGCGTAGCCCTGCTTCTTGCGATCTTTCGAAGTCGTCCGAGTCCCTTCTGCGTTTTGGACGAAGTCGATGCCGCCCTTGATGAGGCTAACATTGATCGTTTTACAAAGGTTCTGCGGGATTTTCTCAGCATCACGCAATTTGTTATCGTTACGCATTCCAAACGCACGGCAATCTGCGCAGATACGCTGTACGGGGTCACGATGCAAGAGTCGGGTGTATCAAAACGGGTCTCCGTACGGCTGGAGGATTTGAGCGATCAGGGGGAAATTCTCTCAGCAGGTTCGGTACAGTCCTTCTCCACTTCGCCCGAAGAAAAAGCGGCATAACCGCTATTCCAAAAAGTTCCGCAAAATCCGCCACCCACCACACCTGAGAAATTGAAAGTATCTATTTAACCGGAAAAAACTGCCGGTGTTATCACGCCTTCCTTGAAACGGTAGTCTATGTTTTTTTGACGTCGCGAACCTAAGGAGCAATGACAGTGCGCAACATGGATAGGTTTGAAGACAAACCACGAGAATACCAGGCGAATTCCTTTGCTTCGTCACAGCTCCAGGAATCGGCCCACAGGCATACCTGGATGCCGCCGGAGGATTTTTCTTCGTCGTTGCAAGGAATTTCGCCTGCCACATTTCGCGTCTTAATCGTCGATGACGATGCCCTAATCTTGCGGTTACTCGAACGTTGGTTGACGAAGGCCGGTTATCAAGTCAGCCAGGCCAAGGATGCGGAAACGGCCTTGCAAATGGTTCGCGAGGAACCGCCTCACATTCTCATCACTGACTGGGAAATGCCGGGGATGAAGGGGCCTGATCTGTGCCGTGAAATGAGGCTCCTGAGGCTTCCCCATTATGTTTATGTCCTAATCGTGACCTCCCATAACGAGTCGGCCAATCTAATCACGGCGCTTAGCCAAGGGGCCGATGACTTCCTTGCCAAACCTATTCGGGAAGCCGAGTTAATGGCCCGACTGGGGGCGGCCATCCGTATCCTCTCCGCCCAGCGACAGCTCCAAGAGATGGCCCAAAGAGATGCCCTGACAGGTTTGCTGACGCAGCGGAGCTTTCATGATTTTCTCGAAAAAGAGTTTGAAGTTGCACGGAGGACAAAGCGGCCCCTTAGCTGCGCAATGGTTGATTTGGACTTTTTTAAACGTATTAACGACATCCACGGTCACCAGGCAGGGGATTACGTCTTAAGGACAACGGCCCAGTTGCTTCTGGCAAGTTGCCGGGCCAGCGACATCGTGTGCCGTTATGGGGGCGAAGAGTTCTGCGTGCTTTTGCCAGACGCAACTGAAGAAAACGCCGTCAAGTGGGCCGAACGTTTTCGCGCGGAGCTAGGCGCCACACCATTTACGATCGGGAAAACAACGCTTTCTCTGACATGCAGTATCGGAATCTCTCAAGTTTATGATGACACGCTAACCCCAGAACAGCTCGTCGATCAGGCAGATCAGGCCCTTCTTTGTGCCAAACGTGCCGGTCGCGATCGGCTCGTTCGTTATCATGAGATCAGCTTAAGTGAAGAGGTAAACCTGAGCGATAAACACCGGCAAGGTGATTTGTTCGAAGGGATACTGGCACGCCATGTGATGTCGCCGATTGTTGCCCCATTACGTGGCGACGAAACGGTGGATCAGGCTGCTGAGTTCTTTCTCAGATCGCGCATTAGTTCGGCTCCTGTCGTGGATGAAACAGGCCGACTGATTGGTATGATCTCAGAAAAGGACCTTCTGTCGGCCATGACATCTGTACATGGGTGGAGTCGTCCGATTTCCGATCTCATGCGACCCCACGTCATCACCTATCCACTGGACGCTCCCGTACGGATTATTTATGAGTTTCTATGCCGAGTTTCGATACGACGGGTGATCATTACGGACAATGGTGTCCCCATCGGTGCCATCAGTCGGGGTTCGCTCCTGCGCTGGTTCAGGAATCTCGTTCTTTCCAAGGCCTATGCAAAGGAAGATGCAGGAGTTCCCTACAATTCTGGAGACACAAGGCTAGCAGCCCTCCGAGAGGCCCTCGCCGCGATCTCCCTGGAGGCACAGCAATTGCGGCAAACCCTCGACAAGAATGCCCCTGACGTCGTGGCACACGTTGTGGGGGCCGCCAGTCGCATCCAAGAACTGGCCACAGATATGCTTGCCTTTGCCAATATCGCTCGAGATGAAGCGATCAGTCCCGCCTTGGGCGCCGCTGCGCTCTGGGACTAAGGAAACTGCGGAACCATTTGTCTTCTCATGGCCCAAAAAATTCTGATCGGGAAAGATTTGCGGATCACAGACTTTATCTGGCGAACTACCTTTCTCCTCGTGGTTCGCTAAACAAATCCCGATGAAAGACTCGGGGCCAATTTTTCTCCCGATTGGAAAGGTGCTAGAGGACCTGACGGTGATAGCGATTCAAACTCTCCTCGTTTGTGCGTTTCTTGCCCTTGCCGTATTTGCCGGCACAGTCGTTGTCTGGGGATGACATATTTCCCCGCTCAGACATCAACCTTCCATAAGCCGTGTAAATTACAGTACGCGCGGACGGTAGCGGGTGCCTGGGCAGCGGGTACCCGCAATTCCGGTGCTTGCCCCGGCTTCAAGAACACGCGGATGCAGCGATCCTCTTGAAACATCTCGACCCATTCGATGAGATGCTCAGGCGTCATTGGATGGATAACGCTTCCCACTTTGATATGAAGTGATTTGCCCTCCCGTGTCACCGCAGGCACATGTTTTTCCTGAGCGGCGTCGCCCACGTTTTCCGCTATGCGTTTCATGGGCACTTCGCAACAAACAAGCTGCCCCTGTCCGGCCTCCAGGACCTCCACCATGTTGCCGCACTGCTCACAGTAGTAGATCTGATTCTGCTTAGTCACACCTCACCTCCTTCTCAGTGACACGCATCGCGAACGGACTGTCAGCCCAAAACACCAGGGAACCCGCCCCGATTATGCCATCAATTAAGAGCCGATGCAATTCATTGGCAACTCATGCAAACTGAATTACGCGATGAGCGCGCCTGCTGGCCATCATTGAAGAGGCAGAATATGTAAGACGATCACTCGCTCCGGCTCCCTGTTGTCACTCTTTTGACTTTGGGTTAGAAAACGAAACAATTATGGGTGACTTAAATGCCTGGCCACATAGCCGTAATGGTACGAGGGTCCCCAAGCCCCGGATATTTTACGGTTGTGTGGCGATTAGGAGGGAAGGTCGTTACTTGCATTGACAACACAAAGTATCAGGAGTTAGCCATGCCCGCTGATCATGCTGATCGTCTTTCGCGTCGTGATTTCGTTTGCCAAGCGAGTGCGTTCGCCGGTGCCGCCGTATTAGGCAGTGTAGTATCGTCGGAGCAGGCCCGGTCTGTGGAATCTCCTTCCGTGGGACCACTTCCTCGGCGAACGCTAGGACGTACCGGAGAGTCCATCACCATCTTCACCCTTGGCACCGCCCCGTGTGGAAATGCCCGACCCGTGGACGAAATTGCCGAGGTCGTCAACGCGGCCATTGACCTTGGCGTGACTTCGATCGACACTGCGCCCGCGTACGTTCGCGCGGAAGAAGGTGTCGGAAAGGTTATGAAGACGCGTCGCAAGGAAGTTTTTCTGGCCACGAAAGTCCCGGCCGACTCTGTGGAGGAAGGTCAGCGCTCCCTGGAAAAATCCCTTCGCCTCCTGCAAACCGACTACGTAGATTTGCTTTACTATCACAGTGTTGGTAATCGCAAGGTGGAAGGGGCCCTCGATCCGGACGGGGCATTCACGTGGTTGGTAAAACAGAAGCAGGCTGGGAAATGTCGGTTTATTGGGATCTCCGGGCATAATCTGCCGGGCCGATTTGCGCAGTTTCTCGAGACGGGAGAGGTGGATGTTCTGCTGGTCGTTCTCAGTTATGTTGATCGCCACACCTACAACTTCGAGGAGAAGGTTCTCCCTATAGCCCGCAAACATAACGTGGGGATCATCGCTATGAAGGTCCTCGGCGGTGCGGACCCCAAAAAGGGCGGCTACGGTAACCCACAGTCCGTGGGACGACTTGCGTCGGCCAGGCCGGACCGCGTTGAAACAGCGATCCGGTACGCCCTTTCGCTGCCAGGGGTGACAAGCGTTAATTTGGGGATCAATAGCGTAGAACAACTGAAACAAGATTTGGTCTATTTCCAACGCTTTGAGCCGCTGAGCGAGGCCGAGATGGACCAACTATTGGAAGAAGGACGCGAATTGGCCGCCGCTTGGGGAGCCCATTTCGGCCCAGTGGTTGAGGAGGCCTAGGGCTGATCACGACTCCAACGCCGGCGAGTGCCAGTAGTACGGGCGAGGAGTGCCGCGCGGCCGCGGAAGGATGTCCACCATACCCTTGCCCCCTCACAAAGCGGTCCACGTGGCGGGGCTCGTGAAGAATAAATAGATGCCGTCAAATGCGTTTGAAGCCGTGTTGGGGTGAAAGGCTCTCAGAGTCTGGCTTGGGCGCATCACCACGGGACACAAACGACGGGAAAGTCGTGGGTGCTGCGGTTTTGTCTATTCTCCTCACTCCAGCGGATTGACCTTGGAGGACGCGCGAGGATTGCCGATCGCGGCTGGTCTGATGGTGGTTGATCAGTCCCAGTAACGACACGACCAGTAATTGACATGCCGCCACGGCGAGGGGATGGATCACCGGTTTGTGGAAAGTTTTCGGCGGCTGAAGCCACCAGGCGATTTCCCAGCCGTCCTTCGTCTTACGCCAAAGAGAGTCTGGCTCATTGTAGCCCGTCGCCCTTGGAGAGGATGTTGGTACGACCGCGGCGAAAGCCCCGAGGGCAGTCAGTGCAAGCAGAATGACCCAGAGGAAACTTGGGCGAATACGAAAAGCCATGGTCGCACGCGGCCTTGATCAACGGGTCAGCAGCCGAACCGACGGACGCGATCCTTCGAAAAAACTCCCCCGCGTGACGGAGTGTCGCAATCACCGCGCCGCGACATCTGGGCCTCATCAGAATAGGCGTAAGTGTCGTTTAATTATGAACTTGTGCGAGCTGATGCCAATCAAACAAGTTCGACGTGTGCGGAGCCTGAGCAACAACCCAACAACGCTGTGTGGCAAAAAGAAAACGCCCGAGGGCGTAGCACGCCCCGGCACGTTTCGCCTCGGGAACCTTAAGAGAAAGCGGACAGGGTCCGCCAAAAAATCTGCCTGGATCGGCTCTACTGGGTCACCTAGGGGCGGAAAGGAACATCGGCTGTACGGGGTCCGGGAGGGATGTCCTTAAGCGTCCCAGGCTGCCATTGTTTGGCAATGGCGATGTCCTTTTCAACATACCCCGCAATCTCGTGAAGATTTACAAATCCGATCCGGTTGAGCAATTGGGGTTTGTACTGACTGTGGGCAATATCCGCATAGTGCTTCCAGTGCGCCAGGGCTATTTCGAGATGCTTTACAGCGGCTTCTTGCTGTTCGGGTTTGCCATCACGGTCGAACTCCGCCAAGGCCACCGCTCCCCTAATCTTTGCGGAATAGTACTGGCCCAGATACGCCATGGCCTCCAAATCGCCCAATGTCCGTTGAAGTTCGCGCCGGGGCTTTTCCTTTGGTTTCAATTCCTTTAACAATCTCAACGCTTCTCGTGAATGCGTTTCCAGAGTTTCGGCAATCTGCAAGGGTGTGACCCCTGCGGTCTCTCCAGCCTTTTCGCCCTGAGAGAGCCACTCGCGAATACTCAGCACACCGCTCCCCGGCATGGTCTCCCCAAGGATAAAGTCCTTGACCGTGTAAAAGCCCTTTGGGGCGGGGTGCCGTGTGCAGGCCTCGGGAAACCACCGCAGGTCAATATCCCCCCAGAAGAATCGCGTGATATAGGGGAACACCTGCGACGCTTCGACCCAAGCGGCAAACAACTGATCGGAAGGCACCTCCGGAAATCTGGCAGCCAAAATCTTACGGAAATGGTCGTTAGAAAGCTGGGGATCGTAGCTCAGTCGCCCCCAAAGCAGGAAGCTGTACCACTGCTTTTTCATGACGAGTTGTCGCGGAAGTTCACCATCGACGTCAATGGCCTCTCGGCCCCAGCAATAGCCATCGGGACCCATGTAAAAGCCCGCCAGTCGATCCGGCCCCGGCATGTTCAAGATATATGCTCGCGCATAATCAGGGTCCCCCCAGCGGAAGCTGTAGATGTCATCATTGCGGACCGTCAGCCAGGTCTTCATCCCCGGGGGCATTCCTTCCAGTGCGGATTTGATAAAGGGTGGATTCGGGATGGAATACATGTGGGCGATCGAATACTTGAAGCTAAAATCAAAAGGCCCCGGATAGTTCCGAAACTCCTGAAGAATCTCACCCAACTTGGTCATATGAAACCGATGGATGAGCCGGAACTGCCTTCCCGGCTGTTCTGCCAGGGCGTCACGAATTCCTTCACCATATGCCTGCCACAGCCATTGTTCTTTGGTCAAGCCTTCGCCATCGCGGCCCATATTTTCTCCTGCCGTGATCCCTATACCGGCCAGAAGGGGATAGGTCCGCACCAGTTCCCTGACACTTGCGCGAAAGTATCGAATGGTGACCGGATTATTGCGGTCCGCTGTGATTCCGTACTTCCCATCTGTACCCCAAACAAAGATATTCCAGGTGAACCAATACACCTCGATACCCCGGTCCTGGGCGTACTGCATAACATGACGCCAAAAAGCGATTTTTTCGTCAATCGTCATGCGGCGGACGATTTCCACGTCCTGAAGCATTTCGGGACGCACCATATCCCGCCCGCTCATCGAAAACGTATCGTCCAATCGCAAGCGGGTCCGCCATACATCGTCCAAGGCAATCTCGGGAAACTCCGGTACCCGCACAAGGGATGGAAATGGGTGAAGGTTCCAAAGAGTGAGCACGTTGTAGCGATGGCGCGCCATCTCGTCGAGGAATTCATGCCAAAATGCGGTGCTCCAAACCTCCGGGATATTCGCTTGAAAACTGTCACCATTGTCGGAATAACTGGGCGTCCGCACATCAAGCGGAATGTTGAATTTAATACCCCGACGTTCAATGAAGGGCCGACGCACGCCCTCGGCCAATTCGTTCAGCGTGCCGATGCGAATGGCCTCGGCCACATCCAGGCCGCCGTACATCGCGCCGGTGGCGTCCCCACCGACAATGCGAAAACCGAAGGGAGCTTTCAGTCGTTCGATGCGATAGGCTTGAGGACCAAGCGACTCATCAATCTGAAACTCAACCACCATCTGTGGTTGAGGCGATGCCGTCTCCATCACTGCGTGCAGGATCTCATCAGTTGCAAATGCAATTTGTGGTAGCTGAAACTCACCCCGGAACTCCACACTTGTTGGGCTGGCGGCTCGGACCCCGCAAGAAAGCGCCAAAGTGATTGCCACGAGTATCACGGTGGCTAGACAAGTTTTTGGAGACATCTTTACGCTCCTCCCCACAGTGCCAATCGGTTTTCTCGTTCTGAACGCTTGAAAACGACCATATTCATAGAGCCGGTAAATTGGAGGACTTCCCTCGAATCCTTGCGAGGGTATTCCTGAATCAGCGTCTCGGTTCGCAATAAATGACTCGGCGATCAACTCCTTCCCGGTCATTCAGACGGATAATAGA
>Ga0116181_1003942_pt1 | contig 11334 bp, 14 predicted proteins | sample AD_UKC075_MetaG_FD_89752 | JGI IMG/M metagenome (GOLD analysis project Ga0116181, IMG submission 89752) | Active sludge microbial communities of municipal wastewater-treating anaerobic digesters from USA - AD_UKC075_MetaG | ecosystem: Engineered > Bioreactor > Anaerobic > Digestate | place: USA...
CCAACAGGCGTTTGAGTTCTTCCACATCGCTGATCTCAGACGAGATGATACAGTTCATGGCCCCTTTGGTACGCACCAGTGCCGTTAATGCACGGGTATCAACCCCTTCAATGGCCACGATATTATTGGCTTTCAAGTAATCGTCGAGTGAGCCTTCGGCCAGCCGGCGGCTAAACTGCTCTTCCAGGTTGCGGGCGATGATGCCGCGCACTTTCACCGAGCCTGATTCAACATCTTCTTGCTTCACACCATAATTGCCGATGTGTACACTGTTCATGATGATGATTTGGCCAAAATAACTGGGGTCGGTAAATACTTCCTGGTAACCGGTCATGCCGGTATTAAAACAAAGTTCGCCGGTGGTGGTACCGATGGTACCGAATGCCTGGCCATAATGAACCGAGCCATCTGCAATTACGAGTATGGCCTGGCGTGGAGTAGTATTAGGCATGGATGGGTGGGAAAATTTTTGCAAATATCACAAAAAAAAGCAGAATGGAAACCCATCCTGCTTTTATGTGGAAATCATTATTCACTGTCTTATTCGGCTGCTTTTTCTGCTGTTTTTTCAGCAGGTGCTTCAGCCGCGGTTGCTTTCTTTGCACTGCCGCTACGACGTGTGCGTTTAGCGGGTTCTGCTTTCGCAACTGCTTCTTTACCGTACACCTCGTTGAAATCAACCAGTTCAATCAGGGCCTGCTCGGCGTTATCGCCGGGACGAATACCCAGTTTGATAATGCGGGTATAACCACCTGGGCGACCGGCTACTTTGTCAGCGATGGTGCTGAACAGTTCGCTAACGGCTTCCTTGTTTTGCAGGTAGCTGAATACTACGCGACGATTGTGGGTATCGTTGCTTTTTGCTTTGGTCACCAGCGGTTCGAAAAACACCCGCAGGGCTTTCGCTTTAGCGAGGGTGGTAACGATGCGCTTGTGCTCAATCAGGCTGATACTGAGGTTGGCCAAAAGGGCTTCGCGGTGGGCCTTCTTCCGGCCGAGGTTGTTGATTTTGTCTCCGTGACGCATGACATTTTGTTTTTACCAGTCGCACCGTGTCAGGAATTGCGACTTACATGTATAAATTAATCTTCTTTGTCGATACCAAGTTTGGCGAGATCCATGCCGAAGCTAAGGCCACGCTCGTGCAATACCTGCTCAATTTCAGCCAGTGATTTCTGTCCGAAGTTGCGGAACTTCATCAGGTCTTCCTGCTCGTACTGAACCAGTTCGCTCAGGGAGTTGATCTTCGCTGCTTTCAGGCAGTTGAAGGCACGTACGCTGAGGTCGAGGTCTTCCAGCGGCGTCTTCAATACTTTACGCAATTGCAGTGTTTGCTCATCAACCAGGTCTTCTTTCTTCTCTTCCTTGTTATCGAAAGTGATGTTTTCATCGGTGATGATCATCAGGTGCTGGATCAGGATGCGCGAAGCCTGCTTCACTGCTTCTTCGGGATGAATGGTACCATCGGTGGTTACGTCCATCACCAGTTTTTCAAAGTCAGTACGCTGTTCAACGCGGGTGTTTTCCACGCTGTACTTCACGTTCTTAATGGGCGTATAGATGGAATCGATGGGAATAAAGCCCAGCGGTGCCTCTTTCTGTTTGTTTTCTTCAGCAGGTACATAGCCGCGACCTTTACCGATGGTCAGTTCGATCTCCAGTTTTGAAGAAGGATCCATGGTGCAGATCAGTTGATCTGGGTTCATGATCTGGAAGCTTTGGGTACCTTCCTGGATCATACCAGCCGTGAATTCGCTCTTGCCTTTGATGTGCAGAACGATTTTTTCGTTAGACACTTCTGAATCAATCACCTTTTTGAAGCGAACCTGCTTCAGGTTGAGGATGATATCAGTCAGGTCTTCAGTTACCCCCTTGATGGTGGCAAATTCGTGTTCAGCCCCTTCAATTTTGATCCCCACAATGGCGAAACCTTCCAAAGAGCTGAGCAATACGCGGCGAAGCGAGTTACCAATGGTAACACCAAAGCCAGGCTCCAGGGGACGGAATTCAAATTGTGCTTCAAAATCATTTGCTTTTTGCAGAACGATTTTGTCGGGTTTCTGAAAGTTTAAAATGGCCATTTGTATGTACTATTTGTGTTTGTAGATGGAAGAAACGGGTTATACCCTATTACTTAGAATACAATTCAACAATCAATTGCTCCTTGATGTTCTCCGGAACACTTTCCCGCTCTGGATAAGCGATGAAAGTACCAGTCAGTTCAGTTTCATTCCAATCGAGCCAGTTATATTTCTGGTTTTTGCCACGCACCTGGCTGGTCAAGCCACTTTTTCCGGTAGAAGCCGGCTTAAAGCTGATTTGGTCGCCCGGTGTCAATTGATAAGACGGCACATTCACCACCGTACCATTCACCATTATGTGTTTGTGGCTCACGAGCTGACGAGCAGCGGGCCGTGAGGGGGCAATGCCCAGGCGGAATACCGCGTTGTCGAGACGGGCTTCCAGTAATTTGATCAGGTTCTCACCAGTAACCCCTTTACGGCGGGCCGCTTCTTCAAAAGTGCTGCGGAACTGGCGCTCCAATACACCATACGTGTATTTGGCTTTTTGTTTTTCACGAAGCTGCAGGGCGTATTCGCCAAGGCTCTTGCGTTTGCGGGCAGCACCGTGCTGACCCGGCGGGTTACTGTTTTTGTTCAGCCATTTTCCGTTGCCGAGGATGGGCTCACCGAAAATTCTTGAAATTTTGGTCTTCGGACCTGTGTAACGTGCCATGTAATTGTTGATTTTTTAGTTACGGTTCGGCATCAGTAAAAATCGTAAAAATGAATGCAGAACCCAGTTTTGAAAAATCCGGAACCCAAAGCTGGTTGGCCTTGGGTTCTGGTAGTCTTTTATGATTATACGCGACGCTTTTTAGGCGGACGGCAGCCGTTGTGCGGCAGCGGCGTTATGTCTTTGATCATCACGATCTCCAGACCCGATTGTGACAGCGAACGAATCGCGCCCTCACGGCCTGAACCCGGCCCTTTAACGAATACATCCACGCGTTTCAAACCGGCATCGAGTGCAGTTTTAGCGGCGTCGGCTGCAGCCATCTGGGCAGCATAGGGCGTGTTCTTTTTAGAACCCTTAAAACCCATTTTACCAGCAGAAGACCAGGAAATCACCTGACCGGTTTTGTTGGTCAGGCTGATGATGATGTTGTTGAAAGTAGCACTCACGTGCGCGTCGCCGTAGGCGTCAACCTTTACGACCCGCTTTTTTGCGGCTACTTTACCACCTTTAGCGCTTGCTTGTTGTTTTGCCATTGCAAATTGTAGGTAATCTTTAAAAATTGGTTCCGGAAAAACAGATCTCCGGTCGTGCTGTCCCTCCCCCTCCTAAGCTGGATCTGGCGACAGAACTATGTCTTACTTCTTAGGAGCTTTCTTTTTACCAGCAACTGTTTTGCGTTTTCCTTTACGGGTGCGGCTGTTGGTCTTGGTACGCTGACCACGCAACGGCAACCCTTTACGGTGACGCAAACCACGGTAGCAGGCGATATCAAGCAAACGCTTGATGCTCATCTGTACCTCAGAGCGAAGCTGACCTTCCACCTTCAATTCATCATTGATGATGTTACGGATAGCAGCCTGTTCGTCGTCGTTCCATTCATTCACTTTCTTGTCAACAGAAATGTTGGCTTTGTTCAGAATGTACTGGGCAGTCGAACGGCCGATACCGAAGATATAGGTGAGGCCTATCTCCCCTCTTTTGTTTTTTGGTAAATCCACACCGGCAATACGAGCCATAATTGGTTTCTATTTTCTATTTAACTAAAAAACGTGGTTCAAGATCAACCCTGACGCTGCTTAAAGCGAGGATTTTTCTTGTTGATGATGTACAGCTTTCCCTTCCTCCGCACGATCTTGCAATCAACGCTGCGCTTCTTAATGGATGCACGAACTTTCATGACGCTATATTATTTATACCTAAAAATTATCCTTCCTCTACTCAAATCGTACGGACTCATCTCCACACCTACCTTATCACCAGGCAGAATCCGGATATAGTGCATCCTCATTTTTCCCGAAATGGTGGCCAGTATTTCATGGTCGTTCTGCAGCTTCACCTTGAACATCGCATTCGATAGTGCTTCTACAATAATTCCATCCTGTTTAATGAGTGCTTGTTTTGCCATACAGATTTTGGGAGCGCAAAGATAGGGATAAATCCGTTAAATTTTAAAAAAACGGATTTTTTCCGCCGGAAACGGCAAATATAGCGTAAAATAATGAAGCAGAGCGCCTTAAATGGCTAATTGCGCGACAATTCCGTCTTGGTCATGTCGAGGTAATGGTTCTGTAACTGGTGTACAAAAATGGGTTGTTTGATGTGCCGGCGGTCTTCGCGGTACCAGATCTCAAAATCGTCGAAAGCCCCCTCCCGGTCGAGGAGTATGCGAAACGGACCTTTCTTGTACTTGATGGAGCCATCGTTTACCAACTCTTTCTCAAAACCCAGTTTCTGCAATTGCACCTCGGTGAGCGGTATCGGCAGCAGGTCTTCGGGCTTGAACCAGAAATCCTGGGCCTCGGTTTGCACGCAAACCTCTTTGTCTTCTTTGTTCAATTCGTTTACAATGCCTTCCCACAGTTCTCCTTCATAGTTGGCGAAAACATAGTCGCCAGGTGCGAGATCACTGATTTTGATCATATGGCTACATTTTTTCCTAATATACCGAAAATTGTCTAGCCAACACCTAGTTTAGCCCCATGAAAAAAATCGGTTTGCTCGCTGATACCCATGGCTGGCTGGATGAAAAAATTGTCAAAGCCCTGGAAAACTGTGATGAAATCTGGCATGCCGGTGATTTCGGTACCATCGCTATCGCGGATGAGTTAAAGCGGCGCACGGGCGTTCCGTTGCGGGGGGTGTACGGCAATATCGACGGACAAGATATTCGATCCATCTATCCCGAATCGACCGGTTTCACGCTCGAGACGCTGCCTGTATTCATGCAACATATTGGCGGTTATCCTGGCAAGTATGCCCCTGGCGTTAAAAAGAAAATCCAGGCGGCAGGGGCTAAATTGTTTATCAGCGGCCATTCTCATATCCTGAAAATTCAGTTTGATCCAGCCTTGCAATGCCTGCATATCAACCCCGGCGCCGCTGGTCAACAGGGTTGGCATACCATGCGCACCCTGGTTACCTTCTGCATCGACGGCGACCAGCTTACCAATTGCCAGGTGATTGAAATGGGCCCACGCGGCCGTTAAACCCTAGAGGCCCGGCAGCCAATGCCGGCCGGCACCAATTTCGCGGAAAGGCCAGGGAATCGACACCAAAATGACCAATAGCGCCACCAACAATAAATAGAAGGCTTTTTTATGTGCCTGGGCGCCTGCAGAAACGGGCTTACCAGCACTACGCGCCAGGGTGATTAATACCACGGCCAACAGCATGCCAACGGTATGTTCTACGGCAAAAAAGCGGTAAATCGATGTGCGCATCACCTCGCCCATACCCAGGTTGTTGATGTTTTTCAATCCCATTGGTCCAATAAACCATAGTACAATGCCCACCAACAAATTGGTGTGCGTAAAAATCATCAGCAACAAATCGGTTTTACGGTCTTTAGCGCTGTAGGGATTCTTGTCTTTAAAGCCGTTGAGGTGACGAATCAAAGCGATAACCAGAAAAACCAGGATCAGCCAGCGAAGTACGCTGTGGAGATGAATGAGTCCGGTGAGCATAGCGTTATTTCAAAAATGAATAATAATGTTCAAAAAAATCAATGGTAAATCTAGCCTTTTTATTCCACCCAGTCGGCGATGAATATATTGGTATCGCGTGTGCCGCCATTGTTGCGGTTCGAGCAGAAAACGAATTTCTTGCCATCGTAACTAAACATCGGGAAAGCATCAAAGCCTTTGTCGCGGCTGATCTTTTGCAAATGACTACCATCTGCATCCATCGTATATAAATTAAAGGGAAAGCCGCGTTTGTATTCGTGGTTGGAAGCAAACAAAATGCGTTTGCTGTCGTTCATAAAAATCGGCGCCCAGTTGGCATTGCCCAAATTCGTCACCTGCTGTTGGTTGCTGCCATCGGCATTGGCTGTGAACACTTCCATTTTCGTAGGTGCCACCAGGTGTTCGGCCAGCAATGATTTGTATTCGTTGATTTCCTCGGCTGTTTTGGGCCGGCTGGCACGCCAGATGATTTTCTTGCCATCGCGGCTGAACCAGGCGCCGCCATCATAACCCAGGCTATGGGTAATGCGTTTTTCTTTACCGGTGGCCAGGTCCATGATGTACAATTCAAGGTCGCCGTCTTTATCGCTGGTATAGATCATTTTCTTGCCATCGGGCGACAAAGTGGCTTCGGCATCATAGCCTTTGGCATGGGTCAATTGTTTAATGATTTTGCCAGATGTATCGGCCAGGAAAATATCATAACTGTTATAGAGGGGCCAAATGTATTTGTTGCCGTATTTGGCGCGGTCGACCGCCGGCGGACAATCATCGCCACCCAAATGCGTAGAAGCGTACACAAAACGCTTTCCATCGGGTAGAAAATAAGGGCAGGTAGTGCGGCCCTTGCCGGTGCTGACCAAACGGGGCACAAAGGATTCCTCAGGGCTCGTGGGTAGTTTCGCAATATAAATCTGGTCGCAGGGGATGCCTTCTTTCAAATTTGTTTTCTGGAAGATCAGGTGGCTGCCATCATAGCTGAAATAGGCCTCGGCATTATCGCCCCCGAAAGTCAATTGGCGCAGGTTTTTGAAATGCGTTTCTTCCGGATAATGCAGGGTGTCGGCAGGTGCTGCACCGTGGCTCGGTTGTGCATAACCGGTATAAAGGCCCACAAGGGTGAGGAGGGTGATCAGCAAAAAACAAATTCGTCTCATGGTTTATATTGACCGGCGAAGTTACCAGATTTATGATCGCGGCGAAAATCATAGCTTTGCGCGATGAAATGGCCCCTTTTATCAGGCTTTTTTTTATTATTGACGCTGGGTGCGTGTAATAACCCCTCCGCCGATGAGGCGACGGCCATTGACCGCGACGTGTTCAGCCAGCCCCCCTACCAAAGCATTTCAGACAGCATTAATAACGACCCGAAAAATGCGGGGCTCTATGTAGAACGCGCTACGCGCCTGATGAGTGGCGCCCGCTATGAACTGGCCGATGCTGATCTTTCGCGAGCCTGGAAATTGAGTCCGTCGCAAGCAATCGGCGAACAACGGGTCAGCAATCTTTTCCTGATGGGCGAAGCCGAACAAGCACGCAAGCTGCTGACCGACCTGGTCAAAACCTATCCGGATAACCAGAACCTCAAACGCCGATTAGGCGAAACCTATTTACAGCAGGGACAGTATGGAAAAGCCATCGAGGCCTTTGATGCAGTGATTGCCAGCGATTCGCTCGATTTTGAAGCCTATAACCAGCGTGCCTCTTTGTTTTTGCAAAGGAATGATACCGCCGCTGCCATTAAGGACCTTGAAAAATCGATTCGCCTGCAGCCGATAATGATGTCGGTATTGACGCTGGCTAATATTTACGCTGAGCAAAAGAATCCGTGGGCACTGGCATTGACAGCTCCTATCATCGCCCGCGATTCGGCCAAAGAACTGGTTGATCCCGTTTTTATACAAGGCGTGTACTTTGAAAATTCAGGCAATACAAGCAAGGCCCTGGAACTGTTCAACCAGTGTATTAAGATCGACTGGAAATTCCAGGAAGTATATATCGAAAAAGGAATTATTTATTTCGAACAGAAGAACCTTGATGAAGCCATGCAGCAGTTTAAACTGGCCGCAACGGTAACGAATACCTATGCCGATGCGTATTTCTGGCAGGGACGTTGTTATGAAGCGCTGGGCAAGAAAGAAGAGGCCCTGCAAAATTATATGCGGGCTTATGCACTCGACGACAATTTTGAAGAAGCGCGCGAACGAATTGAAAAACTACGCAGCAACAGGCAATAAAAACTAACCCTTACATTTAACTATGCTACTTGCCCCTTCACTGCTCGCCGCCGATTTTCTGCACCTGGAAAAAGAATGTGCGCTGATCAATGAGAGTGCTGCCGATTGGTTGCACCTCGATGTGATGGACGGCCGTTTTGTGCCGAATATCTCCTATGGGTTTCCGGTGATCAGTCAACTGCGGCCCATCTGCAAAAAGACTTTTGATGTGCACCTGATGATTGAAGAGCCCGAACGATATGCGGAAGATTTCAAAAAAGCAGGCGCCGATAACCTGACCGTGCATTACGAAGCCTGCCGACACCTGCACCGCAATCTTCAACAAATCAAAGACCTGGGCATGAAGGCGGGCGTTGCGATCAATCCGCATACGCGCGTGGAGTTGTTGTATGATGTGTTGCCGATGATTGATCTGGTTTTGGTGATGAGTGTGAACCCGGGTTTCGGCGGACAAAAATTTATTCCCCACAGCTATGATAAGATCAAGACCCTTCGCCAGGAAATAGACCGGCTTCAACTGTCCACCTTAATTGAGGTCGATGGTGGTGTTGACCTGACGAATGCAGCAGCATTGGTTGCTGCGGGCGCCGATGTGCTGGTAGCGGGAACAGCAGTATTCAAAGCGCCTGATCCGGCGGCAGCCATCCGGGCCTTTAAAAATTGCTGATTTGAAATTTGTATCCACACTGCTTGTTGGGCTGTTGCTGCTTTTAAACAAACAGCAACTGATGGCGCAAACAAAAGGCGCCACCGTTGAGGGTGTGGTGATCAGCGATGAAGAACAACCCTTGCCCGGCGTTACCATTTCAGTGTTGGGTCGCGATGGTGGTACCCATACCATCGATTCCGGTAAATTTAGTGTGCAGGTGACTGCAGGGCGTGCGGTGGCGTTGGTATTCACGCATGCAGGCTATAAACCACAGCAACAGAATTTCCTGGTATCGCGCGGTAAAACAGAAACAGTGTTGATACGACTTGAAAGAGCCGGCCAACTGGAAGGGGTAACGGTAACGGATGAACGAACCCGCCGCGAAGCCGGCTTGATCAGTGTGAACCCAAAATTTGCCATCAATATTCCCTCGCCAACGGGCGGCATTGAAAGCCTGATCAAAGTATTTGTGGGTTCCAACAATGAACTTACTTCCAACTACAATGTGCGGGGCGGCAGTTATGATGAGAACCTGATTTATGTGAACGACTTTGAAGTGTATCGCCCCTACCTGGTTCGCAATGGACAACAAGAGGGACTTAGTTTTATCAATCCGGAGATGACCCGTTCGGTACAATTCTTCAATGGCGGTTTCCAGGCGCGCTACGGCGACAAAATGAGTTCGGTTTTGGATATTGGCTACAAGAAACCAAAAGCTTCGGGCGGCTCAGCCTATATCGGTTTGCTGGAACAGGGCTTGCAGTTGGAAGGGGTATCAAAAAACAAACGATTCAGTTACCTGGTGGGTGGCCGGCATCGCAACAACCGAAACCTGCTCGCCAGCCAGGAAACAAAGGGCAATTATGTTCCTTCGGCAGCCGATTTTCAGGGCTTGTTTACCTGGCAGATGGGACAGCGTTGGGCAGCCGAATTGCTCACGCATTTTTCACAAACCAGTTTCAGTTTACAACCGCGGTTCAGTCAACCATCAGCTGCGGTGTTCTCGCCGTTTTATACCGCCAACCTGGGTTTGGATATTTATTTCGAAGGCCGCGAAGAAGATCGATACAATACCCAAATGGCCGGCTTGTCGATTGTGCAACAGGCACGAAAAAATATTCGACTCAAATGGATGGCTTCTTATTTTAAAGACCGCGAACAGGAGTCGATCGATATCACCGGCGCTTATCTTTTCGGTGAGCGATCTTTCGACCGGGGCCAGCCCGATTACGGTACCATTGTAGAGCCGTTGGGTGCCGGTGCCTACCTGCAATATGCGCGCAACAAACTCGACATCAATGTGTACAACCTCTCCCACAAAGGCACCTGGAACCAGGGAAAACATTATCTGCTATGGGGTGTATCATACGACAGACAACAGATCCACGACCAATTGAATGAATTTGAGTACCAGGATTCAGCGGGTTATTCCCTGCCCTACCGACCCGGTGCCTTATCTATTTATAGTCATTTGCAATCGCAGGCAAATTTTTCGGTGAACCGGTACAGTGGCTATGTGCAGGACAATATCTCCTGGGGCGACTCGATTGGTATTGGCTTACAGGCAGGTGTTCGTTTTAACTACAATGACCTGAACCATGAGTTCCTGGTGTCGCCGCGGGCCGGTATATCCTGGAAGCCGATGCGTTGGAAGCGCGATATCATTTTCAGGGGCAGTGCCGGTATTTACCAGCAACCCCCTTTTTACCGCGAAATGCGACGGTTTGATGGCAGTATTAATTACCAACTGAAGGCGCAAAAAAGCTGGCAGGTAAGTGGCGGATTCGATTACCATTTCGAAGCGATGAATCGTTTGCTGAAATGGACCACCGAAATTTATTATAAGAATTTATGGGATGTAGTGCCCTATGATGTAGACAATGTGCGGATGCGTTATTATGGCGAGAACAATGCCAAAGCCTGGGCCGGTGGATTGGAAACAAGGTTATTTGGGGAGATCGTGAAAGATGCAGAAAGTTATGTGAGTTTGGGTTTTATGCGTACGCGAGAAAACATCAACAACGATTACTATTACAACTATACCTTGGATTCGTTGAATCATCCCACTGATAGCAGCCTGACACAGGGCGGTTGGTTGAGAAGGCCAACAGATCGCCTGATTACCCTGGGTCTGTTTTTCCAGGACTATCTGTCGACCAATAAGAATTTCAAAGTGTATGTGAATACCATCTATGGCACCAATCTGCCCTATAATATTCCGCAGTCGGTCAAATACCGCAATGCCCTGGTGATCGATCCTTACCTGCGCATCGACCTCGGCTTTAGTGCTTTGTTGCTGAATACCGATAAAACAAAACGCCGGAGCCACAGTCCGTTTCGGCAATTGGAAAATATCTGGGCCAGCCTGGAAATTTTCAATGTGATCGACCGGGCCAATACGATCTCCTACCTCCTCATCAAAGACTTCGCCAATACCACCTACGCCATTCCCAACCGGCTAACACCGCGACTGCTCAACCTGAAACTGGTTGCGCGCTGGTAATTATCTTTGTGGCATGACCAAGTTATCTGTCAACATCAACAAGTTTGCGACCATTCGCAATAGTCGCGGGGGCAACAACCCCGATGTGTTCAAAGCAGCCATGGATGCCGAAGCTTTTGGGGCAGATGGCGTCACTGTTCACCCCCGGCCCGATGAGCGACATATTCGTTACAGCGATGTGCGTCAGATACGACCCTTTATCAAAACGGAATTCAATATCGAAGGCAATTGTGAGGAGCAGTC
>Ga0116181_1003950_pt1 | contig 11326 bp, 8 predicted proteins | sample AD_UKC075_MetaG_FD_89752 | JGI IMG/M metagenome (GOLD analysis project Ga0116181, IMG submission 89752) | Active sludge microbial communities of municipal wastewater-treating anaerobic digesters from USA - AD_UKC075_MetaG | ecosystem: Engineered > Bioreactor > Anaerobic > Digestate | place: USA...
TGACGAGCTCAGCAGGTCAGGTTCGCGATCCTTGTCGCCGCTGCCTTGGCGTCGTCGCCGGTGAGGAGGACGGGCTGACCGTCACGATGACGCCGGGCTCCCAGACGTACGATGGCGTGTCGAGGAGGCCTTCGCTACAGGGCAACGGCCGGTACGCCAGGTGCCCGGGACGAGTCCAGGTCAGGTCCTCAGCATGGATCGTAGGACACGCAGCGCGACTGACAGCCGCGCCAGGTCGGGCTCATCGCTTGCGAGCTGTTTCAGCATGGTCACGTCGGCACGTGTTCCGGGGTCGAGGGCGGCGCTGCCAGCCAGTGCCTGGGCCGCCAGTTGGGACTGCAGCTCGAGCAGCTCGTCGCGGGTCGCGGACTGCGCCATCAGACCCCACCGGTCGTTCTGCGGCAACGCATCGGCAGCATGGATCAGGTCGTCGAGCCCAAGCCGCTGCCGTACCGAGAAGAAGGCCGCAGCAGCGCGGTCAGGCGTCGTGGCCTGGTCGTCGGCAATCGCGACGACGCTGGGCAGCAGGTGCGCCACAGGCAGCGTTGCCATCGTGCGAGCCAGGTCCTCCGACAGGCCTCGGTCACGCCACTCACCGACCGCCGTCAGGAAGTCTGCTTGACCCTCCGGTGTCAGGTACTCGACGAGCGAGCCCATCAGCGACCGGGTGCGCTCGCCGTACCGCTCGACCACGGCGGGCACGTCGATCGGCACGCGCTCGTGGTGGAGCACCCATCTCGTGCCGCGCTCCACCAGTGCCCGGACCGCCAGCATGACATCGGTCTGGACAGCCGCGTCGATGTCGGCACGGGCCGTCTGCACCTCGATCAGGCCCACCCCGAACACCGCGCGGGCGGCCAGCTGCGCCCTGATCACGTCAGCCGCGGAGGCACCCGTGTCGTTGGAGAGCCGGTGGTACGAGGAGATGCCTTGGCTGTTGACGAACCGGTTCACCGCGACGGTGGTGATGATCTCTCGGTGCAGCCGATGCTCCGGCATGTAGTCCCGGAAGAGCTCGCGCAGCTGGGGCGGGAAGTACTGGATCAGCCTGTCGGCAAGGTACGGGTCATCGGGCAGGTCCGACTCGATCACGATGTCGGCGAGGCGGATCTTGGTCCACGCCAGCAGCGTGGCCAGCTCCGGGCTGTACAGGCCCTCCCCATTGGCGATGCGACGCCTCATCTCGGAGCTCGACGGCATGTACTCGACCTTGCGATCGAGGTAACCAGCCGCCTCCAGCACCCGCATCCAGTCCTCATGCACCCCGGCGAACGGGGCAGCCTTCACGACCGCGTTGCCCAGGGCTCGGTTCTGGTCGATGTTGTGGGCCAGCACGAGCGCTGCCACGTCATCGGTCATCATCGGCAACAGCTCGTTCCGCTCCTCCAGCGTCAGCCGGCCGGCCCTGATCTGCTCGGCCAGCAGGATCTTGATGTTGACCTCATGGTCGGAGGTGTCCACGCCTGCAGAGTTGTCGATGAAGTCGGTGTTGATCCGTCCGCCGTTCTTGGCGTACTCCACCCGCCCCAGCTGCGTCCAGCCGAGGTTGCCGCCCTCACCTGCGCAGCGAGCCCGGACCTGGCCGCCATCGACCCGAAGCGAGTCGTTGGCCCGGTCGCCCACCTCTGCGTGGGACTCCGTCGACCCCTTCACGTACGTCCCGATGCCGCCGTTCCAGAGCAGGTCGACCGGCGCCTGAAGGATCTGGTGGATGTAGTCGGTCGGGGTGAGGGCGTGCACGTCGTCTGCCAAGCCGAGGGCCCGGCGCGCTTCCGCGGTCACCGGGATCGACTTCTCCGTACGGGCATACACACCACCGCCGGCCGAGATCAACGACGTGTCATAGTCCGCCCACGACGATCGCGGCAGCTGGAACAACCGCGACCGCTCGTCCCACGAGGATGCAGCGTCCGGATCCGGGTCGATGACGATGTGCCGGTGGTCGAACGCCGCCACCAGCCGGATGTGCTTCGACAGCAGCATCCCGTTGCCGAACACGTCGCCCGACATGTCGCCGATACCGACGCAGGTGAAGTCGGTGGTCTGGCAGTCGACACCCATATCGCGGAAGTGTCGCTTGACCGACTCCCACGCGCCTCGGGCCGTGATGCCCATGCCCTTGTGGTCGTAGCCGACCGACCCACCGGAGGCGAACGCGTCACCGAGCCAGAAGCCATGCTCGAGTGAGATCGCGTTGGCCGTGTCCGAGAACGACGCCGTGCCCTTGTCTGCCGCAACCACCAGGTAGGGGTCGTCGGCGTCATGCCGGACGACGTCCGATGGCGGCACCACGTCGCCCTCGACGATGTTGTCAGTGAGGCTGAGCAGGGCGCGGATGAAGAGCTTGTACGACTCGACGCCCTCCGCCAGCCACGCCGCCCGGTCGACGGCGGGGTCCGGCAGGTGTCGGGCGACGAACCCGCCCTTGGCTCCCACCGGCACGATCACCGTGTTCTTCACCATCTGCGCCTTCACCAGACCCAGCACTTCGGTGCGGAAGTCCTCAGCGCGGTCCGACCAGCGCAAGCCGCCACGCGCGACCGCCCCGAACCGGAGGTGGACGCCTTCGACCCGCGGGGCCGAGACCCAGATCTCAAACGCAGGCCGTGGCTGCGGCAGGAGCTCCACCTGACGAGGCAGCAGCTTGATCGCCAACGGGATGTCGCCGCGGTCGGCGAAAGCGTTCGTCCGGACGATCGCTCGCTGCAATGCGACGAACGCCCGCAGGATCCGATCGTGGTCGAGGGAGCTGACCTGCTCCAAGCCCTGCTCCACTCCGGTCAGGATCACCTCGGCGGCAGCCCGGCGAGCCTCGGGAGAGTCGTCCCCGGTTGGCTGATGAGCCGTACGGAAGGCCTGCACCAGCTCGGCTGCCAGCTCACGGTTGGACAACAGGGCAGCCGAGATGTAGTCGAGGGAGTACGTCAGACCACCCTGCTTGAGGTAGCGCTCCATCGCACGAAGCCACGACACCTCCTCCCAGGTCAGACCAGCGCGGGTGACCAGCGCGTTGATCGGTCCCAGCTCGAAACGGCCGTCGTACGACGCCTCGAAGGCCTCCACGAAGCGCTCCCGGTCGGCCTCCGTCCATGGCTGGTCAGCCTGACCGGCCGGCAGCTTCAGCCCGAACTCGTAGATCATCCGCTCCTCGCCGCGAACGGTGATCTCGTACGGCCACTCGTCGACCACGTCGACGCCGAGCCGCGACAGGTGGGGCATCACCTGGTGCAGGTCGAGCCGGCTACTGATGAAGACTTTGAGCCGCACGTCGGCGGCGTCGTCATCCAGATGAGCACCGTCCAGCGAGTACGCCATGTCACCGGGCCGCTGCAACGAGTTGAGCACCACCAGGTCCTTCACACCTTGGTCTGGGCTGAACTCCTGCCGGTAGGAGTCCGGGAACTCGACGCCACGATCCTCGCTCGGCCAGTGGTGCACGAGATCGAGGAAGCCGTCGGCCCACGACTGCGTGGCGCGGGTCAGCTCTCCCTCCAGGGCGACCAGGTCGACCGCATCGGGGTTGGACCCCGGCTCGAGCTGGACGACGAAGTAGAGCCGGGCGAGCACCGACTCCGACACCTGCACCTGGAACTCGGTCGATACGGCTCCAAACGCGTCACGCAGCACGTCCTGGATCCGTTCCCGCACGCTCGTGGTGTAACGGTCACGCGGCAGGTAGACCAGACAGCTGACGTAGCGCTGCCACGGGTCCTTGTGGACGAACAGCCGTACCCGGCGGCGCTCGGTCAGGCCCGCGATGCGCTCGACGATCGGGTACAGCTCCTCAGCGCTGGCGCGGAAGAGCTCGTCACGCGGATAGGTGTTGATCACGGCGAGCATCGACTTCGCCCCGTGCGAGCCGTGGTCGTAGCCAGAGCGGTCGATGATGTCGTGGGTCTTCTTGGCCAGCACCGGGATGCGCAGTACCGACTCGGCATAGGCGCCGGAGGCGAGCACGCCGAGGAACCGGCGCTCCCCCACCACGCGTCCAGCGTCGTCGAAGACGCGGACGCCGACGTAGTCGAGCAGCGTACGGCGGTGCACGCTCGCCCGGTTCGTGTCCTTCGTGAAGACGATCAGATCGGAGGAGCCGCGGGCGTTCTGCTCCGGGTCAGGCAGGGCCTGGAAGGTGGTGTCAGGCTCGATGTCTCCGCGGAGGATGCCCAGGCCGGTGCCGAGGACCGGTTCGAAGCGGTGTTCACCGAGTGAGTACTCGCGGTAGCCAAGCAGGGTGAACTGGTCGTTGAGCAGCCAGGCCAGCAGGTCGACGGCACGCTCCCGCTCGTCAGTGCGGGAGTTTCCGGTGTTACTCGAGAGCGAGTCGATGGCTTCGGAGAGCCGCGTTCGCATCTGCTGCCAGTCGGTTGTCGCCGCACGCACATCCGCCAGCACGCGAAGGACTCCGTCAGCCAGGGCGTCGCTCAGCTCGTCTGCCGACTTCCCCAACGGTGGGTAGATCTCCATCTCGATCCACGACTCGGGGATGCCGTCGGGATGCTTGTCGGCCCGGTGGACGACGTCGGTGAGGTCACCGGCCGCGTCACGAACGACGATGTACTGCGGGTGACAGACCTCACGGATGCTCCAGCCCTGCCGGGTGATCTCCATCGTCACGGAGTCGACGAGGAAGGGTCGGTCGTCGGTGACGACCAGCAGCACGGTCGAGCCCTTCAGGTCGAAGCCATGCGTGGCCTTCTCCGGGGTGAAGATCGCCACCTCGTCGGTGCCAGCCGAGCGCTGTCGAGCAAGCTCGTAGTGCCGCATGATGACGCCCAACAGTTGCTCAGGCTTGGTTCTGGCGAGGTCGTCGGCGTGAACGTGCGCGACGTAGTGCTCCACGAACTCCGCCACTCGGTCAGGAGTGACGGCCAGCTCGTCGGTCACCACCGCGGCCCCCAGGGCTCCCACCTCCGCCACGAGCTCGCGCTTGTGGATCTCGTTCGGGCTCACCTCGGCCACGGCAGCCGTCCTCCCTTTCTGCACCACGTCGTGCTGGCTCCACCCTAGTGCGGGGCCCTGTCGGCTGGGGCACCGCTGAGGTGTAGCGCGCACCACGGCGCTTGTCAGACCCTGAATAATGTCCCCTATGCAGCTCTCCTCTCAGCTCGACTTCGCCGCTGACCCGGCCACGGTCGCCGCCATGCTCACCAACCGTGACTTCCTCGAGCGCGTCTGTGCCGCGTCAGACGCGATCGAGCACAGCGTCAAGGCGTCGGCCGACCGGACCAAGGTCACCCGCACGCTCACCGCCCCCGCGTCGGTTGCCAAGTTCACCGGTGACAAGGTGACCATCGTCGAGGCGGTCGAGTGGGGCGAGGCTGACTTCGACGGCTCCCGTACGGGCACGCTCAACCTGACCATTCCAGGGCTGCCGGTGGCGATGACCGGTACGGCTGCCCTCCGTCGCGGTGGCCGGGGCACGACCGTGGCCTACGACGCCGACCTCAAGGTCAACATCCCCTTCGTGGGCAAGAAGCTGGAAGAGTCCGCCGCGCCGGCTGTGCTGGCCGGGATCGAGCTGCAGCAGCGGGTCGGCGACGACTGGCTCGCCGACAAGTCGTAGGGCTGCGCCAGCGTCAGTAGGTGTCGACCGGCGCACCCGGCGGGAGCAGCTCGACCAGCTGCTCCGGTGACGCCGGGGTGTAGACGACGAAGGCAGGCTCGGCGTCCGAGCCTTCAGCGATCACGGCGACGTCAAAGCCTGCCTCGTCGATCCCGGCAGCCAGCGTGTCGGCGGTCGCCTCGTCAATGCAGGTGATCCGAGTCGTCATGCGTGCTCCTGGTCCATGTGCGGGTAGCCGACCGACGTCGGCGGGACGAACGTCTCCTTGATGCTACGGGGACTGGTCCACCTCATCAGGTTCCACACCGAGCCGGCCTTGTCGTTCGTACCCGATGCCCTCGCCCCGCCGAACGGTTGCTGCCCGACGACAGCCCCGGTTGGCTTGTCGTTGATGTAGAAGTTGCCCGCAGCTTGGCGAAGGGCCTTGTCAGCCTGGACGACGGCCGCTCGATCCGTCGACAGCACGGCACCAGTGAGGGCGTACGGGGAGGCGGTGTCGACGATCTCGAGCACGTCAGCCCAGGCTCCTGGGGTGCGGTCGTCGTACACGTAGACCGACAGCAGGGGGCCGAAGTACTCCGTGCAGAAGACGTCTTGCTTCGGGTTGTCCGAACGGACGATCGTTGGCCGGATGTACCAGCCCTCGGAGTCGTCGTAGGTGCCGCCGGCGACGACCTCTGCATCTCGGCGGGCCTTGGCCGCCTCGATGGCGTTACGAAGCCTGGTCCAGGCACGCTGGTCGATCACCGCTGAGGTGAAGGTGGCCAGGTCTCGTACGTCGCCGACCGCGAGGGCTTCGGTCTCATCGATGAGGCTCTGCCCGTACGTCTCCCACCACGACCGCGGCACGTACGCTCGCGAGGCGGCCGAGCACTTCTGGCCGGAGTACTCGAACGCTCCCCTGACCAGCGCCACCCGCAACGCCTCGGGGTCGGCCGAGGGGTGGGCAACCACGAAGTCCTTACCTCCCGTCTCCCCCACGATCCGCGGGTAGCCGTGGAACCGCGAGATGTTGGCCCCGATCTCGGCCCAGATCTGCTGGAAAACCCGGGTCGAGCCGGTGAAGTGGACTCCAGCTAGGGCGGGATGCCTCAGCGCGACCTCACTGACGTCGTGCCCGTGCCCAGGGACCATCGTGACCACACCCGCCGGGAGGCCCGCCAGGTCGAGCACCTCGGCGAACACGTCGGCAGCGAACTGCTGGGTGACCGACGGCTTCCACAGGGCGACGTTGCCCATGATCGCCGGCGCGGTCGGCAGGTTGCCTGCGATGGCGGTGAAGTTGAACGGAGTGATGGCGTAGACGAAACCTTCGAGGGGCCGATAGTCCGTACGGTTCCAGAACCCCGCGGGGCTGAACGGCTGCTCCTCGTGGATGTGCCGAGCGAACGCAACGTTGAACCGCAGGAAGTCGACCAGCTCGCAGGCCGAGTCGATCTCAGCCTGCTGAACCGTCTTGGCCTGGCCGAGCATGGTCGCCGCGTTGATCCTCGCTCTGTAGGGACCGGCGAGGAGATCGGCCGCCTTGAGGAAGATGGCGGCGCGGTCGTCGAAGTCCATGGCTGCCCAGTCACCGGCGACGCGGAGCGAGTGGGCGATCGCCTGCTCGGTGTCAGCCTGGGTGGCCTGGTTCAGCCGGCCGAGCACGTGCCGGTGGTCAGCCGGCATGGTGACCTCCAGCAGGTCACCAGAGCCATTGCGGGTGGTGTCGAAACGGCCGTGAAACTCAACCGGCTCCTGATTCGCGTAGACCTCGAGCTGGGACACCAGCTCGGGGCGCTCTCGAGTGCCCGGTGCATAGGTGAGCACAGGCTCGTTGACGGGGACAGGAACACCAGTGATCGCATCCACGGGTCGAGCCTAGCCCGATGCAATCGAGGGCAGATGACCGGGACGGCAACAACGGCTGGTCTCGGCGATGCACGGCGTGGCAGGCTCGGGGTATGACCATCGACCTGCTGTACGGCCGGGGTACGATCGCGCTTGACCTGCCGCCCGGTGCTGAGGCGACGGTCGTGCGGAAGCGTCCTCTCGCTCCCCTGGCGGATCCTGAGCTCGCCGTCCGGAAGGCGTACGAGCATCCGCTCGGCTGCGCACCCTTGGCTCAGCTGGCTCAGGGGCGGCGGACTGCCTGCCTCGTGATCTGCGACATCACCCGGCCCGTCCCCAACGGTCTCCTGCTCCGGCCCATGGTGGAGACGCTCGTGGGAGCCGGCGTTGCCGTGACCGTCCTGGTCGCCACCGGGCTGCACCGGATCGGAGACGCCGACGAGGAGGCGCGGCTGATCGGCGACGCCTGGGTGCATGACCATGTCACGGTCGTGTGGCACGTCGCGACCGACGAGCAGTCGAACACCGACCTCGGAGCCACCTCGACGGGGACTCCGGTCCACCTCGACACCCGCTTCGTCGAGGCTGACCTCCGGATCGTGCTCGGCCTTGTCGAGCCGCACTTCATGGCTGGCTGGTCGGGTGGCCGGAAGGTGATCGCGCCGGGCGTTGCTGGCCACCAGACCATCCGCACCTTCCACTCGGGCCGATACATGGCCGACCCGAACGCACGGGCCTGCAACCTTGTCGACAACCCGCTGCACCGTGACCAGCTGGAGATCGTGGCCAGGGTCGGCGAGGTATACGGGGTCGATGTCGTGCTGGACGATGAGCGTCGGGTCGTCCACGTCTCCTTCGGCGACATCCGCGAGAGCCACGCCGCGGCCGTCGCCGTGGCCGAGGAGTCGTGCGTGGTGGACCTGGGACGCCGCTTCTCGACCGTCGTCACCACCAGCGCTGGCCAGCCCCTCGACCTGACCTACTACCAGACGATCAAGGGCATCGTCTGCGCGCTTGGCATCCTGGCGCCCGGCGGGACGTTGATCATCGCATCCGAATGCGCCGAAGGCCTCGGCTCACCTCACTTCAGGGAGGCGCAGCGCCGGCTGGTCGAGGCAGGTCACGTGGGGTTCATCGAGGGCGTGCTGCCCAAGCCGCTCGCCGACATCGACGAGTGGCAGACCCAGAAGCAGGCCCAAGCGATGAGCGCCGGGACGGTCCAGTTGTTCACCTCGATGAATGAGTCGGACCGGGCTGACACCGGGGTCGAGTGCGTCGACTCGCTGACGGAAGCCGTGGCGGCGTCGATCGCCCGGCACGGTGACCCCGCCGTCGCCGTGATTCCTGAGGGACCGTACGTGATCCCGATCAGCTCCGAGGATCGATGATCGTGACGTTCATGTCGGGTGTCGGCGTCGGCCGCTTCAGGAGCTTGCGATGCCGTACGCCGTCGACCGCGCCACGATCCGAGGCAAACCGAGCGCCTGGTGCTCGACCGCGTCGCCGCAGACCAGGTCGACCGCCGGGAGTGCCGCCTCCTCAGGGGCACGGCCCCACATCCCGGAGATCACCGGCAGCCGGGCGAGCTTCGGGCGATCGCCAAGCCCAAACCACGGGTCCCACCGGTGATGACGGCGACGCGGCCCGCGAGCCGTCCCGTCACGCGGCGACCTCGGCCCCGGCTGGCGTGGGCTTCGATGTACGGAACCGCCGCACGAGCCACCTGCCGCCAACGATGAGCCAGGCAAGCAGGATCGCCAGCACGTACTCGATCACCGGGATCCGGACGATCTCGTTGAGCTTGCCCAGCCCCGGTCGGCGTAGACGAGCGTCACGAGCCCCGCGAACACCGCGATCGTCAGCCACCGCGCCCAGCGTGGCCAGCCGAGCCCGTACATCTGGGTGACGACGAAGATCGCACCGAAACCGAAGGCGAACATGGGCCACAGCCCGTTCGCACCGGCGTAGGCGACCATGGCCCCGTGCCCCAGCACCAGCACCTCGAGGAGCACCGTCCAGCGACGGTTGAGATGGGCGCGGGTGAAGAACAGGCTGCTCTGCACCATGATCAGGAAGATGTAGAACAGACCGAACAGGTGCCCCGGCGTCGACACCAGCGGATGGAACCAGAACGTGTAGATGATCGCCCAGGCGAACACGTAGCCGTGGTACCGCTTGACCACATCGATGGCTCCCTTCGGGATGCCGAGGGGATGCCCGAACGCCAGTCCGCGGCGGCGGCTCTCCATGATCAGCACCATCACGAGCAGCAGGATCACCGACCCCTGCGAGCTGAACACGCTGACGTCCTGGGCGAGCCCGTCGTAGAAAACGTGGGTCTGGATCAGGTGCAGCACGATGAAGCCCGCGTTCACGCCCAGGGCGGCCCAGTTGAACCAGTGCAGCCCCTTGCCGTAGCGCGGTCGCTCCTGCTGGGCCCGCCAGATCAGCCACCACAACGCCACCTGGTGGAGCAAGTACGGCAGCCACGCCGAGGCTCTCGTGATCCACGTGGGGTCGGGCAACTTCCAGTAGTACCAGGCGGCGCCCTGGTCGGGCAGCAGCGGGACGGCGTCCAGCCGGCCACCCACCGCCCACACCAGCACCGTGAACAGTGCCGAGAACACGACAGCCCCGATCAGGGCCTGCGTGGACGTGATACTCGGCCGGTCCTTCGCCGCGGCAGCGTCGGTCGCCGACGCCGAGGGTCGGGTCGTGGTCACCCTGCCTTCTTCTTGCTGCCGGAGTCGGAGGCCTTGGCCTGCTCCTCCTCACGCTTCTTCTTGGCTGCCTCGACCGACGCCCGCAGGGCCGCCACCAGGTCGACCACGTCGGCCTGCTTGGGCTCCTCGCCGGTCTCCTCGGTGATGGCCACACCGGTCAACTTCGACTCAACGACCTTCTCCAGCGCCTCCCGGTAGGCGTCGGTGTAGGCGGTCGGCTCGAACTCACCGGTCATCTGGTCGATGAACATGGTCGCCATCGTCACCTCGGCGTCTGACACTTTCACGTCAGCAGGCGGAGCAGCGAAGCTGGCATCGCGTACCTCATCAGGCCACAGCAGGGTCTGCAGTACGAGCACGTCATCCACGACGCGAATCAGCGCGATCGACTCGCGCGACCTCAGTGCCACCTTCACGACCGCCGCCTTGGTGGAGCCCTTGAGCGCGTCCCGCAGCAGCACGTACGGCTTCACTCCCGGCCCGTCGGCCTCGAGGTAGTACGGCTTGTCGAACATGATCGGGTCGATCGTGGCCGCATCGACGAACTGGACCACCTCGACCGCCTTGCTGCTCGCCAGCGGGAGGTCGTCGAAGTCCTGCTTCTCGAGGATCGCCAGGCGCCCGTCAGGAGCCTCGTACCCCTTGGCGATGTTGGCGAACTCGATCTCCTCGCCGCACTTCTCGCAAACCCGCTTGTACTTGATGCGTCCCTGGTCCTCAGCGTGCACCTGGCGGAAGGAGATGTCCTTCTGTTCGGTCGCGCCGTACACCTTGATGGGGATAGTGACGAGCCCGAACGAGATCGCGCCCTTCCAGATCGACCTTGGCATGCCGCGAGTCTAGGCGACCGGGCTCACTCGGGCACCGGTCAGCAGCCAGGAACTACGCGGGTACAGGCAGCGGCTCGGTCGGACCGTGCCAGAGCAGGTCGTGCTCCAGCAGCGCCTGCACCTCAGCGGTCTCCCAAGCGGTGTCGAGGTCCAGACCCGGAGTGGCGGCGACCGCCGCGGCGACCGCATCGGCAGCCTCGGGCCCGTCGATGAAGTAGGCGCCCACGTCGGCCATCGTCAGACCCGCGACGTGGGCCTTGCCCAGATGCGACTCGTGGTCGACGTCGAAGGCGGCCTCCACGCTGGCCACCAGACGCTCGCCGGATGCCAGCAACGACGCCACGGAGGCGACCAGCAGTGCGGCCCGCTCCACCTCCTCA
>Ga0116181_1003952_pt1 | contig 11321 bp, 10 predicted proteins | sample AD_UKC075_MetaG_FD_89752 | JGI IMG/M metagenome (GOLD analysis project Ga0116181, IMG submission 89752) | Active sludge microbial communities of municipal wastewater-treating anaerobic digesters from USA - AD_UKC075_MetaG | ecosystem: Engineered > Bioreactor > Anaerobic > Digestate | place: USA...
ACCCTTTTTGCTACCGGTGATTCCATTACCCAGGCCCGGTTAGACTATGTGTGCCCATTTCCTTATGAAGAAAACCCCCAAATAGATGCCAAAGTGTGGGAAGCCATGCACATAGCCCACCTGTTCGAGCAGGCAAACCAGTTTGACCTTATTCACAATCACTATGACTTTCTGCCCCTGGTCTTTTCACGGTTAACATCCACCCCCATGGTAACAACTATCCATGGCTTTTCTTCATCAAAAATACTGCCGGTATATCGTGCCTATCAGGACAGCAGCTATTACATTTCCATTAGCAATGCTGATAGAAGTCCTGACCTGCGCTATCTGGCTACAGTGTACCATGGTATCCAACTTGATGAGTTCACTTATCGTGACCGCCCGGGAGAATACTTACTCTACTTTGGACGCATTCATCCTGACAAAGGCACCAGGGAAGCTATAGATATTGCCCGGCTCAGCGGTCATCGTCTGCTCATGGCGGGTATCATTCAGGATAAGGAATATTTCAACCGGCAAGTAGCTCCTCATATTGACAACAAACAGGTAGTATATCTGGGCACTGTAGGCCCGGCTCAGCGCAATGACTTGCTGGGAAATGCCCTAGCCCTGCTGCATCCTATTCATTTTAAGGAGCCCTTCGGCTTAAGTGTAATAGAAGCGATGGCCTGCGGAACACCGGTAATAGCTTTTAATAAGGGATCGATGCCAGAAGTGATTGTCCACCAGCAAACTGGATTTCTGGTAGACAACGTTGAGGAAGCCTGTGAAAGTATCGCCCGTTTATCAGAAATCGACCGCTGGCAATGCCGCCAGTGGGTCGCCGGGCATTTCTGTGTGGAACGCATGGTAGAAGACTACCTGCAAATCTATCAATCTATCCTGGAAAACAATATTTCCGTACCTGCCCGCATTAAAAGCCCCAATAGACTATAACGAAACCTCTTCTTCAGGTATTGAACGGTGCAAGGGTTTGGGAACTTTAATAGTACTGATCATCAAAACGCCTAAAATCAATAAAGCGGCAATCATAACTTTTCCCGATAGACCACTTCCCAGCCAGGCTAACAATGCCAAAACAATTCCTGCCAGGGTAATGGGTATACCCACAAAATGATCGGGATGATGAGAGATATTAAAACGGGCTAAACGGTATGCTCCGCATACCACAAAAAATAAAGCCGCTAACATAGCTACCAGGGACATATGGGGAGCAAAAAACTGCACATAGACCAGCAAGGCTGGGGCAGCTCCAAAGGACACTATATCACATAAAGAATCCAATTCCTTTCCCATGTCAGTAACTACATGACCTCGTCGAGCAATTCTGCCATCCAGGCTGTCACATACAGCCGCCAGTATAATCAACACCGCGGCCTCTGTAAACCATCCCTGGGTAACACAGACCAAGGCAAGAAAACCACACATCAGATTACACATGGTCACCATAAAAGCCGCTTTAGCATGATTGAAACTTGGCAATGACACTGTTTCCCCCCCTAATCTTATCTCCCACGGCAACCTGTATATCTGCATGACTGGGCAGATACACTTCCGTACAGGAGCCAAAACGGATAAGTCCAAACCTCTCCCCGCGAGGCATATACTGCCCCACCTTAGCCCAGCAGACCAGTCTTCGTGCTATCGCACCAGTAATCTGCACCACGATCAGCCTACCAACATCACTGGAAATACCAATATAGTTGCGTTGGTTTTTGGACCCTGCTTCAACATTATATGCAGGAAGATACAGTCCGGAAACAGGCTGAATAATTTCAATCATGCCATCAACAGGCATGCGGTTAATATGTACATTAAACAGACTCAAAAAAATACTTATTCTAACGGCCTCTCCGTTCATAAATAGCGGTTCTTCCATCCGGGTGATATCCATTACCCTGCCATCAGCAGGCGCAACTACCACACCCGCCTCCTGGGGAATAGTCCGAGTAGGATTGCGAAAAAAGAATAGGCAAAACAAAGCTAATACAGCAAAAACTAGGCCTGGTATTATCCAGTGGAGCAAAAAACAGACCACCGATAGCAAGGCAGGTATGGCTATAAACATCCATCCTTCGCGAACAATTATCTCTTCATGCTTCATATATGCACCATTCTCCCAAGCTTTCAGACAGACACACCTTTGTTTATGTTACTTTAACACAATTCGAACTTATTGGGGAAAATAATTGCCCAACTGACAAACTGAACAACAAACCCCCTGCTAAAACCAACAGGGGGTCGAATTATGTTAGGCAGCATTATTCAGTCAGGAAAAACACAGATAAAGTACCGGCACCCACATGGGAGCCAATAGCTGCTCCGATTTCACTTATTACAAAATTTTTACAGCCAAATCGCTCTTCAATCAGACTTTTTAATTCCAGGGCACCTTCATAGTCATTGGAATGGTTGATACCTATCAGTTGATCAGCCAGGTTGCTGCCCCGTTCCTCCATTATCTCCAGCATTCTCCTGCGCGCTTTTTTAAAACCATGAACTTTTTCCAGGGGTACTATAGCACCATCAACGAAATGCAAAAGCAGCTTAATATTGAGCAGGTTACCCAGTGCGGCTGATGTAGAGCTTACTCGCCCACCGCGTTTCAGCATGTCAAAACTCCCCACTATAAACAAGTGCTGAATTCGCCTAATACTGTCTTTTATCTCAGCGATGACTTCATCTTTACTCTTTCCAGCAGCAATAGCCTGCGCTGCTTTTATAACCGTTAAACCATAACCCACTGAGGCACTCTTAGAATCTATTACCGTTATCCTTTTCGGATCAACCAAATCTCGAGCCAAGCAGGCTGATTCATAAGTCCCGCTCAGTGCCGAAGAAAAAGCAATATAAATTATATCATCTTCGGTTTCCGATATTATTTTTTCGAATTCTGTTTGGAACTCTCCTGGGGTAATTTGAGCTGTAGTTGGCATAACCCCCGGCTCAGATATAAGGCGATAAAATTCAGGAGGATTAATAGTAAGTCTATCTCGATAAGTGTTATCCTTGATGGTAACCGGCATATGAAATAATTTTACACTCAAACTGTTTAAGTAATCCAGGTCCAGATCACAGGCGTTATCAGCATAGAGGTGTATAGCCATTCCAAGCCCTCCTCTCCTCTAAGGGAAGAATTCCTTATGATTGTACTAAATCTAGGTCAGAGGTACAAGCTAGTGAGTATCTTGTCATCACGGAATCACTAATTATTGCGACAGCTTAAGACAGTATCCTTCACTATAAATGTTATGGCGTATTAGGTCTTTTAGAACTGCCTGCTTTTGAAAATATCTTGTGGGTGGCCTACTCTCATGTGGCCTACAAACCGCTAATCCATGGATTCAGCAGCCTTATCCAGCTCACTGCGCAATTCCTCAACTGGTCTAGTGCCTACCATTTGATAAGTCGTTTGCCCTTCGGCATTAATAATATAGGTCTGAGGAACATAACCAATACGGTATTCCCTTCCCAATTGGCCATTGCGATCATCATCTAGGTTTATATCTATAAAAACCACCCGACCCTCATACTCCTCCTGCAGACTGTCAAAAGACCTTTTCAGCTCCACACAGGCTGGGCAGGAGCTGGTGCGGAAAAACAACCAAGCCGGTTTTCCCTCTTGTAAGACTCTTTCAATTTGTGCCGCAGCAGTTTCACCTGCCGGGCTTACCTCCTCTGCCGGCGGCCTATTATTTATAAAAATAAGAGCTGCCAAGACAACAATAAGTCCAATTATAAATAAACCGCGAGTTGACATAATTCCCCACCTCCGATTGTTCAAGATTTCATTCTATAGTACCAATGCTGCCAATCTTTTATCAATGGTTGTTCAACATATTCGTCACTATAAAACACAACACTTCTTATGTTTTCACTCATCAGTACTTTTTTTTCACCATTATAGGATTATGGACTTATCACTATAGCTACTTTGTGGTAATATAAAGAATATATGGCAGAGTAGGCATTTGAGAAAAAGTCTGCCATTGCGGATAAGGGGGGTGAATAAGGGGAAGTATACCCTGATTTACATCTCTTACCTCAAAAAAATAAAAAGGAGTGAAGGGATAGTATGAAGATCGCTGGAAAAACTGCTATCGTAACCGGTGGAGCATCCGGTCTAGGTGAAGCTGCAGCTGTCCGTCTGCATGAAGCCGGTGCCAATGTGGTCATTGCTGACCTTAATGAAGAAAAAGGCAATGCTTTGGCCGCCAAATTGGGTGACAGAGCCCTTTTTGTAAAGTGTAATGTTACTTCCACCGATGACGTGAAAGCCACTATTAAGGCTGCTGTTGACAAATTCGGAGCTCTGCATATCCTGGTCAACAATGCTGGTATCGGTAGTGCAGGACGTACCTTTAACAAGGATGGCCCCTGGAACATCGACTGGTTTAAGATGGTTGTCGACATTAACCTGGTGGGCGCATTCAACATGCTCAGTAATGCCGCTTTCCAAATGGATAAAAATGAGCCCGAAGACGGTGAAAAAGGCGTTATCATCAACGTAGCTTCCGTAGCTGCCTTTGATGGACAGATTGGCCAGGCAGCCTACTCCGCAACCAAAGGCGGCGTACATGCTATGACTCTCCCGATTGCCCGTGACCTGTCCAGACATCTGATTCGGGTAAACACCATTGCTCCCGGAACTTTTGATACACCCATGCTGGCTCAGCTGCCTCAGGCTGCACGCGATTCTCTGGCTGCATCCATTCCCATGCCGCAAAGACTCGGTAGACCTGAGGAATTTGCACATCTGGTACAAGCCATTGTGGAAAACTCCTATCTCAATGCTGAAACCATCCGTCTGGACGGCGCTATTCGCATGGCTCCCAAATAAACCGGCTTTATTGCAAACAAAAGCCCACCCTCTGGGGGTGGGCTTTCTTAATTGATTAACTAATTTTGTTGGAACGCCGCCATATCTTCATCTTAGCTGCCTCTTTAATCAAATCATCGCGAAAATCAGGATGAGCAATAGATATCAGTTCTTCAGCTCTCTGCCAGGTTGGCTTGGCTCTCAGACGCACTGCTCCATACTCAGTAACAATATAATCCACCATCTGTCGTGGAATAGTAGTAATCGAAGCTAGTGAAAATGTGGGAACAATTCTGGATTTCATGTTACCTTCACTGTCGGTAAAAGTAGAAGTTAAACATATAAAACTCTTGCCGTTTTTAGACCACTGCGCTCCTAAAACGAAATCCCACATTCCTCCATTACCAGAAATCTGGATAATATCGTTACTTTCAGCATTTACCTGTGAATATAAATCCACCTCAACCGCGTTATTGATAGAAACAAAGTTATCCAACTGTTGAATCACCCGGGGATCATTGGTGTAATTCACCGGATATGAAGCCAGTCCAGGATTCATGTGCATAAAATCATACATGCGCTGGCTGCCTATGGCAAAAGTGTAGGCAACTCGATTGCGGTCTATTGATTTTACCGCCCCATTCATACGGCCTGATTCAATCATGTCCACATAGGCATCAACAAACATTTCCGTGTGGCCACCTAAGTTTTTCAAATCTGAAGAGGCTATGGCCTTGCCCACTGCATTGGGCATACCTCCTATACCCAATTGAATACAAGAGCCATCGTGAATAAAATTCATCAGATGATTGGCTATCTGCTTATCAACTTCGGTTGGTTCCGCACCAGGAATATCTGGCAAAACCTGATCATCAGGGGCTTCGACAATGTAGTCAACCAGGGAAATATGCACCGATTCTTCCGCTCCGCCCAAGCAATACGGAATATTCTTATTTACTTCAACTATCACATAATCAGCAACTTCCATATTGGCTAGAGTTTCAGAATTATGCGGCCCCAGGTTAAAATAGCCATAACGGTCCATAGGGGCTACCCGGCAGATAGCCACATTACGGTGAGGTGCAATCCCGTCACGATACAGCATGGGTGCTTGGTGGTACAGAATAGGTGAGTAATAACAGAGGTCATAATTTGACTGCAGTATCCGGGAAACTTTACTGAACTGCCAGTCAACATAAGTAAAATGTTCTCTTAACTTAGCTACTTCCGGTACTGGTGGTATGGTGACTGCAGAAAAAATCTGCACATCCTGCAACTCATCTTTCCTGGCGGCCAGGGCAATGTCACAAGCCACTGGTTTGCCATTAAAAAAACCATAGTCTACAATGTCCCCCGATTTCACCACCTTCACTGCTTCCTCTGCTGAGACCAGTTTACGCTTGTACTCTTCTTGATACACTATTAATCCCCCCCGAAAATTTGCTCCTGCAGCGAAATTCGTGCAAAAGCAATTCTATTATATTTAGTTACCATTAATTCTTCATTTTCTCGCTAATATCCTTTTCCATGAAAAAAAAGTAGGCACCTGCCAGCACCTACTTTTTTTATTGGTTTTGGAAAATGTTGTTTAGTTAAATGCTATCCGGGAGGATAGTGAGCGCCACATATTTTCATCTAATAACCCCAGCCGCCACAGAGCTATTCCTTGCAAATCATATCTTCGGGCCAGCTCAATCTTTTGGGCAGCACTGTATGCATCTTCACTGGGTACGGAAATGCCCAGCAATACTTTATGAGCGGGAACCTGCATCACTGTTTTCTCAACGGCTTCCTTTACCATGGCCAAAGGCTCAGGTTTCGAGCCATAATCATAAGCCATGATGATTAGTTTGTCACAGACTGCTCCTAAGGCAGCATAATCATAACCTCGATAACTGCTGTTGGGGGGATGCAGAGAAACACTGAGGATTTTCCCATCTTGATGCAGCCTTTGGGCCAGCATAGCGGCAAAAGCAGTATATTTATCTCTTATCTCCTGCAATTCTGCTCCTTGAGCCGATAATCCCAATCCTTCCAAGTCCAGGTTAACACCATGGTAATGCCGCGCTTCCCTGGCAATCTGGTCAACAGCTCGCTGGCAGGCTTCAGCATCATTCAGTAAAGCAGTGATTTCACCCTGACCATTAACCATATGCACTGTCATTTCATTGGCAAGACCCCGAGCATGGGACAATTCCAAAACGTCCTCCCAGCCAACCGGCCTTTGCCATCCGGTCCGGCTTTCGGTCAGCAAATTTCCCTTTTCGTCCAAACTGAACCATCCCAGAGCCAAACAGCTAACTATATCAGTATGACCAATACCGTGGTCAGGATAAGGCTTACCAAACAAATCCTCCCAACTGCTGGTGGTCTTATCTCCCAGGGCATAGTAGGCTAAAACTTCCATAGATTCTGGAGGAGAAAAGAGAACAACTTGTCTTTCATCCGCCTTCCATGTTACCTCGCAGCCGAAAGCCTCACTAAAGAATCGCAGTGGCACCAAAACCCTTCCATTTACAAGCAGAGGGGGTGCATCCAGCAAAACCGCTCCATTATTCTGGTAAGCTGTGGGATTTCCCACCTGCAAACGCACCTGGGAACCAGAGGAATTAGCTACTACGGTTCGGCTGTCTGCCAGCCAGTCCACGGTTACATTAAGTAGTTCAGCTAACCCCCGAAAAGGTACCATTACCCGATCATTATGTATCACTGCGGGAGTATCAAACTCCACGGTCAGATAATTCAACTCAACTTGAACTGTATCAGCTCCTTGAGCTGGAGAAATGAACAGCCAACCAATCGCCACAAGTGTTAACAGCGGCAAACTAAGCCATCGTTTGATCATTGTTTCCTCCTAAAAAAATTTTTCTCTTTGGCATAAGATGTTAGCAGATTAAGTGTTATCTAGATGATACAATAAACTTGTACATTTGTTCAGGCTACATAAAACAATTCGGGGAGATTCTTCATGCTTAAAGTTATCCAACGGCCTGACCAATCTTACTTACGCATTTTTCTGATTATAGCCGTTCTGTCAACTGCGGTAACCGGCTCTTTTTTGGGTGTTTACCTGCTGGGCAGCGCCACTTACGATGTAGAAGGGCTGTCTTTGAACATGTCCATTAAACCGGCCTGGCACGGGGAAACCATAATCCATCTGGCTCCCCTCGGTACAGTATCCGCTTCTACCCATAAGGCACCTTTAGTTTTTAACATTGAACTTCAATACATTGGAACTGACCTGGCGGAAAAAATCCTGTCACCGGAAGTAGACAGCCTGGGTTTTTTAACCAACCTGCGTGAGCATTTGCCCCGTCACCTACAAGGTTTTGCTGGGCAGCAACTGGCCGTAGCTTTTGCCGGCGCCCTGGTCTTAGTATGGGCTTTATGGAGACCCCGTCTTCGCTATTCTTTTCTGGCTGCTTTATTTGGCAGCTTGGTCTTTACCCTTGTACTGGGATACGGTGTTAAAACCTATGATGTGCAGGCTTTTAGCGAGCCCAATTACACAGGAGTAATTTCACTGGCTACCGAGGTAATTCCTGAGCCCGATGAATTACTGGAACGTCTTGATGAAGTTGAAGGCCAAACCCACTTGTTAGTAGGCAATATCCGCAGACTCTTCTCCAGTGTCAGCAGCTTAGAGCTCCTCAGTGACCCAGAACAGGAAGATGACACGGTAAAAGTACTGCTGGTCAGCGATCTCCAATCCAATCCAATAGGGGTGGAGTTTATAAAGGCTTTAGCCCGTAATTTCCGGGTTAATTTAGTAGTGGATGCAGGCGACTTAACCGACTTCGGTTCTCCTTTGGAAACACATCTGACCGAGGGTTTGGATGAGATTAATGTACCTTATGTATTCAGCCCCGGCAATCATGATTCCACCGATACCATTGAATTTGTACGGGGAATGAGAAACAGTGAAGTCCTTGATGGCCGGGTGGTCACAGTGAGTGGATTGAATATACTGGGCAATGCTGATCCTCTGTCATCAGGAATAGAAGTTTCCCTTGACCGTTCTGAATGGAATAAACTGTTGGACCAACAGGCTCAGGAACTTTTAGATAAGCCCAGCGAACAAAATATTGACCTGGTAGTGGTGCATAACCCGCGCGTAGCCAGGCAACTAGCCCCCATTTATCCGCTGATTATCACTGGTCATACTCACCAGCAGAGCATAGAGTTTATTGATGATGCGGTGATTTTGAATCCGGGTTCATCGGGAGCAGCTGGAATGCGGGGTCTATACACCGACCAGGTGATCCCTTATTCCGCCATTATCCTTTACATTCGTCCGGGCCAGGGACCTACCGCTGCTGATACCATTAAATATGATCCTCTGTCGGACCGGTTTTATATAGAACGCAAAATGCTGCAGACCAACGCCCCAGACTTAGTTCAAGGTAAGGATACGCCCCTGGCTAGCTCCTACTGAGGCAATTGCATTACCAGCCAGTATTTTTTCTCCAGTAATGGATCATATAGTATAATGAAATCTAAACTGGGGAAGGGGTTTGGCTATTTTGATTCATAAGCTGTCTCGCCATATTACGGTACTGGAATTACCGCGGTTTCAGTTCCCTTACTGCAACTGCGTGTGGATCGATGATGATCGTACCGGCTTAATCGATTCCAGTCCCCCGGCTGATGGACAGAATTTCTTAAAAGATCGCCCCATAGACCTGATGTTACAATCCCACGGCCATTTAGATCACTATTTTCTTACCCCCTATCTCAACACTGCCCATGTTTATATGCACCCTGCTGATCAACCTATGGCCCAATCAGCTGATGCCTATCTGGAAGAATTCGGCTTTAACCTGTTGGTCAGTGATAAACGTTTGCACAAAATGTATATGGAGGCTATCAACTACCGGACTATTACGGTAACCGATCCCCTGTATGAAGGTCAGGTATTTGATTTGGGCCATGTTAAGGTGGAAGTTATGCATCTACCCGGTCACTCTGCTGGGCACTGCGGATTCTTCTTTCCCGAACAAGACTTTGTTTTTACAGCTGATTTGGATCTTTCCGCTTTTGGCCCTTGGTATGGTAACCTTAAAAGCAATATTGCTGACCTGTTGAATTCCCTTGATCGCTTGCTGGAACTGAAGCCAGGTTTTGTGGTCAGCGGTCACGGTCCGGCCATTGTAAAGGAAAACGTCCCAGCTCGCCTCAAGGCGTACCGGGACATTATCTTATACCGGGAACAACGGATATTAGATTGCATCCGCCGGGGGCATCATACTCTACCGGAAATTGCCCGCTGCCTGCCCTGTTATCAGAAGCTTCCGCCTCCCGAGAAGGTGTTTCTTCTCTATGAATATATTATGGATATGGCCCACCTGGATCATTTAATTAAAACCCGCCGTTTGGGCTGCGAAAACGGGCACTACTTCCTTAAATGAGCAGTAATTCGGCCAATTCTGCCACCGTATGTACGAGATAAGTTGGGTTGGCTTCTTGCAATTCCTGCAACGAACCGTAACCATAAGCTACGGCTATGGAATCAATTCCATTTTTATGGGCTCCCTCAATATCATAGCGGCGATCCCCTACCATGAGCACCTGGCTTTCCCGGCCAAAGGGCATGAGGCTGGATTCAATTACTTCTGATTTTAATACCCGGGTACCATCCATATTGCTGCCCACTACTAACTGGAAAAAGTTATCCAGTGCAAAATGGCGGAGAATGATCTCCGTATACAGGGTAGGTTTAGAGGTAGCCACCCCCAATGAGATTTGGCGGTCATTAAGACTGCTCAATAGTTCAGGTATTCCGTCATATACCTTGTTTTGGTATAATCCCTGCTGTGAGAAGTATTCGCGATAATACTGTACCGCCAACCAGGCCTGCTCCTCATTGAAATGATAAAACTGCTGAAAAGATTCAGCCAGTGGTGGTCCAATAAAAGCAGTCAGCTTATGACGATCCGGTTCTTCAATGCCCATCTTAGCCAAAGCATATTGGACTGATTTAGTAATGCCTTCCCAAGGATCAGTCAGAGTCCCGTCTAGGTCAAATAATATTAGATCATAGTGTTTCATGTGATTCCCTCCATTAAGAACCGAATACAAAATGCCCCTATCTCTTCTCAACTCTATCTGAGGCCAGAGCCTTTATTAGCTGAGCCCGCTAGGTCTTTTATAAGCTGAAATTATCAACTAGAGCGGTTATAGCTGACACATCGTCCGGGTCCAATTCCACTTTACCAGCTCCGGCATTTTCGATAGCCTGGTCAGCATTGCGAGCTCCCACCAAGGCATGGGTAACTCCCGGCTGGGAAATTGTCCAGGCAATAACCATCTGTCCCAGAGTAAGTCCATACTTTTCAGCATAAGGAGCGATACCATCTAAGAGAGTTTGAATTTTAACCCTATTAGCCACCGAATACCGTGGGTTAGTGCTGCGCTGGTCGCCATCGCTGAACACCCGGTCCGGTCCCATCTTCCCGGTGAGCAATCCCTGAGCCAAAGGTGAATAAGCTAGAAATGCCACTTG
>Ga0116181_1003953_pt1 | contig 11321 bp, 7 predicted proteins | sample AD_UKC075_MetaG_FD_89752 | JGI IMG/M metagenome (GOLD analysis project Ga0116181, IMG submission 89752) | Active sludge microbial communities of municipal wastewater-treating anaerobic digesters from USA - AD_UKC075_MetaG | ecosystem: Engineered > Bioreactor > Anaerobic > Digestate | place: USA...
ACAAGATGACCCGCACCGGCGTGGTCAAGAGCATGAAGGACTTCTACTGGGACATCCGCCCCAAGCCCGAGTTCGGCACCATCGAGATCCGCGTGTTCGACACCCCACTCACCGTGGAGCGCGCCGCCGCCCTCAGCGGCTATGTGCAGGCCCTGGCCGCCTGGTTCCTGGCCGACGACCCCTTCATGCCCGAGGAAGACGACTACCTCGTCTACACCTACAACCGCTTCCAGGCCTGCCGCTTCGGCATGGACGCCGTCTACGTGGACCCCGCCACCGGCAGCCACATGCCGCTGCGCGAGCACATCCTGCAGACCATGGACAAGGTCGGCACCCAGGCCCGCGCCATCAACGCCGGCAGCGCCATCCACCTGCTGCGCAGCGACGTGCAACGCGGCCACAACGACGCCCGCTGGCTGCGCGAGCGGCAAGGCGCGGAGCGCCTGCTGGCCGAGGTGATACGGCAGGCGGCCTGGCGGTTCAGGGGAACCGGGGCGGCATAACCTGCAAGCCGGCCCGCCGCTGGCAATACCTCATTGGTGGTATGGCCCCTGGCGCCCCCGGCGGGCAGCATGCGCCTATGCACAACCCGCCCGCAACCCCCAGCCCACCTGCTGCCGATCCACCGGTGGCCGCCGCGCTCTGGGGCACCTGGACAGGCACGCTGTACTGGTTCCTGGCCTCGGTGGAGGGCTGCTACACCTTCGAGCAACATGAATCCGGCATCGTGGTCTACGAGGGGCATCGCCAGGGGGTGGGCTTTGCCAGCGGAGACTCGGTGCGCTTCACCCTGCCCTGCCCCGACGGCTGCCCGACCACAGGCACCGTCACTCTGCTGGGCGAACGCCAGGCGCATGTAGTGGTAGGGGGCTGCGGCGTGCAATTCGAGGGCCGGCTGGCCAAACTGCTGCCCTGACGGCTACGCCAGCGCTCTCTCGCAACCCGCGGACGGCGCCGTGCATGCAGTGGGCCATCTCCTGCTCCACCCCCCGGATGCTGCCGCCAGGCGCGCCCGATCACTCACCCAAAGCACGGCATACTGCAGTGGGGCCTGCCCACAATGCCCATGCTTCGAGGCAGCAGGACCCCCACACGTTTTTTGCCCACGATGGCACCGGGAGGGATCTTTAGCATGTTGAACGCCGAATTGTTATCAAAAACCAATACATCAAGGCAGTTGGCGCTGCGGCGCTGGGTGAACTGGCTGGCGCGGTGGGTGATGGGGGTGTTGCTTCTGGCGGCTGCGGCGGGGCAGGCTGTGGCGGCGACCAATTGGGTGCAGACGAGTGGGCCGGAAGGGGGAAGAATTCGGGCACTGGCCATCGACCCCAGCAATCCCTCCACACTCTATGCAGGCACCTACGGTGGCGGTGTCTTCAAGACCACTAATGGGGGCACCAGTTGGAGCGCGATCAGCTCAGGACTGACGACTAACTATGTGACCACCCTGACCATCGACCCCAACACCCCCGCCACGCTCTATGCGGGCACCGCCGGCAAAGGCGTCTTCAAAAGCACCAATGGTGGCGCCAGTTGGGGTGCGGTCAATTCCGGACTGACCGTGACCGATATTTACTCCATCGCCATCGACCCCAGCACCCCCACCACGCTCTATGCGGGCACCTATTACGACGGCTTCTATGGTGGTGGTGTCTTCAAAAGCACCGATGGTGGCGCCAGCTGGAGTGCGGTCATGGGCGCAAGCTCCGTGTACTCCCTCGCCATCGACCCCAGAACCCCCGCTACGCTCTATGCGAGTACCTACTACGGCGTCTTCAAAAGCACTAATGGCGGCGCCAGATGGAACGTGGTCAACTCCGGGCTGACCACGACTGACGTGCGCTCCCTCGCCATCGACCCCAGCAACCCCACCACACTCTATGCGGGCACCAATTCCAACGACCGCTATTTAGGCGGCGTTTCCAAAAGCACCAATGGCGGCGCCAGTTGGAGTGCAGTCAATTCCGGACTGACCGCGACCGAGATTTACTCCCTCACCATCGACCCCAGCACCCCCGCCACGCTCTATGCGGGCACCAGCACAGGCGTCTTCAAAAGCACCAATGGCGGCGCCAGCTGGAGCGCGATTAACTCCGGACTGCCCGCTCCTCTTGCCTTTTCCCTCGCCATCGACCCCAGCAGCCCCTCCACGCTCTACGCTGGCACCTACGGCGGAGGCGTCTTCAAAACCACGGACGGCGGCGCTAGCTGGAGCTGGGTCAGCGCCGGATTGGCGAAGGCCACTGTGCTCTCCCTCGCCATCGACCGCAGTCGCCCCGCAACGCTCTATGCGGGCACCAGCGGCGGTGGTGTCTTCAAGACCACTAATGAGGGCACCAACTGGAGCCCGGTCAACTCCGGACTGACCGCGCCCGAGGTACACGCCATCGCCATCGACCCCAGCAGCCCCAACACGCTCTATGCGGCTACTTACGGTGGCGGCGTCTCCAAAACCACGGACGGCGGTGCTAGCTGGAGCTCGGTCAACGTTGGACTGAACTCGCCCTGGGTGTACGCACTCGCCATCGACCCCAGCAGCCCCACCACACTCTATGCGGGCGCCGTCGACGGCGTCTTCAAAAGCACGAATGGCGGCGCCAGTTGGAGTTCGCTCACCTCCGAACTACGGTCCGCAACCGTTGTCTACTCCCTCGCCATCGACCCCAGCAGCCCCACCACACTTTATGCGGGCCTGTGGTACGACGGTGTCATCAAAAGCACGGATGGTGGCGCCAGCTGGAGTGCGGTCAACTCCGGATTGGGCAGAACCACTGTACTCTCCCTCGCCATCGACCCCAACAACCCCGCCACGCTCTATGTAGGCACTGAAGACACCCTGGGAGGCAGCGTCTTCAAAACCACCGATGGCGGCGCCAACTGGAGCGCAGTCACCTCCGGATTGGGCAAGACCTATGTGAAGGCTCTCGCCATCGACCCCGGCAGTCCCGCCACGCTCTATGCAGGCACCTATGGTGGCGGCGTCTTCACAAGCACCAACAGCGGCGCCAGCTGGAGCGCGGTCAACTCTGGGCTGACCGAGACTGCTGTGAACGCCCTCGCGATCAACCCCAGCAACCCCGGCACGCTCTATACAGGCACCAATGGCGGCGGCGTCTTTAAGACGATCACCACCCCACCAGACGCACCCACCACCCCGCTGGCCACCCCCGGCAACGCCCAGGCCACCATCACCTGGACAGCCCCCGCCAATGACGGTGGCAGCCGCATCACCAGCTACACCGCCACCGCCAGCAATGGCGTCTCCACCTGCACGGCCACACCACCAACCACCAGTTGCACGGTGACCGGCCTGGCCAATGGCCTGCCCTATACCTTCACCGTGGCGGCCACCAATGCCGGGGGCAGCAGCGCGCCATCGGCCCGCAGCAACAGCGTGACGCCGGCCGCCATGCCCAATGCACCCACTGGCCTCAGCACCACGCCAGGCAACGGCCAGGTTACCGTGGGCTGGATTGCGCCGGGAAGCGATGGCGGCAGCCCCATCACGGGCTACACGGTGTATGCCCTCATCATCGGCGCCTGCCCGGACATGCCTGTGGAAGCCACTTGCTCGGCAACGCTCGCCAGCACCTGCACAGCCCCGCCTGGGGCGACGCAATGCACGATGACGGGCCTTGCCAATGGCACGACCTATACCTTCCGAGCCATCGCCACCAACGCCAGTGGCAACAGCGCGCCGTCGGCGCCCGCCAGCGCCGCCCCCACAGCGGCCAGCGCGCCCATGGGCGCCACGGCTGACCCAGGGCAGGCCCCCCATGCGGCGGGCAACAGCGTGACGCCCTATGCGCTGGCCGCCACGCCTCAGCCGGTGCCTACGCTGAGCCAATCGGCGCTGGCCCTGCTGACGCTACTGATGGCCGGGTTGGCGGGTATGCGGCTGCGCAAGGCCACGGCCTGACCGCTCGTGCCCGAAGGCTGGGGGCGGGCTTCCAGTATGCTCCCCCGCCATGGGTGAATTCGATCTGATTGAACGCTTCTTTAAGCGCACCGCCACGGCGTCCACCGGCGCGGTGCTGGGCATCGGCGACGACTGCGCGTTGCTGCAGCCGGCGCCGGGCATGCAGCTGGCCGTCTCCAGCGACATGCTGGTGGAGGGGCGGCATTTCCTCTCCACCGTCAACCCGGCCCACCTGGGCCACAAGGCGCTGGCGGTGAACCTGAGCGACCTGGCGGCCTGCGGTGCCAGGCCTTTGGCCTTCACCCTGGCGCTGAGCCTGCCGCGCGCCGACGCCGCCTGGCTGGAGCCCTTTTCGCAAGGCTTATTTGCGCTGGCCGATGCCCACGGCTGCGCTTTGGTGGGCGGCGACACCACGCAGGGGCCGCTGAACATCTGCATCACCGTGTTCGGCGAGGTGCCGCCGGGGCAGGCGCTGCTGCGCTCGGGTGCCCGCGCGGGTGACGACCTGTATGTGAGCGGCACGCTGGGCGACGCCCGGCTGGCGCTGGAGGTGTTCCGCGGCACGCTGGCGGTGCCGGGCGAGGTGTTCACCGCCGCCCGCGCCCGCATGGAGCAGCCCACGCCCCGCGTGGCCCTGGGCCAGGCCTTGCGCGGCGTGGCCAGCAGCGCCATCGACATCAGCGACGGCCTGGTGGGTGACCTGGGGCACATCCTGCGCGCCAGCGGGGTGGGGGCCTGCATCGACACCTCCGTTGCAATGGATTTGATAGCTGCATGCCGGTATGCAGCGGTCGCACCAAGCCATTTTGATGCTGAAAAGCAGCTCGAATTCGTGCTGGCCGGCGGGGACGACTACGAGCTGGCCTTCACCGCCCCCGCCGCCCAGCGTGCTGCGGTACAGACCGCAGCCCAGGCCAGCGCCACGCCGGTCACCCGCATCGGCCAGATCGAAGCCGCGCCCGGCCTGCGGCTGGTGGACGGCCAGGGCCAGCCGGTCAGCCGGCGCTTCGCTTCGTTCGACCATTTCGCCTGAAGCACCAGCGGCGGGGTTTCAGCCACACCTGGTCATTTGCATGTGCGGCCCGATCAGCGTGTACAGCAGCTCCACATGGGCATCGACATATTGCGCCGGGTCGCGCCCCAGCACCACATGGGACAGCAGCGCATGGGCCACGGGCGCCACCAGCAGCCAGGGCTCGCGCACGACGACGCTGTCCGCCAGCCGCCCGCCCGAGCGGACCAGCAGCATCTCGCCCAGTTGGGCCACACAAGGCTGCACCACGGTCTGCTCCCAGGCGGCCACCAGGTGCGGCACCCGCGCGCCTTCGGCCACCAGCAGGCGCAGCGTGGCCACCGCGGCGGGCTGGGCCAGCCCGGCATGCAGGCCCTGCACCACCCACTGAGCGAACGCCCGGGGGCCTTCGCTCAGGGGCGGCGGGGGCGGCTCGTTCCATTGCGGCGGCGCCAGGGACCGGGCCAGCAGGGCCTCGAAGATGCCGTCCTTGCTCTGGAAGTGCGCATAGAGCCCCCCTTTGGACAAGCCGCAGCGCGCCGCGATGTCGTCCATGCGGGCCGCGGTGAAGCCGCGCTCGGCGAACTCCACCAGGGCGGCATCCAGGATCTGCTGCACCCGCACTTCGGGCGCCAGCCGCTGCCGCGCCGGTGTCTCGTCCTTGACCGAGCGCAAGGAATCGGGGGCGCTTTCCGCCAAAACTTCATGCATCGTGGGTATGATGGTTTGATCGCTAAATACTGACCAGTCGGTATTTAAGAACGTGTTCAATGTCTTTTTGGAGATTGCATTGGAGTGCAATCGGGATGAGTGGGGGGGCCCGGATGCGCCGCATGGGCTCCTGCCCATGCAAGCAGCTGGGGCGCCCAATCGCCCGATTTCACTCCAACCCTTCGGGCAAGTGCCTTTTCGGGCGGTCTGCGGCGTTGCAGCGCTTGTCCATAGCCGGGCTATGGACTGCGCACTGCGCCTAGCATCCCACCCCGAAAAGACACTTGTGCAACTCCAAAAAGACATTGAACACGTTCTTAGCACCTTCCCGGCCTGCTGCCGGAGAGAGCTTACCCCCAGGGGCCGCCCATGGCCCAAGGACTGACACGATGCCGGACGCTTCTTTTTCAGCCACCACCCTGGCTGAGCAGCTCGACCCTTTGTTTCACGCGGCCCTGGGCCGGCAGATGGCCTCCCTCTCGCGCGCCGGGCTGCTGCAGGCCGGCAGCGATTGGGCGATGCACCTGGCGGCATCGCCCGGCAAATGCCTGGATCTGGTGCGGCTGGCCCTGCAACAGAACACGGAGATGCTGCGGTACGCCCAGGCCTGCATGGCCCGCGGCCTCGCGCCGCAAGTACAAGGACAAGGCCCGGACGCTGTGCCGGCGCCCGTCCAGGACCGGCGCTTTGCCGACCCGCAGTGGCAGCAGTGGCCGTTCAACGTGCTGTCGCAGTCCTTCCTGCTGACCGAGCAATGGTGGGATGCCGCCACCCACGGGGTCTGGGGCGTCGAAAAGCACCATGAAGACGTGGTGGCCTTCGTGGCCCGGCAGTTCCTGGATGTGTTCTCGCCCGGCAACCAGTTGCCGACCAACCCGGTGGTGCTGCAGCGCACGCTGGCGCAGGGCGGCGCCAACCTGCTGCGCGGCGCCAGCAATGCGGCAGAGGACTTCCAGCGCCAGGCGCTCGGCGAGCCCCCGGCGGGCGCCGAGGCCTTCGCCGCCGGCCGCGACGTGGCCACCGCCCCCGGCAAGGTGGTGCTGAAGAACCGCCTGATGGAACTGATCCAGTACACACCGGCCACCGCCACGGTGCACCCCGAGCCCATCCTGCTGGTGCCGGCCTGGATCATGAAGTACTACATCCTCGACCTGTCGCCGCACAACTCGCTCATCCGCTACCTGGTGGAGCAGGGCCACACGGTGTTCTGCATCTCCTGGCTCAACCCCGGCGCCGCCGACCGCGACCTGGGCATGGACGACTACCTGGACGAGGGCTTCCACGCCGCGCTGGACGCCGTGGCCGCCATCGTGCCGGGCCAGCGGGTGCATGCCGCCGGCTACTGCCTGGGCGGCACGCTGCTGGCCATCGCGGCGGCCGCCATGGCGCGCGACGGCGACGACCGCCTGGCCACCACCACCCTGCTGGCGGCCCAGACCGACTTCACCGAGCCGGGCGAGCTGGCCCTGTTCATCGACGAGGCGCAGCTCAGCCTGCTCGAAGCGCAGATGCAGCAGGCCGGCTACCTGCGGGCCGACCAGATGGCCGGGGCGTTCCAGATGCTGCGCTCCTACGACCTGCTGTGGTCGCGCATGGTGAACGAATACCTGCTGGGCGACCGTGCCCCGATGAACGACCTCATGGCCTGGAACGCCGACGCCACCCGCATGCCGGCGAAGATGCATTCACAGTATTTGCGCCGCCTGTTCCTGAACAACGACCTGAGCCAGGGCCGCTACCCCGTAGGCGGCCGGCCGGTGCACCTGGGCGATCTCCACGCACCCACCTTCATGGTCGGCACCGTGACCGACCATGTCGCCCCCTGGCGCTCGGTGTTCAAGCTGCACCAGCTGAGCCCGGCGGAGATCACCTTCGTGCTCACCAGCGGCGGCCACAACGCCGGTATCGTCAACCCGCCGGGCCACCCGCACCGCCACTACCAGCTGCTGGCCCGCGCCGCCGGGGGCCACCCGCTCGCGCCCGATGCGTGGCTGGCCGCAGCCCCCGAAACACAGGGCTCCTGGTGGCCCGCCTGGCAAGCCTGGCTGCAGGCCCACTCCGGCACGAAAGTGCCGCCGCCACGCACCGGCACCCGCGCCTACCCCGCCATCGCCGACGCGCCCGGCAGCTATGTGCTGACACCATGAAACTGCCCCGCCCCGCTCCTCGCCACCTGCACGCGCTGGCCGCGGCCCTGCTGCTGGGCGGCTGCGCCTCGATGGCACCGCCCTTTGACCCCCCCCGCTGCCCGTGCCCGCGCGCTACGCCGAAGACACCGGCCCGGCCAGCGCCCTGCCCGCCGCCGACTGGCGCGCCACCTTCACCGATCCGCAGTTGCAGGCACTGATCGCCCAGGCCCTGGCGAACAACCGCGACTTGCGCACCGCCGTGCTGCGCGTGGAGGAAGCCCGCGCCGCCCAGGGCATCCAGCGCGCCGACCTGTTCCCCACGCTGGGGGCCCAGGCCGGCGTCGACCGCTCGCGGGTGCCTGCCGACCTGAACCTCACCCGCCACCCCCTGCTGGGCAGCCAGTACCAGGTGGGGCTGGGCCTGGCCAGCTGGGAACTCGACCTCTGGGGCCGGGTGCGCAGCCTTGGCGACGCGGCACTGGAGAACTACCTCGCCACCGACGCGGCCCGCCGCGCCGTGGCCATCAGCCTGGTGGCCCAGGTGGCCAACGGCTACCTGGCGCTGCGCGAGTTCGACGAGCGGCTGGTGCTGGCCCGCCAGACCACCGCCAGCCGCGAAGAGAGTCTGCGCATCTTCACTCGCCGGGTACAGGTCGGCTCGGCTTCGCGGCTGAACCTGACCCAGATGCAGACCTTGCTGACCCAGGCCCAGGCCCTGGTGGCGCAGCTGGAGCTGGCCCGCGCGCAGCAGGCCCATGCGCTGGACCTGCTGGTGGGCGCACCCGTGGCGCTGGCGCCCGCGCAGGGCCGGCTGGATGCGCTGCAGATGCCGCCGCTGCAGGCCGGCCTGCCCTCCGACCTGCTGGTGCAGCGCCCCGACATCACCGCCGCCGAACACCAGCTCAAGGCCGCCCACGCCCACATCGGCGCGGCGCGGGCTGCCTTCTTCCCACGCATCGCGCTCACCAGTTCGCTGGGCACGGCCAGCGCCGAACTCGGCGGCCTGTTCGACAGCGGCAGCCAGGCCTGGACCTTCTCGCCCAGCATCACGCTGCCGATCTTCAACGCCGGACGCCTGCGCAACAACCTGCAGCTCTCCGAGGTACGCCGCGACATCGCCGTAGCGAACTACGAAAAGGCCGTGCAGGCCGCTTTCCGCGACGTGGCGGACGCCCTGGCCGCGCGCCAGGGACTGGCCCGCCAGCTCGCCATCGCCCAGGACGCCCTGGCCGCCCAGGCCGAGCGCGCCCGCCTGTCGCAGCTGCGCTTCGACAACGGCGCCGCCGCCTTCCTGGACGTGCTCGACGCCCAGCGCGACCTTCTGGTGGCCGAGCAGCAGACGGTGCAACTGCGCCGCGCCCTGCTGTCCAGCCAGGTGGTGCTGTACGCCGCCCTGGGCGGCGGTGCCCCCGAGCCGGCACCCGCCCGCGCCACCTCCTCCGACCTCACGCCCGCAGCACCATGACCACCACCCCCAAGAAGCGCCTGATCCTCCTTGTCCTCGCCGCTGCCGCGCTGGCGGCGGGCGCCTATGCCTGGACCCACCTGCGCAGCACCGGCCCGGGCGAAGGCTTCGCCAGCGGCAACGGCCGCATCGAGGCCACCGAGATCGACGTGGCCGCCAAGCTGGGCGGGCGCATCCGCGACATCACCGCGAAGGAGGGCGACTTCGTCACCGCCGGGCAGGTGCTGGCCCACATGCAGGTGGATTCGCTCGAAGCCCTGCGCACCGAAGCCCGCGCGCGCCAGCAGCAGGCCGTGGCCGCCGTGGCCAGCGCCGAGGCCCTGGTAGCGGTGCGCGAAAGCGACAAGCAGGCCGCGCTGGCCCTGGTGGCGCAGCGCCAGAGCGAGCTGGACGCCGCCCAGCGGCGCCTGGCGCGCTCGCAGACGCTGGTGCGCGAAGGCGCCTCGTCCGAGCAGGAAGTGGACGACGATCGCGCCCGCGAACGCAGCACCCAGGCCGCCGTGGTGGCCGCCAAGGCGCAGGTGGATGCCGCCCAGGCCGCCATCACTGCCGCCCGAACCCAGGTGGCCGGCGCCCGTGCCACGGTGCAGGCGGCCGAGGCCTCGGTGGCGCGCGCCAGCACCGACATCGACGACAGCGCCCTGGTGGCGCCGCGCGGCGGACGCGTGCAGTACCGCGTGGCCCAGGCGGGCGAAGTGATCGGCAGCGGCGGCAAGGTGCTCAACCTGGTGGACCTGTCCGACGTCTACATGACCTTCTTCCTGCCCGAGGCCGCCGCAGGCCGGCTGGCCCTGGGCGGCGAGGCGCGCATCGTGCTCGACGTCGCGCCGCACATCGTCATCCCGGCCAAGGTGTCTTACGTGGCCAGCACCGCGCAGTTCACCCCCAAGACGGTCGAGACCGCCAGCGAGCGCCAGAAGCTGATGTTCCGCGTGAAGGCCCAGATCGACCCCGCGCTGCTGCAGCAACACGCCACGCTGGTCAAGACCGGCCTGCCCGGCGTGGCCTGGGTCCGGCTGGACCCAGGCGCCGAATGGCCGGCCCACCTGGCCATCAAGCTGCCGGAGTGAGGCGTGGCGGACTCCACCCAGCCCAGCGTCGTCGCCGTACGCGGCGTGCAGTTGCACTACGGCAGCACCCAGGCCCTGGCCGGCATCGACCTCGACATACCCGCCGGCCGCATGGTGGGGCTGATCGGCCCGGACGGGGTGGGCAAGTCGAGCCTGCTGGCGCTGGTCTCGGGCGCCCGCGCGCTGCAGCAGGGCAGCGTGGTGGTGCTGGGCGGCGACATGCGCAGCGCCGCGCACCGCACCGCCGTGTGCCCGCGCATCGCCTACATGCCGCAGGGCCTGGGCCGCAACCTCTACCCCACCCTGTCGGTGGAGGAGAACCTGCAGTTCTTCGCGCGCCTGTTCGGGCATGACGCCGCAGAGCGCCGCCGCCGCATCGACAGCCTCACCGACAGCACCGGCCTGCGCCCCTTCCTGGACCGCCCCGCGGGCAAGCTCTCGGGAGGCATGAAGCAGAAGCTCGGACTGTGCTGCGCGCTGATCCACGACCCCGACCTGCTGATCCTGGACGAGCCCACCACCGGTGTGGACCCGCTGGCGCGCGCCCAGTTCTGGGACCTGATCGAACGCATCCGGCGCGAGCGCGGGCAGATGAGCGTGCTGGTGGCCACCGCCTACATGGACGAGGCGCAGCGCTTCGACTGGCTGGTGGCCATGGACGCCGGCCAGGTGCTGGCCACCGGCACCCCGCGCGAGATGCTGGAGCGCACCGGCGCCGCCAGCCTGGAGGCTGCCTTCATCGCCCTGCTGCCCGAAGAGCGCAAACGCGGCCACCAGCCGGTGGAGATCGCCCCGCTGGCGCTGGGCGACGATGCCGACGTGGCCATCGAGGCGCAGGGCCTGACCATGCGCTTTGGCGACTTCGTGGCGGTGGACCATGTGGACTTCCGCATCCGCCGGGGCGAGATCTTCGGCTTCCTGGGCTCCAACGGCTGCGGCAAGTCCACCACCATGAAGATGCTGACCGGCCTGCTGCCGGCCAGCGCGGGCGAGGCCTGGCTGTTCGGCCAGAAGG
>Ga0116181_1003956_pt1 | contig 11313 bp, 9 predicted proteins | sample AD_UKC075_MetaG_FD_89752 | JGI IMG/M metagenome (GOLD analysis project Ga0116181, IMG submission 89752) | Active sludge microbial communities of municipal wastewater-treating anaerobic digesters from USA - AD_UKC075_MetaG | ecosystem: Engineered > Bioreactor > Anaerobic > Digestate | place: USA...
GATGACCGCCAGCAATTCCGCGCCCGCTTCCTTGGCCAGCCGCGCCGGCGACTCGAACCAGGCGTCCTCGCAGATCAGCAAGCCAATCCTGAAGCCGCCGGCCTCGAACACGCACACGCCCTGACCGGGCGTGAAATAGCGCCGCTCGTCAAACACCTGGTAGTTGGGCAGTTCACGCTTGGCATAGGTCGCCACCACGTCACCGCCACGCAGCACACTGGCCGCGTTCAGGCGGTCCTGCACCGCCACGCTGCGGGTGCGCCGGTCGCCGCCGGTCGGATGGCCCACCACCACCGTCAGGTCTTTCAGCGCCGCCAGTTCGTCGGCCACCCGTTTCACGGCATCATGGCAGGCCGCAATGAAGGCCGGGCGAAGGAACAGGTCTTCTGCGGCGTAGCCACAGATCGACAGCTCGGGGGTCAGCACCAGACGCGCGCCCTCGTTGTAGGCGGTGCGGGAAGCGTCGATGATCTTCTGCGCATTGCCCGCAAGATCGCCCACCACAAAATTGAGCTGGGCAATACAGATTTTGAGAGTCATACAGGTGCTGAAAAACGAGTCAAAGGCCAGAAGCGCTGGCGGGGAATCCCCGGGTGGCGGTGCACCCCGGCCGTCCGACGGGATTGAGGACAATTATGTCATTCGGGTGTTTGATTCGCCGGGGCCGATCGATGCCCAAGCCTGGAACGCCTTGCTGGCCGCCCAGCCCCATCCCACGCCCTTCATGCGGCACGAATACCTGGCGGCGCTGCACGACAGCGGCAGCGCCACCCCAGCCACCGGATGGGTGCCTTGCTTTCTGACGCTTTGGCAGGGTGACACCCTGGCGGCCGGCTGCCCGCTGTACCTCAAGGACCACTCTTACGGCGAATACGTCTTCGACTGGGCCTGGGCAAACGCCTACGCCCAGCATGGCCTGGCCTACTACCCGAAAGCGCTGGTGGCGGTTCCGTTCACACCGGTGCCCGGCACCCGGCTGCTGGCGCGTGACGGCGCGGCACGCCAGGCGCTGCTGCGCTCGCTGATCCAGTGGTGCGACGCGCGACAACTGTCCTCGCTGCACCTCCTGTTCGCCGCCGACGAGGACCTGTCCGCCTGCGACAGCGCCGGGCTCTTGCAGCGCCACACGGTGCAGTTTCATTGGAAGAACCTGGCCCCCACGCTCGCCACCGCGTGTGCTTCGCTGCCCCCCGAGGGGGCGCCCTTCGCCTTGGGGCGGCCCGGCGGCGAAGGCGTCCCCGCCAGACGCTTCGGAAGTTTTGAGGAATTCCTCGCCAGCCTGACCCAGGAAAAGCGCAAGAAGATCCGCCAGGAGCGGCGCAAGGTCGCTGAGGCCGGCGTGACGTTCCGATGGTCGCGCGGGGCCGACATCCCCCCCGCCGACTGGGACTTCTTCTACCGCTGCTACGAACGCACCTACCTCGAACACGGCAATGCGCCCTACCTCACCCGGGACTTCTTCCGGCGCATGGCGCACGACCTGCCGCAGACCTGGCTGCTGTTCGTGGCCGAGCGCGCCGGCCGCCAGATTGCTTCCAGTTTGATAGCACTATATGACCCATTGATGCCGGGATCTGGCAAAAAACGTTCGGAAAACGTGCCGCAGCCGCCGTCACCAGGCCTCGACGCCCCGGCTGACGCGGAAACTGTCGCCTACGGGCGCTACTGGGGTGCGCTGGAGCGGGTGGACTGCCTGCACTTCGAGGCCTGCTATTACCAGCCGCTGCAGTGGTGCATCGAACACGGGGTTCATCGCTTTGAGGGCGGCGCGCAGGGCGAGCACAAGATGGCGCGCGCCCTGCTGCCGGTGCGGACCTCCAGCGCGCACTGGCTGGCGCACCCGGATTTCGCCGAGGCGGTGGAGCGCTTTCTGGCGCGCGAAGGCCAGGGCGTGGGCGAATACCTGGACCATCTGCAGGCGCGAAGTCCCCTGCGCAAGCCGAGCGGCCCCTGAGCTCCTCCGCGCCGGCGTCAACCGGCCGCCAACAGCCCCGCCACGTGGGCACCGATCGCCAGGCAACTGGTCAGCCCTGGCGACTCAATGCCGAACAGATTCACCAGCCCCGGCACGCCATGGTCGGCCGGCCCCTGGATCAGGAAGTCCGCCGCGGGTTCCGCGGGTCCGCTGATCTTGGGCCGGATGCCGGCGTAACCCGGCGCCAGCGCGCCGTCCGCCAGGGCTGGCCAGTACTTGCGCACCTCGGCGTAGAAGGCGTCACCGCGCGACGGATCGACCACCAGGTCGTCGGCCGACCCGACCCATTGCACATCCGGCCCGAACTTGGCCTGCCCGCCGAGATCGATGGTCAAGTGCACGCCCAGTCCGGCCGCCTCGGGCACCGGGTAGATCAGCCGCCCGAAGGGCGAACGGCCCGACAGCGTGAAGTAGCTGCCCTTGGCAAAGAAAGCCGGTGGCACATGGCGGGCGTCCAAGCCCTGGAACTGCCGCGCCAGCGCCGGCGCGTGCAAACCGGCGGCGTTGACCGCCGTGGTGGCAGCCAGTTCCGTGCCGTCATTCGCTACAACAACCATAGCTACATCTGACTGCTTCACGCTGGGAAATGCCCTATTGACACCTGAATTGAGGGCCAGAAGTCCCCCCGCGTGCTCCAGATCGCCCAGCAGCGCCAGCATGAGGCCGTGGCTGTCCACGATGCCGGTGCTCGGCGATTGCACCGCCGCCACGCAGGCCAGTTCGGGTTCCAGCGCGCGCGCCTGCACGCCACTGAGCAATGCCAGATCGGTCACCCCGTTGGCGGCGCCTTTGGCCAGCAACCCATGCAGGTAGGCCACCTGCCCCTCATTCGTGGCCACGACCAGCTTGCCACACCGGCGGTGGGCGATGCCACGCTCGGCACAGTAGGCGTACAGCAGATCCCGCCCCTGCACGCACAGCCGCGCCTTCAGCGAGCCCGGCGGGTAGTACAACCCGGCATGGATCACCTCGCTGTTGCGCGAGCTGGTGCCGGTGCCGATCGCATCCGCCGCCTCGACCACCACCACCTCGCGCCCCTGCAGCGCCAGCGCCCGGGCCACCGCCAGCCCCACCACGCCCGCGCCGATCACCACCACATCAACCTGATCCATGCCAACGTCCCTTCAACCCGCTTGCTCGAAGCCTTCGACCACGTTCACCGCGTTCTCACCCAGTTCGGCGGCCGCATAGCCGCCTTCCAGCACAAAGACTGTCGGCATCCCCAGGCGCCCCAGCCGTTCGCCCATGCGGGAAAAATCATCCGCCTGCAGTGCAAAGGTCGAGATCGGATCGCCTGCGAAGGTGTCCAGACCCAGCGAGACCACGAGGGCGCCCGCCCCATGCCGGGCGATGCGCGCACACGCCACGCCCAGTGCCTCGAACCAGGTCGAGGCGGCACTGCCGGCAGGCAGCGGCAGGTTCAGGTTGAAGCCCTCGCCGGCACCACGGCCGGTTTCGTCGGCATGGCCCAGGTAGAACGGGTATTCGGTGCGTGGATCGCCATGCAGGCTCACGAACAGCACGTCCGCGCGCTCGTAGAAGAGGCTTTGCGTCCCGTTGCCATGGTGGTAGTCCACATCGAGCACCGCCACACGACGACACCCCTGCGTGCGCAGCGCCTGCGCCGCCACGGCAGCATTGTTCAGGAAGCAGTAGCCGCCCATGAAGTCCGCGCCCGCATGGTGTCCGGGCGGGCGGGTGGCGCAGAACACAGCACGCTCGCCCGCGTCCAGCAGCCGGGTGGCGCTCACCGCCGCATCCGCACCGGCCTTGGCCGCCGCCCAGGTGCCGGCGCAGAGGGGCGATCCGTTGTCCATCGAGTACAGGCCCAGCCGGGCGGTGAAGTTCGCCGGCTCCACATCGGCGCGCAGGCTGCGCACCGGCCAGACCGAGGGGAACGGCTGGCGATCGGCATGGCCAGGGTCCAGCGCCAGCCAGTCGGCCCAGGCGCCTTCCAGAAACGCCAGGTAGCGGGCCGTGTGGACCTGTGCCAGCACCGGGCGGCTGTCGGCGTCGGGCGCACGCAGCGCGTGGCCACGCGCCAACAGCTGCTGCTGCACGAACTGCGCCCGCGCGGGGGACTCGAAGCAAGGCACCCGTTCGCCGCGGAAGAACTCGTGCTGCGGCGCATGCTGCACATGCTGCTCAGAAAAGAGGGTGATCATGGTTAGGCGGCCGCAAGCGATCGCAAACGCGGTGCGAGAGCGGCTTCAAAGGCGTCGCGGATCGGTCTGCAGCAACCGCTCCACCAGCGAGCGCAGCTGGGCCTGCAGCGGCGCAAACCCGTCAGTCATGGCCAGCGTGGCCTCATCCATGTAGAGCCTGCGGTTGATCTCCAGCTGAAGGCTGTGGCGATGCTCGGCGGGCCGCCCGTAGCGGCGCACCAGTTCCACGCCTTTGTAGGGGTGGTTGTATTCGACCTGGTAACCGAGACCGCGCAGGTGCTCACACACCAGGCGGGCCAAGGCCTCGCTGGAGGTCGTGGCGTCGCGATTGCCCACCACGAAATCCGCATGCACGAGCCCCGGGAAATCGGTGGCGTGGCTGGCGGCAACAGCTGGCATCGAATGGCAGTGCACATGCAGACTGTAGCCATGGCGCGCATGGGCCGCGTCGATCGCCTGCTCGACCGCCGCGTGATAGGGTCGCCAGCAGCGCTCGATGCGCGTCCGGACTTCCGCCACGCCCAGCTTGCGCTGGTACAGCGGCACGCCCTCGTCGGTGCAGCGCCAGATCAGGCCCTTGCCCAGGCGCACCTTGGACAGCACCGCCGGGTCGGTTGCGACCGGCTCCGGCCACGGGGCATCGAGCATGTCCGGGTCCACCTCGGTGGTGTCACGGTTTGCATCCAGGTAGCTGCGGGGGAAGTGCGCCTCGATCCAGGCCACCCCGAGCCCCGGTGCGAAGTCATAGAGCTTTTCGACATGGGTGTCCTCGGCCCTGCGCAGCAGCGAGCGTTCGCACGTTGTGCCAAAGTCCTCGGGGTAATCGGTGCCGCTGTGCGGCGAGTCAAGCACCAGCGGGGTGGTGCCCGGTAGAAAAGTCACAAAGGGCATTCAGCCATTGTGACGCAAGGACGACAGTCCGGCCAGCGGGAGAACGGCACACTGCCCTCTTTGCACTGAACCCGTCAGGAGACCCTATGGATCTGTTCAATCTCAAGGAAAAAGTCGCGATCGTCACCGGCTCCAGCCGCGGCATCGGCCGCTCGATTGCCGTTCAGCTGGCCAAAGCCGGTGCCCGCGTCGTCATCTCCAGCCGCAAGCTGGCGGCCTGCGAGGAGGTCGCCCACGCGATCCGGAGCGACGGTGGCGATGCCATGGCGATCGCGGCCAACATTTCGGACAAGGCTCAGGTCGAGGCCCTGGTGGCCCAGACCCGCGCGGCCTGGGGCGGCATCGACATCATGGTCTGCAACGCCGCCACCAACCCCTACTACGGCCCGATGGCCGGCATGGGCGACGAGGTGTTCGACAAGATCATGCGCAACAACGTGCTGTCCAACGCGTGGCTGTGCAACCTGGCCTACCCTGACATGAAGGCGAAGAAAAACGGCGCCATCGTCATTGTCTCCTCGATCGGGGGGCTGCATGGCTCCTCCGTCATCGGCGCCTACAACATCTCCAAAGCCGCCGACATGCAGCTGGCCCGCAACCTGGCCGTGGAATGGGGCCCCGACAACATCCGGGTGAACTGCATTGCGCCGGGGCTGATCCGCACCGATTTCGCCAAGGCCCTGCATGAGAACCCGGTGCTGAAGGCCAAGGTGGAAGGGGAAACCCCGCTGCGCCGCATCGGCGAGCCGGACGACATTGGCGGCATCGCGGTGCTGCTGGCCAGCGCTGCCGGCCAGTACATCACCGGGCAGACCATCGTGGCCGACGGCGGCATGATGATTCGCTGAGAACGACTGGCCAAGAAAAAAGGCCCCGCGACGCGGAGCCTTCTTGTCGGGACCCGGGCACTTGCCGGCAAATGCCCGGCGCGGCCGAAGCGGATCAACCCATGTGCAGGCCGCCGTTGACGTTGAATTCGGCACCGGTGGCGTAGCCGCCCTCATCGGACGCCAGCCAGGCAATGATGGAGCCGATCTCGCTGGGCTCGCCCAGGCGCTTGACCGGCACCGTGGCAATGATCTTGTCGAGCACTTCCTGGCGAATGGCCTTGACCATGTCGGTGCCGATGTAACCCGGGCTCACGGTGTTGACCGTCACGCCCTTGGTTGCCAGTTCCTGCGCCAGCGCCATGGAGAAACCGTGCATGCCGGCCTTGGCCGCGGAATAGTTGGTCTGCCCGGCCTGGCCTTTGACGCCGTTCACCGAGGAGATGTTGATGATGCGGCCCCAACCCTTTTCAACCATGCCGCCCACCACCTGCTTGGTGACGTTGAACATCGAGTTGAGGTTGGTCTCGATCACAGCGTCCCAGTCTTCGCGGGTCATCTTCAGGAACATGCGGTCGCGGGTGATGCCCGCGTTGTTCACCAGCACGTCGATGCTGCCGTGCTCGGCGATGGTCTTGGAAAACGCCTCCACGGTGGATTCCCAGCTGCCGACGTTGCCGACCGACGCGTAAAAGGTGTAGCCCTCCGCGGCCTGCTCGGCAATCCACTTGGCGTGATCGCGCGTGGGGCCGCAACCGGCGATGACCTTGAAACCTTCCTTGTGCAGGCGCTGGCAGATTGCGGTTCCGATGCCACCCATGCCACCGGTGACGTACGCTACTCTTTGACTCATGTGTTGCTCCTCTTTTTGCTAAAAAAATTGAATCCGGTCACCCCCTGATTCGGGCGCTGCCGGCATTGTCTGCGGGAAATCAGCGCTCCAGTGCGAGGGAAACCCCCATGCCCCCGCCGATGCACAAAGCCGCCAGGCCCTTCTTGGCGTCACGCCGTTGCATCTCATGCAACAGCGTGACCAGAATGCGGCAGCCGGACGCACCGATGGGGTGGCCGATGGCGATGGCACCGCCGTTGACGTTGACCTTGGACGGGTCCAGGCCCAACTCCTGGTTCACGGCGCAGGCCTGAGCGGCAAAGGCTTCGTTCAGCTCGAACAGGTCCACGTCGGCGGCGTTCCAGCCCGCCCGCTGCAGAGCCTTGCGCGAAGCAGGCACGGGGCCCATGCCCATGGTGGCGGGATCCAGGCCGCTGGTGCCAAACGCCGCGATGCGCGCCAGTGGCTTGAGGCCCAATGCCGCTGCCTTCTTGGCGGTCATGACCACCACAGCGGCGGCCCCGTCATTGATGCCGGATGCATTGCCAGCCGTGACCGTGCCGGCCTTGTCGAAGGCTGGGCGAAGACCAGCCAGTGCCTCGGCGTTGGTCTTCTTGTTGATGAATTCGTCGGTATTGAACAGGACCGGGTCGCCCTTCTTCTGGGCAATCGACACCGTGACAATCTCATCCGCAAACTTGCCGGCCGCCTGCGCGGCCGCAGCTTTGGTCTGGCTGGCCAGCGCCAGTGCATCCTGCATGTCGCGCGTGATGCCGAACGCCTTGGCGACGTTCTCGGCGGTCACCCCCATGTGGTACTGGTTGTAGACGTCCCAGAGGCCATCGACGATCATGGAGTCGATCATCTTCCAGTCACCCATGCGCTGGCCGTCGCGCGAGTTGAGCAACACGTGCGGGCTGGCGCTCATGTTTTCCTGACCGCCCGCCACCACGATTTCGCTGTCGCCCCAGGCCACCGCTTGGGCGGCCAGCATGACGGCTTTGAGGCCGGAGCCGCAGACCGCGTTGATCGTCAGGGCCGGGGTTTCCTTGGCCACACCGGCCTTCAGGCTCGCCTGGCGAGCGGGATTCTGCCCCACACCCGCGGCCAGCACCTGGCCCATGATGACCTCACCGACCTGGTCCAGGCCCAGGTTGGCGCGGGCCAGCGCCTCCTTGATGACGATACTGCCCAGCTCGGTGGCGGGCACCTTGGCGAGCGATCCGCCGAATTTGCCAACGGCCGTGCGGGCTGCCGAAACGATGACGATGTCTTCCATTTGTCTTTCCTCGATGTAGTCATTCGGCTTCGCCCTGAGCTGGTCGACAGGCGAAGCGGGTTTTCTGGACTTCGACCGGCTCAGTCCTGAGCAGAAAAGTTCAGGCCTTCGCCTTGACGTAGCGTCCGGGTGCGGGCTCGATGACCTTGAAGCTGGCGCCTTTGCCGTAGGTCTTGGGCGCTGCAATCTGCTTGCCGGCATGGCTCTTGAGCCAATCCGACCAGTCGGTCCACCAACTGCCGGGCGCCTCGGTTGCGCCGGCGATCCACTCGCCAGCCGTCTTCGGGAATTTTCCGTCTTCGCGGGTCCAGTGGCTGCGTTTCTTCGCCGCTGGCGGGTTGATCACGCCGGCGATATGACCGGACGCACCCATGACAAAGCGCTTCTTGCCGGGAAATACCTGCGTGGAGGCATAGGAGCCGCCGATCGGCACGATATGGTCTTCGCGCGAGCCGTAGATGTACATCGGGATGTTCACCTTGTTCAGGTCCACCTTGACGCCGCACACCGTGGCCACGCCGGGCTTGATGAGATTGTTTTCGAGGTAGGTGTTGCGCAGGTACCAGGCGTAGAAAGGACCCGGCAGGTTGGTGCTGTCGCTGTTCCAGTAGAGGAGGTCAAAGGGCGGTGGCGTCTCGCCCTTGAGGTAGTTGCCCACCACGTAGTTCCAGACCAGGTCGTTCGGGCGCAGGAAACTGAAAGTCGAAGCCAAGTCCTGCCCCTTGAGCAGACCGCCCTTGCCCATCTGCATCTCACGGAACTTGACGAAGTTCTCGTCGATGAACACATCCAGAATACCGGTGTCGGTGAAATCCACCAGCGTGGTCAGCAGCGTGGCGCTGGCCGCAGGCTTTTCGCCGCGGGCCGCCAGGACTGCCAGGGCGGTGCTCAGGATCGTGCCGCCCACGCAGAAGCCCAGCGTGTTGATGGTCGGCGCGCCCGTGATGGCCTGCACGGTGTGAATGGCTTTGATGGCGGCGTCTTCAATGTAGTCGTCCCAGGTCTTGTGGGCCATCGAGGCGTCCGGATTTCTCCAGCTCACGACAAAGGTGCGGTGCCCCTGCGAGACGGCATACCGAATGAGCGAGTTCTCCGGCTGCAGGTCAAGGATGTAGAACTTGTTGATGCAAGGTGGCACCAGAAGGAAAGGCCGTTCGTAGACCTTGGCCGTCAAGGGCTTGTATTCGATCAGTTGGAACAGTTCATTCTCGAAAACGATCGCCCCCTCCGTGGTGGCCACGTTCCGGCCCACCTCGAACAGGGACTCGTCCGTCATGGACACATGCCCCTGGCGAATGTCGCTCAACAGGTTCTGAAGGCCCTTGGCAATGCTCTCGCCTTGGGTGTCGATGGCCTTCTTCTGAGCTTCGGCATTCAATGTCAGAAAGTTGCTTGGGGCAGCGGCCGCCATCCACTGTTCGACGGCAAAGCGGATGCGGTTTCGGGTCTTCTCGTCGCTTTCCACCGCTTCGGCCAAGCCCATCAGCGTGCGGGAATTCAGCAGGTAGGACGCGGCGGAGAATGCGGCCATTGGGTTCTTGTTCCAGGCTTCGGCGGAGAAGCGCCGGTCCTTCACCGCCGGTGCGCCGGCCAAGGCCTGATTCCACAGTTCCGAAGCATCCTTCAGGTATTGCTGCTGCAGTTCCTGAAGCTTTTCAGGCGAAAACTGGATTTTCGGCGGGGCCTGCATGTCCGGCAAGCCAGGCAGAGCAGTTGGCATGCCACCCAAGTCCATGTTCTGAAACGCCTGAAACGCTTGCTTCCAGCCCTCCATCATGCTTTGCTGGAACTGCTGCGTGGCCTGGGCCCACGATTCGGTCGAGTTTGGAATCACAGAGTCTCCTGAGAGTATGCTTATTGGTGAAAACCCGGAGTATCTCAGGATTTCCCCTTCAATTTTCTGACATTCTTTCGCGCCCCGCCCAACATGTATATCGTCGCCATCGGTTGGATTTACGTTGCGCTCATGATGAGCATTGCCGAAGCCACGAACAGCAACGGCACCGTCCTCGGCGCCGTGATCACGTTTGTCCTGTATGGCGCAGCGCCGGTGGCGCTGGTGATGTACATCTTGGGGACCCCGGCCAGGCGCCGCGCGATCAAGGCCCGGGAGCACATGGAAACGCTGGCCGGCAGGCCACCGGTGGTCAACACGTCTGCGTCAAAGGAAGGCACAAAGGGTATTGGGAAGGACGATGCGTCGCCCTGAGGGGCGCGCTCGTGACTGGACATCAACCGCCCCGCAGACCAGCGACCCGCCACGTTGAAGCACCGCTCAAAGAGTCGGAAGCCCAGTGTTCCTGAATCTCAGGGCGCACCGTATTTCGTGTTGAATTCAATTCCGATTTCTTGAAGCAATAGGGTCGGTAAAAGCCCGCCCGCGCACACAATGACCGCGTCGTTGCGATAGGTGTGCACCTGTCCATCGTGCTCGATCACCACTTCGGCCGCACCAATGTGCTTGACCGTCGACGACAGCAACACCCGAATCCGTCCAGCCTGCTGCAGTTCGGAAAGTCGTGCCCGGTTCTTTTGCTTGACGCGCGAGAAGGCCGCACTCCGATACGAGAGAAGAACGTCCACCGTTGACAGCTCACCCAGCGCGATGGCCGCCTCCAGCGCGCTGTCGCCCCCTCCGACCACCAGAATTGACTGGCCTGCATACTGCTGAGGATCGATCAGGCGATAGGTCACTTTGGAAGATTCTTCGCCGGGAACATTCAGCTTGCGCGGGGTGCCGCGCCGCCCCATTGTCAGCAAAACGGATCGGGTACGGTAGGTGGCGCCCCCAGCGGTGCGGACGACAAAGCCTTCCCCTTCACGGTCGATACCTTCCATGCATTCGCGAAAGCCGATCTCCAGATCTGTCTTTTTCACGACGTCCTGCCAGAAGGCCAGCAGTTTTTCCTTCTGTACCTCGCTGAACTTGACAGTACCCACCAAAGCAAGCTTCACCGGCGCGGTCATCGCGACTTTCTGGCGTGGGTAGTGAAAGACCGCACCCCCAAGTGATTCTTCTTGCTCGATGACTTTGTAGCGCAGCTTGTGCTGGATGGCAGACAGTCCGGCCGAGATACCCGCAGGACCGCAACCCACGATCACCACGTCGAAGTCAAAGGAACCTCGGCTGTTCTTGCGCAGTGACTCAATGGCCTGCCGCCCCTGTTCCGCAGCCTTCCGAATCAAACCCATGCCGCCCAGTTCACCCGCGACGTAAATGCCGCGGACATTCGTCTCAAAGTTCGGACTGACACTGGGGATGTCGACACCCCTTTTCTCGGTGCCGAAGACCAGGCTGATGGCCTCATGGGGACAGGCCGCGTGGCAGGCCCCATGGCCGATGC
>Ga0116181_1003969_pt1 | contig 11301 bp, 10 predicted proteins | sample AD_UKC075_MetaG_FD_89752 | JGI IMG/M metagenome (GOLD analysis project Ga0116181, IMG submission 89752) | Active sludge microbial communities of municipal wastewater-treating anaerobic digesters from USA - AD_UKC075_MetaG | ecosystem: Engineered > Bioreactor > Anaerobic > Digestate | place: USA...
CCCCGGCGCCCGCGGCTGCAGCCGCCGCTGGTGGATCAATGGCGGGTGTGGCCATGCCTGCCGCCGCCAAGCTCATGGCCGACAACAATCTGGCTGCGGGTTCCGTGGCAGGCTCCGGCAAAGACGGCCGCGTGACCAAAGGCGATGTGCTGGGTGCCGTGGCTGCCGGTGCAACCAAACCCGCCGCTGCCCCGGTGGCCATTCCCACGGGTGTGCCGACCAAGGTGCTGCCCCAGGTGTCGGCCCCCGCGGTGGACTTGGGCGAGCGCCCTGAGCAGCGTGTGCCGATGACCCGCCTTCGTGCCCGCGTGGCCGAGCGCCTGCTGCAGTCGCAGAGCACCAACGCCATCCTGACCACCTTCAACGAGGTCAACATGGCCCCGGTCATGGACATGCGCAAGAAGTTCCAGGACGCGTTCTCGAAAGAGCATGGCGTCAAGATCGGTTTCATGAGCTTCTTCGTGAAGGCGGCCGTGCATGCGCTGAAGAAATTCCCGGTGCTGAATGCCTCGGTGGACGGTAACGACATCGTCTACCACGGCTACTTTGATATCGGGATTGCCGTCGGGTCGCCGCGCGGCCTGGTGGTGCCGATCCTGCGCAATGCGGACCAGATGAGCTTTGCCGAGATCGAGAAGAAGATTGCGGAATTCGGCAAGAAAGCCTCCGAAGGAAAGCTGGGCATCGAAGAGATGACAGGCGGCACGTTCTCCATCTCCAATGGCGGCACCTTCGGTTCGATGATGTCGACGCCCATCATCAATCCGCCGCAGTCGGCCATTCTGGGGGTGCACGCCACCAAGGACCGTGCCGTGGTCGAGAACGGGCAGGTGGTGGTGCGTCCGATGAACTACCTGGCGATGTCGTACGACCACCGGATCATCGACGGTCGTGAGGCTGTGCTCGGTCTGGTCGCCATGAAGGAGGCGCTGGAAGACCCGGCGCGTCTGCTGTTCGACATCTGATCACGGCTCTCTTTTTCAACGCCCCGTCAGGGGCGTTCCTCCATTGATTTCAGGAAAACAACATGTCCCAATCATTTGATGTCATCGTCATCGGTGGCGGCCCTGGTGGTTACATTGCGGCCATTCGCGCAGCGCAGCTGGGTTTCAAGGTGGCGGCGATCGACGAGTGGAAAAACGCTGCCGGCGGCCCGGCTCCGGGCGGCACCTGCACCAACGTCGGTTGCATTCCGTCCAAGGCGCTGCTGCAGTCTTCCGAGCATTTTGAACATGCCAACAAGCACTTCGCCGAGCATGGCATCAGCGTCAAGGACGTCAAGATTGATGCGGCCAAAATGGTCGCACGCAAAGACGCCGTGGTGAAGCAGAACAATGACGGCATCCTGTACCTGTTCAAGAAGAACAAGGTCACCTTCTTCCATGGCCGTGGCTCCTTCGTGAAGGCCGTCGATGGGGGCTACGAAATCGCCGTTGCGGGCGCCACGAACGAGACGCTCGTTGGCAAACAGGTCATCGTGGCCACGGGCTCCAACGCACGGGCGTTGCCCGGCGTCGCGTTCGACGAGGAGACCATCCTTTCCAACGACGGCGCGCTGCGCTTGAGCGCGGTGCCGAAGAAGCTGGGCTTGATCGGCTCCGGCGTGATTGGACTGGAAATGGGTTCGGTCTGGCGCCGTCTGGGTGCCGAAGTCACGGTCCTTGAGGCACTGCCGACATTTCTGGGCGCCGTGGACGAACAGATCGCCCGTGAGGCCAAGAAGGCCTTTGACAAACAAGGCCTGAAGATCGAACTTGGCGTGCAGGTCGGAGAGATCAAGACCGGCAAAAAGGGCGTCAGCGTTGCCTGGACCAGCGCAAAGGGCGAAGCCCAGACGCTGGAGGTGGACAAGCTGATTGTCTCGATCGGTCGCGTGCCGAACACCACGGGCCTGAACGCAGAGGGCGTTGGCCTTCAGCTGGACGAGCGGGGTGCCATTGTGGTTGACGCGGACTGCAAGACGAACTTGCCGGGGGTCTGGGCTGTGGGGGACGTGGTGCGGGGGCCGATGCTGGCGCACAAGGCCGAGGAAGAGGGCGTTGCCGTTGCCGAGCGCATTGCGGGCCAGCATGGGCATGTGAACTTCAACACGATTCCCTGGGTGATCTATACCAGCCCGGAGATCGCCTGGGTCGGGCGGACCGAACAGCAGCTCAAGTCCGATGGCGTTGCCTACAAGGCGGGCACATTTCCGTTCCTGGCCAACGGGCGCGCGCGCGCGCTGGGCGACACCACCGGCATGGTCAAGTTTCTGGCCGATGCGAGCACCGATGAGATTCTGGGTGTGCACATCGTGGGCCCGATGGCCTCCGAGCTGATTTCCGAGGCGGTGGTGGCGATGGAGTTCCGCGCCAGTGCCGAGGATATAGCCCGCATCTGCCATGCGCACCCGTCCCTGAGCGAGGCCACGAAGGAGGCTGCACTGGCCGTTGACAAGCGGACGCTGAACTTCTGACAGTTGTTCCAGCACCAGACCCGTCTGGCGCTCAGTCTGTCTGCGGAAATCGCGCTGCAAACCCCTTCATGTCCGTTCGCCAGACCTACGAATCCGAGCTGTCGCTGCGAGGCTATGCGGCCGATCCTGCCCAATTGCGGGCAATTGATGCGCTCGAGCGGTGCGCGTCTGAATGGGCTGCGTACCGGGATAAACGTTCCAACGCCTTCAAGAAGCTGCTGAACCGGCCCGACATCCCCCGTGGGGTCTACATGTATGGGGGGGTGGGCCGCGGCAAGAGCTTTCTGATGGACTGCTTCTACAACGCGGTGCCCATCCGCCGGAAAACGCGTCTGCATTTCCACGAGTTCATGCGCGAGGTCCATCGGGAACTCGCCGGTCTGCAAGGAACGGTCAATCCACTGAATGAACTGGGCCGGCGCATGGCCCAGCGCTTCAAGTTGATCTGCTTTGACGAATTCCATGTGGCGGACATCACGGACGCCATGATCCTGCACCGGTTGTTGCAGGCCTTGTTCGATCATGGCGTGGGTTTTGTCACGACCTCCAACTTCCGGCCCGATGACCTCTACCCCGATGGATTGCACCGCGATCGCATCCTGCCGGCGATTGCGTTGCTGAACGAGCGGATGGAGGTGCTGAACGTCGACAACGGCACGGACTACCGTCGGCGCGCCCTTGAGCATGTCAGGCTTTACCACTGGCCTCTGGCAGGCGCCGATGGCCACCTCGAGCAGGCCTTCAGCCAGTTGGCGGAAGCGCACGATGAGGAGCCGGTGCTTCACATCGAAGCCCGCGACATCCATGCGGTACGCAAGGCCGGCGGTGTCGTCTGGTTCGACTTCCGAACCCTTTGCGGCGGACCACGCTCGCAGAACGACTACCTGGAGATCGCCTCGCAGTTCCACACCGTGCTGCTGTCCCAGGTACCCCAGATGCCGGTGCGCATGGCCTCCGAAGCGCGCCGTTTCACCTGGCTGGTTGACGTGCTGTATGACCGCCGCGTCAAGCTCATCATTTCGGCGGAGGTTCCGCCGGAGCAACTGTATCTGGAGGGGCCGCTGTCCCATGAGTTTCCGCGCACGGTCTCCCGGCTCAACGAGATGCAGTCAGAGGAATATCTGGCGCTGGAACACCGAACGGTCGACACGCGTTTGACCTGAGGCAAGATGGCGCGGCGAAGCGCCATCGGCCCCATTCTCTGGTCCAGTCAGATGTGCTCGATCTTGACGATGGCGAGCGAAATATTGTCGCCGCCACCTTTGCCTCGGGAGCGCGCCTTTTCGATCAGGAACTCGCTGGCCTCGCGTGGCGACAGCGAATCGAGCACATAGGCCAACTCTTCCGGAGTGAAATAGTGCCACAGTCCGTCGCTGCACGACATGATCACGTCACCTGACTTCAGTTGCGGCACGTAATCCAGGCTGAAGACGGGATCATCCTCGGTGCCAAGGCAGCCCATCAGGATGTTTGACTGGGGGTGCGACTGGGCCTCTTCTTCGGTGATCTCGCCCCGATCGACCAGCGCCTGCACATACGAGTGGTCCAGTGTGCGCTTGGACATGCGCCCGCCACTGAAGTGGTAGATCCGCGAGTCACCCGCGTGCAGCCAATGGGAATCGGCGCCGGGGTTGATCAGGTACAAGGCGATCGTGCTGTGGGGCTCTTGTTCGGCAGAAATCGCCGTCAACCGGATCACGATGTGGGCTTCCTGAGCGATCTGGCGAAGCATCGATGGCGCGTCATCGGTGGCCGGAGAAAAGCGTTCGAACAACTGTCTCGCGGTCATCATGACCTGATCCGACGCCTTGCGCCCGCCGCTGCGACCGCCCATGCCGTCGGCGAGGACCGCCAACAGGCAGCCAGGCACACGCGGGTGCGTAAACACGCCGACCTGGTCCTGCTGGTACTCGCGGTCACCCTTGTGGATCCCGGTGGCTGCGGTGAGTCGATAGCCTGTGGTCATGGTGGGTCAGTGGGCTAAGCCTTGCGGCTCGATTAAATGTCGCGGAGGTCGTATTATTCAACGATCCACAGCCTGTGCTGCTGTGGCTTTGTTACATTGTCTTATTCTTGCCGATCAATTTACATTCTCCTGAACGCCGTCTGATCGAATTGCAGATCGAGCATGCTGATCTGGATGCTTGGATTGATCGTTTAGACCAGGAACTGCCCGCAGATCAGCTCATGCTTCGTCGTCTGAAGAAGCGGCGCTTGGGCCTGCGCGACGAGATCGTGCGGCTCGAAACGCTGCTCGAGCCCAAAGAACCTGCCTGATGGACCTTGAGCCGTCCGTCGACGATGCCTTTCGTTCGGGCAGCGATGGTCGATCGCGTCGGGATCCTTCGTGCACCGGTAGGGGCAGGCTCTGATGGCGCGCACAATCGTGCGAAAAGCCACTGAAGGCGGCGTGTTGGTCATGGATGCCGGAACTGCCATCGGGAAGACCTTTGCCTGGCTGGTGCCAGCCCTTCTCAGCGGTGAGCGGATGCTGATTTGAACGGCGACCAAGACGCTTCAGGATCAGCTCGCTGGACGTGACCTGCCACGGGTTGCCAAAAGCCTCGGACTGCCAATCAGAACGGCGGTGCTCAAGGGCCGGGCCAGTGACCGATGTCGGCATCGCTTGGCCTATGCGCGACCGGATGCCTGTGCACCTGGAATGCGGGATGCTGGCGACTGGCGCAGATCGAGCGCTGGGCCGCCTACACGCACTCCGGTGACCTAACCGAATTGCTCGATCTGGATGAACAGTCACCGTGGCTGCCGCTGGTTACCCCCCACCCGTGATAACTGCCTCGGTGCCGAATACCCGCCGTTTCGAGCCTGCCCTGTCAACCTGACCCGCAGAGAGGCCATGGCAGCCGACGTGGTCATGGTCAACGACCATCATTTCTTTGCCGATCTGGTGGTCCGAGAACGTGGAATGGCTGAGCCATTGCCGACGGTTCGGGTGTTCGTCTTTGACGAAGCCCATCAACTCACAGAGATTGGTGTTCAGTTTATTGGCCTCCAGTTATCCACGGGGCAACTGGAGGAGGTCGCGCGCGACATGCTGTCCACGGGATGGCGGCAAGCTAGCGGAATGGCGGACTGGCAAGGCCTCATAGACGGCTTGCTTGCTGCCGCACGCCTCCTGCAGGGCTGCGCCGACCGGTGCACTGCAATGTCGGGCAACTTGTCCTGGGAGTTGGCGAGTCAGGATGAATTCGGCTTCAAGGATGCGGTTGAGCTCCTGGTGAGAGTCTCAAACGAAACTTTGGCAGCCTTGGACAGTGTGGGAATGATGTCTCCTGAATTCCCGCGGCTTCGTGAACGGCTGCTGGAGATCGGTCGGCTTGCGGAAGGGGTCCGCTCGACTTCGCCTGAGCCCGGCTCGGTACGTAGGGTGGAGGTCGGTGTTGCGGTGCATCTGGTTCAGGCACCGCTGGATATCGCCGCGACAGTTCGGTCTCGCTTGCCCACGGCGCCAGTGGAATCGCCTGGTGGAAGAACCTGGATGTTTACCTCGGGGACGCTTGGGGCGGAGGCGTCACTGCGTTTGTTCACGGAGCACTGTGGATTGACCGAAGCAAGTGTCCTTCGGGTGCCCAGTGCTTTTTGACTATCCGTCGCAGGCCGCGATCGTTGTTCCGACCGATCTACCGCCCCCCAATGATCCGAACCACACCGTTGAAGTGGTGCGATTGGCTGGCGAGTCGGCCCGCCGACTGGGCGGGCGCACCATGGTGCTGACCACCAGTCTTCGGGCGCTACGGGCGATAGGCGCGAACCTGATCGAGCCCTATGAGGGCACCGATCTCGAGGTTTGGTTCAGGGTGCCCAGCCCAAGTGGGTCTTGCTGGTGCGTTTCCGCCTGGCTGCTAGCGAGGGAAAGGGGCGGCTGCCTTCTGGTGGGGTCTGTGTCCTTCGGGGAATGAGTGGATACGCCCGGTGATGCGTTGCAGCTCGTCATGATTGACCGGCTGCCATTTACATTGCCGGGCGATCCATTGATTCAAGCCCGTTTCCAGCGGCTGGTGGAGCAGGGGCGCAGCCCATTCACGAAAGACTATCTTCCCGTGGCATCAATCGCCCTTCAGCAGGGGCTATGGTTGTCAAATTCTCGCGAAACTCCCGCCCATGCGCAGATTGACTCGCCTCGCAGAGCTTTATGAAGCGCTGGACGCACTTACCAGAGCTTCCACCAAGGCTGCGTGCGCGACTTGAATCCCTGGGTCAGGTAGAGGCTCTTCGGGTAGTTTTTTTCCAGCACTCGGCGTGCATCGTCGCGGAGCTGGTCCATGCCCAGTGCGTTGTAGGAGTTCACCAGAATGCCTAGGGCATCTTCGATGGCGGGCACGTTCTGGTACTCCGTCATTGCGATCTGGGCGCGGTTGATCGCAGCCACATAGGCCCCACGCGAGTAGTAGTAACGCGCCACGTGAACCTCGTACTCGGCCAGAGAATTGAGGATGTAAGTCATGCGCTGGCGCGCATCCGGTGTGTATTTCGAATCCGGAAACCGGGTGACCAGATCCCTGAAGGCTTCGAATGATTCTTTTGCGGCCTTCTGATCGCGCTCGGAGAGGTCCTGCTGGGTGATGGACGAAAGGAATCCAAGGTTCTCGTTGAAATTGACAATGCCCTTCAGGTACAGCGCATAGTCGAGCGCCGGACTCGCCGGATGCAGTTTCGTGAACCGATCGATCGTGACGATGGCCTGAGCCTTTTCGTTGTTCTTGTAGTAGGCGTAGGCCTTGTCGAGCTGGGCTTGCTGGGCCAGGGGAGTGCCGGCGGCACGCCCTTCGAGTTTCTCCAGCAACGGAATGGCCTTGGCATAGGCCCCTGAATCCATTTCATCCTTGGCTTCAGCGTAGATCTTGTTGGGGCTCCAGCCAGCCGTGTTGTCAACGGTCGTCGTCGAGCAACCGTGCAGCAATGCAGCCAGACTGAACAACAGCCATGCTGGTACACACGATAATTTGGCACGAAGCATCAGGGACGACTTTCTTGAAACAAGGCAAATTCATTATATCGGCCGACCCTTTGACCACGGATGGCGATGCGACACCCGAGGATATCCTTGAAGCGGGTCCGGATCACGAGCTGCGGGAGTTTTCCGTCCCGGAGGCGCTGCACGGGCAGCGGATCGACTTGGTCCTGGCGAACCAGGTGCCCGAGTTCTCCCGCAGCTACCTGAAGCAGTTGATCGAGGCCGGACTGGTCACGGTGGGCGGGGGCGTCGTCTACAAGGCCTCGCACCGGGTGCGCTTCGGAGACCGCCTTGCGGTCGAACTGCGTCCCACCCCGCAAACCCAGGCGTTCCAGCCCGAGGCGATGGCGCTGGACGTCGTCCATGAAGATGCGCAGGTGTTGGTGCTGAACAAACCGGCCGGTCTGGTCGTTCATCCCGCGCCAGGAAACTGGGGCGGCACGTTGCTGAACGGCCTTCTGGCGCGCGATCCGGTTGCCGCGTTGCTGCCCCGTGCCGGAATCGTGCACCGGCTCGATAAGGACACCAGTGGTCTCATGGTGGTTGCACGAACGCGCCAGGCCATGGATCGGCTGGTGCAGGCGATCGCGGCGCGAAGGGTCCGTCGTCAATACCTCGCGGTCGGACATCGGGTCTGGACCGGCCCAGACCTGCGTCGGGTGGACGCCCCCATTGGCAGGGATCCGCGAAACCGGCTTCGAATGGCGCTTGTCGACCTGGCTCGCCAGGCGGGGAAAGTGGCGGCAACGGAGGTTCGTCTGCTTCAGAACGGAAGCGCCTGCTGCCTGGTCGAGTGCACCCTGCAGACCGGCCGGACCCACCAGATCCGTGTTCACATGGCCAGTCTCGGGCATCCGTTGATCGGCGATGCCGTCTACGGGGGCGCGGCCATGGCGGGCCTCCACCGACAGGCCCTGCATGCGTTTCGGCTGGCCTTCGATCACCCGATCAGCGGGCAACCCTTGTCGTTTTGGCGGACATGCCTGGCGACATGACCTCGGCATTGCCCTCGTTGGGGCTCAGCTACAATGCCGCATCTGATTGATTGACCGCTCTCAAGCGCCGCAGAATCGCGCTTGGGTCCCTGCGGATTGCGCGCCTTGCGCCGCACCCGGTGCTGCCCCACGGATGCAGACCGGACTGAACCCTGTTTCCTGGTCGCCAACCTGCGGATTCACTTGAAACTATGAACACGACGGATGCCAAGCGTATCCTCGAAACTGCCCTGATCTGCTCGCAGCAGCCGGTGCCGGTGCGGGAGTTGCGAGTCCTGTTTGAAGATGCTCTCAGTGCTGATTCGATCAAGGGCTTGCTGGCTGCGTTGCAGCTGGAATGGGCCCAACGCGGGGTCGAACTGGTTTGTGTGGCATCGGGGTGGCGGTTTCAAAGCCGCCCGGAAATGCGGCAGTACCTGGACCGTCTGCACCCCGAAAAGCCGCCCAAATACACGCGTGCCACCCTTGAGACGCTGGCCATCATTGCGTATCGCCAGCCCGTCACACGGGCTGACATGGAGGACATCCGCGGCGTGATGATCAACTCGCTGATCATCAAACAGCTTGAAGACCGCGGCTGGATTGAAGTGATCGGACACCGCGAGGCGGCGGGCCGTCCGGCTTTGTTTGCAACGACGCGACAATTTCTTGATGACCTGGGGATCGAGTCACTGGACCAACTTCCGGCCATCGATAGTCCTGCCGGCGAGGCCCGCGTCCTGTCGGCCTTGAGCGACGCCGATGGAGGCGAGCAGCCAGCGCTGCTGGGGGACTCCTCCGCAGAAACACCTGTCACGCTGGCGGCTGAGATGGACGACGCCGGAAACGGTACACCACAGGGAATTCGCGATGAATCCGAACCAAACTGACACCTTGCCGCAGCCTATGCCCGAGAATTCCGAATCATTTCAGGCTGATCCCAGTGCAGATCGGTCAGGTGATGCTATTGAATCAGGAGCTTCTGCGATTCCCTCCGAGTTGGTGCTTGCTGGGCGCAAAGTGCCGGAGGATGCCCTGCCCGTGATCCGGTTCGCGGACGTGGTGTCTGGCCAGTTTGACGCCGATGAATCGTTGGCAGATCTCGCTCCGCCTAAACGGGTCCTGGCGCCGCAGGCGGATACCCCGAAGCTGCACAAGGTCCTCGCGCAAGCCGGACTGGGGTCTCGGCTCGAAATGGAACAGCTGATCACCGAAGGACGTATCTCGGTGAACAACGAGCCGGCCCATATCGGGCAGCGGGTGCAATTCGGCGACCAGGTCAAGGTCAATGGCAAGCCGATCCGGGTGCGCATCGACCCACCCCCACCGCGCGTGATCGCGTATCACAAGCCGGCCGGAGAGGTCGTCACCCATGATGATCCCCAGAACCGCCCGACCGTGTTTCGAAAGCTTCCGCGCCTGTTCCAGGGCAAATGGCAATCGGTTGGCCGGCTGGATCTCAACACCGAAGGCTTGTTGCTGTTGACCAATTCCGGCGAACTGGCCAACAAGTTGATGCATCCCCGGTTTGGTCTGGAGCGCGAGTACGCGGTGCGGGTGCTTGGTGCTCTGAGCAACGAGGAAAAACAGAAGCTCCTCGATGGCGTCGCCCTGGACGATGGCATGGCCCAGTTCGGTTCCATCGAAGACGGGGGCGGGGAGGGCTCCAACTGCTGGTATCGCGTGACCATCTCAGAGGGGCGAAACCGGGAGGTGCGGCGCATGCTGGAGTCGGTCGGCCACGCGGTAAGTCGCCTGATCCGTATCCGCTACGGGGCGATGGTCCTGCCCAGAGGCCTCAAGCGAGGCGCCTGGATGGAGCTCGGGGAGCGCGATATCCGGGCACTGTTTGAAGCTGCCGGGGCTGAAAGTCCTGATCGCGGACGTTCCCGGGGTGGCCCAGGCGCAGGGGAACCCGCTGGACGAAACCCGAGAAATCGACGAGGTGGAGGGCGTCCAGGCGGGCGCTCCGGTCCTGGCGTGGATGTGCCGTTCGGTCGAAATGCCGGGCAAAAAGGCTTGCCGGGGGGCGAAGCCCGCGCCAAACCGCGAGGTGAGCGCAAGGAAGGTGGCAGCCAACCGGATCCGTTGAAGACCTCGCTCGGGTACATCGGTGCCGACAGTTTTTCCCGCCAGCGCCAGGAACAGGGTCAGCGTCGACCGAGCGGTGGAAGCTCCCGAAAAGGTGGTGGGCGCGGTGGCGGCAGGGGGCGTTGAAGCGTCTGCCACAGCCAAGTGGGCGGACGGTCCACGTGACATGCGAGGTACACGGTAAAATCAAAAGCTTTGCTCTATCGGCAAAAGAATCTCGAAACCAACATTCAGGAATTTCAAATGGCTATTGAACGCACTCTTTCCATCATCAAGCCGGATGCCGTCGCCAAGAACGTCATCGGCCAGATTTATGCCCGTTTCGAGGCCGCAGGCCTGAAAGTTGTTGCGGCACGGATGGCTCACCTCTCGCGCGGCGAAGCCGAGGCGTTTTATGCCGTGCACAAGGCGCGCCCCTTTTTCAAGGATCTGGTCGACTTCATGGTCTCTGGGCCGGTGATGATTCAGGTTCTGGAAGGCGACAGCGCGATTCTCAAGAACCGTGATCTGATGGGCGCCACGGACCCCAAGAAGGCTGCTGCGGGCACCATCCGCGCCGATTTCGCAGACAGCATCGACGCCAATGCCGTGCATGGCTCCGACGCGGCCGAAACCGCCGCAGTCGAGATTGCCTTCTTTTTTGCCGGCATGAACGTTTACTCGCGTTGATCGCGGCACGGCCTCGATGACGGTCAACCTTCTCGACTTTGACCTTGAGGGGCTGGCCGGGTATTGCGAAGAACTCGGAGAACGGCGCTTCAGGGCCACGCAACTGTTCCGCTGGATCCACCAGCGAGGCGCGTCCG
>Ga0116181_1003971_pt1 | contig 11299 bp, 10 predicted proteins | sample AD_UKC075_MetaG_FD_89752 | JGI IMG/M metagenome (GOLD analysis project Ga0116181, IMG submission 89752) | Active sludge microbial communities of municipal wastewater-treating anaerobic digesters from USA - AD_UKC075_MetaG | ecosystem: Engineered > Bioreactor > Anaerobic > Digestate | place: USA...
CTCCGGTTGTGGGTGGTGCGTGGATGCGTGAAGGGCGAATGGATGCCGCGGCCTCACGGCACGAGCTCGTCGAGGTCGTCGACCACGAGGTGCGCGCCCGCCTCGGCCAGGGCCTCGGCGCCGGTGCCGCGGTCGACGCCGACGACGAGCCCGAAGGCGCCCGCGGCGGCCGACGCGACGCCCGAGATCGCGTCCTCGACGGCGGCCGCGCGCGCCGGGACGACGCCGAGGCGCTCCGCGGCGACCAGAAACACGTCGGGGGCGGGCTTGCTGGGCAGGTGCTCGCGCTCGGCGACGACCCCGTCGACGATCACCGTGAAGCGATCCAGCAGCTTCGCGGCGGTGAGCACTTCGACGGCGTTCTTCGAGCTCGACACAACCGCGAGGGGCACGCCCGCCTCGCGCAGCGCGTCGAGCAGGCGCAGCGATCCGGGGTAGGGCTCGACCCCCTCCTCGCGGAGGATGCGCGCGAAGAGCAGGTTCTTCCGGTTGCCGATCCCGCACACGGTCGGAGCCTCGGGCGCGTCGTCCGGGCTGCCCCACGGCACCTCGACGTCGCGCTGGCGCAGCAGGGTCGCCACCCCGTCGTAGCGCTTCTTGCCGTCGAGACTCGCGAAGTAGTCGGCGTCGGTGTACTCGGGGGCGATCCCCCACTCGGCGAACAGCGCGGTGAACGTGGCGCGCCAGGCGTGCATGTGCACCTCTGCGGTGGGCGTGAGCACCCCGTCGAGGTCGAAGAGCACGGCGTCGTACTTGGTCAGATCGGGCAGCGCCCCGGTGCCGTGACCGGCCATGGTGCCTCCTAGCGTGCGACGCGCGATTCGCGCGCCGAAAGTGTTGGCTGGTGGATGCGAGTGGTGCTGCGTGCGCGGCATCGGCTCGCTGTCGTTCCGGCGAATATCAAGCGTACCCTCGCCCGAGCGCGCGCCGAAAGCGCGCGGCGCGGGGTCAGCCCTCTGACGCCGGGCGCTCGTGCAGCGCGACCTGCAGCGTCTGGCGCGCGATCTCGAGCTCCTCGTTCGTGGGCACCACGAGCACGGTGACGGCCGAGTCGTCGGTCGAGATGCGACGGATGCCGCGCCCCCTCGCCTCGTTTCGCTCGGGGTCGATCGCGATCCCGGCGAAGCCGAGCGTCTCGAGCGTCGCGGCGCGCACCGCGGCGACGTTCTCGCCGACGCCGGCCGTGAACGAGATCACGTCGACGCCGCCGAGCTGGGCGATGTACGCGCCGGCGTAGTGGCGCAGGCGGTGCACGTACACGTCGAACGCGAGGATCGATGCGGCATCCCCTTCGGCCACCGCCTCGCGCAGCTCGCGCATGTCGCCGTGCCCCGACATCCCGAGGATGCCGCTGCGGCGGTTGAGCAAGACGTCCAGGTCGTCGATGCCGAGTCCCGCCTGGCGCGCGAGGTGGATGAGGGCGGCGGGGTCGATGTCGCCGGAGCGCGAGCCCATCACGAGGCCCTCGAGCGGGGTGAGCCCCATCGAGGTCTCGACCGAGCGGCCGCCGTCGATCGCCGTGACCGACGCGCCGTTGCCGAGGTGGAACACCAGCTGGCGCAGCTCCTCGATCGGGCGCCCGACGAATGCGGCGGCCGCCTCCGAGACGAACTTGTGCGAGGTGCCGTGGAAGCCGTAGCGGCGCACACGGTGCTCGGCAGCGAGCTCGGCGTCGATCGCGTAGGTGTAGGCGGCAGGCTCGAGGCTCTGGTGAAACGCCGTGTCGAACACCGTGACGTGCGGCACGTCGGGGAACGCGTGGCGCGCCGCCTGGATGCCCGCAAGATTCGCGGGGTTGTGCAGCGGGGCCAGCACCGCAAGCTCGGCGATGTCGACCTCGACGCGATCGGTCACGAGCGTGGGTGCGAAGAACCGCGCCCCGCCGTGCACGACGCGGTGGCCGATCGCCGTGGGCGGCATCGCCTCGAGTGAGGGCCCGTGCTGCTCGAATGCCTCCAGCATCACGTCGAATCCTGCCGCGTGATCGGGGATCGGCAGCTCGGCCTCGCTCGTCGCGTCGAGCACGGTCGGCGCGTTGCCGCCGTCGGCCCGCATCCCGGCCGCGGTGATCGTGTGGATGCTGCGGCCCATCGCCGAGCCGATCCGCTCGACGAGCCCGGAGGCCAGCAGGGTCTCGCTGCGCATGTCGAGCAGCTGGTACTTGAACGACGATGATCCGCTGTTTACGACCAGCACGATCCCGGTCATCGCTTGTCTCCTTCGGTGGTGGCGGCACTCGCGCCCGGGCGGACCGCCTGGGCCTGGATGGCCGTGATGGCGACGGTGTTGACGATGTCTTCGACCAGCGCGCCGCGCGAGAGGTCGTTGATCGGCTTGTTGAGCCCCTGCAGCACCGGGCCCATCGCGACGGCGCCGGCCGAGCGCTGCACCGCCTTGTACGTGTTGTTGCCGGTGTTGAGGTCGGGGAAGACGAACACCGTGGCCTTGCCCGCGACGGCCGAGCCGGGCATCTTGGCGGCGGCGACCGCGGCGTCGGCGGCCGCGTCGTACTGGATGGGGCCCTCCACCGCGAGCTGTGGCGCACGCGTGCGCACGAGGGCCGTGGCATCGCGCACTTTCTCGACGTCGGCGCCGCTGCCCGACTCGCCCGTGGAGTACGAGAGCATCGCGACCCGGGCGTCGATGCCGAACTGCTCGGCGGTCGCCGCCGACGAGATGGCGATGTCGGCGAGCTCCTCGGCGGTGGGGGCGGGGACGACCGCGCAGTCGCCGTAGACGAGCACGCGATCGGCGAGCGCCATGAGGAACACGCTCGAGACGACCGAGACGCCGGGCTGGGTCTTGATGATCTCGAACGCCGGCCGGATGGTGTGGGCGGTGGTGTGCACCGCGCCCGAGACCATGCCGTCGGCGAGCCCCATGTGCACCATCATGGTGCCGAAGTACGACGGGTCGGTCACGATCTCGGCGGCCTGCTCGACGGTCACGCCCTTGTGGGCGCGCAGCCGCGCGTACTCGGCGGCGAACCTCGCCACGAGCACCGCGTCGTGGGTGCTCAGCACCTGGGCCCGGCGAATGTCGAGGCCGAGCTCGAGGGCCCGGGCGCGCACCTCGGTCTCGTCGCCGAGGATCGTGAGGTCGGCCACGTCGCGCGAGAGCAGGGTGCCCGCCGCGCGAAGCACGCGATCGTCGCCGCCCTCGGGCAGCACGATGCGCTTGCGCTCGGCGCGGGCGCGCTCCATGAGGACGTACTCGAACATGAGGGGCGTGACCACGGTCGCGCGCGCCACGCCCATCGCCCGGATGAGCTCGTCGCGGTCGACGTGGCGCTCGAACAGCGCGAGGGCGGTGTTGAACCGGCGCTGCGAGTCGGCGGCCAGCCGCCCGCGCGCGTTCATCACGCGCACGGCGGTGTCGTAGGTGCCGAAGCGTGTGGCGATGATGGGCAGCTTCGAGCCGAGGCCGTCGATCAGCCGATCGATATCGGGCGGCAGGGGGAAGTCGCCGTTGAGCACGACGCCCGAGATCGACGGGAAGTTGTCGGACGCGTGCGCGAGCAGGGTGGCCAGCAGCACGTCGAGGCGGTCGGCCGCGATGACCACGACCGAGCTCTCGAGCAGGCGCGGCAGGACGTTCACCATCGACATCCCCGAGACGACGACGTTCAGCGCCTCGCGGGTCATCAGCTCCGGGTCGCCCTTGATCATGGTGCCCTCGACGGCGCGCAGGATGCCGCGCATGCTGGGCGCGACGAGCATGCGGTCCTCGGGGACCGCCCACACCGGGATGTGCTCGCCGTGGAAGTGGCGGATGCTGGCGCGCGTGGCATCCACGATCCGGTCGAGCTCGGCGGGGTCAGCGCGGTTGACGATGACGGCGAACAGCTCGGCACGCTCGTCGGCGAGCTCCGCGAGGGTGGTGGATGCAAGCTGCGCGATGTCTGCGGGCGAGCGCGGGGTGGTGGTGCCGAGCTGCTCGCCCTGCCCCCGGTTGGCGCGCCCGCCGAGCACGAGCAGCACGGGGGCGCCGAGGTTCGCGGCGATGCGCGCGTTGTAGCTGAGCTCGGTCGGCGACGCGACATCGGTGTAGTCGCTGCCCACGATCACGACCGCGTCGCACTGGGCCTCGATGGCCTTGAAGCGCTGCACGATCAGCGCGAGTGCGGCGTCCGGGTCGGCGCGCACCTGCTCGTAGGTGGCGCCGATGCAGTCCTCGTAGTCGAGCACGTGCGAGGTGTGCCCGAGGAGCATGTCGAGGGAGTCGTCGCGCTCCTCCGTGGAGCGGGCGATCGGCCGGAACACGCCGACGCGAGGTGTGGTGCGAGCCAGCGCATCGAGCACGCCGAGTGCGATCGTCGACTTGCCGGAATGCCCTTCAGCAGACGTCAGGTAGATGCAATGTGCCACCGATACAGCCTACCGCGCCTGGCAGAGTGATCCGAGGGCCGGGCCGTTCGGGCGCGGTGCCTGGCCGCCGTCGGGGCGGTCCCCGCGGCGAGCGCCGGTGCGCGATGCGACGGCCGGCCGGGCCGAAGGAAGGCCGGGCAAAAGAAAAGACCCTCCGCGCACCCGGCAGAGCCCGGTTACCCTTGCTACGTTTCCGTCCTGGGGGAATTGGCCTGGGTACCGTCACGCGGAGAGCCGTGTCCATTGTATGCCGAGATTTGGATGCTCGTGTCCCGGGCGGCCCCGCGACAACGGCTCGCGCACAACCAGGTAGGATGGCTGAGGCCCTCGGGCCAACCTGGAGGATTCGCCTAGTGGCCTATGGCGCACGCTTGGAAAGCGTGTTGAGTGAAAGCTCTCAGGGGTTCGAATCCCCTATCCTCCGCCAACGCCGTCCCACCCGCTTCGCGCTTGTCGACGCGTCGGCTAGCCTTCAGGGATGACGCAGCCCCCTCGGATCGAAGACGTCGCCATCGGCGGCGACAGCATCCGCCTTGGCCAGTTCGTGAAGTTCGCGGGCCTGCTCGACTCGGGCGGCGACGTGAAGGAGGCCATCATCGACGGCTTCGTCACGGTGAACGGCGAGGTCGATCGCCGGCGCGGCCGGCAGCTCCAGCTCGGCGACGTGATCGGCTTCGAGGGGCACCTGGTGCGCGTCTGCGCGTGAGCTGGTGTCTGCTCAGGCGCCTGCGCGCACGATCGCGTCGTGCGGGATCAGGTACTGCCGAACCAGCCACGGCCCGGTGCGGGGCAGCTTCAGGCATCGATCCACGGTCGAGCACCGGAGCACCGCGTCGTGCGCCGCGTACTTCGCGAACGCGTCGAGCTTTCGCGCAAGCTCGTCGCCGTGGAGGTTGGGCGCGAGCCCCGAGATCGGGTAGCCCTGTGCGTAGGTCACCCTGCGCGGGTCGATGAGCCCTCGATCCGCCAGGTCTGCCACGATGCCGCCCGTGGCCGCGTGGTCGGGGTGATCGCCCCGCGAGCCCTGAGCCATGGCGGGGAGCGCCGTCAGGACCTCGTCGGGGGCGTACGCATCGTAGAGCTGCGACACCGTCGCCGGCAGGTCGACCGCCTTCAGCGGGGCGGCGCCGCCGAACCGCGGCGCCTCGGCGACGAGGCCGCCGAGCAGCTTCGGGATGCCGCTGTGTCCGGTCGCCTGAAACCCGTTGCCATCGAGACCGCTGTCGGGCAGGCGCAGGAAGAACAGGCTGATGCGCGGGTCGCCACTTGGGCGGGTCATCGCGAGCGTGATCCCGTTCGAGAGGAGCACGGTGCGGTCCTCCCACGGCGTCGCGGCGCCGCGCATCGCGTCGTATGCGGCGCGAAGGCCCGCTTCGCGCGCAAGCTCGTACTGCTCGCCGAGCCCCGCGTCTGACGCGGTCAGATACAGCGTGCGCACGCACCGGCCGGCGTCGAGCGCGCGCGGGATCGTCGGGCTTCCGAAGATCAGGTCGTCGTCATAGTGGGCCCAGACGGTCAGCAGGGTGCCGCCCGGGCAGGGTGCGTCGATGTACTGCAACGGAGACACGAACGGGCGCGGGGAGTCGACCGCCAGCACGGCGCCGACGTCGGCGCACTGCCCCGTAGTGGCGAAGAAGCTGACCGCGTCGACGCCGTGCTGCGGGAGGGTGCGCAGGGCCGCATCCGAGAGCACGTCCGGGCACCGGGCTATCAGCTCCGTGATACGCAGGTCGTCGAGGTCGTTCGGAGGCGGCGCCGTGTGCCCCACCTCCGGCTCGAGTGGCGGCGGCGCGCTCGCGCCGGCCGCCGCGGGGGCGCCCGTCGGCGCGCCGAGGGCCACGCAGCCGCTGAGCAGCGCCGCGGCCGCGACGAGCGTCGCGCCGAGCCTCGCCGCTCCCCTGGCTGCACCACGTCGCATTCGCCGCCCCTCCTGAACAGTCACAATAGGGCCGGGCGAAACGCCGCCAGCGCCGCAAGCGCCGAAACGGCCGAGCCGAAACAGAATCGTTAGGCCCGGCCGCCGCTCCCGGCGCGGTGCGCCGCTACGCGCGCTGCGCCTTGTCGCGCAGCGCCGCCACGAGGCCGTCGCTCAGGCCCGCGGCGCGCAGCGGGGCGAGCGGGTCGCCGTACCCCTTGCGCACGACGTCGAGCATCTGCGCCATGGCGAACTCGTCGAACGGCTTGTCGTCGGCGGCGGCGCGGGCCGCGGCATCCAGATCGATGCCGAGCTGCGCCATCAGCACGCCCATGACCGGGCGGCTGCGCTCGTGGATCGCGTCGATGTTCGGGCCCGAGCGGCCGTAGTCGGCGACGATCTCGGCGTCGCTCGCACCGAGCGCGAGCAGCATGGAGGCCGCGAGCACGCCGGTGCGGTCCTTGCCGGCGGTGCAGTGGAAGGCGACCGTGCCGGGCGCGAACGCGATGATCGACAGCGCCGTCACGAGCGACGGCGCCGCGCGCACGTACATGCGGGCGTAGCTGAGGCCGAACTCGCTGGGGCGCTCGAACTCGCGCTCGTCCTTCATGGATGCGCCGAGGCTCGCCATGAGCGGGAGGTGGTGGTAGGCCACCGGCTGGGCGCCGAACGCCCCGCGGCCGGTGAAGTGCACCTCTTCGCGCGAGCGCAGGTCGATGATCGTGCTGAGCCCATCGGCGACGAGCTCGTCGGCGTACTCGTGGGTGACGACCGAGAGGTCGTCGGCGCGCACGGCGACCCCCGGGCGGACCGTGCCGCCCTCGATGACGATGCCGCCGAGGTCGCGGACGTTGACGGGGGTGCTGAGCGGGAGCGCGTCGCTGAGGAGGGTCATGAGATTCGCTTTCTGATCAGGGCGCTGCCCTGGTCGATGAGGGTGACGAGGATGATGATGCAGATGATGATCGCGCTGAGGTGCCCGTAGTCGTACGTCTTCATCGCCGTGGTGAGCTCGAGGCCGATGCCGCCCGCGCCGACCAGGCCGAGGATGGTGGCTCCGCGCACATTCCCCTCGAACAGCAGCAGGGTGTACGAGACGAGCAGCGGGGATGCCTGTGGCACGACGCCGTACTGGATCAGCTGGCGCTTCGACGCACCCACCGCCTCCATGGCCGTGAGCGGGCCACGGTCGACGGCCTCCATCGCCTCGGCATAGACCTTGCCGATGGATCCGATCGACCCGAGCGTCATCGCGAGGATGCCCGCGAATGGCCCGAGGCCGACGGCCGAGACGAACATCAGCGCGAAGACGAGGTCGGGCACCGAGCGGATGATGTTCATCACCCACCGGGTCGGGTAGTAGAGCCATTTCGGGGCGATGTTCGACGAGGCCCCGAACGCGACGATGAGCGACAGCAGCGCGCCGAGGAACGTGCCGACGATCGCCATCTGCAGCGTCTCGATCAGCAGTGCGAAGATGCGATCGAACTTGTCGAAGCTGGGCGGGAACAGACGCATCAGGAACGCGCCCATGTTCACGGTGCCCTCGCCGAGCTTGGCGAAGTTGAACTGCGCGCCGACGAACGACCACACGAGCACCAGCGCCGCGACGACGGCGCCGAGCATGAACCGCGCGCGCGGCACCCGGAACGCCTGCTCGAGGCGCGCGCGCTCGGTCGGGTCGAGGACCGGCGCCTGCTTGGCCCGCGGGGGCTGCGGCGTGTGCCGCGCGCCCGCGCGCTCAGGCGAGGTCGTCGACATCCCGTTCCTCCTCCTGCTCATAGACGACCGCGAGGTCGGCGGCAGGCAGCTGCGCGGTGGGCGCGGCGACCACCACCTCGCCGTGCTTGAGCCCGACGATGCGGTCGGAATGGCGCACCGCGAGGTCGAGCACATGCAGGCTCACGAGCACCGGGATGCCGTCCTCGCGGGCGATGCCGCGCAGCAGCTCCAGCACCGAATCCGACATCCGTGGATCGAGGGATGCCACGGGCTCGTCGGCGAGGATCACCCGCGGCTGCTGCATCAGGGCGCGGGCGATCGCGACCCGCTGCTGCTGCCCGCCCGAGAGCGAGCGGGCGGGCGCAGCGGCCTTGTGCGCGATGCCGACGCGATCGAGCAGCTCCATTGCGCGGACGCGGTCTGCGCGCGAGAAGCCGCCGACGAGGTTGATGCGGCCGGCGTGGTGCAGCGCACCCGTGAGCACGTTGGTCAGCACGCTGAGTCGCCCGATCAGGTTGAACTGCTGGAACACCTGCCCAGCATTCGCACGCAGCTCACGCAGCTGCCCGCGCTGCAGATTCGCGACGTCGTAGCCGGCGACGCGCACGCTGCCCGAGGTGATCGGCGCGAAGCCGGTGAGGCTCTTCATCAGCGTCGACTTGCCCGAGCCGGACGAGCCCAGCAGCGCGACCATCTCGCCCGGAAACAGATCGAGATCGACGCCGTCGAGCACGAGCTCACCCGCGGTGTAGGCCACGCGCAGCCGGCGCACCGACGCGATGGGCAGTCGGGCGCGCAGCTCGGCTGTGGTCGGCTCGGCGATCATCGGCTCGGCGATTCGCGCCCCGGCCGCGGCGGTCGAGCCGCTGCGGGCCGATGCCTGCACTGCGGTGGTCATCAGCCGAGATCCGAGATGTCGACGCCGGCGATCTGCGCGATGCGCACGAACGGCTTGAAGATCTCGCTGCCGGGCTCGAGCAGCGCGGCGCCGCCCTTGGTGCCGGCGAACAGCGGCCCGAGCGCCTCGGCGTTCTTCTCCGAGAACACCTCGGGAATCGCGGCGAGCAGCAGGTCACGCTTGTCCTGGCTCATCTCGCTGTTCACGAGAATGGTGCTCGAGACCGGCATCGACTCGCTCATCGCGATCGAGCGCGTCTCGCCCTCGGCGAAGGGGAACATGTCGCTGTCGTACATGCCGGCGATGACCACGGCCGTGCACGCGACATCCACCTGCCCCTGCTTGAGGGCGATGAAGCTCATGTCGTGCCCGCCGGCGAACATCGGGGTGTAGTCGACGTCCTTCTTCAGCCCCGCCTGGTCGAGCGTGTAGACGGGCATGAAGTAGCCGCTGCTGGATGCCGGGTCGGCGAACGCGATCACGGTCTCGGGCGTGATGTCGTCGAGGCTCTTCAAGGGCGAGTCGTCGAGCACGATGCAGGTCGAGACCGGGTCTGCCGAGCCGGGCCAGGCGACGAGCGCGTCGACCTCGCCTGTGTTCACCGCGAGTGCCGACGGGAAGCCGCTCATGATGCCGAAGTCGACGTGGCCGCCGCGGATCGCCTCGACCACCGCGAGGTAGTCGGGCACATCGGTGACCTCGACCTCGCGGCCGGTCTCCTCGGCCATCAGCGTGACGAGCACCGAGATCGGGTTCTGTGCGGTGGGGTCGTCACCGAGGGGCGCGGAGGCGAAGGTCAGTGGGACGTCGGCGGCGTTCGCCGCGTCGTCGGCAGCAGTCGAGCAGCCGGTCAGGATGAGTGCGGCGCCGACGGCGAGGGCGCCGAGACCGGTGAGGGCACGCGTGCGCATGCGGTTCCTTTCAGGGGGCGGACGGAGGGTTCTCGTCCTGCGAATGCCGCGCTTTCGGCGACACGGCCAGACAATCGGCGCGAGGTGACGCGCAGGTCGGCGGCGACGGACGCCGCGGCGAATGCCGGGTGAACATCTGGGGCGTGACCGGGGTGCGTCGCGCCGGCCGACGCGGTGCGGGTGTGCGGGACGGGGCGTCGGTGGCAGGATGCAGCTTGGGGGCACGGCATCGATGGGCCGCCGCATCCATTCAATGGAATAGATCTCTTGCTCGGGTGATTGGACTGGGTATGCAACGATTCGGAACACTCTCGTTTGGCCACTACGGGCCGCTCGGCGGCGGGCGCGAGCTCACCGCGCGCGACTCGCTGCACCAGGCGATCGACCTCGCCCAGGGCATGGACGAGCTCGGCGTCAACGGCGCGTACTTCCGCGTGCACCACTTCGCTCGGCAGCAGGCTTCGCCCATGCCGCTGCTCGCCGCGATCGCGGCGCGCACCACGCGCATCGAGGTCGGCACCGGGGTCATCGACATGCGGTACGAGAACCCGCTGTATCTCGCCGAGGAGGCCGCCGCGGTCGATCTGATCAGCGACGGGCGGCTCGCGCTCGGCGTCAGCCGAGGCTCACCCGAGTCGGTCGTTCGCGGCTACGAGACCTTCGGCTACACGGGCTCGACCGATCCGCGCGGCGCCGACATCGCGCGAGCGCACTTCGACACGTTCCTGCGCGCCATCGAGGGCGAGGGGATGGCCGAGGGCGACCCCACCAGCCCGTTCGGCGGCGCCCCGGGGCTCCAACCGATCGAGCCGCACTCCCCCGGGCTGCGCTCGCGCATCTGGTGGGGCGCCGGCAACCGAGACAGCGCCGAGTGGGCTGGTCGCGTGGGTGTCAACCTCATGTCGTCGACCCTGCTCACCTCGGCCGACGGCCGGCCGTTCGACATCCTGCAGGCCGAGCAGATCGACGCGTTCCGGGCCGCGTGGCGCGAGGCGGGGCATCCCGGTGAGCCGCGCACCTCGGTCAGCCGGAGCATCTTCCCGATCACGACGGCCGAGGAAGACATGTACTTCGGAGGGCGCCAGGACGGCGACCAGATCGGCATCATCGACGGCCTGCGCTCGACCTTCGGCAAGACGTACGCCGCGGCGCCCGACGTGCTGGTCGAGCAGCTGCTGAACGACGCGGCGATCCAGACGGCCGACACCCTGATGCTGACGATTCCGAGCCAGCTCGGGGTCGAGTTCAACCTTCGGGTGGTCGAGTCGTTCGCGAAGCACGTGGCACCCGCGCTGGGGTGGAAGCCGAACACGGAGGCGTAGGTGCCTGGCGGCCGGCCGTACCCGATCTTGCACCTGGAGCTGCACGACTGAGCGGGCGCCGGCTGAGCGGGCGGAGTTGATAGCGATCAGCCGCTCGGGCTCCGTGACTCCGGGCTCCGAACCCTGAACCTCGGGCTCGGGGCTCGGGGCTCGGGGCTCGGGGC
>Ga0116181_1003977_pt1 | contig 11286 bp, 9 predicted proteins | sample AD_UKC075_MetaG_FD_89752 | JGI IMG/M metagenome (GOLD analysis project Ga0116181, IMG submission 89752) | Active sludge microbial communities of municipal wastewater-treating anaerobic digesters from USA - AD_UKC075_MetaG | ecosystem: Engineered > Bioreactor > Anaerobic > Digestate | place: USA...
CCTGGGCCTCCCGGAGCGCTTTAACTCCTTGATGGAAGTATCACCCTCTTGGGGTTTAGATTTTTCCTGGGTTCGCCTTGTTCTGAAAGCATAGTAGGTGGAGAGGGGGAGGCCGACAAAGCCGAGAACAAGGCGAACGCTATACCCTTGGGAAATCCACTTTTCTGCTATGGCGACTTTGTCGGCTATCGAGGGTTTACCCTATCCCTCAGTTCTCTGAGAATGGCTAGTTCTAGCTCCTTTTCTGCTAAGAGCCTTTTTAGCCGGTCATTTTCGGTGCTGACAGCTTTAAGCCTTTTTTTGAGTTCTTCGAGGCATTGTTTTTCAGCTTTAGGCAGAGGTTTCAGAGAGCCGTTTTTACGCATCTTTTTAATCCAGGTATAGATAGTGTTCTCGGAGATTTGGTGACGCCTGGCCACCAGGGCTACGTTACCGACTTCCTGGCATTCGGCCAAAATTTGCTCTTTGAATTCATTGCTGTACTGTCTCATTGACCGCACCCCCTAAGGTTATTATAGGTTCTACACAGAAATTTTCCAAATTGCTTAGGGGGCTAAATAGGTACGAAGGGATTATAACCGGTTTTCTCGCATTGTTATTAGGTGCCGGAAAGGATGGCATTTTTGCGTTTTTTAAACTTTTTATTCCCGGAGTGGTCCTTGACTTGTTTTATTTGTTTTTTCCTTTTACGTGGAAATATTGGTGGATGGTGGGTATGTGGGCTTCTCTGGCACACATTTCAAAGCTGGGCGTAAATTACTTATGCGGTGTGCTGCTCGGAATACCCAAGACTTTTTTGACTGTCGGTCTGGGTCTTTCTTCGATTACTCACCTGCTCTTTGGATTTATCGGAGGTTTACTGGGTTTTACCATAGCTCGGAAAATGATCAAAATTATGAGTCCGGAAGCTGCGGATGAAAATCGTTATTAAGTATTGCTGCTGTTATGATCGAGTCCTGCGTCCGTGAAGCGCCATTTTCCCGGCCGGGTAGGACTCCTGAAGCCAAAGTCTCCCTGTAGCGAAGTCTGCCTCCTGGAGCAGGCTAATCATATCTATCCGTTGCCAGCGGGATGCTGGCATTTCTTGCATTTTTAAGAGAAATACCCCTTGCTAAATGGTTGGTTATAATATCCGTTTCCCGAAATACGTAAACCCGGATTTCGAAAAGTTGCTGGCGATCGCGCGTTCTTATCGGTGCGCTACGGTATTGGCCCTCCAGGCCACGGCCCAGATGGTGACGAAGACCGACCGACATTCAGGGATATAGTGCTGGAAACATGCAGAGGTGGTTAGAATCGTATTGGACGGAGAACCGCAGCAGCCGGTTTTAGGGAAATTGGAAGTTAGTATTCCAGAAGATGAAGATAAGACCGATAAACTTGACATTGTTTTTGACGAGTAATTTAAAAATGAAGAAGCGGAAGATGATAAAAGCGATACAGGCGGTGAAAACTTTTGTGACTTGACGTAGATCGCTTGACCCTGGAGCTCACCATAAAAAATAAAAGGAATTAGAAGGAATTTTCGAAGCCATGTCAAATTACAAATTAACAAAGATCGCAATTTGTCGGATTTTACAATATTTCCCAGGCATTTTAAATTGTTCAGCGACTTGCAAGCTCTTTCTAGACGTAATAAATATAGAAAGGAATTTTTAGTTGCTGCAGATAAATAACATTTTAAAAAGACGACTGCGCTATAATAAAATTACAAATATATATATACCTGTCATATACAAATTTTGGATTTCCCAGATTTTAGCGATATTATGGATGACACTTTCCATAAAACTCTCAATGCCATGGCTGAATGAACTGAAAAGCATAACAGGTTTTCCCTTAGCTTTATTTGCCATTACGTTTATTGCGTATGTACCGGGTTACCTTGTTATGTTTACCACGGCAAGTCTGCTTTTAGACAGACAGCCTGCTTTAAAAGAACCGAATCCGGATATCCCCGTAACCATACTAATAGCCGCAAAGAACGAAGCTGAGAGAATAACTACTACCCTTCGGTATATAGCAAATCAAGATTATAAAGGCCAAATATACGTAATAATTGTAGACAATAACTCTACAGATAAAACTTCGGAAATTGCTGAAAATGCGGCGAAAAAATTTGGTCTTAAATGCGTATGTCTTTTCGAAGCAAAACCAGGTAAATGCCACGCACTAAACACAGGTCTAAAAGCAATAAAAACAGAATATTTTATAACTCTCGATGCGGATACAATTCTTCATAAGAAAGCGATTAACAACATAGTGGCAAGGATTTTAAGCTCTCCATCAGATGTCTGCGCAGTGGCCGGGCACGTACTTGTAAGAAATAGTCGGGACAATCTTCTTACAAGGATACAGGAATGGGATTACTTTATGGGGATTGCGTCGTTAAAAAGAATGCAGGGGTTATACCAGGGCACGCTTGTAGCTCAGGGAGCGTTTAGTCTATATAAGACAGATGTAGTGCTTAAGGTTGGCGGATGGACTGACGCGATAGGTGAAGATATTGTGTTAACATGGAAGTTCTTTGAAAAAGGATACAGAGTATATTTTGAACCCCTAGCAATAGCTTTTACGGAAGTACCAAGAAAATTGAAACACTTCGCAAGACAGAGATCGCGCTGGGCGCGGGGAATGTTTGAAGGGCTGAAAACGGCAGGTCCGTGGAAACAGCAGAGACTGTTTTCCATATTTTTAATCAGCATAGATATTTTAATTCCATTAATAGATATTGCTTTTACTTTTATTTGGATACCTGGCCTAATATTAGCATTTTTTGGTAAATATTACATTGTAGGACCTTACACTCTTTTTGTGCTTCCTTTAAATTTTCTGGTAACCCTGCTGATGTACATATATCAAAAAAATGTTTTTGATTTTTTAAATTTGAGAGTCCGAAAAAACAGAGTAGGATATTTTGTTTATTTGTTATTTTATCAAATAATACACTCTCCTATTGCAGTCTGGGGTTATATCCAGGAACTTTTGAAAATGCGTAGAATATGGAAATGATATATTTTATTCCATGAATTGAATTAACCGGGGGTATTAATTGATGAATGCATCTATACCTAAGAAAATCCTGATCGTGGAAGACAGCAGGCTAAATTCACAAATAACGGCAGATATTTTAAGTAAATACGGATACAAAACAGAAATGGTGCGCACAGGAGTAGAAGCTGTGGAAAAAGCAGGCAGCAGCCAAGGTCCCGATCTCATACTGATGGATATAGAACTTGAAGGAAAAATTGACGGGATAGATACGGCACGCATAATACAGCAGTCTAACGACATTCCTATCGTATTTCTAACTGCCAATACCAGCGAAGAAATAATGAAAAAAATCCGGTCGGTTAAAGGTTACGGATATTTGCTGAAAGGCGCCGACGAATATGTGCTGGTATCCACAGTGGGAATGGCACTTAAACTTCACGAAGCAAATATCCGGGTAAAGCAGAGCGAAGAGCTGCTCTGCAATATGTTTGAAACCCATGAAGCGGTGATGCTGCTTATTGAGCCGGACTCGGGCCATATTGTTGACGCTAACAGAGCTGCCTGCCGTTTCTACGGTTATCCGAAGGAAGCTTTGCTACAGATGGATATGGGAGCAATTAATGTCTCTTCCAGCATAAATGGTGCCCAAGAGTGTATGGAAGCTTTTAAAAAAGGGTGCAATCCCTGTATTTGTGTCCATCGCCTGGCCAGTGGACAAGAGCGGTTTGTTGAGATATATTCATCCCCTGTAAATTATCTGGGGGGGATGTTGCTGTATATAATAGCCTTTGACATTACCTCGCGCTGGCAGACTGAAAGAGAATTAAAATTTTACCGGTACCTGTTCGAAAATTCATTGAACGAAATTTATATATTTCACCCCGAAACATTAAAATTTATTGCAGTAAACCGCGGTGCCAGGGAAAACCTGGGATATACCCAGGAAGAACTGAACGATATGACCCCCCTTGACCTGCAGCCGGAATTTGACCTGCAAAGTTACAGAGAACTCCTTGCTCCCCTATCTGAAGGGAAACAGGAACGCATTATTTTCAACACACTACACCGAAGGAAAGATGGTTCTCTCTATCCTGCAGAAGTTCACCTGCAGCTTGTAGAATTTATGAAAGAAAAAGTATATGTGGCACTTATAATTGATGTAACAGAGCACAGAGCGATGGAAAAAGAACTGCATGAAAGGAATGAAATTTTAAGCACTATAATGGAATCTGCGCGGGACGCTATTATCATGATTGACAGTAAAGGGAATGTAACTTTCTGGAATCCTGCGGCAGAACGGTTATTCGGTTACTCCAGGGAAGAAGTAATGGGTAAGGAACTGCACAGGTTGATGATACAAGATGAACGACTTTACGAAATGTATAAGGAGGCATTCAAGAGATTTCAATTAAGTGGAAAAGGAAGTGTTGCAGGAAAAACGATTGAACTGAAAACAAAACATAAAGATGGTCATGAGATTAATGTAGAACTCTCGCTATCTGCTGTAAGAATTAAGGATACCTGGCATGCATTAGGTATTGTGCGCGACATAAGCGAACGCAAAAAATATGAAGAATTGCTTTACCGGCAATCTATCACTGACCCTCTGACAACTATTTACAACAGGCGATTTTTTATGCAAATGCTGGAACAGGAGATGGAACGCACACGGCGGTACGGGAAGTCCTTTTCAGTCATTATGCTTGACCTGGACCATTTTAAGAAAATAAACGACCGCTTCGGCCACGCCGCCGGGGATAAGGTTCTAAAGAGTGTTGCTGATATGATAAAAGGGAGGATACGCAAAACAGACTGCCTGGCCCGTTGGGGTGGAGAGGAATTTATAATTCTTTTACCAGAAACTTCTGTGGAAGACGCAGCAAGTTTAGCCGAAGAACTTCGAGAACAGCTGAGCAGCATGACCATACCGGAAGTAGGGCGTGTGACAGCGAGCTTCGGTGTAGCAGGTTACAGATCATCGGATACAATTGATACCATCCTCATGCGGGCAGATAGCATGCTGTATGAAGCAAAAGATGCGGGAAGGAATTGTGTTAAAAGCCAGTAGAGATGGGGTGACGAGCTACGGGCTGCAAAGGTTTATTAATCACCACTCTGGTTTCCAACGAAAACAGCATTTTCTGTCTTTAAACGTACCTTGTAAAAGAGACCAAAAAAAGTATATCTAGAAAGGGGGACAATGAAAAGGCCGCTTTCTTTTTAAAGTTAAACGGTTCAAGGTGGCCTTCATAAAAGTGCATGGAAGAAAAAAATGATAAAAAATGCGTTCTTATAGTGGATGATTCCGCAATAATACGATTTATGGTCAAAGAGATATTGGAAGCAGAGGGTTATGATATTGAAACGGCCAGTACCGCTGAAGAAGCAATGTTAAAAATAAAAAAGAATAAAGAATTATTTGACCTGGTAATAGTAGATATCAATCTACCGCGCCAAGACGGTTTTGCACTTATGGAGAAACTAAAATCATGTTCTGAATATAAAGATGTTCCTGTGATGATACTAAGCGGAGATGCCACAGCTTCTTCAGTTATGCGAGCGATAGAAATGGGTGCAGTAGAATATCTTAGTAAACCATTTAGAACAGAGGAACTTGTAAAACGTGTAGAAAAACTAATAGGTCTCCCTGCAGCAAAAAATCTTTATTCAGAACTTCAAAGGTTGTTAAGAAGCGAAATAAACCGTGCCAAAAGAGGTAATCTAAATCTTTCTCTGGTTCTGACACAATGCGAAAAAAAGTTTAAGAATGAGATTTCAGGGATTGCAGAACGAATAAAGCAGAAAATTCGTGATATTGATACGGTATTTGATATTAACAGTAATACTCTAGCTTTAATCCTCCCACTTACAGGAGCTGATGGTGCAATGGTTGTGATAAAAAAAATTAAGGATAGATTGCCCGGTAAGTGGCATTTTGGTGTGGCTACATACCCTGATAATGGCAAAGATGAACAAGAACTGATTAATTTTGCAAAAGAGAGTCTGATAAAGGAAATATCACATTTAAAACCGGAGGCGGCTGAAATAAAGCAAATTTAAAATGATAAAACTTCTTAGAGTAATTTTAGAAACAGACAATAATTTCCTGTAAAAAACTAACAGACCCAATAGAAAATCAATAAAACCATACCTTTTACCAAAACAAGGAAGTGAAGAATAAAAAAACAAACAAATAGAAAAACATACCAAACAAAAATCCAAAAAGAGAATAACAATCTAACCCTTTAAATTTTTAAAAGATAAAACATGGAGAAAATATTTAACTTCGGGATTCAATACCATCCGCTTCAATTATGGGGGCGCTCAAAAAAAGTTAAGTATGATTACAAGTGGATGTTCGCAACAATCACAAGTATACTCAATAATATCTCATGATATCTATAAATATCAGCTATTTTTGCACCAGAGAGGAGTGAAGGTAAAAAATAATAGCCCTCTTTAGAGGGCTTGAGAATAAAGGAAACTGAGTTTCCGAAAATCTACATTAATAAATAAGACGTGCTATGAAAAGTCAATAGGCTAGAGCAAAAATTTCTTGACAATCACATAGAAATTCTGTTCACGCATTTTTGCCGGGAGGAGACCATTGATAATCCGGGTCATACGGCCGGTTATCCTTCCAGAGAGAGTAGATCAGGTGAACAAGTTTTCTTGCAACGGCTCCTGTAGCAACATTCGAGTGCTTTCCCTGGCTGCGTTTTTGCTCATAATAAGCCCTCAACGCTGGGTTAAAACGGCGGGCTGAAACAGCGGCTAACCACAAGCTGTTTCTTAAAACAGGGGAACCGCGTTTAGACATACGGTTACGAGTACCCTCAAACAATCCTGAAGCCCTGACTGTAGCATCTAAACCGGCATAGGCAACAAGAGCCCGGGGGTTAGGGAAACGAGAAATATCGCCTATCTCACCGATAATTGCGGCGGCCAGGACAGGGCCAATACCTGGAATAGTTTCAATTACGTGGCGATAAGGGGTATCCTTACTGGGACGAAGCTCCTCCATAACCTCGTTAATTGCATCTTCGATAACCCTTATCTGTTCTTCAATAAATTCAATTTGCTCAACCAACAAACGAAGCTGTAATGTGAAAGCGTCTAAAGCCATGGTGATACCGAAGGTCCCCTTAGCTAGAGATTGAATCTTTTTAGCTCTTTCTTCACCGAACCGGCCGCGGGAGTGTTCTTTCAGGAAAGCAGATAACTCTGAAAGGTCCACTTCGGCTAATTCTTCCGGCTCCGGGTAAGATTTAAGGAGCTCCCTTGAAGTCCGGATAAACACATCGGAGAAGCAGTCTGGGTATTCAGGGAAAATCCTATCCAAAATACCAAGCACCCTGTTCTTAAGGCCACCGACCTGGCGTACGAACTCAAAGCGGAGTCGGGAGAGCGACTGCAATTTGAGGGTTGTTTCGGAAGGGAGTCTGGTCTCGGGGGCTCTTCCCAATCGCAGCAAGTCAGCAAGGAGCAGAGCATCTTTTTGGTCGGTTTTAGTTTTACGCACGTAGAGATTCCGCAAAGCATCCGACTGAATGGGATTGATGACATGAAGTTCGAATCCCTGGTTAGTGAGGTAGCAGTAGATAGGGAGCCAGTAATGGCCGGTAGCCTCTAAGCAGAACTTTACGTCATCAGGCTTTAAACCGAGTCTTTCCAATGCCTGCAAAAGCTTATTCATCCCTTTATGGTTATTATCTAGATGCATCCTAAGAACTATATCGCCGGAGTCGTTTACGAGGCATACTTCGTGACTGTGTTTAGCCACATCAATACCGCCATAGAACATGATTTACATCCTCGCTTTCACTGAATTAGGCAGGGTTCCCGCAATCCTCTATAAGTCTCAACCTTGCGCGTAACTCGAGGCATGCAGCAAGCTACATCCGCAACGTGCTCATTCGAGACATCTCATAGAGGAGGGGCTTCACTCTTAATTTCGGGACAGCGAAAGAGCTTCCCAAGGAGGAAGATCGAAGTCCCCTGCCGCTACGAGAAATATTAGCTAAGTTTTATCAGAATTCCTGTGTGGTTGTCAAAAAACTTTGAATGACCCTTAATTACATTATTAAAGCTAATTATATTGTACAAGGAGGTAAACGCATGTTAAGAAAGCGTCTTGCATTGTTGTTAGCAACAATAATCCCGCTGTCTTATATAGCCTTCCCCAACCAAAGCCAGGCTAATCCCGAACTATCAGTATACATAAATGATGAACTCCAAAATTTCACACCGGCTCCATTTATACAATCCGGAACAACGCTCGTTCCGATGAGGGCATTCTTCGAAGCTCTAGGTGCAGAAGTCGGTTGGGATAACGCAACAAGAACCGCAACGGCAAAGCGTGGCGATATTACCGTAGCTTTGCCTATAGGAAGCACAACGGCATATGTAAATGGTGAGCCAAAGACGCTCGCAGTGCCGGCGCAATTAATAAATGGTCACACGTTCATACCGCTTCGATTTGTAAGTGAAGCTTTAGGTGACAAAGTAGAATATATTCATGAAACAAGAACGATTAAGATAACGAGTTCATACATTACTTCAAAAGAAAAACTCCGAGTTCATTTCATCGATGTTGGCCAGGGCGATGCAATTTTAATCCAATTTCCATCAGGCCAAAACATGCTAATAGATGCTGGTGAAGATGAAAATACAGTAGCAACATATATTGCAAGTCAGGGCATAACAAGGCTAGATCATGTAATAGCAACACATCCTCACGCCGATCACATCGGCGGTATGGCAAAAGTGATAAAAACATTTGAAATGATAAACTCCGGCTATTCGTTAAAGTCAGACTGTTTTTTGCAAGAGGAAATTCCCCATTTTTGCAAAGAGTTTTCCCCAGGCACCGGTGGGGAATTTTTATGTTAACTTAACTGCCTCATGAGTGATTGCCTCATCCGGTAGCTTTGACCATCAAAGATCAATAGGTAACTGTGGTGTATTAGCCGGTCAATCATTGCTGCTGTCATCTGCTCATCATAGAAAATGCTCGCCCAGCGGCTGAATTCCAGGTTAGTGGTAATTACTACACTGCGACGTTCATAGCAGTCCGAAATCACCTGAAACAGTAGCTGCGCCCCTTCGCGGTCTAAAGGAACATAGCCCCATTCGTCGCAGATCAGAAGATCTGGTTTGGAAAGCTGTTTTAGTAACCCGGAAAGTTCACCTCCCTTCCTGGCTTCCACCAGCCGGTTTACCAGCGCTGCAGTGCGGAAAAACTTTACGTTGAATCCCTTTTTACAGGCCTCCACACCGATGGCTGTGGCAAGATGGGTTTTGCCGGTTCCCACGTTGCCGTAAAGGATCAGGTTTTTCTTTTCTTCGAGAAATTTGCAATCTTTTAGGTCCTGCGGTGTAAGCCCCTGCGGGAGTTTGATTTCATCGAATATGTAGTCGGCAAAGGTCTTTATCGTGTAAAAGCCTGCATTTTTCAAAAGCCTGTCCTTTCGGCTTGCGTCTCTATGCTCCAGTTCTAATCTTAGCAGCTTCAGCAGGTATTCTTCATGGCTTTGAGCTTCGATCTTGTCGCAGTTTTCCACTAGATTGCGGCTGAGTTTTAATGCTTTACAGCAGGCGGCGATTTCGTCCTTCAGCATAAATTGGCACCGCCTTTCAGAAAGGCTTTGTCATAGTCTTCAGCGTTGAAGCGGAATGCAGTGAGTTCAGGAACCCCTTCCGGAATCTTTACCGGCTCCAACGGCGGGGTTATACTCGTCATCCTGTTATGGATGGCTACGAGGCTGTCTAAATCCTGCACTCCGTAAAGGAGAGCCTCGGCTACAGCGTTCACAGCCTGTTCAAAACTGCTTTTTGTACAAAGCACAGCCAGAGCCTTGAGCGCTTTGCCGCGTTCGCTTTTGCTTAAGCCGTCGAGGTATTCCCGGAGTGGGTCCGGCAGCATGCTGTATATTCCCGAATACTTAAGGGCTCCAGGACAGCGGGAAAGCTGAGTGAGGTAGGGTAGCCAATCCATGCTTTCTTGCTTGTTGTCCCCGTAAAGCCGCTGGTGGCGTACGATTTCCCGGTGGCTTTCATCCAGCGGTATGACCTCATGGGCTGTTATCTTTACCAGCACCCGGCTGTTGGCGTATTTTGGAGCGGTAGAGTAGAGGTGCTTTCCACCGTTCAAGCTGAATTTGGCGTAGGCGTTGGTTTTGACTGTTATGTAACCGGCTACCTCGTAAGGAACGGTAGGCAGATCAAGCAGAGCCTTACGGTCTTCATTAAAAAGTTCGGCTATGGATGCCTCCTTCCGGTAGTGTTCGCGGTGCATGTCCTGGTCGCACAATCGTAAAAGTTCGCGGTTAAAATCCTCCAGCTTTTCAAACCTGGGGACCGGGACAAGGAAGTTGCGCCGGTGGTATCCGACCTTGTTTTCCACATTTCCCTTTTCGTGGCCGGAAGCAGGGTTACAGAATACCGCCTCAAAACCATAGTGCTGCTTGAATCTCAGGAAGGTGTCGGTTAGTTTTCGCTCACCATTCTTCAAGAATTTCACAATAGTGCTGGCGTTATCGAACCATAGCTTGCGGGGTACTCCCCCCAAGTGTTCAAATATGTCCTTAAGCCCCTGAAACAGGCATTCCTGGTTTTCTCCCTTGAAAAGCTGGGTATAGCCCGCGTTACTGTAGGGAAACGACAGGTTCAGATAAAAGCCGCGGTATAGCGTCCCGTTTTCGTAAAAGTCGGCTTCGCCGAAATCCACTTGCGCTTCACCGGGGATATGTTCCAGCGGCAGACGGCAGGAGTTGTCCTGGTACAATTCTTTTTTTCTCATGGCTACGTAGCCTGCTACGGTGCGGTAAGAACAGTTAAACTTATCTTGGTATTTTTCACAGAGCCTGTCGTAAATCCTTTTGGCGGTATGCCTCTGCTTTTTGCGAGCTTTTTTATCTTCTTCAAGCCACTGATCTATATCCGCCTTGAAAGGGTCGAGTTTTGGGAAGGTATGTTTAACTTCTTCAGCTTTAACCCTGGTGTTCCAGTCCTCTTGATAGATATACTTGCGTATCGTTTTTCGGTCTTTTTGGAACTCCCGGGCTATCTCGCTGATATTTTGCCCTTTCATAAAGAACGCTTTTCTGATATTATCAATTTGGGTCATTGTGAGCATCCTCCGTTCCTCCCTTGCAGTTAAGTTGTCCCTAACTACAAGGGTAAAGGTTTTTAGGGGTGCCTGCAATGACCTTTGCAAATTTGGGGATTTTTGAGTTGCAAAAGTGGGGATTTTATTTTGCAACTCTGTCCATTTTAATTATGCAATAAACA
>Ga0116181_1003979_pt1 | contig 11285 bp, 4 predicted proteins | sample AD_UKC075_MetaG_FD_89752 | JGI IMG/M metagenome (GOLD analysis project Ga0116181, IMG submission 89752) | Active sludge microbial communities of municipal wastewater-treating anaerobic digesters from USA - AD_UKC075_MetaG | ecosystem: Engineered > Bioreactor > Anaerobic > Digestate | place: USA...
AGAAGAGTACCTCTATGCTGCTATGGAGGATTTTAAAATAGACATCATGATTGATAGTGGGCCTGCAGCACGCTCCGTGCAAATCAATATTCATCCATTTACTTTAGTTGGCGCCACTACTCGTTCCGGGCTATTGACAGCTCCTTTATTATCTCGCTTTGGTATTAAATCAAGGTTGGATTATTATACTAAAGAAGTATTGCAAAAAATCATTATTAGAGCCTCCGGATTGATACAAGTAAAAATCACTTCGGATGCTGCTATGGAAATAGCCGGTAGAAGCCGTGGTACGCCACGTATAGCAAATGGACTGCTAAGAAGAATGCGAGACTTTGCTCAAGTCCTTGGCAATGGTGTTATCGACTTGGGAATTGTAGAACATGGACTAAAAGCATTAAGCGTAGATGCAAACGGGCTTGATGAAATGGATAATAAAATCCTAATGACTCTTATTGATAAATTCAAAGGCGGACCAACAGGCATCAACAATATTGCTACAGCAGTGGGTGAGGAAGCTGGTACCATCGAAGAAGTGTATGAACCATTTCTGATACAAGAAGGTTATATCATGCGTACACCAAGAGGAAGAGAAGCAACCGAAAAAGCTTACCAACATCTAAAACGTGACCGTAAACGACCTGATAATTTACTGTTTTAATGCAGCTAAACTTTTTAATAAAAATTCAGTATCTGATTAGATTGACATTCAAGGAGCGTTCAATATTGCTATAAGGGAGCAGCGGATTCTGCAATCTTCATCCGTGCTGTTTGGATATAAGTGCTACCTGGAAACTTAATGATTAGCTCTTCGAAATAATGTTTGGCTTGTTCTGGTTGTTTTAAGTATAGCTCATAAATTTCAGCAGTTTTGAAGGTGGCATCATCAGCCAACACATCATTGCTAAACTGAGTAATTACTATTTGATAGTTTTCTAAAGCTTGTTTATAATCTTTGTGTTTGATGGCAATAGCAGCATGTAACATATAGATATCGTCCATCAACGGGTGTTTGGGGTATACCTTAGCAATACTGTCTAAAACTCGGGCTGCTTCCATATCCTTATTTTGGAAAAGTAATAAGTCTGCATGTGCAAATTGTCGTAATGGAACAAGATTACTATCCGGTGGAATGTTTTCGATGATAAGTACTGATAGTTGCAAAGCATCATTAGCTATCAACTCAGAAGTAGATGCCTTTAAAACAGAGAGCTGTCCTTCTGCCCATTGAAAATCTCCACGATAGTAGGCAAGCTTCGCGTTTCTAAAACGGGCTTCTTCACCCAGCATATCTTCTTTAAAGGCTTTGTCCACTTGGCTATAGGTGAGCGATGCTTCCCATATTTTTCCTTGTAGAATATAGTAGTCTCCAAGCTGAAGCTTTGCACGACCCATGAAATTTTTAGTGGCTGATGGCTGGGTAATAGCTTGTTCTAAAAGCAAAATGGCTTTTGCTGCATTATTGTTGTATTGTGCTTCTAGCTTAGCATATTGGAGCAATGTTTCTGTGGAGGTATTTTGAGGGAAATCTTTAAAATAAGTTTCGAAAGAAGTAGCCAAGTTGGTGATTGTTTGCTGAGAACTGTTGATGTCTTCCGCTAGCTTAATCATCCCAATTTCTAACTTCTCTGCTAAGGCAATCGGATAGATAGGTTGTTCTTTCCCTTCTTCTATTATTGCCTCTATGGCTTGAATAGCTATATCATATTGTTTTTCTTTTCGTGCCAGCCTAGCAAAGTCCAAAACGCGTTGTCCGTTGTCTTTATTTCTAGCATCTATGGCTTGTATCTGTAGCAAAGCACCCTCCCAATCATTCTTTTGTGTATAGAGCCAAGTTAAAAGCTCTGAATAAAAATTATTGGATGGGTTTTCATTGATTTTTTTGATTAAGATTTTTTGAGTTTGTTGTAGTCTTTTCGGGTTATTGGCTACAATTTCTAACAACTGTGCTTTGGTGTCTTCTACGGTTCCTATCTGCCTAGGTCCTACCTCAATCAATAGACTTACTGCTTGTTCTATGGCACCTACTTTTGCATATAGTTTTGATAATTCATTTCCGTACAAGTAAGGATAGCGAAGGATTTCGATAGCTTTCTCATACGTTTTAATAGCATAATCGGTTCTATTAATTTTATTAAATGCTGCCGCCATTCTTGTGGTCAGCATATCATCACCATTGAGTTTTGAAATAGCTACATCAAAATAGGATAAGGCTTTTTTCTCTTTGCCCATTGTAAGATAAAGGCTTCCAAGGTCTATGTTGAGTAATACATCCTGAGGGCGCAGTTTTTGTTGGTTCTCGATGAGTCTTTCAGCTTCTTTATATTCTTTTGCAGCTATTAAAACCTGAAGATAGTCTTGATAGATTTCGGTATTGTTAGTAGCTGTTTGGTAAAGATGTTTATAGGCATCTATTGCTTTGGGGTAATCCTTCTGTACTACCATCATCTTAGCTTTTGCTAATTCATTTTCTGCATTGGTTTCTCCCGACTGTGCAAAGACAAGTACGGCACTTAACACCATCATCAAAAACAAGCTTATCACTTTCAATCTAAAGCTGCACATAGTTTATAAAGTAACTAAAGAAATTGTAGAAGCAAATCATAATTTTTTTTACTAGCCATTATTCTACTTCTAGCTTATACCAAATATGATCGGAGTCCGATAAATATTTTATCAAAGAATCATTTACTTCTATTTTCTGTGAAGAAAGTTTTAGCTCAGTCGTTAGCATTTTATTTTCTTCATCATAGATACGAATGTGAAAATCCGTTTTGCCAGGATGCATTTTAAGATTTTGATGGATGAAATCAACAAACTCTTGGTCTATATGTTGAAGTGAGATTGCTAGCGAAAGTTTTTTAGTAAATATTCTTCTTACATCATCTAGCAGACTGATGTTTTGTATATGAAATTCCATCACACCCGAGCGATACTTATGCTCTTTATATACCCCTTGTACCATGATTAATTGTCCATTCTGAATATAATTTCCATACTTCACATAGTTCTCATTCCAGAAGGGTATTTCAAAGCTACCGGAATAATCGTTCAACACAATCTTTCCAAAAGGAGCTCCTTTTTTAGTGGTCAAATGTCCAGCATCCGTAATGAATCCAGCAAGACGAATCGTTTTTTCTTTGTATTGCTCAATGTTTGCTATTGGTGTAAATCCATAATTATCCATTTCGAATTTAAAGCCATCTAAAGGATGAGCACTCAAATAAATCCCAACAACTTCTTTTTCTTTATCCAATTGCTCAATGATGGTCCACCGTGGGCAATCAGGCATTGTTGGAGGCTTTACTTCAGGCATATGAGCCGCTCCAAAAAGTGTATTGGCGGTCATAGCATTGCTAGATTGATACTGATTACCAAAACGTACTAAACGCTCTACACCCGATACAGGGTCGGTAGATGGTGCGAAGAAATACTGGGCACGATGCAGTTCTCTAAAGTTGTCAAAAGCTCCTGCTAATGCAAGACTTTCTATGCTTCGCTTATTGACGGTTCGCTGATTGGTTCTTTTTATAAATTCAAAAATATTCAGGTAGTTGGCATTCGCTTCTCTTTCAGCTATGATGTCTTCTACTGCCGCTTCACCCACGCCTTTAATCGCATTCAATCCAAAGCGTATTACATTTTCTTTGGGTACCGAAAAGCCTTTCAAACTTTCATTGACATCCGGTCCTAGTACTTCAATGCCCATACGTTTACATTCTTCCATATGGAAGGTGATTTTCTCAATACTATTTTGGCTGTTGAGAACCGCTGCCATAAACTCTGCAGGATAGTGTGATTTAAGATAGGCTGTTTGATAAGCTACAAAAGCATAACAAGTAGAGTGTGATTTATTAAAGGCATATTGTGCAAAAGCTTCCCAGTCGGTCCATATTTTATCAAGTGTTTTTTCAGCATGTCCCTTTTCTTTAGCACCAGCTACAAACTTACTCTTCATCTTATCGAGCACTTCCTTTTGCTTTTTACCCATTGCTTTTCGAAGTACATCGGCATCTCCCTTGCTAAAGCCTGCCAGCTTTTGAGATAGCAACATCACTTGTTCTTGATAGACGGTGATACCATACGTCTCTTCCAAATATTCTTGCATTTCAGCCAGGTCGTAAGTGATGACTTCCTGTCCATGTTTTCTTTTGATAAAATTGGGTATATACTCTATTGGTCCGGGACGATATAAAGCATTCATAGCAATCAAGTCGTCAAATTTATCCGGCTTTAGTTCTCTTAAGTATTTCTGCATTCCAGGGCTTTCAAACTGGAATGTTCCGTTAGTCTCGCCTCGTTGATATAGTTCGTAGGTCTTTCTATCATCAAGCGGTAAGTTGTTAAGGTCAATATCAATGTTAAAATTTCTTTTGATTAAGGCTAAGGCATCCTTCAATATGGTTAACGTCTTTAAGCCAAGAAAGTCCATTTTGATAACGCCGGCATTCTCAATAATGTTTCCTTCAAATTGTGTAATCAACAATTCTACATCCTTACTAGCGCTTACTGGCAATAGTTCAGAAAGGTCTTTGGGCGCAATGATAATACCCGCTGCATGAATACCTGTATTTCTTACTGAGCCTTCCAACACTTCTGCTTCATGCAATACTTTAGATTGTAAGAGTGCTTCGTTATTGTATTGTTCACGGATGAGCTCCACATTGGAAAGATCTTCTGCAATCAATCCTTCTTTAGTTTCAAGACTATTATCTCCTTTCAATGGTGCATGTAGCACACGTTTCAATGAGATGCCCGGCTTATCAGGCACTAGTTTGGCAAGACTGTTAGCATCTGCCAAAGGCAATTCTAATACGCGCGACACATCTTTGATAGACATCTTTGCTGCCATGGTGCCATAGGTAACGATATGTGCTACTTGATTTTTCCCATATTTTTTTACTACATAGTCTATCACTTTCTGTCTTCCCTCATCATCAAAATCGGTATCGATATCGGGCATGCTCTTACGTTCCGGATTTAAGAAACGTTCAAATAGAAGTTTATATTTTATTGGGTCGATATTGGTGATTCCGGTACAATAAGCAACTACAGAGCCTGCAGCAGAACCTCGACCGGGACCTACAAACACCCCTATATCTTTTCCGTGATTGATAAAATCGGCTACGATAAGAAAGTATCCAGCAAAACCCATCGTCTTGATGGTAAACAATTCGAAACGGATACGCTCTTCTATCTCCGGCGTCAACCCTTCCAAATAACGTTCTTGTGCTCCTTTCCAAGTTAAGTGTTCGAGAAAAGCATCTTGGTCATTATTGTAAGCATCAGGTACTTTGAAATGTGGTAGTAATATTTCTCTCTCTAATTTTAATGGCTTTACCTTATCCACTATCAACTGTGTGTTTTCTATAGCTTCGGGCAAATCGCTAAACAACTCTGTCATTTGCGCTGTATTCTTAAAGAAAAACTGATTGTTGAAGAAAGAGAATCGTGTGTTCTTAGGTCGATTTTCATCATCGTCAGAAAATTCTTTACTGGTAGGCGTACTTAGCTTTTCACCCGTATTGATGCATAGCAAAATTTCATGGGCTTCGCTGTCTTTCTCATCTACATAATGCGAATCATTGGAGGCAATAATGGGGACATTATATTTCTTGGCAAGCTTCACTAATACTTCGTTCACTTTGATTTGTTCCGGTATGCCGTGTCGTTGGAACTCTACATAAAAATCATCTCCAAACAATTTCAACCACCAAAGAAATTCAGCTTCACCAGCTTCTTCCCCTTTTTGCAAAATGGCTTTTGGTACAGATGCTCCGATACAGCATGTAGTAGCTATAAGTCCCTCATGATATTGTTCAACAAGTTCTTTATCTATCCTTGGATACTTTCCATACAGCCCTTCCATATAGCCTAGGGAGCAAAGCTTCACTAGGTTTTTATAACCGGTTTCATTCTTTGCTAGAAACAATTGATGGAAGCGACGATCTTTATCTTCTTTTGAAAATTGTCTTTTATGTCTGTTTTCTACTAAGTAAAATTCGCAACCGACGATAGGCTTTACTACCGGTTCTTCTATGGGTTTGCCCTCTTCAGTGGTGCCTACTTGTTTTTTGTTTTTCCAAGCTTGAGAAACAAATTCAAACACGCCAAACATGTTGCCATGGTCGGTAATAGCCATGCCGGGCATTTCATCATCAATAGCTTTTTTATACAGTCTTGCAATACTGGAAGCACCGTCTAATAAGGAAAATTGGGTATGATTGTGTAAATGGGAAAATTTCATGTGCACGTTTTCTTTCTGTAATTCGATAGTAACAAAATAACTGAATTTCTAGGATTACAGAAGGAGGAGTTATACAGTAGATGTATCCTTATTTAGAGGTTTATTTTAAATATATTCAACAATTCTCATCAATGCAATATTGCTAGATGTAGTTATATGACATCTCTTGCTCAAAAATTTATAATTTCAATTATCAAATATGTTTTTATCTTCATGCAGCTTATTTGAATTCAGCAACAATTTGCAGGAATAAATTCAATTGATAAATCAAAAATATTAGTATGAAAAAACTCAACTTAATTTTATGGATACTAGTAATTGCTAGTGTTTCACATGCACAAGTAAATTATACGGTTAGTAAACTTTCCGCAACCTATACACCTATTGCAGTAGGCACATCACCAACTTTAACGGCAGTCACAGGCTATAATAATTTTGATGAAGGGTTTGCTAATGGAATTCCAATTGGATTTACTTTTGACTTTAATGGTGTAAGCTACTCATCTTTTAATATAAACTCTAATGGCTTTATCTCATTAGGTACTGGCTTTACAACAGGTGGTGGCTATTGGAACAACAGCTTAAATTCCGGACCCCATTTATATAATTCCAGCACAGGCTATACTGCTGTTGCAGCTAATCGACCACTCATAGCTCCACTATGGGATGATTTGGATTTACAAACTACATCAAATATCAAATATGAACTGACAGGCACTGCTCCTTCACGTGTATTGACCATAGAATGGGCAAATGCAAAATGGGATTATAATGCTGCGACTGCTGCCATTTCATTTCAGTTGAAATTATATGAAACTACAAACATCATCGATTTTGTATATAGTCCGCTTGCAAGTACCGTAAGTACTAGTAGTGGTGGTGCAAGCATCGGACTAAGAGGAGTGGGAACTACTGCACTTCCTCCAATGCTTGTTGTAATAGATACTGCTACTTCGATAAACTTTACTAGAGTATTAGAATACTTCAATACGAACAAACCTTCAAGTGGCACTACCTTTCGTTTTAGTCCTACTCCTATTACCACTGATATTGCTGTGACAACAGTTTATTCCTATGGTCAAGCTCCAACAAATCATGATGCTCAAGTAACCTCAGCTCTTATCAGTAACTTAGGCTCTACTATTGCTACCAACATCCCTGTTACCCTCACAATTAGTGGGGCCAATTCTTTTACGAATACACAAACGATACCTAGCCTCGCAACTGGAGATACTGAGCTTGTTAGTTTTACCGCATTTTTACCATCCAGCTCTGGCTTGGAAACAGTAACTATTTCAGTAGCACAAACTGGCGACCAAGACACTACCAACAATAGCATTAGCTTACCTCAAGAGGCACTTGCTGATTTTATATCTTATCAACATTTTCCTTCTAACTCAACTTTCTCAAGTAGTATTGGTACTACTAATAATGGGCAGTTTGCAGTAAAGGTTAAGAATACAGGAGTCAAATTTGTTCAATCAATTGGTTTTACATCAGTATTAACTCCTGCGCCAGTAGCTGTACTTGTTTATGAAGATAATGGTGTTGGTGGTGCACCAGGAACAACACCTGTATATACATCCGCTACCTTCACTCCTTCATCTAGTGGATTTACTTCTATTCTATTACCAAGTACTGTACAAGTTACTGGTGATTTTTATATTGCTGTACGTCAAAAATCTGCTACAAATATGAATGTATTATGCGAATGGGAGCTTCCGTACAATCGAAGAAAGACCTTTTATTTAGGCAGCGCTACAGGGCCATGGGTTGACTTGAGTAGTGTGAGTGGTGGCAATTTTAGACTAGCATTTTCAGCTCAGTATGGCACCAATCCTTTACCCATTAACCTAGTAAGTTTCTCCGGTAAAAAAATAAATAAGAAAAATCACCTCGAATGGGAAACAGAAAATGAATCTAATAATAAAGGATTTGAATTAGAACGATCACAAGATGCTGTTCTTTTTAATTCTATAGCCTTTGTACCTGCGAAAAATCAGGATATAGCTTTTATTGGAACCAACAAATATAACTACCTTGACGAACAACCATTGGATGGAACGAACTATTACCGTCTCAAACAAATAGACCTAAATGGACAAACTACTTATAGTAATGTGATTGCCATCAATGAATCTGTTTCGTCAATGATTTCTATAAAATCCATAACCCCTAATCCTGCTACAGACTATATTATGGTAGAGCTTAGCCATCATGTTAAGAATGCTACGATACACATTACAGATATCATGGGTAAAACATTGTCTCGACATTCAGCCAATAACCTTTCAAAGATAAAAATAGATCTCAATTCATTAAGTAGTGGTATTTACTTCGTTAAGTTAGTAACCGAAAATGAACTGTATAGTACTCGATTTGTAAAAAACTAAATTCAAACAAACTTTTACCTCTTTATTAATTTTTTCCTCTAAAAAGTAAACCGTCTCAGTAAATACCACTGAGACGGTTTTGTAATGGAATGATTTTTTAAAAACACTTTTTATTTCTTCCTACTCACTTCAAGCAGTCGTTCTTGATCTATTTTTTGATTCGGTAAGAAATCATCTGCATGTGCCGGACCACTTATCTTCGATAGTTCTATCTCTGTCCGGTTCACATCACTTTGACTGTGGATATCAAATAAAAGTTTGGGAGCTTTACCGATGACCTCATTGATTAAGTTTTCTTGAGGATTGGTGGCACCAATGTAATGTCCTTGAGTGATGACACTATGACGGTTGATTTTAGCAGGCCCTTCTATTACCCAATCTGATGCTTTCTTTTTGTGAAAACGACAAGTATTACATACCCACCCTGTCTTACCATTCGATGCTTCAAATACTTCCCAATATTCGTCTCTACGAGCAGTAACCCGATATACTTCTTCCCCTCTCATCCAGAGCCTTACTTCGCCACAGCAGGTATCACACTCTCTATGAGCATCTACCGGTTTGGTAAACCACACACGATTTTTGAATCTAAAGGTCTTATCAGTCAAGGCGCCTACAGGGCATACGTCTATTACATTCCCTACCATTTCATGATCTAGTGCTTGGCCTATATAGGTACTGATTTGAGAATCCCAACCACGATTCAATACACCATGTTCTCTTACATCACACAACTGTTTTGCTGCAAATACACAACGATAGCACATGATACAGCGATTCATGTTCAGCTGAATATAAGGACCTAAATCTTCCGGCTCAAATGTGCGGCGTACAAACTCTGTCCTTGTACCTTCATCACCATGTTCGTAGCTTAAGTCTTGTAATTTACATTCACCGGCTTGGTCGCAAACAGGGCAATCCATCGGGTGATTGATTAATAAAAATTCAGTAACCCCTTCTCGTGCATCAATTACTTTATCACTCGTTATACTTTTCACTTCCATACCATCCATCACTGTGGTGCGGCAGCTAGCTACTAGCTTAGGCATGGGTCTAGGGTCTTTCTCAGAACCTTTACTTACTTCTACCAAACAAGTACGGCATTTTCCTCCGGTATCTTTCAGCTTAGAATAATAACACATGGTGGGCGGAACTAAATCGCCACCAATCATTCGCGCAGCATCTACTATAGTCGTACCCGGAGCTACTTCTATGGTGATGCCATCTATGGTTACTTTAAATTTTTGAATATCACTCATGGTTTATTTTTTTTCACATTGAAAATTGGTAGTTCCTCTTTTCATTGTAGTGAGCCATTATCGTTTATCTTGGTTAGAAGCTTTTCTGATGTTTTTTTATTACTAAGTTTCTCTTTTGGTTATACAATTACTTCTAAAGGGTCTGCATAATGAGCTAATCCAAAATTGCGTTGTTGAGCTTCTTCCGGATGCGTTACATGCCATTCAAATTCATCTCTAAAATGACGAATTGCTGCTGCCACCGGCCATGCTGCCGCATCTCCTAATGGACAAATAGTATTGCCTTCAATTCTACGTTGTACATCCCAAAGTAGGTCTATATCTTTCATTTGACCTTTGCCATATTCTAAATTTTTCAAGATGCGATACATCCATCCGGTGCCTTCTCTACAAGGGCTACATTGACCGCAACTTTCGTGCATATAAAAATGTGCAAGGCTTAAGGTATGTCTTACCACACATTGGTCTTCGTCCAAAACAATAAAACCACCGGAACCCATCATTGAGCCTGTTTGAAAGCCTCCATCAGATAAACTTTCATAGTTCATCATTCGTGGTTCGCCCTTAGCCGTTTTCAGCAATAAATTAGCTGGTAAAATAGGTACTGAAGACCCTCCGGGAATGCAAGCTTTCAATCGTTTCCCGTTAGGAATGCCTCCACAGTATTCGTTGCTATAGATAAATTCTTCTACCGAAATCGTCATGTCTATTTCATAAACTCCAGGCTTGTTGATGTTGCCACATGCTGAGATTAATTTTGTACCCGTAGAACGACCTACACCAATCTTTGCATACGCTTCACCACCTATTGTAATAATAGGACTAACAGCAGCAATAGACTCTACATTGTTCACCACGGTTGGGCGCATCCAAAGTCCTTGAACCGCAGGGAACGGAGGTTTGATACGTGGATTCCCACGCTTTCCTTCAATACTTTCTATCAAGGCGGTTTCTTCGCCACAGATATAAGCACCGGCACCACGATGTACGTATATTTCTAAGTCGAAGCCGGTACCTAAGATATTTTTGCCTAGATAGCCCGCAGCTTTTGCTTCATCAATGGCTGCTTCTAAAATATCGGGTATCCAAGCATACTCCCCACGGATATAGATATAGCTGGTATTAGAGCCTAATGCAAAAGAGGAGATAATAATCCCTTCAATAAATAAATGCGGTAAGAACTCCATCAGATAGCGGTCTTTAAAAGTGCCCGGCTCAGATTCGTCGGCATTGACTACTAAATGTCTTGGTACGCCTTCCGGCTTGGCAATAAAGCTCCACTTCATCCCTGTAGGAAAGCCTGCACCACCACGACCTCTCAGTCCACTTTTTTTCACTTCCTCCAAGATATCTTCGGGCGTCATCTTCATTGCCTTCTCTACGGATTCA
>Ga0116181_1003984_pt1 | contig 11283 bp, 10 predicted proteins | sample AD_UKC075_MetaG_FD_89752 | JGI IMG/M metagenome (GOLD analysis project Ga0116181, IMG submission 89752) | Active sludge microbial communities of municipal wastewater-treating anaerobic digesters from USA - AD_UKC075_MetaG | ecosystem: Engineered > Bioreactor > Anaerobic > Digestate | place: USA...
GAAACATGGCATCTGTAAATAAAAAAATATCCAATAATCACAACGATTAAATAATCCTCCTCACAATGCTTTCCTCCTATCTTTGCCAGACGGTTATGAAAAGAAAGTACAAGCATTTGTTTTTTGATTTAGATCATACACTATGGGATTTTGATAAAAACTCAGAAACGACCTTGAGGATATTATACGATGAATTTTTATTAACCTCTTTTGGTATAGATGATTTTTCTACTTCTTATAAGCACTATTCTCGTCACAACGACCGAATGTGGGAACGATTTCGTAAAGGGCAAATGCGACGTGAAGAATTGAGGTGGAAGCGTATGTGGCATACATTACTAGAGTTTAAAATTGCAGATACCACATTAGCTCATCAATTGAGTGAGCGTTATTTGGAATTATTACCCATACAAACTGCATTGACGCCACATGCTAAAGAAATTTTAGACCATTGCAAGGGACGGTATCAGATGCATCTTATTACCAATGGTTTTGAAACCACCCAATGGCAAAAGCTCAGAAATGCCCAATTAGAAAGTTATTTCGAAGAAGTGATTACCTCTGAAACGAGTAATAGCCTAAAGCCTCATAAAGAGATATTTGATTATGCGCTGAGCAAGACAGGAGCTACGATTGAAGAAAGCCTGATGATAGGGGATGCGTTAGAGATTGATATTTTAGGGGCACAGCAAGCAGGCTGGGACCAGGTATATTATAATCCGCATAAACAAGCTCATCAAAGAAAACCAACTTATGAAATCACCTGTTGGAAAGAACTGATACCACTATTATGAATAAGTTCATTGCGGATATACGGACATAATAATAGATAGATGGTTGAAGTAATACAAGGATTTAAGCCGATAAAATTTGATGAATTAAAACGAAATTTGATATTAAATACAACTTATGAAGTGGATACCGTACTCTTATTTATTTTTAATGTTGTGCACACTACTGTCATGCAACAACCAAGCCTCTAAAGCTAGTGAAACAGATGACGCTGAAACGCAACAACCAAGTGATTCTAAAAACACCTCAACAAGTAATAAAACGTTTTATAAACGATATGAGGGTACGATTGCCAATCAACCGGTAACGGTTTATCTTCAAAAAGAAGGCAACCTTTTTTGGGGGAGTTACTACTATACTAAAACAGGAAAACCTATTGAAATTAATGGGCAACAAGGGTCTCAAAAGGATAGCCTTTATCTCTATGAATATGATATCACCCAATTTGAACAAAGCAATGAACCGCCACAATGGATGATAAGGTATGAAGGGGATTCCTTGATTGGAAAATGGTCGAATCCGAATACTAAAAAGTCCTTTAGCATCTTACTAAATGAGTCGTATCCATCCGGAAGCTATCAATTCATCATGAAAAACTTTATGGATAGTGTTATGGCTTATCCCGGTAAGACCTCTTCTCCCCAAGCTACTTCAGACTACAGCCTCGTTTGGATGGATGAAACCACAAAAGGTGCTAGCAGTTTTAATTCATTGATACTACAAGCTCTTTATATCCATGAACAGGACTTAGCAACAGGTATTAAGAAGAAAGACGATAGCTTTTTTTCAAGTTATAAAGAGGATATGAAGCAGGATACTCCTATGGATGAACAAGAAATGAATAGTCCTTCTTGGAATTATAGCCAATCCCTTCATTGTATTTTACGATACAACGCTCAAGATATAGTGGCAATTGAGCAAAGCTACTATTCGTTTTTAGGTGGCGCTCATGGCAATTACTACAGCACCTTTCTAAATATCGATATGCTTCAAAATAAATCGTTACAATTGTCAGATGTGCTAAACATTGATTCCGCGTCCCTCCAAAAAATTCTAGAGACATCCTTTAGAAAAGACTATCATTTACCAATTACAAAACCATTGACAGGTATATTATTCGATCCGTATTTAGCCACCACAGATAATTTTTATATCTCCGAAAAGGGATTACTGTTTGTTTACAATCCGTATGAAGTAGCCGCCTATGCCGTAGGGCAAATCAATGTATTTGTATCTTACACACAACTGAACAAGTACCTTAGAGAAGATTTCAAAAAACGGATACAGTTATAGTATCCCTTATCTTTGCGCAAATCAATTTTAAAAGAATATGGACGATGGTCATGAACAGTATGCCTTTCCGATAGGCAGATTTCAACCCATGGAGCGCTATGCCCCAGAGATGCAAACAGAATGGATAACCGCCCTAGAGGCACTTCCACATTGGTTAGACGCTGTAGTAGAAAATCTCGACGCTGCTCAATTAGCTACTCCTTATCGTACAGGCGGCTGGACCGTCAATCAAGTAATCCACCATATAGCAGACAGCCACATGAATGCTTATATTCGGCTTAAGCTTACCCTTACAGAAGATAACCCCATTGTGAAGCCCTACGATGAAAAGCTATGGGCAGAACTAGCGGATGTGGATGCTGTACCGGTTAATGTTTCTATTACATTATTGCATGCTTTACACCGCCGTTGGGTGAGTGTGTTGCGCAATATGCAAGAAGAGGATTGGGAGCGTACTTATTTCCATCCGGAGCATGAACGTTATGTGCCACTTTGGGAAATGACCGATTTATATGCATGGCATGGAAGGCATCACATGGAGCAAATTAGAAGCTTACGGAATAGAAATAATTGGTAAAAAAGTTATTAAAAATAAAACACTGCTTCACAGGAACGGTGAATAGTCGCTTATGTGTGCTTCTACACTAAAGCTTTTAGAAAACTTGATTGCTAAAAACAATTGTTCTGTAATATTGTAGTTGATATTTATTTGCTAAAATGGCCAAAGCAAAAACCAACCCGAAGAATACACCTCCACCTCCAGCAACCCCTTCCTCATCATCCATTGATAAAACACGTCAATGGCGATTGGCATTTGGTTTCTTTTTTTTATTTGTTGGTGTTTTTATAACCATTGCCATCATCAGCTATTTCCTTTCTTGGCAAGTGGACCAAGACAAGGTGATAGGGGTAAGTCTATTCAACAAAGAAGCGCTTAGATATGAAAACTGGTGCGGCAAACTAGGCGCCTTCCTATCCCACTATTTAGTATATGGAGGTGCGGGTGTTATTTCTATATTGCTAGGAGTATGGATAGGTGCTATAGGGCTTAATATGCTTTATGGTAAGAAAGTAGTTCCCATCTTCCGATACCTACGATGGTTTTCAATTCTTGTATTAATCATTGCTCCGTCCCTAGCTTATTTTATGCCGAATGCAACATTCCCATTTGGTGGGGCTTTGGGAAATCAGGCAATCGTTTACTTAAATAATTTTATTGGAAAAGCCGGTACCGGAATGGTGCTTGCAGGCATCGCCTTGTTTTTTATTTTTGGCACCTTTGCATTAGACATATCGCCCATGTTGCGTAAGGCAAAACAGAAAGCTAATGCCATGAAAGCATCGCTAGCTGCGACAAAACAATTAAGAGACGAAGAGGATGCCCAGCAAAAACAAGCCTCCGTTTCAGTAGCATCGAATCTAGCAGCGACGACTTCAAAACTTATCATTGAAGATGAAAAAGCCGATAGCCCCTTTGATATAGGACTAACAGAAAAACCAAACACGACTACTAACGGTGTTAAAGTATCCGATGAAGCTCAAGCAACTGTCGCATTTGTAGAGGACACTGCAACAGTTGATTTAGATATAGCACCCGCTGCAACAAATTTATCCACCCCTATAGATGAACTATCTTTTGAAGTGATTCAACAACAAGAGGAAGAGCCAGCGATAAAAAATGGAGGGCATGTAAGTATTGAAAACCGCGAACCATATGCACCTGAGTTGGACTTGTCTAATTATAAATTCCCAACTCTGGATTTATTAGAAGACCGTAATGAAGCCATCGTTTTAGATAAAGAAGAACTAGAAAAAAATAAAAATCAAATTATCAATACTCTTCGCAGTTTTGGTATAGAGATACAACGAATCAGCGCTACAGTGGGGCCAACAGTGACTCTATATGAAATTGTTCCGGCAGAAGGAGTGCGAATTTCTAAAATCAGAAACCTAGAAGATGATATAGCATTAAATCTTGCAGCACTAGGTATCCGTATTATAGCACCTATCCCTGGCAAAGGAACTATTGGTATTGAAGTGCCTAATGCCAATAAGCAAATTGTTTCGATGCGTGCATTATTATCCAGCGATAAATTTGTCAATTCTAAAATGAGCTTGCCTATTGCTCTAGGAAAAAAAATTGATAATGAAAACTACATCGTCGATTTAGCTACTATGCCGCATTTACTAATGGCAGGTGCTACAGGTCAAGGGAAGTCGGTAGGCATCAATGCTATCTTAGTTTCTTTATTATACAAAAAGCATCCTTCGCAAATCAAATTTGTGATGGTAGATCCCAAAAAAGTTGAGCTTTCTATCTATAAAACCATCGAAAAACATTTCTTAGCTAAGTTACCGAACGAAGAAGAAGCCATCATAACCGATACCAAAAAAGTAATCTATACATTGAATGCACTATGTATAGAGATGGACAATCGCTATGAATTGTTGAAAGAAGCAGGAGCTAGAAACATTAAAGAATACAACGAGAAATTTATTGATCGCAAACTGAATCCTCAGCGGGGTCATAAATATCTTCCTTTTATCATCTTGGTGATTGATGAATTTGCAGATCTTATCATGACTGCAGGTAAAGAAGTAGAAATGCCCGTAGCGAGATTAGCACAGTTGGCAAGAGCCATTGGCATCCATTTGATCATTGCAACACAACGGCCATCTGTCAATGTTATTACCGGTACCATCAAAGCGAACTTCCCTGCTCGTATTGCCTTCAAAGTATCAGCTAAAGTAGATAGTAGAACCATTCTTGATGTAGGGGGTGCTGACCAATTGGTGGGCAGAGGAGATATGCTAGTTTCTCATGGTAGTGAGTTGTTACGGGTGCAGTGTGCGTATGTAGAAACTCACGAAGTAGAAAAAGTAGCGGATTTTATAGGGGAGCAACGAGGCTATCCTACTGCTTTTGAATTGCCGGAATACGAAGGGGAAGAAGGCAATGAAAAAGTGGTGGACTTAACCAATCGTGATAAACTGTTTGAGGAATGTGCTAAAGTAGTCGTACAAACACAATCTGGCTCTACCTCTATGTTGCAGCGCAGGTTTAATTTAGGCTATAATAGAGCGGGTAGAATTATGGATCAGTTAGAATCAGCAGGTATTGTAGGTGCAGCAGCAGGGAGCAAGCCAAGAGAGGTTTATTTCAATACCGAAGCCGAACTGGAACAATTTTTGAGAACATTAGACTAATTCTAAAGCGTATCCATTAGAAACATAGAGGACTTTAATAGGGAACGACTAAGAAATAGGAATATAACATCGTTAAATAATAAACAGTATATAAAATGAAAAAATTAATCCTACTTGCTGCATTAGCTATAAGCATGGTAGCAGATACTGCAATGGCTCAAGACGCAAAGGCTAAAGCAATCTTAGATGCGGCTAGTAAAAAAATGAATGGCTTAAAATCGCTAAAAGCAAATTTCTCTTTATCTGTAAAAGGTGCCAATGCTAAAACAGCACAAAGTAAAAAGGGAAGCTTTATGATGAAGGGTGTGAAATATCGAGTGACCATGGGCGACCAAGAAATCATTTGTGATGGCAAAACCCAATGGACATTTGTAAAACAGAGTAATGAAGTACAAGTAAGTAATTACAACCCTTCTGAAGCGACTGTGTCACCAACCAAGCTTTTCACCAATTTTTATGATAAGGAATATACCTACACCTATGGAGGCTCTAAAACCTTTGCAGGCAAGTCAGTTAATATTATAGAAATGGTACCGAAGAGTAGTGCCAAGCAATTTAAAAAAGTACTTTTAGCGTTCGATAAATCCAATACGATTACCGGTGGCGAAGTCTTTGAAAAAAACGGAAACCAATATCATTACGAAGTAAGTGGCTTTACTCCTAATGCTGCAGTAACCGATGCTTCATTTATTTTTGATACCAAGAAACACCCGGGTGTGGAAGTCGTAGATTTAAGATAGTATACATCAATCATAAAGGCTTCATTTCAGAAACTTCCAAATAAAAAATAATTATAAGAAAGCGGAAAGCCAACTCAAATAAGCACATTTTTTAAGTACGACTGTTCCTATAAATTGGGCAGTCGTTTTTTATTCAGCACTATTCATCAATTCTATGGCTTCATCAAATTGCTTTGCTTTTTTAGAAGATAGATTTACTTCTTTTAGATTTACATCATACTCCGCTTTAGAATCACTAGCTGCCCAATTTCCGGTATAGACACCATCTTGCAGTGTAAGTTCCATGCCGCCTAAGTCTTCGGTAAACAACCAACTTCCCTCGTCTGTTTTACTCACATCCATATAGACATACTCATCTTCATCGCCAAACTTAAAAATAGCCTCCCAGCTACACACCCCTCCATCACAAGGCCCTTTGATGTACCTTACATAAAGCTGTACCGATATTTCGTTATCAAATTTTCCTTTATAAAACTTTCTGCCTACTACTTCTTTTACAGTATTAGTCTGGCGGTTATCGGTATTTTTTGAACCATTATTATTTTCTAATGTAGAAGTAGTATCATCCCTTTTTGCTAAAAGCAATCGAAGCTCTTTTCGATAAGCTTTTTCATAGTCTTCTTTGTTTTGTCCTTCATAAATATTTACCAGCTCGCCTCCATACCAATTATCATGTACTTGGAAAATATCATACACCGTAAAGACAAAATGTTTCCTTGTGTCTTCATCTCTAAAGTAGAGATAACCTAAGAAACGATTTGAAGCTACTTTTTCAATCATCAAGCCACGTCCGGTTCTAATCTTATCCAATTCATAACGGATGAAGACGGTCTTGTTCCAATGGATATCTAGCAGTTTAGACTTCTCCAAAAAAGTATCCAAGTTTTCTTGTATAGCTTGCTGAATAAGCGTGTTGTTAGCATTTTTAGTGGCTTCGTTATGTTTAGTAAAATACATTTTTTGATAGGGTGCACTATTTACCTCCGTATATTTCATTACCCAATCACAAAGAGAATCTGTATTGGCAAAGAGTGTAGCAAAGACACTATCATTTTGCATTTGTAATGCTTTAAACATAGCAGCTATTAACTGCTGTTCCGAATTTTTTTGTGCCTTACAAGGTAGCGCTAAAAGCAATAAAGCCCCTAACAAGAATAGATAATGCTTCACCCTTTAAAATTAAGGAAGTTACTTCGTATATTGTATTTAATGAATAGATGGAGTCAACAACATTTTTTCTGGGAACGAGCACCTTTCTTTAGGTTATTGTTGGCTTTAGTTTTGGGTATTTTATGCTATGAATGGTGGCAAATAGGTTTGGTAGCAACTAGGCATTGGATTTCATTAGGCTTGTTGTTAGTTAGTTCTGTTACTGGGTTCTTATGGATAAAAAAGTCTCTGTTCATCGGTAAGCTATTTCAAACAATAGCACTCTTTATTTCAATGAGTTGTTTAGGGTATTTAGCTGCTGGTATGGCGGATATAAAGAATCAAACGAATTGGTACGGACATCATTTAAAAGAAGCCACGGGCAGCCTTATTCGAATCATAGATGTACCAGATGAAAAAGAACGAACGTGGAAACTAAATGTAACAATAGAAGGGCTTATCATCAACAATAAAATAGTGCCTACTGCCGGCAATGCCTTCGTTTATATTTATAAGCAAGACAGCCTACCACCACCAAAATTAGGAGATGTACTGATGCTATCGGCACGATGGCAACCCATTACTAATATGGGAAACCCCTATGAATTTGACTATCGAAAGTTTTGTGAACGAAAGAATATATACTACCAACAGTTTATTAGCAGCAAAGAGTATTTGTTAGTAGAAAAAGGCGCTTTACATCAACTATCTGCATCTGCTAAAGCACACCAATGGGGAATGGAAGCAATAGCACATTATGTGAAAGATGCGAGTGCCCTTGGCTTGTTACAAGCTATGTTGTTGGGCGACGAAATAAACTTTAGTGCTGAAGATAGACAGCTATATGTGGATACTGGCATTATACATATAGTAGCTATTTCTGGTGGTCACATTGCTTTTCTAATGCTATTAATCACTAGTGCTTTGTTTTGGATTAGAAAGAAAAAACACCAGTGGATAAAACTTGCAATCGCTCTTCCGATGGTTATCTTTTATGTAATGGTTGCGGGAGCACCTCCTTCGGCAGTAAGAGCTGCTGTTGTGTTCAGTCTACTGGCAATTGGGGTTATCATAGGTAAGTCTCATACTGCGCTAAATACCTTATTGGCTGCAACATTTTTTATCTTGTTGGTACAACCCATGTGGCTTTTTGCTGTAGGCTTTCAATTGTCAGTGGTAGCGGTTTTATCGTTAATCATTTTTTATAAACGAATATTGAATTGGTATCAACCTCCTAATAAAATTTTAAAGTTTATTTGGAGCTCAATAGCAGCAAGCCTTGCTGCAGAGATATTAATTGCTCCTTTGGTTGTCTATTATTTTCATTTGCTCCCAGCTATGTTTTTAGTAGCGAATGTAGTGGCTGTAATGTTGATGGGAGTTGTGATGAGTTTAGGAATTTCTATAATGGCATTTAGCGCAATCCCTTTTCTGGCGTCACTATTAGCAAGTATTGTTACTGGAATTGTTACAGTATTCCAATGGATACTTTATCATATCAGCCTTATGAATCCTGAGTTCTTAAAGTATTTACATTTGACTTGGGTGGAGTTATTACTGTGCTACTTCATTATTGCTTCCTTAATAGTGTTTCTCATATATCACTCATTACGCTCATTGCAATTAGGTTTAATAGCTACTTGTATATTATTACTATCTTTTAATATCAAGCAATGGAAAGCTAATAATCTGCATCAGTTCATTGTTTATAATGTTTCAAAACAAACTCATGCGGAATACTTGAATGGCGGATATTTTACAAATCTTTCTAAGGGTATCGATACCGTCACAACATCACAGCTTCAATATGCAACGAAAGAAAACCATGTAGTCAATAGAGCTTTGCAAGAGCAAACTAAGAGAACGGGTCAGGAAATATTTTTCATTCGAAATAAAACTATTTTATTCCTGAAAGAGGTAGTAACTGATAGTGTAACGACGCTGCCACCAATAGATTATCTGGTCATTCATTATCCACTTCCGAAATTTGATGCAACGGTACTTCAACAAAAGATTACCTTTCGTCAGTTGATAATAACCGGAAAACAAAGAAGAAAAAATGTAGAAGCATGGAAAGATAGCTGTGAAAAAAAGCAGATTCCGGCTCACTTTACCATGATAGATGGAGCCTATATTGCCCATCTGCCCTAATACAATTTGCCATGATAAATCCTTTGTTACTTTTTAATGATTATCTCATAGTTGTCTAAAAGAGACAAATCCGTTTCTGCAGCGCGAGCTTCTACTTCAAGTGCATTTTGGTAATAACCTTTGGAAATACTTTCATTTAAATACTTCCATAGAAATTTTATCCTACCTAAACGTTGAAATTGCTGTACATGTTTTAGCTCATGAAGCAACCATCTTTTTGACGACAAAAAACTCTCAGCAGTGGTTTGGTGTAAGAAAATAGTTCGCCCAATTACCAAAGCAATATTGGTAGTTTTCAGTTTCCTAGCAGCTAGGAACGCCCAAAACGAATTGACTTTGATAAAGACTTTTATTTTCTCCTGTTGCTTCATGGTATAAAAAAAGCGCACGGAAAGGTGCGCTTGAAAGTATGCTAAAAGTTAGGTTTATGCATTTGATTTTTGGAATTTGGTAGCCATTCCATTTTGCAATAGATGATAAGCTCCAAATAATATAGCACTGCCAGCAACCGTACTGATTAAAGTATTCTTAAAAAAAGGAATAGCAGCAATATACGTGTTGATAAGACCTGCAACACCGGTACCATAGCCAAATACATCCGCTTTGCCGGTTTGGATGGCTACCCATACTCCGAAATTGCTAACTACGAAAAATAGCACAGCAGCACTAACTGAGAACCCTAAAATTGAAAGAGCTTTTTGTTGTTTCATGCCAAAACCTAGAATCGTTACAGCAATTAAAGCTAAGTAAACAAAAGCTTGGTCGATACCATAAAACCCAGGCCAGCTAGTGAATAACTCTAAATATACATCACCTAAAAGCTGAGCTAAGATGGCAAAAAGAAAGGCATATTTTTTATCCGATAAAACGGCACCGGCAAATAAACCTACCGCAGCTATTGGGGCTAAATTAAACCATTGCATTTCGTGGCTGATAATGCGTGAAATAGCGGCTACTAGGATAAATATGATTGTTAATATAAAGCTGTTTCTATTGTTTTTCATTTGACAAATATACTCGGTTTTTTATAAAAAGGTAAAGCCAATCCCAACTTGCAACATCTTTTGTTGCCACTGGTCTTCGATGGTTTTATTATTCGTCATGGTATTTGAGTTGATGTTGATATCATTGAGTCCTAAAACATAACGCCCACTGATGGTAATGCCTGCCGGTAAGTTTATCCAAAGCCCACCCACGCCGGATATCATTGCTTTGCTAAAAAAGCTTTCGGCATCTTTAAGCAAATGGTCGTTGTCTTTTACTGATAGCACACCACTAAACTGAGGGCCTAATTGCAACCATATTCTTGGAAGAATTTTTATATTCAATAGTACCGGTACATTATAATAATTTAATTGAAACGTACCCTTTTGAATAGTGTCTGTAGTGCTTTGATAAAAATCTGCATATAGATCACCAAAACCTTGACCCGTTACAAAGGTAGATTGTGTATAAAGAGGCTCGATAGAGATGCCCGCCATTCCTCCTTTATAAAAAAGATAGGCACCTGCCATTAGGTTGGCCTTATATCCATTGTTCCAATAGTCACCATTAACCTGATTGAAGTTGACTCCTACCTTCAAACCAACATCCACTTTGTCGCGGTCTCTTCGCTCGGCATAGCTCTTAGTAATAAGTAGTAAGCAAATGATAATCGTTGTGAGTTTTTTCATGGTAGATGAATTGAAACAAAGATAAGTAGATATATTATGCGATGTAAGTATAGACGAATTTTCTACGAAAAAGCTTTGTAGCGACTGTATTAAGAACTTGAACCATGAAATAAATTTTTATTCATACACTACCAAAAACTCATTACGCATCGGATCTATACAATCTAATAAATTATCTATCCAAGCAGCGCCATAATAAGGGTAGTATTCAATAAAGTTTTCTACACGTTCTTGTAGTTTCTCTTGAGGAAACAAAAGGTCTTTAACTTTTTCAATTC
>Ga0116181_1003987_pt1 | contig 11273 bp, 7 predicted proteins | sample AD_UKC075_MetaG_FD_89752 | JGI IMG/M metagenome (GOLD analysis project Ga0116181, IMG submission 89752) | Active sludge microbial communities of municipal wastewater-treating anaerobic digesters from USA - AD_UKC075_MetaG | ecosystem: Engineered > Bioreactor > Anaerobic > Digestate | place: USA...
ACCTGGATAGCCTCGACGATGATCGAAGAAGTTCTGTCGTTAAAGGAGCCGACTGAACTAGTGTCCCGCACATAGGAAACCGAGGAACCTGTGAAGTCCTTATGCTCGAAAAGTGTAGCTTTAAGACCGGGGCCAACGCGGATAGAACTCAGACAATCATTTGGCAACCCGATATCGCTCACATTATAGCGACCAATACCAAGCTGCTTACGCATCCCCTGGAAATCGTTATGTTCGTATATATCAACAGCTGGCGCGTTGTTGGCTGGTTCTATGACAAAAGATGAGGTTTGATCATTAAAAGAACCAACGAAGCTGGCACTGTCGGTGAAGGTGATTGAATTCCCGGTGAAGCCAGCATGTTGAAAAAGGGTGACCTTGATACCAGTAGGCACACGCAACGAGCTGATGCAATCGTTCGGCAGCCCTATTTGGTTGAGATCGTAGCGACCAATCCCCAGTGCTCGACTTCGCCCCGCGTAGTTTGCGTGCTCGTAGAAAATAACCTGGTTTACAGTAGAGCCGAAAAGTCCAAGATCGCCAGAAACGCCGTGAGCGCCGGGAGTAGGATAATTCTGTTGTTCGGCTGCCCTCAAAGCCGGTCCCATAAGTTCACCATTCTCTAAAACTCGCTGCCAGAAGTTCGACGAAACTTGCTCGGAGGGACCAATCAGCAGGTTAACAATCCCTCCCATAAAAGTCCGAGATCCTGCATCCATTATTGCCGGTTGAAGGGGTGGGTTGAACACTTGACAGGAGTTGAAATAGGTAACTGCCGGTGAAAGTGCACGTCCCGTCAAGCCACTACACCATAACGCAGTAAGATTGCCGTCGTGGAGGACGATGCCACCTGTATACCCATGGCCTACGTTATAGAATGCGCGGATCCCGGAAGTGAGCGCGCTCTGGTAGGCCCCAACTGTTGCTTCGTCGCCAAGCAGGAGCTGTACCCTAAGGCCAACACGCTGCGCAAGTTCGGCAACTCTCTCAACAGCTTGCTTTGCGGTCGGAATGTCGGGCACAGGTGTTCCACAGACCATATCAACGTCGGCATATATCGACAGTACTGCCCCGCGGGAAGTACTATCATCGTCATCGCTTTCGGCAACATCTGGTCCTTCCTTAATGCTGATAAATCCATAGGCTTCATTTGTCTGGAGTTCAACAACATCGGCAGTATAACTATTTGCTCGCAACATATACGCAACTATACGCTCTGCTTTTCCCCCTTGGTCAAATTTGATTTTGGCACGGACCTGATAATATGGTTCATTCCTTTTGAGCAGAACCTCTTCTCGAATAAGCCGTCGTGCGCTCTCCTCTTCCCTCGTATCATACGTCCTTGTTTTCCATGAAGAAGGCTGAATTATTATCGTTGTCTTTTCATTTGGATGATTATTGCTCATGAGTATTTCTCCTGTTGTTACCTCGTTTGTGTTCAGCGAGACCACCCCGCCGAACTGGGCCTAACTCAAAAACAGTTATGAAAACCAAGCCCAAGTTACTCGATCAGGTTCGTGCAAAAATCCGCCTCAAACACTACAGTATCTGCACTGAGCAAACCTACGTCGACTGGATTCGGCGTTACATCCTGATTAACGGTAAATGTTTGGCCATAAGTTGCTGTATTAGTCTCTCCAAAAGGAGACCAAGCTCCTGTAAATGTGGTAGTGGTATCAATGATGGTCGCATTGGCACTGATAGATAGTGCGGTGCATAAAAAGTAAAAGAAGTACTTAAGTGATTTCGTTTAAAATCCCCAGAAGTTAAAATACACCTAACCTAACGCCCTTTTCCTAAAGGCCACTAGTAAGTATTACGCAATAGATGGGCCATGTTTGTAAGCTGTTTATCTATATATGTTTTTTTAAAAAAACCTGGTTTTTTTGTTAAAAAATGTAAAAAAATCCGACGGTCATTTAAAAATACTGAGTATTTTACTTGTATCTATAATTAGGTCTTTTTGGGCTATGTATCGCACGGTTGTGCAGGCTGTTTTGCACAGACGATGACCCTGCAATAGGCAAAAAAAGCCGCTTTTTTGATACAAAGTGTTTTGCGGGGAGTCGAGCGAATTTACGCTAACTGCTTTTGCTTAAAAGGATTTATTTGCAAAGCACAGAACACGTCTGTCCGCTTGACTGGCGCTGTGAAGGAAGGGCCGAACATGCACAAGTGCAGGGTGTAAAAATCACTGACAAGGATACGCGCCTTAAAAACGGCCCTTATCGTGATTGCATGGATAATCAATTGATTAGAACTTGGACAGAACGGGACAGGCTGTAAAATTCCACCCGTGCACCGCCACGCGCCTCCTGGTCGATGGCCACGGTCAGGCGCTGGCGCAGCGCCCGCACCATCGGTCCGGCCACCCTGCAGGCGGCGCGGTTTTAAATTGCGGCCATCTGGGCAGACTCTTAGAATCGCGCCAAGCCGCGTTTTGGCGCATCTTTCGATTTCGGCTCCCCTGCTGCGAGTGACCTCTACCCATGCATGCCAGTCCTTACCCGATACCACGCAGCGCGCTTGCATCGTCAGCCAGCACCGGGTACGGCCCGATGGGTTGGTTCAGCACGCAGGGCGTGCTGCACTTGGCAGCGCTGCTGATATGGCTGCTGTTCGCGCTCGGCGTGATCGCGGCCTTTGAGCAATTCCAGCACCGCCAGGGTGTTCGCTTAACTGACTTTTTCCGTCATACCCGCCAAAGTAGATATCCATTATTTTCAATAAGCTACTGGATTCCCGCATACGCGGGAATGACGAAAAGCGCAAATCCCGACCGCATTGATCGGGTACAGAGCCCCGCGCAGCCATGAGCGCCATAACCAAAAGCGATGATGTCGCTATGAGTATTAGTGTTGATCTGGGTCAGGCCATTCACGCCCTGTCCGATGCGCTGGATCTGGTGGGCGTGGATCAGGTGTATCACGGCAAGCGGGTCGGCTTCATGGTCCTGCACTGTGGGCAGGCACTCGGTCTGGACGATGCGGCGCTGGAGGATTTATTCCATGCCGGCCTGCTGCATGATTGCGCGGTGTCCTCGACCAGCGTGCACCGGCATCTGGTCAATGAACTGGACTGGGAGGGCGCTGAATTTCACTGCATCCGCGGCAGCGAGCTGCTGGCGCAGTTTGCGCCGCTGGCGCATCTGGCGCCGATCGTGCGCTATCACCATACCCACTGGGATGAACTGAGTAGCCTGAATGTGCCGCCCGAGATCGCCCGCTGGGCCAATCTGGTCTATCTGGCTGATCGGGTCGATGCCCTGGCCGCGCCGCATTATGAACGGGATCTGCTGTTGCACCAGCAGATGATCCGTCAGAAGGTATGGGGCCTGGCCGGGGCCTTTTTCGCGCCGGATCTGGTGGCGCTTTTCATGGATCTGTCCGATAGCGAGGCGTTCTGGCTGAGCCTGGAGCCGCGCCATCTGGTGCGCTTTCTGTACGAGCGCGAACGCCATGCCCGGCTGGTGCCGCTGAGCTTTGTCGAACTGCGGAAACTGGCGCTGCTGTTCGCGCGCGTGGTCGATGCCAAGAGTCCCTACACCATGGAGCACTCGCTGGGCACAGCGCGGCTGGCGCGGCTGCTGGCCGAGCGCGCCGGATTAGCGCTGCCGGTGTGCGAGAAGATTGAAGTGGCTGGGCTACTGCATGATCTGGGCAAGCTGCAGGTGCCCGATGAGATTCTGGAGAAAACCAGTCCGCTGACCGAGGCCGAGCGGGCATTGATTCAGCGGCACAGCTTCGAGACCTATCAGATTCTGCGCGGCATCACCGGGCTGGAGGATGTCACGCTGTGGGCGGCCTATCACCACGAAACCCCGGACGGGCGTGGCTATCCCTTTCATCGCTGCGGCGCCGAGCTGACCCTGGAAATGCGCATCATTGCCGTGGCCGATGTGTTTCAGGCGCTGGCGCAGAAGCGCCCCTATCGCCAGCCGCTGTCGCCGGCGCGCATTCTGGATATGCTGCGGGCCTTCGTGGCCCAGAACCGCCTGGATGGCGCGGTAGTGGATCTGGCCGGTCAGGATGTCGAGGCAAGCTGGCGCGCGGCGACCGGCGCGGAGTCCTTCGCTGCATGGTCGCGGAAAGCAGTATTGCCGTGCCAGGTGGAGACGCGTGACGACTGCCGTTGTCGCTGAAAAGCCGGCTGTAGCGCGCGATATCGCCAAGGTGCTTGGCGCCCGCCAGCGTGGCGAGGGCTTTCTGCACGGCAATGGCTATGTGGTGACCTGGGCGGTGGGGCATCTGGTGCGCTTGGCGGAACCGCAGGAGATGAATCCAGCCTGGCAGCGCTGGCAGCGCGCGCTGTTGCCGATGCTGCCGGAGCACTGGCCGCTGGTGGTCAGTGAGCGCACCCGCGCCCAGTTCGAGGTGGTGCGGCGCATTCTCAATGATGCCACCATTGACCGCATCGTCTGCGCGACCGATGCCGGGCGCGAAGGCGAGCTGATTTTCCGTTATCTCTATCAGGCCGCTGGTTGCCACAAGCCGTTCAGCCGCCTGTGGATTTCCTCGCTGACGCCGGATGCGATCCAGAAAGGCTTCCAGACCTTGCGCGATGGCCGCGAATTCGAGCCGTTGGCCGCTGCCGCACGCGGGCGCAGTCAGGCCGATTGGCTGGTGGGCCTGAACCTGAGTCGCGCCTATACCCTGGCCTGTGGCACACCCGGCGATGAGGCGCTGTCAGTCGGGCGGGTGCAGACGCCCACCCTGGCGATGGTGGTCGAACGCGAGCTGGCGATTCGCGCCTTTGTCGCCGAGGAGTATCGGGAAGTGGTGGCGGTTTTCGCGCCTGAAGCGGAGGACGCCCTGGCCTACGCCGGTACCTGGTTTCGCGGCGCGCGCCCAGAGCCCAAGGCCAAGCGCCTGCCGGCCGATGGCGAGGAGGCGGAACGCATCATGGCCCGCGCCCGGCAGGGTCGGGCGGTGATCGAAGCGCGCAGTGCCGAAACCCGGCGCGCCGCACCGCCGCTGCTGTATGACCTCACCGAATTGCAGCGCCACGCCAACCGTCTGTATGGCTTCAGCGCGCAGACCACGCTGGATATCGCCCAGGCGCTTTATGAGCAGCACAAGCTGATCAGTTATCCGCGCACCGATAGCCGCCACCTGTCCATGGCAGTCGCCGGTACGCTGGCGGCCGTGGTCGCAGCGATTGAAGAACCTTATCGCGCCCGGCTGGCAGCGGGCAGCGGGCAGCGGCCACTGGGCGCGCGCTTTGTCGATGATGGCAAGGTCAGCGATCATCACGCCATCATTCCTACCCCGGTGCCGATCCGCACCCGGCTGAGTGCGCAGGAACAGAAGATTTATGATCTGATTTGCCGGCGGCTGCTGATGGCCTGGCATGACGAGCATATCTGGGCGGTGACTACGCTGATCACCGCGATCAGCACCCGGCAGGCCGATGGCACGACCCTGATCGACCGCTATCACAGCAGCGGTACCGCAGTCGAGCAAATCGGCTGGAAGGTGCTGGAGGCCAGCGGCGATAGGCCAGCAGCGAAATCCGCAGCGGCCACGGCGCGCAAGGCCAAGGCTGCGCATACCGCCGATACCGCCGATACCGCCGATGCCGAGCAGGCGCTGCCCGCCGGGCTGAAGGTGGGTCAGGTGCAGAACGTGCGCGAAGTACGCGCGCTGCTCAAGCAGACCCGGCCACCGCCACGTCTGACTGAGGCGACGCTGTTGACCGCAATGGAAACCGCTGGCAAGCAACTGGAGGACAAGGAACTGTCGGCGGCGATGAAGGAGCGCGGTCTGGGCACACCGGCCACCCGCGCCGAGATCATTGAAACCCTGCTCAAGCGCCAGTACCTGACGCGCGACGGCAAGGCCCTGCAGGCCACCGAACGCGGTCTGCGCCTGATTGCGGCGGTGCAGCCGCCGATCAAGAGCCCCGCCATGACTGGCGAATGGGAAGCGCGCCTGAAGCGCATTCAACGTGGCGAAGACAATCTGGCCGATTTCATGGCCGGCATTGCCGAGTTCGTCGCCCAGGCGGTGGCTGCGGCTTTTATGCTGCCACGCCCGGCAGCGCCCGCAGCCTTGCCGGTGCCGTCAGAGCACGCAGCACCGCGCCGTGAACCGGTACCGGCGACGCAACTGGAGACCTTGTTGCGCAGCGTATTCCGGCTGCCAAGTTTTCGACCCTATCAGGCGCGCATCTGCCAGGCGGTCACCGAGGGCCATGATGTGCTGCTGGTGATGCCGACCGGTGCCGGCAAATCGCTGTGTTTCCAGTTGCCGGGGATCGCCCGCGCCGGCACCACGCTGGTGGTGTCGCCGCTGATCGCATTGATGGAGGATCAGGTGGCCAAGCTGTGCGAACTGGGCCTGCGCGCCGAGCGGATTCATTCCGGCCGTGATCGTGCCGATTCGCGTCAGGTGTGCATTGCCTATTTGCAGGGGCATCTGGATTTTCTGTTCATTGCCCCGGAGCGGCTCAGCGTGCCCGGTTTTCCCGAAATGCTGGCCAGGCGCAAGCCGACGCTGATCGCGGTCGATGAGGCGCATTGCATCTCGCAATGGGGCCACGATTTCCGTCCCGATTACCGCATGCTTGGCCGGCATCTGCCGCTGTTGCGACCGGCGCCGGTGATTGCCCTGACCGCTACCGCCACCCTGCAGGTGCAGGATGATATTGCCGGGCAGCTCGGATTGAGCGCAGCAACCCGCTATATCCACGGCTTTCGCCGCCCCAATCTGGCAGTGGAGACCGTGGAAACACCGCGTGGCGTGGCGCGACAGCAGGCGGTGCAGCAGATTCTGGCCGCTGCGGCGCAGCGGCCGGCCATCGTCTACGCGCCGACCCGCAAGGAGACTGAGGCGCTGGCTCTGGAGCTGGGCGCTGACTATCCAAGCGCCGCGTATCATGCCGGCATGACCACGCAGGAGCGCGAGCGGGTCCAGGGCCAGTTCAGCGCCGGTCAGTTGCAGGTGATCGTGGCCACCATCGCCTTTGGCATGGGCATCGACAAGGCCGATATCCGCACCGTGATCCATACCGCATTGCCGGGCAGCGTTGAGGGGTATTATCAGGAAATCGGCCGCGCCGGGCGCGATGGCCAGCCGGCCCGGGCGATCCTGCTGTATTCCTATGCCGATCTGCGTACCCATGAATATTTTCACCAGCGCGGCTATCCCGATGTTGAAGTCCTGGCGCGTCTGTTTGCCGTGCTGGGTCCGACGCCGCAGCCGCGCGAAGGGCTGCGCGACCGGCTTGGTATAGGGCTGGAACAGTTCGACGCAGCGGCGGAAAAACTGCTGGTGCATGGCGGGGCGCGGCGCGAGCTTGATGGTCAGCTCAGCCGTGGCGAGACCGGCTGGGTGCAGCCCTATCGACAGCAGAGCGCGCACAAGCTGCGTGAGCCGCATCAGATGCTGGAATTGGCCGATCAGGCCACCGGCTGCCGGATGGTGCGACTGGTGCGGCATTTTGGCGATAACGACGATGATCAGCCCTGCGGTATCTGCGATGTGTGCGCACCGGATGCCGCAGTGGCGCGTAAAAGCCGCTGGCTGAACCACAGCGAGAGCCAGTGGGCCCTGCAGGTGCTGGAGTCGCTGCGCTGGCGCGATGGCCAGACGCCCGGTCAGTTATGCGAACGGCTGGGCGATGGGCAGATGGAGCGGCGGGCGCTGGAACGCCTGCTGGAGGCGCTGGCCGGGGCCGGGCTGCTCGAACTGCGCGAGGATGCCTTCAGCAAGGATGGGCGGGTGATTCCCTTTCGGCGTGCCTATCTGACCGCAGACGGGCGCAATGCCGGCATGACTGAGATTGGCCGGGTGCGCCTGGTGGATAAGCCGGTTGCGGCACCGGCCCCACGCCGGCGGCCGCCGCGCCGCAGCGGTACATAAGCGGCATAAGCGGTGTGGCTTATCGCTATGCTCGTTCCCACGCTGGCGTGTGGGAATGAGCCTGGTCCATGCAGTTAAATGACTTCTCGGGCAGAGGCCGAATTTTTTGTTAGAATTGCCCGAACACTAAGATGGACGGTGATCGCGATGGTATACCTTGTGAAAATGACTCACGTTTTTGAACCGAAAGCCGCGTGGGTTAGGTTGCCATCTTTTTAGCAACCCAACATTCAAATCAAGCCTAACTGGCCGCTGTACCGGAGACCGCGCCATTGTCTGTTGTGGGTGATTTGCAGGACAACAAGGTGCAGCCCCGGTAAGCAAAGACGTTGGGCCGCTACTTCTACCCGTAGTTTTCTAACCCTGACCTCACTATAAGAATGCTCATATGCCCCATGCGTTAGAAATTAAATACGGCCTTACCGCCCAAGAATTACTTGACGCGATTGATAGGAGGTTTCGCCTAAAAGTCGCCTTGGAAGGCGCGGTCGCCGAGGTTCAATTTGAGCGCAAGCTTCGTATAGCGAGTAGAGAGGGTTGGTTGACTAATTATGAAAGTCATGATGTTGATGGGATGCATGACTTTACTGTTGTAACTATTTCCGGCGTAACAATAAGGGTTGAAGTAAAAACCATACGTAACGGCGCAAAGCCGCAAGTTGAGCTGCAAAAAACACGCGCAGCAAAGGGTGACCCAAGTAGCCGCTACTACGAACGAGATCATTTTGATGTGGTTGCGGTTTGTGTTGGCAGATTCACGGGAGACTGGAGTCAGTTTCGGTATGTTCTCGTGCGGGAACTACCTTCTCACCGAAGTCATCCAAATAAACTTCAAGTCATGAACCCTATTCCAGAAGGTGAGGACACACAGCCTCGCTGGTTCTCACGATTTCAGGATCTTATCGATGCATTTACAGCTTGACCCAGTTTACAAAACAGAACTAGGGGCACTCTATTGTGCTGACAGTTTGGAATTCATGAGGAGCTTGCCAAGCGATTCTGTCGATTTGGTTGTCACAAGCCCCCCCTATGCGCTGCACTTCAAAAAGGAATATGGAAATGCAAATCAAGCGGACTACACTGCCTGGTTTATTCCGTTCGCGAATGAAATCAAGCGCATCATCAAACCATCAGGTTCATTCGTTCTAAATCTTGGCGGGGCGTGGCAACCAGGAGCACCTGTGCGAAGCTTGTATCATTACAGAACTTTACTTGCTTTGGTTGACGATGTTGGTTTTCAACTGGCACAAGAGTTTTTCTGGTATAACCCAGCAAAAATGCCCGCCCCTGCAGAATGGGTAAATGTAAGAAGAATCAGAGTAAAAGACAGCGTTGAGTATATTTTTTGGCTTGTCAAAGACCCAATGGCTAATGCCGATAACAGAAAAGTGCTACAACCTTACAGCGAAGACATGAAGCGTCTCATTAAGCGAGGCGTCAAACAAACGGTTCGCCCTAGTGGGCACATCATAAACGATTCCTTCGCCAGTGATAAAGGTGGGTCAATTCCCCCAAATATTATTCAGTGTGGCAACAATGAATCGAACAGTGCGTATATTAAAAAAAGTAAGCTATTGGGCAACAAGGTGCATCCTGCACGTTTTCCCGCTGAATTGCCTCGGTTCTTTATTGAGTTTCTTACCAAACAGGGCAATCTTGTGCTCGATCCTTTCGCTGGTAGCAATACAACAGGATTTGTTGCGGAAGAATTAAATCGCAGATGGATCGGATTGGAGATCAGAAGCGATTATGCCGAGGAAAGCAGACTGCGTTTTGAATTGCCAGAAACAGAAACAGCCGCAACAACTCCGAATCAGTCATGTTTAGCGCTATGATCCCGGAAAACGACGCCAATAAACTCGCCCATGCCTTGATGAGCATCCTGCGCCTGCTGGATCTACTCTGCGCGATTGTGGCGGCGCTGCTGATTCATGCGCTGCGCTACCGGCACCTGGAATTGCCATCCTGGTCGGTGCCGGTGATTCCCGGTTTCGCGCTGCTGGCCATCCACGGTTTCAGCGCTGCCGGCGTCTATCTGTTCAGTCCCAGTCAGTCGCCATGGACCAGCATTCGCCTGCTGACGCGCAGTTGGCTGCAGAGCGCGCTGCTGCTGGCTGCCGTCCTGCTGCTGGCCAGCATTGACGAAGTCGGACTGCGCTTCTGGCTGATCGGCTGGGTGCTGGCCGGGCTGGCTGGTTTCATCGTGCTGCGTCTGTTGCTGCATCCGCTGGTACGCCGCTTTTATCGCCAGGGCGGCTTTGTGACCCGGGTGGTGGTGGTTGGTGCCGGGCAAACCGGGCGCTGGGCGATTCGCCGTCTGAACCGGGTCAGCCGTAAGCTGGTGCAGGTGGTCGGCATCTATGATGATCGCCATGATCCGGATCGCAGCTCGATTCGTCATATCGAAATGCCGCCGCTGACCATCTCTGGCGATATCGACGCGCTGATGCAGTTTGTGCGTGAAAACCGCATCGACGTGGTGGTGGTGACCTTTCCCTATGAGGCACAGGAGCGTATTCATCAACTGGTGATGAAGTTGCGGGTGCTGCCGGTGCGGATTCATATCTGCTCCGGGCCGATCAGCTACGAGCTGGATAAATCCGAGGTGGTGGACCTGGGCGGCATTCCGATGCTGCAGATTGTCGACCGCCCGCTGGAAAAGGGTGGCTGGCTGGTCAAGGCTGTCGAAGATATCCTGGTGGCCAGTCTGGCACTTGTGCTGACGGCGCCGCTGCTGCTGCTGATCGCCGTGGCCATCAAGCTGGAAAGCCCCGGACCGGTGTTGTTCGTCCAGGCGCGTGGCGGCTTCAATGGCCGGACCTTTCGCATGTACAAGTTTCGCAGCATGCGCCATGATCCACAGGCACGCCTGCTGCAGGCCGGTCCTGGTGATGCGCGCGTCACCCGGGTCGGGCGCATCCTGCGCCGTTACAGCCTCGACGAGTTGCCGCAGTTTCTCAATGTGCTCAAGGGCGACATGTCAGTAGTCGGGCCGCGTCCGCATGCCCTGGAGCATGATCAGGAATTCAGCGCCATTATCGGCCAGTATGTGGCGCGGCTGCGCGTCAAGCCCGGTCTGACCGGCTGGGCGCAGATCAATGGCTTTCGCGGCCTGACCGATACCCGGGAAAAGCTGCTCAAGCGCCTCGAATATGACCTGTATTACATCGATCACTGGTCGCTGCGGTTGGATCTGTGGATCATCCTGCGCACGATTTTCGCTAGTGCGGCGGCGCAGAATGCGTATTGAGCGGCCACGCTGTTGCGCTGGGTGCCGCGAGCGCGAGGCGGCGTGGTCCGCTGCGGTCGTGGCTGCCGCAGTGTGGACAGCGCACCGCAGTGGCAGCATACGTCTGGCTGTGGCTGAGCAGAAAGGTGCGCGTGCAGCGCAGGCAGTGGGTCAGGCGATCG
>Ga0116181_1003990_pt1 | contig 11271 bp, 11 predicted proteins | sample AD_UKC075_MetaG_FD_89752 | JGI IMG/M metagenome (GOLD analysis project Ga0116181, IMG submission 89752) | Active sludge microbial communities of municipal wastewater-treating anaerobic digesters from USA - AD_UKC075_MetaG | ecosystem: Engineered > Bioreactor > Anaerobic > Digestate | place: USA...
TAAAAGATTTTCCTGGGTTATAAATGACCGCAGATGCAGAAAGCACTTCACCACTCACCCTTACGGTTTGTAGCTGTTTCGGTATGCTAATGACATCTCCATCTTCTAATAATAAGTCATAGGACTTCTTAGGATTTTTAAGAATCATATTCAAATCAATTCCTACAAATTTTCTGCTTACACTCAAGTTGTTTATCTCAGTTTCTACATCTACTGAATCATTCAAAGACTTTTGAACCTTCTTGTATTTATTGGCTTTTAGTTCTTCTTGCTCCAACTCTAATTGGGTTCTATCTTTTCGTTCTCTTTTTAATGAAGCGCCATCACGATAGGCCCTTGGTGTAAGCCCACCGGCACGTTTTATCAAGTCAGAGATTCGATCATTTTTGGTGGTGAGGGTATAGGTTCCCGGGAACAAAACCTCCCCTTCTATAAGCACCGTCTTTTGTACTTGATATCCGGGCGCTGGGAATACAGAAATAATATCAAAAGGCTTTAATACAAAATTGCTTGCCTGCGATAAATTTCTATCAATAGGAACAGTAAAAATCTGTGCGGTAGTTGTAGTATCTGTTATTTGATTGGTGATTCGTAACCGTCTTGATATTTCAATGCGTTTTGAAGTAGCTCCTTCTTTAAGCCCACCTGATTTTATGATCGCATCTTCTAAAGTCATATTTTCTGCAAAAGGCAAAGTGCTTGGATTGCGTACTTCACCTGTTACTAATAAATTATATTCTTCCTTTAACTCAAAGGCCGATGGAATGGAAACAACATCTTCTCGTTTCAAAACAATATCCTCAGCTGCTCCGCTAACAATTGCAAGGGTATTAAATGAAAGCATTTCACGCGTTAAGTCATCTTTCAAACGTGTGATGTACCCTCTATTGGGAAACGCATCTTCTTTCAATCCATCCGCCTTTCTGATTAGTTGTTTCAAAGTAAGCCCTTCATTTAACTCAAACTGACCCGGACGAAAAACAGCACCATAAATTGTTACTCTATTTGAAAAACGATTCAGTAATTCATCAATAAAAAACTTGTCGCCAGAAGCCGGAACATAACTTTCAAACTGGTCGGGTAGTATGTCTTGTAATGTATATTCTGTAGCGGTATTCTTAATGACTTTTATCCGAGCTTTATAAGCAATGTCGGTATAACCGCCGGCGAAGCGTATCAAGTCGCCGAGCGTTTCATTAAACTTCATTTCAAAGATGGCAGGGTGTTTTACTTGTCCTGTCATTTCTACTCTTGTTTTATAAGGTGGAATACGAATCACATCTTGATCTTGTAAGCGAATATTGTTTTTCAGCGTGCCGTACAATAAAAAATCATACACGTCCAATACGGCTATAATTTCTTGCCCTCTGATGATTTGTACTTGACGAAAAGAGCCGTTTTCATTAGGACCTCCAGATGCATATAAAGCATTAAATACATTTGCCACAGAAGGTAATGTATAAGTACCCGGTTTAACAATTTCACCCGTTAAAGCCACTTTGATACTTCGAATATTTCCTAAGGTAATTCCCACTTTTGTGTTTCCGCTTTTTATTCCCGGATAGATAGTAGTCAACTTTGCACGAATGCGTGAAGCAGCTTGCTCAATAGTAGCGCCTGCAACAGATACAATACCAACAAGAGGAATATTGATGGCACCTTCAGGAGTTACCGTTAAGTTGTAATTTGCTTCAGAAAAACCATAGATGTCCACTAAGATTTGATCATCTGGACCTATCTGATAATCTACTGGAGTAGCTATTCGAAGGTTCGGTTCAAAGGTGGGATTAGCATTGGCAAATAACGATGCTCCAAATATACGAGAGGAGAGATTGTTAGTTAATGAAGTTGGAGTTTTATCTGTTTTCTCATCTTCATCTTGATTTGCTAGCTGCCTTGACTTTTTTTCTTTTCCATTTGTAGCTGCATCTTGCTTTTTCAACATTTCTACACGTTGTCTCAGTTTACTAACCTCATCAGGCTGCATTCCTTTTGCTGTCGCTATTTGCTCCAACTGTGCATCACCCAAACCACTCGCCTGTACTTGATTTAAAAGCTGGCGTATCTGTGCATCAGACAACTCTTCTACTTTTACTTGCGAAAGAGTTTGTGGATCAGAAGCTACTTGAGCAATTGCGGATGAAACGGATAAAGACAATAAACAAACTACGAGAGAAACGAAAAACTTTTGAAACATCAATGTAAATATGAGTAGTAGTGATTAGCTAATATATGTACCAATTGTTAGCAAATTTATATTTTTTAGTTGTATTCTTTGATTCCTCTTAATAGCCTACCATTACGTAATAGCTAAGCCCATCAATAACCATCCTAACACAATCAACGGTGAAGGAATTTTGGTGAAGTTCAGCACACAAAATGTAATTAATACCACCACCACATTCAACCACTCGAAGGGCATTGATTGAAACAACACAACGCCGGAAGCCGCTACTATTCCTACAATAGCGGCGAGGATACCTTCTAAGGCACGATAAATAATAACGTGTTGTTTTAGGTTTTCGTATAAAGGATATAAAAACAATAACAGTAAAGTACTAGGTAAGAAAATAGCAATAGAAGCTGTGATACAGCCTAGCACTTGCCAATGGGAACCCCAAGGGCTCATAATCAATCCGCCTACAAAACTACAAATGGAAAAAACGGGACCGGGTAAAGCTTGTACCATTCCATAGCCTGTCAAAAGCTGAGTGGCAGATAGTAAAGGTGGTTGACCCAACTCTAATGGATGATGAACAAACTGATAAAGCATCATTGGTATTAAGGCTTGGCTACCTCCAAAAACAAAGGTGCCAAATCGGAAAAAATTTTCGAATAAGTTAAAGATGCGTCTATGTTCCCAATGTTGAATTCTAGCTACTTCGGATAAAATACCTGCAATAAGAAAGATTAAAAAGAATACCCACAAATTCATCCATTTTATAGGTTTAGGTTTCTTTTGTTTTAGTGGAATACGCTTGCTACTAATATTACTGATACTGCCGGCGACCAATAATAGCAAGGGGAAAACCCATGGTGTACGAATATAATAAGCTACAACGGCTGCACCTATCATGATAAAAGCTGTAGCAACATGGTTAATGCTCGCCTTCATCATCCTTGCTGCAGCAAAAACAATAAATCCTACTGACATTGGCAAAACATACTTGAACAAGTTGGTCTGTAAATCCTTTGCGTTGATATAAAGCAATAGAAAAGAAAAGGCTCCCATCATTATTGAAGCCGGCAATATCCAACAAAGCAAGGTAAGTATCGCTAAAGATACACCGCCTCGTTTATAGGCTATCAATACTACTGTTTGTGTAGAAGAAGGTCCTGGCAACATCTGACAGAATGCATTAAATTCCATCAACTCTTCTTCGGTTACATGCTTTCTTTTGAGCACAAAGGTTTTAATCATCATACCTAAATGTCCTTGTGGTCCACCAAAAGCAGTAATAGAAAACAACAGTACATCCCTTAAAAACTGTAAATGACGTAGCAATTTCACGATACAAATAAAACAGATTCAATTCTTCAAAAAAAACTAAAAAGTACCAAACAATCTTTATTATCTTGCAGCGCAAACTGACAATTCCATGAAAGGTTTATTACTTCATTCGTTCTATGATTCAATGCAATACAGCACAGGCTGGATAATCAGCTATGTGTTTATGTTTTTTATGACTATTGAGTTGTTGTATGTAATGTACCACTACTTACTTCCACATAAACGTAAAGGAAAAAAATAATCGTGGCACACGATACCGACATAGCTTCCATTCGTAAAGATTATATAAAAGCTGACTTAACTGAAAATGCAGTAGGCACATGCCCTATGCAGTTTTTTTCAAAATGGTTTGATGAAGCACAAGCTGCCGAAGTAGATGAGGTAAATGCTATGACTTTAGCTACCTCAGATAAAGAAGGAGTTCCCCATGCCCGTATTGTATTACTGAAAGCTCTTGAAGAAGAGGGCTTTTCTTTTTTCACCAATTACAAGAGCCATAAAGGACAAGAGTTGGATGAAAATCCTAGAGCAGCTTTGGTATTTTTTTGGCAGGCTTTAGAACGACAAGTAAGAATAGAAGGTACCGTAGAACGTTTATCGGATACCGCTAGTGACACCTACTTTTATTCTCGTCCTGAAGGGAGTCAATTGGGAGCTTGGGCTAGCCCGCAAAGTCAAGAAATTATAGACCGCAGTATCCTTGAAGATAACTATAGAAAATATCAAGAACAGTTTAGCACCCATATCCCTCGCCCACCACATTGGGGAGGCTTTATACTGAAGCCAAATTACATCGAATTTTGGCAAGGCAGAAGCAATAGAATGCATGATAGAATTGTCTTCACTTTAGAAAACAACCTCTGGAAAAGAAAAAGATTAGCCCCTTAACTTTCCAACATCCAACTGCTCACTACATTTTTTGATTTCATGAGCTCCAAATAAAAAAGCAGCTATTTTCTAACTGCTTTTCAAATTTATTCGAGTCAAAAAGTATTAACCTGCGTGTTCCGCTTTAAACTTCTTAACGGCTTCTGTTAATTTAGGAACTATTTCTAAAGCATCTCCTACCACGCCATAATCAGCGGCTTTGAAGAATGGAGCTTCTACATCTTTATTGATAACAACGATAGTCTTAGAGCTATTGACACCTGCTAAGTGCTGGATAGCACCAGAAATACCTACAGCAATATAAAGATTCGGACGAATGGTACCACCGGTTTGACCCACATGTTCGTGGTGAGGACGCCAATGGCTATCAGCTACAGGACGAGAACAAGCTAATGATGCTCCTAAAGCACCGGCTAGGTCTTCTAATACACCCCAGTTTTCAGGACCTTTCATACCACGTCCACCAGAAACTACTAACTCAGCTTCCGGCAAAGGCACTGCACCACCCGATACGGTTTGTATTTCTTTTACTTGTACACTGAAATCTTTATCATCAAATGCGACATACAGAGTTTCAACGGTTGCTGCACCTTCTCCTTTCGATACTGAGAAACTGTTAGGCATTAAGGTAATCACTTTGTTGTCACTTGTGATGTTGATAAATGCAAATGCTTTACCGGAGAATACTGCTTTCTTGATAACAAAGCCTTTGGATAAATCCGGTTGAGAGATAGCCCCTGCAACTAAACCTGCTTTCATCTTTGCAGCTAAACGAGGGGAAACCGCTTTACCGGTTACATCATGAAGAGTTACGATTACGGTTGCGCCTTCATTTGCCGCTACCGTAGCAATGGCTTTTGTATAAGCACGACTGCTAAGTGTATCTAAACGGGCATCGGCTATATGAACTACTTTCTGAGCTCCATAAGCACCTAATTGCTGCATAGCGGTAGTGTCCGCTGTTCCAAGTACTACTGCTGTAGTCGTAGTACCCATGCTTTGGGCTAATGTTGATGCATATTGCACGGCTTCAAAAGTCTTCTTCTTAAATATATTTTGAGAGTGTTCTGCTAAAACTAAGATTGACATAAACTATGTATTAAAAAATTTGAAGTAAAAAATTAAATGACTTTAGCTTCGTTGTGCAACGCACTTACCAAAGCATCTAGGTTATCAATTGTAAACATCTTAACTCCTGTTTTTGCAGGTGGCATTTCGAAACTATCAATGCTAGTTAATGATTGGATAGCTGCTGGAGCTACAACTTTCAATGGTTTTGTACGAGCAGCCATAATGCCGCGCATATTGGGAATACGAGCTTCAGACATACCTTTTTGACAAGACACGACTAGAGGCAAGGTAGCTGTATCAATTTCTTCACCTCCTTCAATCTCACGGCTAATCGTAGCTACACCTCCTGCTATGTCTAATTTGGTAGCAAAACCTACATAGTTCATGTCTAGCATTTCCGCCAACATACCTCCTACAACACCGTTATTGTAATCAATGGTTTCTTTACCACACAATACAAGGTCATAGTTTTCAGTTTTAGCATATTCTGCTATTTGAGCTGCAATTACATAAGGGTCGTTTGCATCCGTATCAATACGAATGGCTTCATCTCCACCTATAGCTAAGGCTTTACGAATTACGGGCTCAGCATCCGCTTTACCCACTGTAACTAAGTTGACAGCTGTGGCTACACCGCTTTCTTTAAGCTCCAACGCACGTACTAGGGAATACCATTCATCATAAGGATTGATGATCATAGTAACTCCGGCAGTGCTGAACTGCGAATTATTATCGGTGAAAGCAATTTTGGAAGTTGTGTCAGGAACTTGACTAATACAAACTAATATTTTCATTTCAGATAAATATTTTTAAAAGTGCGGCAAAATTAAGGGAATTTGTTGGGCTTGCCAATGAAGAAAACGATAAGTCTATATTTTATTCGAAGCCTGCTTAAAAGACTTCTTAGCGCTTCTGTACAAAAAAATCTTTCATCAGCTGCGCACATTCATCAGCCATAATCCCTTTTACAATTTTAGATTTTGGATGAAACGGATGGTTTTCGCCGGTCGTTTTTCGATAGCCGTTTTTTACATCTTCTGCACCATAGACTATCGTGCCTACTTTGCTCCAATACAATGCGCCACAGCACATCAAACAAGGTTCTACTGTAACATAAAGGGTTGCATCCATCAAATATTTACTTCCCAGTTCATTAAACGCAGCAGTAAGTGCCAACATCTCAGCATGTGCTGTTGCATCTCTCAACAACTCTACTTGATTGTATCCTCTAGAAATAATTTTATTTTCCCAAACCACTAAAGCACCTATAGGCACTTCATCTGATTCGAAAGCAACACGAGCTTGCCGTAGCGCCTCTTTCATAAAATAGTCGTGGTTGAATATCAATATTTATGTTTTAAAAAATGAATACTTATAAACAAAGAAAAGCTACTCCGCTATTTTTTGTTTCAACTGATCCCATGCTACAATAGACATTACTTGTACATATTGCCCCTTATGTTTTTGGCTATACTCCAAAATATATCTTGCTCGTTCTTTGGAATCTGGATGTGTACTTATCCAAGAAAAATTTTTATCAATTTCAGGACTATCTTCAGCAATTCTATTAAGAAAATCAGAAAATGGTTTTGGGTTTACATTAGCAGCAATAAGATAATCTACAGATTTAATATCCGCTTCTTTTTCCAGCCTCCTATCGAATGAAGAAGAGGATAATTGCTTTACTGTTTCTTGAATTATCTCCGAGCCTGCATTCCCTGTTGTTATAGACAATAGCACTGATAATCCAATTTCCTTCAGTAATTTTTTCTTAACATGCTGTAATTCTATATGAGCCAATTCATGACATATAACACCAAGTAATTCTTCGGGATTCTCTACTTTATTGATAAGTCCGGTATAGATTATTAAATGCCCGCCCGGCAAAGCAAAAGCATTGACTTCATCTTTTCTGATAAGATGTGTTTTTATATTGGTAGTGTTGATATTGTTAGCTATACATACGTTTGACATCATATTATCCACTGCTAATACAACTTCCTTTTCTGTTAGCTCATTTTCTGTTTTGATAATAGCATCCCAAAAAACATTTCCTAATTTTTGTTCTGTCTTATACGTTAATTTTTCAATTCGAAATAGGTTAATCCAATCAACTTTGTCCATTAAAAACCATAGTCCAAAAAATAGAAAAACCAAAATCAATCCTTGAAATACTACTTTCATCATGTCTATGCTTTACACACTAGATTGGTTAATGAACTATAAAACCACCACTCCACATGTTTTCCTTTTCGAGTTTGGATGGCTGTAAAAATTGTTGCTACAAACTCAACTATATTAAAAATGAAAATAGTGATGAGGTAAGCAATATAGTTTCCAGATATTTCTTTTTCGGTAAAAGCTATTGCAATGGTCCACCAAAAGCCATAGCTATTCATTAAAAATAATGACAACTGAGATAATAATGCTTGTGTACAATGCCATCGTACAAACCATGTAGATTTCCTATTGCCAAAATAAAAAATTACAGTAGCAATGAGGTTGACAATAGGTAATGGAAGCCCACCGATTATTGCAATCAGCGACATTAAATAACTGTTGGATGCTGCCTCTGCTTCGTGTTCCGTAACTATATGTTTTGATACCAATAATTGCATTATAGCTCTTTTATGATGTTCCAACTCCAGTTCAATAAAATCAATATTACTAAGGGAATTGCAATGAATGCTTTCTTTAAATATATTTCTATCTGCAAATAAAAATTCATTAATGTTTTTTGCTTAGTCAAAATATCAAAACATATCCAGAAAGGCGTTATTAGCATAATTCCAGCTACAATAATTCCTATTGGATTTATCATTAATGCTTTTAAGAATTCTCCTTGAAATAAAAGTAATATAGAACGAGTAGCACCACATGAAGGACAAGGAATGTTCATAATTGTTTTGATCAAACAAGCATGTGTTCCTTGTACTGTTCTTATATGTAGTAGATTTAATAGTAACCACACATATCCGACAATACAGGCAAAACTCAAAATAATATACAACCTGTAGTTCTTAAACAACATCAATACAAGATTTGCTGAATTTTCTGCATATTCTTTTCGCGGGCAGCTTTTTGAATCATAAACCAATCTATAATAGCCCAAATACCCAATCCGCCACATGTCAATAATTTACCAACTCCTAATCCAGTATCTCCAATCATAAATCTATCTATTCCTAAGCTTCCAGCTAGTATTGATACAATAAGACTTGTAGTTGGTTCATGAAATTGCATTGTAGAAAGTATTGCCCATTTAGAGTCATCAATTGCTAATAAGCGTTCTCTGATAGTATTGAGGTGATAGGCTTCAAAGTACTTGCTGTTGGTCATGATAAACATGTCCACTTTTTGTGCGTCCATTTTTTAGGTTTTTAGTTGTTTATAAATCTTGTGAAATGTAAAAAATTATATGATTGCTTCAGTTTGAATTTTAGTTTAAAGTTTATTTTTAAACCCTTCTAATATCTGCTCCTAATGCGTTAAGGCGTTCGTCAATACGCTCGTATCCTCGGTCTATTTGGTCAATATTTTGTATGGTACTTTTTCCTTGGGCACTGAGTGCTGCTATCAACAAGGCTACACCGGCACGGATATCTGGAGATACCATCGTAATACCTCTTAGCATCACTTGCTTATCCAATCCGATAACAACAGCTCTGTGTGGGTCGCATAAAACAATTTGTGCCCCCATTTCTATAAGCTTATCTACAAAAAACAAACGGCTTTCAAACATCTTTTGATGTATCAGTACTGTGCCTTTTGCTTGAGTGGCAGTAACCAATACAATACTTAATAAATCCGGAGTAAATCCCGGCCATGGATGATCGTAGATAGTCAATATTGACCCATCTATAAACTTATGAATACGGTAATGCTCTTGAGCGGGTACATGAATATCGTTTCCTTGTATCTCTAGTTGAATGCCCAACCGCTGAAACATTTCGGGGATGATACCCAAGTGCTCCACATCTGCATCTTTAATGGTAATCTCACTATTGGTAGTAGCTGCTAAGCCAATAAAGGAGCCTACTTCAATCATATCTGCCAATAACCGATGTTCACAACCACTTAGAGAAGCAACACCTACAATAGACAGATAATTGGAACCTATACCAGTTATATTTGCTCCCATTTTATTGAGCATCTTGCAGAGTTGTTGTACGTATGGCTCACAAGCAGCATTATAAATTGTGGTAGTACCGGGTGTCAAAACTGCTGCCATCACTATGTTTGCAGTACCCGTTACTGAAGGTTCTTCTAATAAAATTGCACTGCCATGCATTGCCGCTCCATCTAAAATAAATAGGCTGTCCTCTGTGTCATACTCAAATTTTGCACCCAGTCTTTCAAAGCCTAAAATGTGGGTATCCATTCTTCGTCTTCCTATTTTATCACCACCAGGTTGAGGGATATGTGCTCTTCCATAACGAGCCAACATAGGACCGGCTATCATTACTGCACCTCTTAGTTTGCCGGATTTCTTTTTAAAACTTTTATCAATAAAAAAATCGGGATTTACTTTATCAGCTTGTAAGGTGATGGTATTCGGTGAAGGACGAGAAATAGCTACTCCCATATCACCTAGTAATTCAATAAGCGTATTTACATCTAAGATATCCGGCACATTCGTATAAGTAATGGGTTCCGCCGTGAGTAACGCGGCACATAATACCTGCAAAGCTTCGTTTTTAGCTCCTTGTGGAGTGATGGTTCCCTTAAGCGGCTTTCCACCTCTTATTTCAAATGCACTCATGTTGTAAAGTAAACTGATTAATGTAAAAAATACAAGTCACGTTACTACCTGATTAAAGACTCAAGCAGGTGTAATCTTGCCTATTAGCCTTGTTTAGGTTTGTTTTTAAATTTTTTGTTTTTGCCATAACTATTTCCATTATTAAAGCTTCGATTATTGTTGCCTCCGCTGTTTTGATTATTGCGATTTCTGTTTCCTTTATTGTTATTGTGTTTATGGTTATTGGCTCTGGTATCAAAATGAACTTTGTAGCCACCGCTTTCATATTTCAGCACCCCATCACTTAGCTCATAAAGTTCATTCTTTATCATGTCATCATGCACGGGTTCTTTATGCCAATTGGTATAGGCGAGCTTCATATAGTAGCCTATGTTTTGAGTGAAGCCTTGTTGCTTTTCAGGGTTTTCTTCATTCTTGGCTTTCTCGATTAATGCAGTTAGGTTTCTTCCAAAATGTCGATTCTTATGATTTGAATTTGGATAAGGTAATACTTCCGGTTTTTTCATAACCTCTTCACGCAAAGGAGGAGGATAAGGACTTGCAACTTCCAATTTAAAGTCGGTCATTTGATAGAGATGATCCCAAAGTTTGTGTTTGTAATCTTCAATAGTTTTAAGATGCGGTGTCAGGGTTGCCATAAGTTCCACAATGGCTTCTGCATTTTTCAGTCTCTTTGCAGGGTCTTCGATGGTCATTAAGTATTCAACCATGCGCTGTACGTTTCTGCCATATTCCGGCATCAACATTTTACTTCTGGTGGTATTATATTCCATGTATTTTATGTTTTACTATTGCTATACACTTTCTAATGATGCAATATTTTTTGTTAGTTTAAAATTGGGTAAAAAATTATAATAGTGCTTTGCATCAATAGGACGGCTGCAAAGACTGTAGCAAAAACTACTTGATGGTGTTGACAAGTTTTATTCTTTATTATAGAAAAGAAAGGAGAATAATATTGTCGAGGTGCCGCCAAAGATACAAGAATAGTAAACTTAGACGGTTACTCTTTTTATAAAATAACTACTAACGGTTGTTA
>Ga0116181_1003993_pt1 | contig 11263 bp, 15 predicted proteins | sample AD_UKC075_MetaG_FD_89752 | JGI IMG/M metagenome (GOLD analysis project Ga0116181, IMG submission 89752) | Active sludge microbial communities of municipal wastewater-treating anaerobic digesters from USA - AD_UKC075_MetaG | ecosystem: Engineered > Bioreactor > Anaerobic > Digestate | place: USA...
CCCAGCGAAGAGCATCTGCAATATTGCTTTTTCCACTTCCATTGGGACCGACAACAGCCGTTATTTCTTTACTAAAATCCAACTTTAAGGGATCAGCAAAAGATTTAAAGCCCTGAATTTCCAATCTTTTTAAGTACATATATTCACCTCTTATCCGAGTACAAAAATCACTTTTCTTTTTTGTCCTGATAAGCATTTAATGCGTTATAGGCTGCATTTTGTTCTGCTTCTTTTTTTCTTTTTCCTTTTCCCTTTCCAAGGGTAACATTCGAATGCTTTACCTCTACAAAAAATTCTTTGTCATGGTCTGGACCTGATTCCGATATAATACTGTATTCTATAGGTTCATGGCTTGATTTTTGTATTTCTTCCTGCAGCATCGTCTTATAATCTCTGAAAGCTTGATTATTCTTTATTGAAGGAATTAGAATTCTTTTAATAAAATCAACAGCACTTTCCATTTTACCATCAATATAAACCGCACCCAAAATTGCTTCAAAAGCATCTGCAAGGATAGAAGGCCTTTCTCTTCCACCAGTTAATTCTTCACCCTTGCCCAGAAAAAGATACTTGCCAAAATTATATTTGTTTGCAACCGTTGATAAAGATAATTCGCAGACAATACTGGCTCTTAATTTTGTAAGCTCACCTTCTGGCAAATCAGGATATAAATTAAAAAGATACTCACTAATAATTAAATCTAATATGGCATCTCCAAGAAATTCCAATCGTTCATTATTAGTAAGATTTTTCTTTTTATTTTCATTAGAATAGGAACTATGGGTTAAAGCCTCCATAATCCATTTTTTATTTTTAAATTTATAACCAATAATATTCTCAAATTCCGCTATGAGCTCTAAATTATCTTTTTCCATTCATTTCACCTTCAAAAAGGATTAGCAATCTTTATCTCTTCTTAATCTTGCCAATTATTTTAATCGTAAGAACTTCCTTATTACAAAACAAAAGTCCTTTTTAAGGACTTTTATTCTGCGGATATCATATTTTGAATATATTCAACAGCATCTTTGACAGTAGAAATCTTTTCTGCGTCTTCATTTGAAATTTCTATGTCAAATTCTTCTTCTAATGCCATTATAATTTGAAATATATCCAATGAATCGGCACCCATGTCATCTTGAAATGAAGTGTCTTCAGTAATTTCTGATTCAGATATGTTTAACTGTTCAGCAATAATTTGCCTAACCTTCTCAAATACCACCCTATCACCCCATTTATTATTATTTATTATACATTGATAATAGTATATACTCTTATAACCGTCAATATTAAAATAGTTATTGATTAATTTTTTGATTTATTTTTTCTTCGATTTTTTCTACAATTTTTTCTTCTTTAAACTTAACCGCTTGTGCTATAGCACTTTGAATGGCTTTTGCATTAGAACTTCCATGAGCTTTTACAACTAAGCCTTGTAGACCAAGCATGGGAGCTCCGCCATATTCCGTATAATCAAAACGTTTCTTAACCCGTTTATAAGCAGATTTCGAAAGCAAAGCACCAATTTTTGAAAGATTATCATTCATAAGTTCTTCTTTAATAATATTAAACAATGAAAGGGCTAAACCTTCCGTATGTTTTAAAATAATATTCCCTGTAAAAGCATCACAGACAATGACATCTGCGACACCCATACTAATATCCCTGCCTTCAATATTGCCTATAAAATTAATATCTGATTTTTCCAATAGAGAAAAAGCTTCTTTTGTTAACTGATTCCCTTTTTCATTTTCAGTTCCTACATTTATAAGGCCGACCTTAGGAGAAGGAATACCCATAATACTTTCCATATAAATGGAACCCATTAAAGCAAATTGGGCTAAATAACTGGCTTTAGCATCCATATTGGCCCCACAGTCAATTAATAGGGAAAAACCTTTTATATTTGGTATTAAAGGCGCAAGAGCAGGTCGTTCAATTCCCCTTGCCCTTCCAACCAAGAAAGTTCCTCCTGCGAGAAGGGCTCCTGTACTTCCTGCTGATATAAAAGCATCCACTTCTTTTTCTTTTAATAATTTTAAACCAACAACCATAGATGAATCTTTCTTTGATCTTATGGCAGCCACTGGAGAATCATCCATGGTAATGACTTCTGAAGCATGATGAATGGATAATCTGGATGAATCCATACCATACTGGCTTAATTCAGTTTTAAGCTTATTTTCATCTCCAACTAAAATAATTTTTATATCCTCTCTGGCAGCTAATACAGCTCCTTTTACAATTGCAGAAGGTGCATTGTCTCCCCCCATTGCATCCAGGGCAATCACTGTTTTGTAAGACATCTTAACCTCCATTCCGCCTAAGGCCTAATAGGCTTTAAATCATATTTATATAGAATAAAAGACAGCAAAAGCTGTCTGTTTAATCTTATTCTACGTTTACTACCACTTTATTATTATATGTTCCACATGATTTACATGCTCTATGAGGCATCATTAATTCTCCACACTTCTCACATTTTACTAAATTGGGAGCAGTTAATTTCCAGTTTGCTTTTCTCTTATTTTTTCTCGCCTTTGAAACTTTTCCCTTTGGTACTGCCATTTCCTACACCTCCTTAGGTTAACTGTTAGACCCGTTAAATAAGGTTTTTAAAACAGCAAATCGCTCATCAATTACATCTTCTTTACAATTACAAGTTCCTTTGTTCAGATCTTGCCCACATTTTGGACATAAGCCTTTACAATGAGCGTTGCAAAGATTTTTCATGGGAATATTTAATAAAATATCTTTAATAAAAACAGGTCCTAAATCTATTTCATTTCCCTCTATCGGATGAAACTCTTCATCATCCGCTTTTAGATTGCCTTTTTTAGTAAAATATTCTTTTAAAGACAATTCAATGGTTACTTCCACTGGTTGTAAACAGCGGCTACAAGGCAATTCTATACGGGTATTTAGTTTACCCGTCAGATAAAGCTCTTTTCCATCTCCACAGCTTATTTCACCAACAAATCGAACTGGTTCAATAAGCTTAATTTTTTCCTTGCCACACTCAATAAAATCAATCTTTTCATCAAAAGATAATTCCATTGAGGAGCCAGGATTATTAATGATTTTAGATACATTAAGTATCATGATATCACCTCTGCAGGTTCACTCTTGATATTATACATAGAGGTATAATATTTGTCAATAAATTATTTTTTTAATAAGTTTCTTGTTTCTCTTGCAATCATCAATTCTTCATTGGTTGGTATAACCAAAGTACGAACCTTGGCATCTTCAGCAGAAAAATCTCTTTCTATGCCTCTGCATCTATTCTTTTCTTCATCAACCTTTACACCTAAGAAATCAAGATATTTGCAAACATCTCTTCTTACTTCACTATTATTTTCACCTAAACCTGCCGTAAATACAATAACGTCAATACCATTCATGGCAGCTGCATAAGCACCTATGTACTTTGCTACAGTATAAACAAATACTTCCATTGCAATTTCTGCTCTTTTATTTCCGTTGCTTATAGCAGCTTCAATGTCTCTGAAATCACTGGATACACCTGATAAACCAAGTATTCCGGACTTTTTATTTAAAATAACATCTACTTCTTCTGAGCTGATATTTTCTTTATCCATTAAGAATCCTACAATTGCAGGGTCAATATCTCCGCAACGGGTTCCCATCACCAGACCTGCAAGAGGTGTAAATCCCATACTGGTATCAATGGATTGACCATTTTTTACTGCGCATATACTTGCTCCGTTTCCTAAATGGCATGTAACAATCTTTAATTCTTCAATTGGCTTATTCAACATCTCCGCAGCCCGGTGTGCCACATATTTGTGAGAAGTTCCGTGGAAACCATATCTGCGGATTTTATGCTCTTCATATAATTCATAAGGAATAGCATATAAATATGCCCGACTCGGCATGGTTTGATGAAATGCAGTATCAAAAACTGCCACCATAGGTGTATCTGGCATTAAATTTCTGCAAGCTTCAATTCCAATTAAATTGGGAGGATTGTGTAAGGGTGCCAAATCACTACATTCTTCAATGGCTTTAATCACTTCATCGTCAATAATAACAGAAGTACTGAATTTTTCTCCTCCATGAACTACCCTGTGACCAACGGCTGCAATTTCATCCATACTGCGGATAACCCCATATTCTTCATGAGTTAATGCAGACAAAACTTCTCTTACAGCATCTTTATGATTTTCCATAGCGACTTCTTTCATAACTGTATCTTTGCCAGCCGGAGTATGTTTAAGTACAGAACCTTTAATCCCGATTCTGTCACATATTCCTTTTGCATATACTTTTTCTTCGACCATATTAATCAACTGATATTTTAAAGAAGAACTGCCGCAATTAATAACTAGAATATTCATTATTATCGTCTCCCCATATAATATTTATATAAAATTTATTTTTTATTCCTTCAGTGCTTTAATAAAGTATTTAGAATGGAAATACAATAATTGGATTTATATTGTATTATTAATTTTCATTAATTTGTGCTTGTACACATGTAATGGCTACAACACCAACAATGTCATCATCGCTGCAACCTCTGGACAAATCATTGACTGGTTTTGCAATTCCCTGAGTTATTGGACCATAAGCTTCAGCTTTTGCCAGTCTCTGAGTCAACTTATAGCCAATATTACCCGCATCTAAATCAGGAAAGATCAATACATTGGCTTTACCAGCTATTTCACTGCCTGGTGCTTTACTTGCGCCTACACTTGGTACAATCGCTGCATCCAGTTGTAATTCTCCATCTATCTTTAAATCCGGAGCCAATTCTTTAGCTATTTTGGTTGCTTCAATCACCTTGTCTACATCGGGGTGACAAGCACTGCCTTTTGTTGAAAAAGAAAGCATTCCAACTATAGGTTCAGTAGCTACTAAATGTTCAAAGGATTTTGCTGAACTAACAGCAATCGCAGCTAATTCCTCAGAATTCGGATTTGGAACTAAACCAGCATCTGAGAAAATAAAAGTTCCATTTGCTCCATATTCACAATCTGGAACAACCATAACAAAAAATGCAGAAACCAATTTTGTATTGGGAGCCGTTTTTAAAATTTGGAGAGAAGGTCTGAGAACATCAGCAGTAGAATTTACAGCACCTGCTACCATGCCATCTGCTATGCCTTTTTTTACCATCATCACAGCAAAATATAAAGGATTTTTAAGAAGCTCTTCTGCTTTTTCTCTGGTCATACCTTTATTTTTTCTTAATTCAACTAATGTATCAATAAAATCATTCATTTGGGCATAGTTTTCCGGATCTATGATTTTAACTCCGGAGATATCCAGTCCTTCTGCTTTTTCTAAGATCTCATTTTCTTTCCCAATAAGAATAATATTGGCTATATCTTCTTTTAAAATTTTCTCTGTTGCCTTTAAAGTTCTTAACTCTAATGATTCGGGCAATACAATAGTTTTTTTGTCACTTTTTGCTCTTTGCTTGATTGTTTGTATAAAGTCCACAACAATACTCCTCTCAATAATTTTCCACTAACTATTATAAACAAACTGCTTATTGTATACAATAGTCTTAAGGAAAGTTTATCTTTTTTTTTAGTTTTTCGACAGCTATATTGACATAAAAATATGGCATATAGAATAATATAATTATCATCTTGATAGGGAGAATGATTATGAAAGTATTAGGCATTGTTGCTGAATACAATCCTTTTCACAATGGACATTTGTATCATTTAGAAGAATCCAAAAGAATCAGCCATTCTGACTTTACCGTTGTCGTTATGAGTGGCAATTATGTTCAAAGAGGCGAACCAGCTATCGTTGATAAGTGGACAAGAACACAGATGGCTTTAGAATCAGGAGCTGACCTGGTTCTTGAATTACCGCTTATATATGCCACATCCAGCGCTGAGTTTTTTGCCTTTGGAGCAATATCCATCCTGCATCATTCAAATATTGTTGACCACTTATCCTTTGGCAGCGAATCAGGCTCTATAGATTTATTATCACAAATAGCCAGTTTTTTATTCTTGGAATCAGAGCATTATAAAATGAAACTTAAAGAATATTTGTCGGAAGGCCTTCCTTTCCCCAGTGCAAGAAATAAGGCCCTAATCAGCGATATGTCAGATAAAAATACAAGCATTCCTGTAGAAGAATTAAGCCAGGTACTTTCTTCCCCAAATAATATTTTAGCCATTGAATATTTAAAAGCTTTAAAACGCTTAAACAGTCCTATTAAACCTTTTACCATTAAAAGAAAAGGGGCTTCATACCATTCAACCCAGTTAGATACGCTCTTTGCTTCAGCTACAGGCATCCGGCATGCCCTTAAGAATAAAGACCATAGTATATTATACAAAACCATGCCAAAAAAAGCGGCTGATTTATTTTTGGAAGCCATCCATTTGGGCAAGGCTCCTGTTTATTACGATGATTTTTCTTTTGAATTACAATACCTCCTTAGAAGTATGCCTATGGAAGAAATTAAAAAAATTATGGAAGTGGATGAAGGTATTGAAAACAGAATAAATAAAGCTGCCATGAATCATTTTTACATTAAAGAGATCATTGAATCGGTTAAAACAAAAAGATATACGATGACAAGAATTCAAAGGACCTTGCTCCATATTCTTTTGCAGATTTATTCTGAAGACTTTTGGGAACTTCATAGACACGGGGGACCTCAGTATATAAGAATTCTTGGCTTTAGAAAAAGTGCAGCACCTTTACTAAAAAAGCTAAAGATAAATTCAAAACTCCCTATTATTTCTAATGTAAGAAGAGCCTACAGGGATTTTAGTGGTCTTCCTAAAAAAATGCTTGAAAAAGAAATTCAGTCAACAGATATTTACAGCCTTCACTATCCAAATCTTTGTCAAAGAAAAAGCGGCATCGAATTTTCTATGCCTTTAATCATCATCAATAAATAAAACACACGTATGATTATCCCTCCTGAAACATATTTTATATAAGAGTTATTTTTAAAAAATTGAGGGATATGATGAGATATAAGGATACGCTTTCTTTATCCAGACTTATTACTGTCTGCATTATTATTTTATTAACAACTGGCATTATTATCTTTCCCCAGGAAGTACTGGAGGCTTCTAAAAGAGGAATACAATTATGGTTTAATACCTTGTTCCCTTCTTTATTTCCTTTTATGGTTGCTACTTATCTGTTAATTGAATTAGGAGTCGTTCACTTTATCGGTATTTTGTTTGAACCTGTGATGGGACCTATTTTTAATGTCCCAGGAGAAGGCGCCTTTCCCTGGATGATGGGAATTATTTCCGGTTATCCCATTGGGGCAAAAATAACTGCTGATTTACGGTGTAAAGGAAAGATCAGCCAGGTTGAAGCCCAAAGGCTTATAGCTTTTACAAATAATAGCGGCCCCTTATTTATTTTAGGGGCCGTCTCTGCAGGCATGCTTTCAAAAGCCGAAACAGGGTTTTTTTTATTAGCTATTCACTATCTTTCTTCCTTAACCGTTGGCTTGCTTTTTAGATTCTATAAAAAAGAAAAAAAGTACATGGAAAAAAATACAAAAATATTATTAAGAAATCCTTCCAACAACTTTCCCTCATTCAAAAGAACAACTCAAAAAAAATAGGTTTAATTCTTAAAGAAAGCATTATGTCTTCCATGGATACTGTTGTTCAAATAGGTGGCTTTGTCATCCTTTTTTCAGTCACATCACAATTGCTTGAATTATCTTCCCTGTTAGATTTATTCACTAAATTGTTTAAACCATTTTTTAAGCTGATTGTTTTTAGTCCCAAACTAATAAGTGCATTTCTTCTGGGGATTATTGAAATCACCAATGGTATCAGCAGGATTGGTCTTTGTTCAGCGAGTCTTAAAGAAGAACTTGCATTAGTCAGCTTTTTAATTGCCTTTGGAGGTCTGTCTGTATTCATGCAGACTGTCAGTGTCATTAGTTCTTCGGATATTAACATTCCCATCTATGCCTGTGCAAAACTACTGCAAGGCCTTTTTGCATTTATTTATTCTGTAACCTTCTATCCCCAAATGACAAAAATATCTGCTTATACACAAACGGTTTTTAATCCTATTTCTTACAATATCACCAACAGCTTCTGGTTCAAAAGCGGACCTTATCTTTGTGCCTTTATTTGTATCCTTTTTATTCTCTTTAATATCAAACTCTTTCGGACTAAAGAAAATTAACAAAGGATTACTTTTGAGCATTCCCTTTTAATTCCTGACGGTTGGTATAAATGGTATTAATGACTCTGCCCAAACTATCTTCTAATTCCATATTTTGATTATGTATAACTTCTAAAGCTTGCTTTAAGCTTTTTTCAACTTCTGCTAAAATTTCATCTGCATAATCTAAAGCACCTAAACGCATTTCCCTGGCATTTTGCTTGGCAGCTTCAATGATTTCTTCAGCTTGTTCATAGGCTCTTTTTGTAATTTCATGCTCGTCCACCAGTTTTGCCAGTTTTGCATCTGCTTCTTTTAAGGTATTTTCAGCTTCTTTTTGAGCATCAATCAATATTTTATTTCTTTCTTCAATAACCCACTTGGATTGCTTAATCTCATTAGGAAGTTTTAAACGGATATCCGTAATAATCTCATATAATTCGTCTTTATCAATCATCACTTTACCTGTAAAAGGTACTGCACTGCTTGAATCCAGCATGTCTTCGATTGCCTCTAATAATTGTAAAATACTATCCATACCATCCCACCTCACTTAAATTTTGATTTCAGGTATTCCTCAACTACAGGAGGTACCAATGCATGTATATCTCCGCCAAACATTGCAATTTCCTTTACAACACTGGAACTTAAAAATGAATAATGGATGTTGGTGGCCAGAAATATCGTTTCTATATTTTTATTTAAACTACGGTTTGTCTGAGCCATCTGAAGCTCATATTCAAAATCCGACATTGCCCGTAAGCCTCTTACAATAATTGTAGCATTTTTCTTGGCAGCAAAATCAACAAGTAAACCAGAAAAAGCTTCTACCTCTACATTTTTTAAATATTTTGTAGTGGCTTTTAAAAGATCAATACGTTCTTCTACAGTTAATAAAGGCTGTTTTTTTACATTAGACAAAACACCAATTATTAAGTGGTCTACCATTTCTGAAGCCCTGAAAATAATATCAATATGTCCATTGGTAACGGGGTCAAAACTACCGGGATAAATCGCTATTTTCATAAAGATTCCTCCACTACTTTTAAAAAAGTCATCCTTGTCGTCTTAAAAATTTTTTCTTTCCATATCCATAAATCAGCAATAGCTTGTATTCGTTTTTCTGAAGAATGCTCAACAATAATATAACCTGAAGGAGTAATAAGATTCAGCTTTGAAATCTTTTCCAAAATTTTCTCTATATCATTGTCCAAATAAGGAGGATCCATGAAAATGATGTCAAATATTTCTCCTTTTTCTTTTAAGATATCTAATCCTTTATTGACATCATTCTGATAAATAACAGCCTTATCAATTAATTTTGTGTGGTTCAAATTATCTTCAATAATTTTCCGGCAAATACGCGATCTATCTATAAAAACTGCTTTTTTAGCTCCTCTGCTTAATGCTTCTATCCCAATGGCTCCCGTACCACTATACAGATCTAAAAAATTGCAATCATAAAGATCTGGGGCAATTATATTAAAAAGGCTTTCTTTTATCTTATCTGTCGTTGGCCGGGTATCCATTCCTTTTGGCGCTTTCAGTTTGTGTCCTTTAGCAACTCCGGCAATCACTCTCAAACATATTCCTCCAATTTGAACATAAAAACTCATTTTCTATCAAAATAAGAAAAATTACTTCATACCTATAATTTAATAATAAACTGAATAAAAGTCAATTATTATGTTCATAATAATAGCGAATCCTTAAATATTCTTTCTGTTTCCTCTCCCTAATTACATCGATATTTTATCGATGTAATTAATTTTATATAAAAAGGAATGACATAAAATGCCATTCCTTTTTATCTTTTATTATTGAAGAGTTGTATTTCCTGCCATTTGAAATTCTTGTTGTTCAATCATTCTTTTAACCATGTATCCGCCAACAGAACCGTTTTGGGCAGAAGTTAAATCTCCATTATATCCTTGTTTTAAAGGTACTCCAATTTCGTTTGCAATTTCAAATTTAAATCTGTCAAGGGCTGCTTTTGCTTCAGGAACTGCTTTACGGTTTCTACTTGCCATAATATTACCTCCTTTTAATTTCAGCCATTTTTTGATATACCTTGTTTAAGGTACATTCATATTATGTGCAATTTTTTGTCGAATATAATAGTAAATTATGGCATTCTTATAAAGAAATATTTTTTGTTTTTTCTTCAAAAAATTTATTAATTTTTTCTTTTAATAAGTAGTGCTCTTCCGCTTTTAAATCTGGGTCAAGGCTTAATAATTCTTTTGATGCTTCCTGTACTTCTTTTAAAATATCCATATCCTTGTATAAGTTAGCAATTTTTAAATCCGGCAGGCCATGCTGACGGGTACCAAAAAATTCCCCTGGTCCTCTTAAAAGCAAATCGGTTTCTGAAATCTCAAAACCATTATTGCTTTTCGTCATAACCTTCATTCTTTCTTTTGTTATTTTATTGTCTGAATCCGTCACCAAAATGCAATAGGATTTATGTTTTCCTCTGCCTACCCTTCCTCTTAGTTGATGGAGTTGAGACAAACCAAATCTTTCCGCATTTTCTATCAGCATAATGCTGGCATTGGGAACATTAACCCCTACTTCAATAACAGTAGTAGAAACCAAAAGATCAATCTCCCCTTTTTGAAAAGCTTCCATGATTTCCTGCTTTTCCTTTGCTTTCATTTTTCCATGTAAAAAACAGACTTTATATTCGTTAAACACTTTTTTAATCTGTTCTGTGTATTGAATAACTGATTGAAGACCTTCAATATCTGATTCTTCAACAGCCGGACAAATCACATATGCTTGTCTTCCGCTTGCTAATTCTTTCTTAATAAATCGGTAAATCCTCTCCCTGTAAGATGTATTGACACAGTAAGTATCTACTTTTTGCCGGCCTGGGGGAAGCTCATCAATTATTGAAATATCCAAATCCCCATAAAGGATTAAAGCCAGAGTTCTTGGTATAGGTGTGGCAGTCATGACCAGGACATCCGGATTTTTGCCTTTTTCGAATAAAAGCCTTCTTTGTTCCACACCAAAGCGATGCTGCTCATCGGTAATCACTAAGCCTAAAGATTTAAAAGCTACCTTTTCCTGAATTAAGGCATGGGTTCCAATGACAATATCAATCCTGCCTTCTTCG
>Ga0116181_1003996_pt1 | contig 11260 bp, 10 predicted proteins | sample AD_UKC075_MetaG_FD_89752 | JGI IMG/M metagenome (GOLD analysis project Ga0116181, IMG submission 89752) | Active sludge microbial communities of municipal wastewater-treating anaerobic digesters from USA - AD_UKC075_MetaG | ecosystem: Engineered > Bioreactor > Anaerobic > Digestate | place: USA...
GCCGGCCCTCACCGAGGCCGCCGGGCGGGTTGAATTCACCGAGAGCCAGCTCAATGTGCGCAGCGGCGGCGCGCGTATCTTCGGTGACCCGGTGAGCGTCTCCGGGGGCAGCCGGCCCGATGGCAGCATCCTGCTCAACGCCCAGGGCAGCCTCGGCATGCCGGCCCTGCGCAAGGAGCTGGGTCTGCCCCTGCTCGACCACCTGTCGGGCTCCGCGGCGTGGAAGGGCAGCATCACCGTCATGCCCAAGGGTGGGGTCGAGTTCGTGCTCGACAGCGGCCTGCAGGGCGTCTCGTCGAGCCTGCCCGAGCCCCTCAACAAGTCGGCTGCCGGGACGCTGCCCTTTCGTTTCGAGATGATCGTGCCGCCCGCCGGCGGGGTGCCCGGCGACACCCTCAAGCTGGCCGCCGGGTCGGTGTTCCAGGCCCAGTTCCAGCGCCGCCGGGAAGGCCGGCAGATGGTCATCGCGCGGGGCGGCATGGCCCTGAACGAGCCCGTCCGGCTGGCCGACAAGGGCGTGCTGGTGGCCGCCCGGGCCGATCGGCTGGACGCCGACGCCTGGCGCAAGGCCCTCGCCGGCAAGCCCGCAGCGGGGCCGGCCGACAGCACCGAGGGCGCCGATGCCAGCCCCTTCCCCCTCTCCGGGCTGGCCCTGCGGGCCGGCGAGCTGCTCATCCTGGGCCAGCGCCTGGGCGACGTGAACCTGCGCGCGGTGATGGAGGAGGGCGGCTGGCAGGCCCGCCTCGGCAGCAAGGAGGCCAGCGGTGACATCCTGTGGCGTGACCAGGGCAGGGGCAGGCTGCAGGCGCGCTTCAAGCAGCTCTCCGTCGGTTCCGCCCAGGGCACGCCAAAAGGCGCCGAAGCGGCCGCCGTCGCCGACGAGGAGCGCCTGTCCGCGCTGCCCGGCCTCGATGTGAGCGCCGAGAACTTCATCCTGCGCGGGCGAGCCCTCGGGCGCCTCGACCTGAAGGCCGCCAACCGGGGGGACAACTGGCGCCTGGAGCAGCTCAGCATCGTCAGCCCGGACGGCAGCCTCAGCGGTGACGGCGTGTGGCGCCCGGGTGCGCGGGAGGAGACCCGCCTCAACTTCAAGCTGGAGGTGGGCAGCGTCGAGAAGATGCTCAGCCGCCTCGGCTACCCCGAGGCCGTGCGCCGTGGCCAGGGCAACCTGGAGGGCCAGCTGGTGTGGAAGGGGCCGCCGACGGCCCTGCACCTGCCCAGCCTGGGGGGGCGGATGAACGTGCGGGTCGAGAGCGGCCAGTTCACCCAGCTCGAGCCCGGCGTCGGGCGCCTGCTTGGGGTGCTCAACCTGCAGGCCCTGCCGCGGCGCATCACCCTGGATTTTCGCGACGTGTTTTCCGAAGGATTCGCCTTCGACCGCATTTCCGGTAGCATCCGGCTCGATAGCGGCGTGCTGCGCACCGATGATCTCGAGATCTTCGGTCCGGCGGCGCGAGTCTTCATGAGCGGCGAGGCTGACGCGGCGCGCGAAACCCAGAACCTGCGGGTCAAGGTGCAGCCGACCCTCTCCGAATCCATCGCGGTGGGCTCCGCCATCGCCACCACCGGCGCCATCAACCCGGCCCTGGGGCTGGCGGCCTACCTGGTCCAGAAAGCCCTGCGCGACCCCGTGGAAAAGCTCTTCAGTTTTGAATATGCCGTGACCGGCGGCTGGTCCGACCCCAAGGTGGAGAAACTTTCGGACCTTCCCGTGGCCTCACCTCAACCTGCCGTGCCGTCAAGGATTTCTCCATGAACACATCGGTGTGCCGAATCGCCGCCCTCCAGATGGTTTCCGGCCCGGACGTGGACCGCAACCTGGCCGACGCCGACCGTCTGCTTGCCGAGGCCGCCGCCGCCGGCGCGCGCCTCGCCGTGCTGCCCGAATACTTCCCCCTCATCACCAGCGACGAGACCGCCAAAGTGCGCATCCGCGAGCAGGAGGGCGACGGCCCGCTGCAGAACTTCCTGCGGGACGCGGCGCGGCGCCACAAGCTGTGGCTGATCGGCGGCTCCTGCCCCATGGAGGCCGGCAGCCCCGACAAGGTCAAGAACTCCACCCTGGTCTTCGACGACGCAGGCCGGCGGGTGGCCCGCTACGACAAGGTGCACCTCTTCGGTTTCCGCAAGGGCGAGGAGTGCTATGACGAATCCGCCACCATCGAGGCCGGCAACGAGGTGGTCGCCTTCGACGGGCCCTGCGGCCAGATCGGCCTGTCGATCTGCTACGACCTGCGCTTCCCCGAGCTCTTCCGCGCCATGGGCGAGGTGGACCTGATCGTCCTGCCCGCCGCCTTCACCTACACCACCGGCCAGGCCCATTGGGAAGTCCTGCTACGTGCCCGGGCCATCGAAAACCAGTGCTACGTGCTGGCCAGCGCCCAGGGTGGGCGTCACCCCAGCGGCCGGCGCACCTGGGGCGACAGCATGATCATCGATCCCTGGGGCGAGGTGCTGGCGCGCCTGCCCGAAGGCCCCGGCGTGGTCGTGGCCGACCTGGACCCGGCTCGCATCGCCGACGTCCGCGCGAGCCTGCCTGCCCTGCGCCACCGCAAGATCAGTTAAACCAGACCGAATTCATCCCCGAGAGATCATGAGCAAGAATCCCCCCCCCAATCCCCTGAAGATCGCCAGCAAGCTGCTGCTCAAGCCCTACGACCTGGACTTCGAGGATCTCGACAAGGTCTTCGGCAAGCTCTTCCGCCACAAGCTCGACTACGCCGACCTGTACTTCCAGTACCACCGCTCCGAGGCCTGGAGCCTCGAAGAGGGCATCGTCAAGTCGGGCAGCTTCAACATCGAGCAGGGGGTCGGCGTGCGCGCCATCACCGGCGAGAAGACCGCCTTCGCCTACTCCGACGACATCAGCCTGAAGGCCCTCAAGGACGCCGCCGATGCCACCCGGGCGATTGCCGACAGCGGGCGCCGCAAGACCCACAAGGTCGAAGCCGCCAAGAAGTCGCCGGCGGCCCTGTACATCCCCGACAACCCCCAGGGCTCCCTCGACGACGTGGCCAAGGTGAAGCTGCTGGAGCGCCTCGAAGCCATGGCCCGGGCCGAAGATCCGCGGGTCCGCGAGGTCATGGCCAGCCTGGTCGGCTCCTGGGAGGTGGTGATGGTGGCCCGCAGTGACGGCCACCTGGCGGCCGACGTGCGCCCCCTGGTGCGCGTCTCGGTGACGGTGATCATGGAAGAGAACGGCCGCCGCGAGCAGGGCTCCGGCGGTGGCGGCGGGCGCTACGACTACAGCTACTTCAGCGACGAGGTGCTCACCGGCTTCGCCCGTGCCGCCGTGCACCAGGCGCGGGTCAACCTGGGCGCCGGCCCGGCCCCGGCCGGCCTGATGACCGTGGTGCTCGGCAACGGCTGGCCCGGCATCCTGCTCCACGAAGCCATCGGTCACGGCCTGGAGGGCGACTTCAACCGCAAGGAGAGCTCCGCCTTCGCCGGGCGCATCGGCCAGCAGGTGGCGGCCAAGGGCGTCACCGTGGTGGACGACGGCACCCTGCCGGACCGCCGCGGCTCGCTGACCATCGATGACGAAGGCAACCCGACCCAGCGTACCGTGCTGATCGAGGACGGCATCCTCACCGGCTACATGCAGGACACCCTGAATGCCCGCCTGATGGGCGTCAAGCCCACCGGCAACGGTCGCCGCGAGTCCTTCGCCCACCTGCCCCTGCCGCGCATGACCAACACCATCATGCTGGCCGGCCAGCACGAGCCCGCCGAGATCATCGCCTCGGTGAAGAACGGCCTGTATGCCGCCAACTTCGGGGGCGGCCAGGTGGACATCACCTCCGGCAAGTTCGTGTTCTCCACCTCCGAGTGCTATCTGATCGAGGATGGCAAGGTGACCCGCCCGGTGAAGGGGGCCACCCTGATCGGCAACGGTCCCGACTGCCTGACCCGGGTGTCGATGATCGGCAATGACATGGCCCTCGATCCGGGCGTCGGCACCTGCGGCAAGGACGGCCAGAGCGTCCCGGTGGGCGTCGGCCAGCCAACCCTGCGCATCGACGGGCTGACTGTCGGCGGTACCGGAGGCTGACATGGAGCGGCGCGCCTTCCTGGCCCTGGCGGGTGGATGTTGTGCGCTGCCCCTGGCAGAGGGCTGGGCCGCCCCGGCGGCGACGCCCGGTGGCCTGTCCCTGCCGTCGGCGATCAACAAGGCCGGGCGTCAGCGCATGCTCTCCCAGCGCACGGTCAAGGCCTGGCTGATGCTGGTGATGGGCGTCCTGCCGGATCGCGCCAAGCTCATCCTGGGCCAGTCGACGTCCCTCTTCGATGCCCAGCTGGTCGAGCTCAAGACCCTGCTGCCCAGCGACGAGCTGCGCACCCTGCACCTGGAGCTGGAGCACGACTGGGGGCGCCTGCGCCCCCAGCTGGCGGATATCCGCAGCGACGCCAAGACCATCTGGACGGCCAGCGAAGCGGTGCTTGCCACCGCCCACAAGCTGACCCTTGCTTACGAGAAGGCGGCGGGCTCGTCCGCCGGGCGCCTCGTCAATGTGTCGGGCCGGCAGCGCATGCTCTCCCAGCGCATGGCCAAGGCCTACTACTTCCGGCAGATGGACATCAACGCCGCGCCGGCGGGCGAGATGCTCGACGCCGCCATGAAGGAGTTTGCCAAGGCCCATGAGGAGCTCAAGGCCGCGGCGGTCAACACCGCGAAGATCAAGTCCGAACTGGCCTTGGTGGAGCAGCAGTGGTTCTTCTTCCAGAACGCCCTGGGCATGCGTGATGCCGGGGGCCAGCGCAAGGCCGCGACGGATGTGGGCACCACCAGCGAGCGCATTCTGGAGCAGATGGACCTGGTGGTGGGGCTCTACGAAAAACTCGCCACCGCCGCCGAGCGCTGAGGGAGCGGATGAGCATGAACCTGCGTTACCCCCTGATCCTGGGCCTGGCCGTGCTCTGCGCGGCCTGCGCCACCCCTCCGTCAGCCGACCCCCGGGCCGTGCGCCGGCTCGATCCGGCCGAGAGCGCCCGCATCGATGCGGCACGCCCCGGCCAACCCCTGAGCCTCGACGAGATCGTGCGTCTCTCCCGGCAGGGCACGCCCACCGCCACCCTCCTCGAAACCCTGCGCAACACCGGCACCCACCACGCCCTGAGCCCCTCCGAGGTCCTGCGCCTGCGTGAGCAGGGGGTGGCGCCGGCGGTGCTCGACGCCATCGCCGAAGCCCAGGCCCGCTGGGAGCAGGACAATGCGGCCGCCGCCAAGGCGCGCCAGCAGACCGAGCAGGCCGCCGCCGTCGACCGGGCCCGGGCCGAGGCCTATCGCCGCGGCGCATGGGACGCCTACCCGGTGTATCCCTACGGCTCGATCTACTACGGCCAGCCCTTCCGCTCCTACTCCCGCCCCGGCTACCCCTGGGGGCGTGGCGGCATCAACTGGGGCATCCGCATCGGCCGCTAAGCGCCGCCAGGCTGGGGCGCTGTGCTGCCGGTTGTCGAGGAACACCCGGTAGCTGTCCTCAAGCAGACGTTTCTGCAGAATGTCCCGGGCCTCCGGCGGGCGGGGCGAGAGGGCCAGGTGGCAGTGCTCGTCGCGCAGCATCTCGGCGGTGGGGACACCAGACGGGACGATGTCAGTTGGGGAGCAGAGGGCGCCCACCATCCACGCCGCCAAGCTCAACGAAGTGCAGAAGCATCTGGCTGTCACCCGCCACGTTTATAACCCCCAGTCCCTGGTCTTCAGCAAGAAGCTGTGGGACAGCCTGAGCGCCGACGAGAAGAAGCTGATCGGTGACGCCGCCGCCTACCAGCGTCAGGTGTCCCGTCAGCAGGCCGGCGAGGCCCTGGAAGACCTGAAGAAGGCCGGCATGCAGGTGAGCGAGATCGCCCCCGCCGAGATGCAGCGCCTGCGCGACAAGGTCAAGCCGGTGATTGACAAGTACAGTGCCTCCGTCGGTGTCGACACCGTCAAGGCCCTGTACGCTGAGATCGCCAAGGTTCGCAAGTAAGCCACTGAAGGAAGGAAATAAGCATGCAAGAGTTCGTGTTTGACCATGCCTTCTGGATCGCCCTGATCCAGATCATCGGCATCGACATCGTCCTGTCCGGGGACAACGCCGTGGTGATCGCCCTGGCCGCCCGCGCCCTGCCCGAGGCCGAGCGCCGCCGGGCGGTGATGTGGGGCAGCAGCGCCGCGGTGGTGATGCGGGTCGTGCTGACGATCGTGGCCGCGGAGCTGCTCCGTCTGCCGCTCCTGAAGGTGGTCGGCGCCATGCTCCTGCTGTGGATCGCCATCCAGCTGCTGGTGCCCGAGAGCGAGGACGAGGGCGGCGGTGCCGGCCCCGTCAGCGGCGGCTTCATCTCTGCCATCAAGACCATCATGCTGGCCGACCTGGTGATGAGCATGGACAACGTGGTGGCCATCGCCGGCGCCTCCAAGGGCAGCGTGTTGCTGCTGGTCTTCGGGCTGGGGCTGAGCATTCCGCTGGTGGTGTTCTCGAGCACCTACCTGATGAAGGTGATGGAGCGTTTCCCGGTGGTGATCACCGCCGGTGCCGCGCTGCTTGGTTACGTGGCCGGCGAGATGTTCGTCAGCGACTTGTTCCTCGGGCCGTGGATCGACGCCCACGCCGCCTGGCTGCACCGGGCCCTGCCGATCACCGGCGCGGTCTTCGTGGTTGGGGTCGGCAAGCTGGTGGCCGCCCGCCAGGCGCGTCAGGCCGCCATCGAGATTCCCCTGGGTGAGACCGCCCCGCACAGCAGCACCCCGCGCTGAAGGAGAGATGACCATGCCCACCCTGTTGATGCCCATCGACGGTTCCGAAGCCGCGGCCCGCGTCGCCGACGCCCTGGCAGCCCGTCTCGCCCTGTACCGGTCGCCGGCGGCCCTGCACCTGGTCAATGTCCAGCACCCGGTCGGCCAGGACGTGGGGCAGTTCGTCGGCTACGACACGCTGCAGGACTACCACCGGGCGGAGGGCCTCAAGGCCCTGGACGGCGTGCGCGCGACGCTGCAGGCCGCCGGCCATAGCCCGCAGCTCCATGTGCTGGTCGGTGACGACCCGGCCGCGGCGATCGCCGGCCTGGCCGCTCGCCTGGGCTGCGACGAGATCCTGATGACCACCCATGGCCGCGGCGCGCTGACCAAGCTGTTCCTCGGTTCGGTGGCCTCCGAGGTGGTCCGCCTGGCCGACGTGCCGGTCACGCTGGTCAAGTGACGATGCCGGCCAGCCGAACCCTTTCACTGCAAGGAGGCATTTCCATGCGTGCAGTCCAGATCGGTATCGGCGGCGCCAGCCGTGACTGAGGCGGGTCGGGGCTCAGGCCGGGGCGGCCTCCTCGTCGGGGGCGTCCGGAAGGCTGACGCTGAAGCAGCTTCCGCCGTGTGCGCCCGGCTGGCAGGCCACCCGGCCATGGTGGGCCTGCACGATGGCCCGCACCACGGCCAGCCCCAGGCCCGTGCCGCCGCTCTGGCGGGAGCGGGACTCCTCGCCCCGCACGAAGGCCTCGAAGATGTGCGCCGCCAGCTCCGCCGAAATCCCCGGGCCGGCGTCTTCCACGCGCAGCACAAACTCGGCGTTGAGGTGCGCCGTGCTGATCCACAGCGGGCCGGGGGAGGCGTGGCGCCGGGCGTTTTCCAGCAGGGCCAGCACCACCTGGCGCAGGCGCGCCGCGTCGCAGTGGAGCGGGCCGGCCTCCAGCGCGAGCTGCACCTCAAGCCCGGCGGCCCGCAGGTCCGGCGCCACCAGATCGACGATGGCGCGGATCTCGGCGGCCATGTCCACCCGGGTCCGGTGCAGGCTCAGGTGGCCGCTGTCGGCCAGGCTCAGGGTGCGCAGATCGTCGATGAGCCGGGACAGGCCTTCCACCTGGGCCAGCAGGCTGCGGAACAGGGCTTCGTCGGGCTCGAAGACCCCTTCGGCGAGCCCCTGCAGGCGCCCCCGCAGGATGGTCACCGGCGTGCGCAGTTCGTGGGCGATGGCGGCATTCCAGGTGACGAGCTCCCGCGTCATGCGCTCGAGGCGTTCGGCCATGGAGTTGAAGTCATCCACCAGGCCCACGGCCTCACCCAGGCTGCGGTCCTCGGTGCTGGCGCGCACCGACAGGTCGCCCCGGGCCAGTTGGCGGGCACCTTCGGCCACCGAGTTGAGGGGCTGCAGGATGCGGCGGGACAGGCGCAGGGCGGTGTTTACCGCCAGAAACAGGCCGAGCACTGTCAGGGTGGCGATGAGGGCCCACTCCGACGGCGTGGGTGGCCAGCTATCCACCGTGGGGGAGACCAGGGCGGGATTGACCCGCATCACGATGGCGTAGAACAGGTAGAAGCCCGCGTGCAGCAGCAGCATGACCCCCAGGACCATGCCCGACAGGGACAGTGCGAGCTGCCGGCTGAGGCCGGTGGTGCGCATCAGGCCACCTCCTCGAGCCGATAGCCGACGCCGCGCAGGCTGACCGGCACGCCGGGCAGGCCGGCGTCTTCGAGCTTCTTGCGCAGCTTGCTCATGTGGCTGTCCACGGTGCGCTCCAGCACGTCGCCCTCGGACGACAGGCAGGCGGTGATCAGCTCGCCCCGGCTGAATACCCGCCGCGGCGCCCGGGCCAGGTGGGCGAGCAGGCGGAACTCGGTGAGGGGCAGGGGCAGGGGGTGCTGGACGCCGGCCTGGTTGATCCGGGCGTGGAAGGCTTCCAGATCAATCTCCAGCGTGCCGATCCGCAGGACGTCGGCGGGCGTTTCATCCTTGCCCCGGCTGCGGCGCAGCACGGCCTGGACCCGGGCGGCGACCTCCGCCGGGTTGAAGGGCTTGACCACGTAATCGTCGGCGCCCACCCGCAGGGCCATCAGCTTGTCGATGTCCTGGTCGTGGGCAGTGACCATGATCACCGGCGTCGTGGCGCGGGTGCGCACCTCGGAAAGCACCCGCCAGCCATCCACCTGGGGCATCTGCACGTCCAGCAGCAGCAGGTCGGGCTTGAGGGCCTGGTGCATGTCCAGGGCGGCCCGGCCGTTGGCGGCCCAGGCGGTGCGCAGGCCCTCCCGGCGCAGGTAGGCCTTGAGGATGTCCACGATCTCCGGTTCGTCCTCGGCGATCAGGACCAATGCTGCGTTGTTCATGGGGTGCGCTCTTGCCTCGGGTTGGGGGGGCTCCATCGAATCTCCATCTTCCGCCCGCGAAGGCCCAACACGCGGGGGGTAGGCTCGGGCCATTACATTGATGTTGCTGCGCAGCAGTTGCGGCGAAGCCCGAAATGACCAAGCCTGATTTCCTGCCCGATCTTCTGCCGCGCTCCGCGGCGGTGCTCTCCGTGTGCCTGCTGGCGGCGTGTTCCGCCCAGGAGGCGCCCCCGCCGGTGGCCGAGCCGCCGCTGGTGTCCACCCTCCGCGTGCAGCTCCGCAGCCTACAGACCGATGACGACCTGCCGGGCCGGGTGGCGGCGGTGCGTACCGCGGAGATCCGCCCCCAGGTGGGGGGCATCGTGCAGCGCCGGCTCTTTGAGCAGGGGGCGGAGGTGAAGGCCGGGCAGGTATTGTTCCAGATCAACCCCGCGCCCTTCAAGGCGGAGGTGGACAACGCCGAGGCCAGCCTGAAGCGTGCGGTGGCCGCCCTGGAGCGGGCCCGGCAGCAGACCCAGCGGCTGGAGCCGCTGGTGGATGCCGACGCGGTGAGTCGTCAGCTCTACGACGACGCCCTGTCGCAGCGTAACCAGGCCGCCGCCGAGGTGGAGCAGGCCCGTGCCCAGCTCGCCCGGCGGCGTCTCGACCTGGAGTTCGCCACCGTCCGCGCGCCCATCGGCGGGCGCATCGGCGAGGAGATGGTGACCGAGGGCGCGCTGGTGGCGAGCAACGACGCCACGCCCATGGCCCGCATCCAGCAGATCGATCAGGTGTACGTGGACGTGCGCCAGCCGGCCTCCATGCTCGAGGCCATCCGGGCGTCGGCCGGGCGGGGCGGTGAGGCCCCGGGCAAGGTGAGCATCCTGGATGCCCAGGGCCGGCCCTATCCGGTGGGCGGCCGCGTGCTGTTCTCTGGCGTCAACGTGGACGTGGGCACCGGCGACGTGGTGCTGCGGATTCGCGTGGATAACCCGGCGCGGCACCTGCTGCCGGGCATGTTCGTGCGCGCCCAGGTGCCCCGGGGCGGGCCGGTGGAGGGCATCTCGGTGCCCCAGCAGGCGGTGGTGCGGGCCGGCGACGGCCAGCCCCGGGTGTGGACGCTGGACGCGGAGGGCAAGGCGCGCCAGCACATCGTGCGGGTGGGCAAGGTGAAGGCCGGCGAGTACCCGGTCGAGTCCGGCCTGACGGCGGGCGCCACGCTGGTGGTGGAGGGGCAGGATCGACTCCGGGCCGGCGAGCCCGCCCGGGCCCAGGCCTGGGTCGACGGGGCCGCCCAGCCGGCGAGTGCCGCGCGCTGAGGAGAATCGTTCATGCCCCGTTTCTTCATCGACCGGCCGATCTTTGCCTGGGTGGTGGCCCTGTTCATCATCCTGCTGGGTCTCATCGCCATTCCCCAGCTGCCCATCGCCCGCTACCCCACCGTCGCCCCGCCGACGGTGAGCATCTACGCCACCTATCCCGGCGCCACCCCCCGCACCATGAACGACGCGGTGGTGGGGCTCATCGAGCGGGAGCTGTCCAGCGTCCGCAATCTGCTGTATTTCGAATCCTCGACGGACACCTCCGGTGCCGCCGAGATCCGCGCCACCTTCAAGCCCGGCACCAACCCCGAGATGGCCCAGGTGGACGTGCAGAACCGCATCAAGGCCATCGAGCCGCGCCTGCCGGTGGTGGTGCGCCAGAACGGCCTCCGGCTGGAGTCCGCCGCGTCGTCGTTCCTGATGATCGTGGGCGTCAAATCGGTGGACGGGCAGTTTGACGAGGTGGCCCTCAGCGACTACCTCGCCCGCAACGTGGTGGATGAGCTGCGGCGCATCGAGGGGGTCGGCCGGGTGCAGCTGTTTGGCGCCGAGCGTGCCATGCGGATCTGGGTCGATCCGGCCCGGCTGCTCTCGTACAAGCTCTCCATGAGCGACCTGAGCGACGCGGTGGGCCGCCAGAACGTGCAGATCGCCCCGGGCCGGGTAGGTGGCGCGCCCACCGTCGAAGGCCAGCGGGTGACCGTGCCGGTGACGGTGCAGGGCCAGCTGCGCACGCCGGAGGAGTTCGCCGCCATCGTGCTCAAGGCCAACCCGGACGGCTCCAAGGTGGTGATGGGCGAGGTGGCCCGGGTGGAGCTGGGCGCCCAGTCCTACGCCGAGACCATCCGCGAGAACGGCCAGCCGGCCTCGGCGCTGGCGGTGCAGC
>Ga0116181_1004000_pt1 | contig 11257 bp, 9 predicted proteins | sample AD_UKC075_MetaG_FD_89752 | JGI IMG/M metagenome (GOLD analysis project Ga0116181, IMG submission 89752) | Active sludge microbial communities of municipal wastewater-treating anaerobic digesters from USA - AD_UKC075_MetaG | ecosystem: Engineered > Bioreactor > Anaerobic > Digestate | place: USA...
ACGGGCCTATAGCTCAGTTGGTAGAGCTACCGGCTCATAACCGGTTGGTCCCAGGTTCGAGTCCTGGTAGGCCCACCATTTCAGACATCAGACTTCAGTCGTCGGGAGACGGCACAAGTTGAAGACCTGATTTGTGAGTTGTGTTTGCGATCTGTTCAGTTGTTAGACATTGGGAAATGGATACTTGCTTTAGCCGTTTAAACCCGGCGTCCGCTTCCCGATGACTGACGACTGGTAAGGCCCCTTGGTCAAGCGGTTAAGACACCGGCCTTTCACGCCGGTAACAGGGGTTCGAGTCCCCTAGGGGTCACCAGGGCGATTAGCTCAGTTGGGAGAGCACCTGCCTTACAAGCAGGGGGTCAGAAGTTCGAGTCTTCTATCGCCCACCATTAGGTATGAGAAGGGCTGCGTAAAGCGCAGCTCTTTTTGTATGCTGGCGTGCCCAGCCAAGCACGCATCATCTCGCCGGTGAAAGTCCGGTCGGGGTAAACGCCAAGGTGCCCCGTAGCTAGGATACCTGCGTACGGAGAAATCTGTGCGTAGAAGCGTATCGACGAAAGTACCTCTCAGAGAGAGGGCGAGCAAGTAACCAGGCCGTAACATTAAGTGAATCCTGCCGCGTCGTCAAAAAGGCCCTGCAAGGGGGAAAAGGAGGAGCCGAGTCCTGCGCATATGGACGAAGGCCATGGAAGCTGTGAAGAACTTGGAAGCAACAGCGAAGAACCTCCCGGCGTAGAGGGAGCGGCATGGTAACAAAGATGATGCAGTGAACTGGGGAGACCCTCCCCTGCACAAGGAAACTTGTAAAGAGGATGCTTATAAGCCCGCACGGTGAAATGGCAAACCTGCAGGAAGGGAGTCGGAGGAGGCCATAGTACTTAGGAACAGCAGGACAACATAACCTGCTGGAGGGAAGGGCCTCTGCTTTGTTCATGCCGATCGAGGAGGTAAGAGCAAGTGAATGCCGATAGGCTAACAACACCACAAGAAAAAGTTCGAGAACTCCAAGAGAAGCTAGGTCATGCTGCCAAGATGAGCCGGAGACGCAGATTCCATGCTCTATACGACAAGGTATATCGCCTGGATGTACTGCAGGAAGCCTGGCGGAGGATTAGGTCTAACAAAGGTGCGGCAGGTATAGACAAGCAAACTCTGCAGGACATAGAGGATATGGGAGTGCAGAGATTTCTATTATCGTGTCAGCAGACCCTAAAGGAAGGGACCTACCATCCAAAACCAGTGCGCCGGAAATACATCCCCAAGAAAGATGGCCGAATGCGTCCATTAGGGATACCTACGGTCAAAGACCGAGTAATCCAGATGGCAACCAAGCTAGTAATAGAACCTATCTTTGAAGCCAACTTCAAGGAAAGCTCATTTGGGTTTCGTCCTGGACGCAGTGCCAAACAGGCCCTGGAAAGAGTACGCAAAGCCTGCAACCGCAAAGGCAACTGGGTGGTGGACGTAGACATCCAGGGCTACTTTGACAACATCAATCAGGAAAAGCTCATGAAGCTGGTAGCCATGCGAATAAGCGACAGGCGTATACAAAAACTCATACGCAAGTGGCTGGAAGCAGGGGTCATGGAAGAAGGCAATGTTAAGCACACAGAACTGGGGACCCCGCAGGGAGGAGTGATATCGCCATTATTGGCGAACATCTACCTGAATTACTTCGACACCCTGTGGGAAAGGCATGGAGCGGGAATAGGAGAACTAACTCGCTATGCCGATGACTTCGTGATAGTGTGCAAAACCAGAAAAGACGCCATGAGAGCTATGGAGATTGTCAAAGCTATCATGGCAAGGCTGGAACTGACATTGCACCCGACCAAGACCCGGATAGTAGGTATGTGGACCGGGGTAGAAGGGTTTGACTTTCTGGGGATGCACCACCGAAAAACAAAGGCGGAAACATCCAAATCAAAGGTATACTACACCACGCAACAGTGGCTAACCCCAAAGGCAGAACAGCACATACGAGATGTGGTAAAGGAGAGGCTAGCACCGCCTTCGGCCCGGGTGCAGTCGTTGGAATCACATATCGAGTACCTGAATCCGAAAATACGCGGATGGAAAAATTATTATGCCACACCCTACAGCATTCGTAAAATGGCAAAGCTGGACTGGTATATCATTCAGCGATTTGCTCGCTGGTATGCCAAGAAAACAAAAAGGCGCCGGCCGTATAGCGGTTGGCGTCAAGTGGTGGAAATGTTAAACAAGCAGGGACTGCTGAAACTGGCATAATCGAACGCGCATGAATGACGAGCATCGGAAAGCCGTATGAAGGAAAACTTCACGTACGGTTTGATGAGGAGGGGCTGGTATCCCCAGCCCTTCACTCTACCTCAATATTCTCCCTAGAAACTACCTATCAAGCTTTTTTGGATTTTTACAGGTTGTGACACGTATATGTCACTTGCTTGTGGTATAGATTGAAATATGGCAGGAAAAACATGGAAGGTGAAAGGGAAAACAAAAAGCAAGTGGAATATTGGAAATAAATATATGCTATAGGAGACAATTGGGAGCATGGCAATGATTGTTATTCCCAAATCAAATCAAAGGAGGTGAAAATAGATGGGTTTTTTACAAGCCATGCGGCAGATGGGACAAAGTGAAGATAAGCAGGGATTGGAGCCTTACCTGGTAAGACCTATGAACCAAGACGGCAAGGAAATCCGGGTCTGGTTAAAAGTAAATGGGGATTGGCAACAGGATACTTTGGATATTATCGGAGTTACTCGTTTGGATATAGCCAGCTACAACGCTAGCACGGCGCCTCTCAAAAAATATATGTACAAAAAACCCCCCTCTCAGACCACATCTTCCTTTTCACCCATACATCTGGCAGGCAAGTTTAAAAATGACGCGGAAAAGAACCGGGAACTATTCTGTCCGCCGGACTGGGAGCAGAACAAAGACACCCATTTTGCCAAAATAAAGAATCGTATCTTAGATGCATATGAAAGAGAAGTGGTATTTACCTCTGGGTCAGTAGACCGCATTTTTCAGGGAATGCAGGAAAAATTTGATATGATTTTGCCCGATTTAGACAATAAACAGTCTTATATGGTGGTATTTGTTATTGATGACAATGGCAAGCCTATTTACCCAGGTGAGGTACATGCTTTTGAAAAATTCTTTGTCCACAAGCTGGAACAGAGCCTAGTTGGTGGAAAAAGTGCTCCTAAAAAGAAAAAGAGTGCGAAAGAAGTTGATTTCCAACACAGTTGCAGTATATGCGGGGAAAGGATGTCCAGCGGTATAACTCTGGATCAAGTATTTAAATTCGCTACTTTCGATAAGGTATCCATTTTGGCTGGTTTAGACAAGCAAGAGATTCCTTACAGTTTTGCAGTCTGTAGAACGTGTTTTGAGCAAATATCCTCTGGGCGGGAAAAAACAGACCGCTTACTGATTAGACGAGGTGTATTGAATGACATTCTGGTTTGGGCGATACCAGAGGCTATAGGTAACGAGGCCTCAGGGATATTCCAAAACTTTCTGCACTCCTGGGAGGAAAAGCTGGATAAAAGTGACGTAGCCGGTTTGGAAGGGAATATCGAAAACAAGTACTTTTCTCGCTTGGCTCGTACTGGACAAGGATTAGTATTTCATTTTGTTTTTTGGCAACAGAATAATGCTCAGGAAATAGTGCACTTGATGATAGAGGATGTGCCTCCGGAGAGGCTAGCTCGCCTAGAATCTATCTGGCAGCAGGTGAACCGGGAATATGCTGGATGGACTAAAGATACTGATCTAGATGCGGCTTTACGCAGCTTGCACGCTACCCTGAATGCCTTTGCCGGAAAAAGCAGTTCAGATAAACTAGTTTTCCGAGATTTTGCCTTAAAGGTTATCGGCAGCATGTTGCAAGGAGAAACCTTACCAGTGGAAATGTTCAAGAGGTTAATTGTCCCGCGGTTGCCGCGTTTGCTCTACGAAGGCAATACCCGGGAGGCTAATTTATCCATGCGTTTTGCAGAATTATGGGTGGAATACATGTGCCGTTTGAATCAGGAGGTGAATAAATGAATCTAGATTTTTTCGCTAAGTTTCATGATCCTTACATGCAATCTCCGGCCGGACAAGGGGCATTTTTGGCTGGAGTATTACTGGGTTATATGGCCTACCGGCAGGCAGGCCAAGATGGGGATATAAGCCAAAGCCCGCTTTTTAAGCAAATTCAGTTTGGGCGAATGGATATAGTGAGCCTAAAACGGTTACTCAGCCGGGTTCCAACGCTGCTGGCGGCCTACCGTGAAGATATGAAATACACCGGTTTAATGTCCCAGCTAAGTGCGACGGCTACTGAATTGATACTGCAATCTGGTGAAGAAGAATTAGGAGTAAACGGCAACTTTGCCCTGGCAGCAGGCTTTCTAAATGCCCGTTCATATTTCTGGGATATATTTCAGGTGAGTCAGAAGGATTCACAATCGGAAGAAGGAAAGGAGGAGGCATAATATGGCCTTTAATCAAAGAAAGGAGTATTTGTTTTTATATACGGTCAAGGATGCCAATCCCAATGGTGATCCTTTGAATGAGAACCATCCTCGTTACGATGGAGATACTGCTCAAGCTATGGCCTCTGATGTACGCATCAAGAGAACTATCCGGGACGAATGGGTACGAGAAGGAGAGATAGTCTTTGTTGACGGTAAACCCAAATCCCTAAGGACTAGGTTTGAGGAACTCAAGCAAGAAACCGGTAAAACTGATGCTCGGGAAATAATGCAAGAATGCCTGGATGTCAGATTGTTTGGAGTCACCTTTGCCTTAGGGAAAGAAGCCTTTGCCTGGACCGGTCCGGTTCAGTTCAAGTGGGGCAGGTCGTTACACAGTGCCAGCTTTGAGTTTATACAAGGAACTGCCGCCTTTGCCACGGAGCGTGGGGGAGCAGACAGTCAGCAGCGCTCTTTCCGCAATGAATACCTGGTACCTTTTGCCCTGATGGGAGTATACGGTATAGCCAATCAAAACGCCAGTGAGGAAACTGGTGCCAGTGAAGCTGACCTGCAAAAATTGGTAGAAGGCTTATGGCAGGGAACGGACAATCTGATTACCCGCAGCAAAAACGAACATAAAGCCCGTCTGCTAATGGAAATCACTTACAAAGAAGGCTTTAACGGTAAAATTGGGGCTCTGGATGACCAAGTAACCCTGCTGGACAGGGAAGGCAAAGAAATGGACAGTCAAAGGCAAAAAGCCCTGCGTGGCTTGGATGAGGTAAGCCTGGATATAGGGGGCCTGCTGAAAGCCATTAACGCCAAACGGGATCAAGTAGCTTCCGTAAGGGTTATAACCGATGGTGAAATTAAGATTATACAGGAAGAAGAGCTAAAAGGAATAGGCCAAATTGAAGTGAGGTGATGGGGGTGGCTCTAGTTTTCGATATTGAAGGAGATATGGCACTTTTTCGCAAGCCCTACACTACTACCTCTATGGTGTCATACCCTTTTCCACCTCCTACTGCCGTAGCTGGCATGATAGCGGCTATAATCGGCATCAATCATGAAGCCAGTCAGAATGCTAAGAATGCCCGCTACTGGGATAAAATGACCGGAGTCCAAATAGGCATAGCCCTGCAAAGCCCTTTACGCTGGATTAATACAGCAGTCAACTTAATGAAGCTTAAAACTCTTAATGAAAAAATGACTGAACATATACAGGTAAAACACCAGTTGGTCAAAAACCCTCGTTACAGAATTTATGTTCAGGGAGGAGAAATATACTCCCAGCTAAAACATCGGCTGGAGCGGGATGAGTTTATCTACACTCCTTGCCTGGGAGCAGCCTATGCCCTGGCGAGTATAACATACTTGGGAGAGTATGCCCCTATTGCTGCCGAGCCGGAAGCGGGTTTCGATACCATTATACCGGCATATGAAGGGGTGGAACTGGATATCGTGCGTTCGGGGGCGGTGTTCAGTGAACAGGTCCCAGTGCAGATGACAACTTCCCGGCGCCTCAGTCAGACTATACAAGTTTACTATGCTCCGCCCAATAAATCGGAGAAACATGTTTTATACGTCCGTAATCAAGGTATACTGCAGAGCAGCATGGTAAACGGGGAAAAGGTGGCCTGGTTCAATGCCTGGTAAAGCTTGCAGTCATCCTGGCAAACCGCTGGAAAACCATCTTATAAATACCCGTGACATAGCTTTATCTATGGCCGAACATTATGGGCTTAGCCTGGGTGAAAAAGAGCAGTATTCCATATTAATGCACGATATAGGCAAGGCACATCCTGCTTTTCAAAAGCGGTTGTGCCGTGCCTGTCACCAGGCCGGTACTTGCCCAGACGCCAATCATCAACCAACAGATAATGCTTACAATGGCCATGCCGCTCCCTCTGCCAGTCTGGTAATGGCTGAAACCAGCAACTTTGTTCTGGCGGAAGCAGTACGCAGGCATCATGGAGCCTTACAAGACCTGGATGAGATAAAAAGACATTGGGTTAGCAGGGAGTATACAGAACGCATAGAGGAATTAGAAGCCCTCTACCCCTGGTCAGGTATGCTCAGCCTAGGAATATGGGACTATATGCCTGCAGATTTTACTGAGGGCTTTCCCGAGCAGGATAGCTGGGAAGACATGTGCTTTGACCAGCTAGAAATCTTGCTGCCTGTGAAGGACCACCGTTCTATGAGCCAATTATGGCTGGATCTGCGTAAGCTGTATTCGCTGTTAGTTGCCGCTGATCGCTGGGATGCCACGGTATCAAATGACTGGCAGCCGCAGAAATGGCACTACGACCCGCAGAAATTTATTGACTTTATAAACCAGAAATATGACCAGGCTCAGCAACACGGCATTGGTGAGTTAGCCTTGTGGCGCAGCCAATTATATGAAAAGGTTATCCGCCATGCCGAACAGGTTATGCAGCAACCAGGCCTGTACACCTTAAGTCTACCTACGGGTGCCGGCAAAACACTTATTGGTTTAGCCATAGCATCCCTGGCAGCTCAACGGTTTAAGGCCACAGGAATAATATATGTCCTGCCATTTATAAGCCTGGTTGACCAAAATGCCGGGGTAGCAAAACAGTTATTTGAGCAGGTTCAGGAAGACCACTATCTAGCCTATGTGGAAGAAGAACATGAAGATTACGGGGACCAAAAATGGGGCCAGTTTTTAGCATTTTTCCGCTACTGGGATATGCCAATTGTGGTTACTACTTTGTCAAAGTTTTGGGAGACAGTATACTCACCCCAGGCCAATGATGCCATGAGTTTTCACCGCTTAAGCCGGGCGGTAGTAGTATTAGATGAGCCTCAGACTATTCCAGCTGAATATTGGTATGGTTTCGGTAAGACCTTAGAACTGCTCAGCCAACAATGGCACACTACCTTTATACTAATGACCGCCACTCAACCAGCTATTGTGCAGGGGACTGAATTGGCACCGGAAAAGGTTCTTTTCCCGAAAAACCGTCACCAAATAATATGGAAGGAAAACCCTCTGCTAGTCAGTGAATTACCTGATTTCTTAGATGAACGGGGCTGGAGAGTAAGGGATACCTTGGTAATTGTAAATACCCGCGAAGCAGCTCTGCGCACTTATTTAGCTGCTCGAGACAGGGGCCTACCCGCCTTTTTGTTATCCCGCTGGCTTACTCCCCATGATCGCCAAAATATTCTCCAAAAGCTTATTGATATGGAAGGTAAAGAGCAGCGATGTCTAATAGCCACCCAGGTGGTGGAGGCAGGGGTTGATCGGGACTTTGACCTGGTCTTCCGGGATTTAGCGCCTTTTGACAGTATTGTACAAGCCGCTGGCAGGTGCAATCGCCATGCCAAACGGGACAAACCAGGCGAGCTGTGGGTGGTAGAGCTGAAAGATGATAATAATGATAGAATTCGTTCTTTAGCTTCCTACGTATATGACAAAACTCTGTTAAATCAGACCCGAACCCTCCTACAAGAATATGGGACTTTATCAGAGGACCAGATCACAGATGCGGTAGCAGGGTATTATCGCCGTTTAAGCACAGCAGTTGTTCCCGATGACATCTGGACGGATATTGTTCGAGGGCATTGGGGTGCCGTTCATCCCTTATATCCGGAGCAGGTACCCGAAGCTGCACTGCTTATAGATGAAGATGGGAGCATAGCTCAGCTGTTAGATGAACTCCAATCACTTCCGCTAGGGATAGAGAGCCTGGCTAGAAGACGTTCTATCAATCGCCGCCTTGGTCAACATGCTGTAAACGTACGGCAAGATTTTTTGGAGGAATGGGAAAACCGTCTGGGCGGTTTTATGATAGGGGATAGCGAGGAAGTGTTAAGCAAAACTGCTTCCTCCTGGTGGATATTGCATCCCCAAGGGATTGGAAAAGTCTATTCTCCAGATGCTGGTTTTATTCCTTTCAAATATAGCGAGCAATACGCTTCGCTAGCCCAAAAAGGAGTTAATCCATGAGAGATTCGGACTTTCAGGTAAATGGTACTCTTATATGGTATTATTACATCTGCAAGCGGCAAGTATGGCTAATGGCTCATGCTCTGGTTCCCGATCAGGAGGATGACAATATTAGACAGGGAAGAGATATTCAAGAGTTTAGTTATCCCCGGGATAAAAAAGAATTAAACCTGGGTCATGTAAAAATTGACTTGGTTCGTCGTGAAAAAGGCCAATTGGTGATCGGCGAGATAAAAAAAAGCTCGCGGTTTTTAACCAGTGCTACTCGACAGTTGCAATACTACTTATGGCAGTTTGAACAAATGGGCATCGACGTACGCGCAGAGTTGTTCATCCCTGAAGAAAGGCAGCGTTTTGAAGTGATGCTGGATGAGGAAACACGACAGGAGCTGCAAGCAGTGGAAAAGGAAATCACTGATATAGTTAATCAGCCATCTCCCCCACCACTGCACTTCTACAACAATTACGGCTATTATTGCGGATCATATTATCCTCGTGAACACCTTAATTCAGGATATATGATATTGCGACAGGCAGAACATTACCTAGATAATGAGCGGCGCATGATTCTGGCAAAGGCTATTGTCAGAGGAGCGTGTGCCAATATGCAGGAAGTATTGAAGTACTATCTGAACCGAGGCAAGGATGTGGGCACGCCGTTACAAAACATTGAATCTCTATCGGAAAGTATTGATGACGCTAGTACCATTGAAGCGTTAATGGCCATTGAAGGCAATATACGCGAGGCTTATTACAGTGCTTTCAATACGATTATAGACAAAAGGGAGTTCTTTTTTGAAGGCAGAACCCGGCGGCCTCCCCGGGACAGGATAAATGCATTAATCAGCTTCGGAAACACCATGGCCTATACCACCTGTCTGAGCGAAATATATCGAACCCATCTGGATCCGCGTATTTCGTTTTTGCACACTACTAACTTTCGGCGCTTTAGTCTTAACTTGGATGTGGCTGAAATCTTTAAGCCCATTTTGGTTGATCGTATAATATTCTATTTGTTGTCCCGCAACATGCTAAAAGCTAGTCACTTTGAAAGCAGGGTAGCAGGTATTTTATTAAATGACAAGGGCCGGCAGGTGTTTTTAAATGAATGGGAGAATAGGCTGCGTACAACTATCAAACATCGCGAAATCGGGCGGTCGGTATCTTATCGTCGCCTTGTAAGGCTGGAGTTGTACAAAATAGAGAAGCATATCATGGGAGAAAAACAATATCAACCTTACATTAGTAGATGGTAGGGGATACTAAATGTTTGTAATTATGGTTTATGATGTTGAAGTAAAACGGGTTAACAAAGTCCTAAAAACAGGACGTAAATATTTGTATTGGGTGCAGAACTCAGTACTGGAAGGCAATATTAATGAAAGTAGTTTTAAGCGGCTTAAGATGGAACTCAATCGCATCATAGATCCTGAATATGATTCCGTTATTTTTTATACCTTTAGGACTACGAAGTATTCTGATCGCGAGATCTTGGGAGTAGAAAAAGGGGGAGAGAGCCAGTTTTTATAGTAGGAGGAGAATGAGGTGAACAGTATGCGAATTTGCCGTTTAGAATTGCTGTTTAGCAGTGAAGAGAATCATAAATTAGCACCATTTCTGGGTTCCACCATTCGCGGAGCATTCGGAAATGTCCTAAAAGATTTACATTGTGTCAAGGAACATGGTCGGTGCTCAGCTTGTGAGACTAGAAATCAATGCGCTTATACCTATATATTCGAAAGCGGATGGTATTTTGCTACCGGCGAAAGAATACAATCCGGAGTTCCCCAGCCTTATGTTTTTGAACCCCAGGTTATTAGGAACCCAGAATCGGGCAAATCCCAACTGAAACTGGGACTGATATTGTTCGGAAATAGTATTGAGCACCTACCTTCCATACTCGAATGTCTTATAATATTGGGCCTCAAGGGAATCGGTAAATATCGTATCCCCTATATTCTGAAAGAAGTAAAGGATATATTCAGTGGGCAAACCATATGGAGTGGGGACATGGTCAAGCTGATCTCCTCTCCGTATTCGAAAACATGGCAGGATTATCAAGAGCAGGCATCACAATTAGGAACAGTAAATAGATGCCAAATACATATCATTACCCCCTTGCGGGTAAAATCAGAAGGCCATTTAAGCAACGAGTTAAAATTTAGCACGATATTTAAGGCTATTGTTCGTCGCTGGTCATTATTGAATAAGTATTATGGTAGTGGAGAAAAAGAGGATTTAACAGAATTAGTCAACCAATCATCTAAAATACCCAGCGGAACCCTGAATCTTCGCTGGCGGGAAATGGAACGATATTCACGCCGTCAAGATCAGCGCATGCTATTGGGGGGACTGGTAGGAATCATGGAATGCGAAGGTGAAATTACGCCCTTCCTACCCTGGCTGCTACTGGGGCAGGACATTCATATCGGTAAAAATACCAGCTTCGGATTAGGCGGTTATAGATTAAAGAACCTATAACAGTCTGAATTAAGTCGTCGACCAGAGGTAGCGTCAAAAAACCCGGCTGACGACGACAACATAAAAAGGCAACCAATGGCTAGAATATGGAATTTATATTAAAATTGATCTAGAATAATATGAATAACCGGCCGCCAAAGAAAGGCCGCTATTTCTTTGCCGGCACGGGTTTGTGACCCGCTTATAGGGGATTGAAACTACTCACCCCCGCTCCAGTCGTCAAGGTAATACTTCGTTTGTGACCCGCTTATAGGGGATTGAAACATACAACCACGGCGCCTTAATCATCTACCAAGCGGGTTTGTGACCCGCTTATAGGGGATTGAAACCCATTATGTCATCCGGC
>Ga0116181_1004026_pt1 | contig 11233 bp, 9 predicted proteins | sample AD_UKC075_MetaG_FD_89752 | JGI IMG/M metagenome (GOLD analysis project Ga0116181, IMG submission 89752) | Active sludge microbial communities of municipal wastewater-treating anaerobic digesters from USA - AD_UKC075_MetaG | ecosystem: Engineered > Bioreactor > Anaerobic > Digestate | place: USA...
ATCGTCGCCTATCGGCTGTCTCGAGACGCAGGCGGGGCGGCCAGCCCGGTCCTGGCTCGCTATCGCGACCTCCTCGATCAGCGAGGGTGGCTGGTCGCGCTCGTCCCAGCCGCGTTCTTTGGCCTGATGAGCGGCGTCGCCGCAGCCGGGCAGGTGCCGACGTTCCTCGCTTGGCACAACCAAGTGCCGTTCGGGACGGCCGACGCCAACTTCGGCATGGATGTTGGCTTCTACGTGTTCAGCTTCCCCTGGTACCGGTTCCTCAACAGCTTCGCCCTCTCGGTGTTCCTGATCTCGGCCGGTGTGGCCGCCACCGTGCACTTCGCTCTGGGTTCGATCAGCATCGGTCGTCCGCCCGGGGTGAAGTCCGCCCGCGGCCCGCAGTCGCAGCTGTCGATCCTGCTGGGCTTGGCGCTCGTCGCCCATGGCATCGACCAGCTCCTCGACCGGTACGCGCTCGTACTGTCGAACAACGGCCTGCTCAACGGCATGACGTACACAGACGACAACGCTCGGATGACGGCTCTGATGGTGGGCGCCGTCGCCTCGTTCATCACCGCGGCCCTGTTCTTCTACAACGCCGTCCGGCCGAGCTGGCGTCTCCCGGTCGCGTCGGTGGTGCTGATGGTAGTGACGTCGCTGATCGTCGGGCTGATCTACCCGATGATCGTCCAGTCCTTCACGGTCAAGCCCAACGAGCCGGACAAGGAGCGCCCCTACATAGAAAACCACATCGCTGCCACTCGGCAGGCGTTCGGGGTCGACAAGGCAGAGATCTACGACTACTCCGCCAAGACCACGACCGTGCCCGGCCAGCTGCGCAGCGACGCTGCCGCCTTGCCCGGAATCCGGCTGATCGATCCGGCCATGGTGCAGCAGACCTACGAGCAGACCCAGCAGATCCGTGGCTTCTACTCGTTCGCTCCGGTCCTCGACGTCGACCGCTACACCATCGACGGCAGGGAGACCGACGTCGTCATCGCCGCACGCGAGATCGACCAGAAGGGTCTGCCCAACCAGGAGTGGAACAACATCCGTACCGTCTACACCCACGGCTACGGGCTGGTGGCGGCGTACGGGAACAAGCGCCAGACCAGCGGTGAGCCGGAGTGGCTGGCCAAGGACATCCCCACCCTCGGCAAGCTGACCGCTGAGCAGCCGCGCATCTACTACGGCGAGCTCCAGAACAACTGGGTCGTCGTCGGCCAGCCCGAAGGAGCCGACCCGATCGAGTTCGACACGCCCGGTGGCACGCAGGGGGGCGGCGAGCAGTTCCGCACCTATACCGGCAAGGGCGGCGTCGACATCGGCAACCTGGTCAACCGGTTCCTCTACTCGATCCGGTTCGGCGACGTGAACCTGTTGCTGTCGAACCGCGTGAACCCAGCCAGCAAGATCTTGTACGACCGTGCCCCAGCCCAGCGGGTCCGGGCCGTTGCGCCGTGGCTGACGCCCGACCAGGACGTCTACCCGGCCATCGTGGGTGGCCGAATCGTCTGGATCGTCGATGCCTACACGATGACTGACCACTACCCGAACTCGCACGTCGTGCAGCTGCGCAATGCGACGTCCGATGCGATGACCTCGTCGTCAGCGTTCGTCGTCGACCAGAACGTCAACTACATGCGGAACTCGGTGAAGGCCACGGTCGACGCCTACGACGGCACGGTGACGCTCTACGCGTGGGATGACACCGACCCGCTGCTGCAGACGTGGATGAAGGTCTACCCAGGCTCGGTCCAGCCGAAGTCGGCGATCTCGAACGACCTGATGAACCATCTGCGCTACCCCGAGGACCTGTTCAAGGTGCAGCGCGAGGTCCTCGCCAGGTACCACATCCAGGAGCCGAAGGACTGGTACAGCCAGTCCGACATGTGGGTGATCCCACCCGATCCGCTGAAGCGGGCCGATGAGCGGACCAGGCCGAAGGAACCGACGTACTACCTGTCGATCAAATGGCCTGACGCGCAGAGGGACGGCAAGCTTGCTCCCGGAGATGCTCAACCGGTCTTCTCACAGACGACGGTGTACACACCGATCAACCGGGTCAACCTGGCCTCGTACATGTCCGTCGTGGCTGATGCGGCGAGTCCCGACTATGGGCGGCTGCGGGTCCTGCGCATGTCCGACACCCAGCAGATCGAAGGCCCTGGGCAGGCGTTCAACTCCATGACCACCAACGACCGCGTCCAGCAGACGCTGCTTCCGTTCTCCCAGCAGAACGCCACCGCGAAGGCGCTGTTCGGCAACCTCCTCACCATCCCGATGGGCGGCGGTCTGCTTTATGTCGAGCCCGTGTACACCCAGCGGCAGGACACCCAGACCGGCGCCTTCCCGGTACTCCGGTTCATCATCGTCCGGTTTGGTGACCGGACAGGGATTGCCGAGACGTTGCAAGGAGCCCTCGACCAGGTGTTCTCCGGTGACTCGGGAGTGAACACCGGCGAGGGTGAGACCGGCGGCACACCTGGCACTCAGCCTCCGCCTGGCGGGGGTACCGGAGCGGTGGACCAGGTCGCCGTTGACAAGGCGCTGGACGAGGCTGGAGCGGCCTTCAACGCTGCTGACACAGCGCTGAAGAACGGTGACCTTGCGGGCTACCAGAAGGCGGTCAACGACGCGAAGGCGGCTGTCGAGCGGGCAGTCAAGGCGGCGGGCCGCTGAACGGCTGGCTCCGAATCGTCGAGGTCGTCCCTGCGTCCGCTAGAGCTCAGGGACGGTCTCGACCGGGTGGCCCAGCCCGGCCAGCGCCGTCGGATCGCCGACCACGACCAGGACGGGGTCCTGGACAAGCTCGGTGTAGGCAGCGGTCGCCTCGGCCGCGGTCACCTGTCGGAGTCTGGTCAGGCTCCGGTCGACGTAACCGGGGTCGAGCCCTGCGGCAGCCAGTGCGGCCGCCTGCTCCACGACTCCCTGCGCGGTCGCGTAGCGCAAAGGCGCGACACCGGTCAGGAAGCTGACTGCCTGGCTGACCTCCACCTCGGTGAAGGGGCTGTGTGAGATGTCCAGGATCGCCTGCGTCTCCTCGACTGCGGCGGCCACCACCTCGTTGCGGAACGAGCCGCCGACGGTCCAGTACCCACCGGAGCGCAGGGGATGCGGGCTCATGGAGATGCCGTAGGTGTAGCCGCGGTCCTCGCGCAGCACTCGGTTCAGTCGGGAGAGGAACGCCCCACCCATGGCGTACGACGCAACCTGCAGCGGTGCCCATCGTGGGTCATGACGGTCGATCGAGAAGGCCGCGAGGCGGACGTCGGCCTGGACGGAGCCGTCGCGTCCGATCACGTACGGGCGGGCAGACCCTGGTCGCGAAGGCAGATGCAGCGGGTGACCGGGGCTCGGTGCCCAGTCTCCAAAGGCCGCCTCGACGGCAGGCAGGGGGTCGGACCCGAGGAAATCGCCAGCGACCACCAGCACGGCTCCAACGGGGGAGTACCAGGTCTGGTGGAACTGCCTGACAGCTTCCGGGGTGACTCGAGCAACAGAGGCTGAGGTGCCGCCGTTCATCCGTGAGGCGCGGGAGCCGGCGTCAAAGACGGCTCGACGGGTCAGTAGGCCTGCCAGGTGCGAGGAGTTGGCGCGATGCTGCTCGATGTCGGCCAGGCGCAGTGCCACGTGGCGGGTCACGTCGTCATCGGCCAGAGCGGGCGTGCGGACAGCCTCTGCGAACAGTGCCATGGCTCGGCCGTACGACGTGACGGGCATCTCCACCGAGCAGGTGGTAGCCGAGAGGGTGACCGAGCCGCCGAACACGGCGCCGGAGCTCTCCAACACCTCTGCGTACGACGTCCCGGGGTGGTCGAGGGTGCCCTCATCGAGGGTGTGCAGGGAGATCGTGGCGATGCCCTCGAGGTCGGATTCTTCGATGTCGAGGGGCACGTCGAGCACCAGGGAGGCCGAGACCACGTACTGGCCGGGTCGGTGGTAGACCCAGACGGTCAACCCGTTGGCGAGGGTGTGGATCTCGGGGGTCGGGAAGTGCCACTCTGGTGGTGCTTCGACCTCAGGCCGCGGCTGCCCGTACGGCTGCAGGTCCATCCTCATGACTCCTCCAGAGCTCGGTAGACCAGCACGGCACGGCTGCTGCTCGGCAGCCAGCGTCGCCCGGCCTTGGCCACATCGTCGGCGGTCAGTGCCGACACCAGCGCCAAGCGACGGTTGATGAAGTCCGGATCGTTGCGTTGCGTGGTGAGCTGACCGATCGTGTCTGCTCGCTGCTGGACGTCGGCGAGGTCGCTCAGCCACTCCCGGCTGAACTGGACCTGGGCGCGCTGGTGCTCGGGATCAGTCGGCCCGTCGGCGGTGAACGCGTCCCAGGCTGACACGAGGGCCGCCTCGAGAGCCGTGGGGTCGACGCCGTCGCGGCAGCGGGCGTAGGCCACGGCGAGCGATGTTCCCCGGACAAGCGGCATCACGAAGGCCGCGCTGCTCTCCGCCAACTCCGACCGTACAAGCGCCTCGTGCAGACGCGACGTGAGGCCATCCCCGAGCACAGAGGTCGCCAGCGTGAGGGCCTCCAGGGCGGGGTCCCCGACGGCGGGCACCCGCCAGCACAGGTACACCGCGTCCCTTGGCACCGCAGCGACGACCTCCTTGCGGGGAACGTCAACCAGGGGAGCCAACGGCGCCACCTCAGCCCGTTCCCGCGGTTGCCCAGTCGGGATGTGGTTGAAGTACTCGCCGGCCAGAGCAAGGCCATCCGCGGCACTGATGTCACCGACCAGGGTGAGCACCGCGCGATCGGGGGAGTAGTGGGTCGTGAAGAACCCCCGTACGTCGTCGAGCGACGCGGCGTCGAGATCAGCCATGGAGCCGATCGTGAGGTGACCGTACGGGTGGTCGGCTGGAAAGGCGAGTGTGACGAGGTGCTCGAACACGTCGCCGTACGGCACGTTGTCGTAACGCTGCCTCTTCTCCTCCTTGACCACCTCACGCTGGTTGTTGAGGTTGTCCTGGTCGACGGCGTCGAGCAGGGTGCCGAGCCTGTCGGCTTCGAGCCACAGGGCGAGCCGCAGCGCCCCGACGGGTACAGCCTCGAAGTAGTTTGTCCGGTCGAACGATGTGGTGCCGTTGACCGATCCGCCGGCCGCCTGGATCTGCCCCAGATGGTCCCCTGACGCGACGTTACGTGAACCCTGGAACATCAGGTGCTCGAACAGGTGCGCGAAGCCCGTCCGACCTGCGACCTCGTCACCAGAGCCGACGTCGTACCAGAGGTTGACCGCAACCACCGGGCTGGAGTGGTCAGGGCTGACGATGACCCGAAGCCCGTTGTGGAGGCGTGAGTCGTGGATCGGGTACGACAGGGTGACGGCTTCCATGATCCCTCGACACTAGCCGCGTCGACCCAGCGCGGCACACTTGGAGCCATGATCCGCGACCTCGTCTCGTACCCCTGTCAGGACGCGTGCGCGGAGCGGGTGACAGGTCGTACGGTCGACGGCGCCCCGGTCTACGTCTGCCCGGGCTGCGACTCGGAGTGGTACGACGACAGGGAATGTACGAAGCCAGCCCCGCCTGCTGCTCCGGATCCCAGCCGGGATCGACGACTAGGCGAGCTCGGTTCGGGGCCGGACGGCGACGTCGGTGAGGTGCACATCCGGTGAGGCGTCGACGACGAACCGTACGGCGCGAGCCACCGACGCGGGCCGGATGAACCGCTCGGTGGTGTAGTCACCGCCCCAGATGGAGCGCAGCATCGGCGTGTCGGTCTGACCAGGTGAGACGGTGCTCACCCGCACCCCGTTGCTGCTCTCGTCGAGCCGGAGCCCATCAGCCAGGGCCTTCAGGGCGTGCTTCGTAGCGGGATAGATGATGCTGCCGTGGACCGGCTTCGTGGACGCACCTGACCCGATGAAGATCACGGTGCCCCGCGACGCGCGCAGCAGCGGCATGGCGAGACGGGTCAGCTCGGCGGGAGCAATGACGTTCGACTCGAGCTCGCGGCGCCACTCGTGGACGGTGGCGTCGTCGATCGCGACATGTGTGGAGACGGCGGCCGCATGGACCAGCACGTCGAGCCGGCCGAGTTCGGCGACTCGTTCAGCGAGGAAGGCATGATCGGTGAGGTCGCCCAGCCACCCGCAGCAGCCTGTCCTGGTCTGGAGCGCGGCCAACGCGGCGGCGTTTCTGGACACCGCGATCACGTCATGAGTCAAGGCGAGGTCGGTGACGATCTCGGCGCCCATGCCGCCCGTGGCTCCGGTGACGACCGCGACGGGCTTCATGAGACCTCCAAGAGTCGAGAGAGCGCCGACGCGACGGCTGCGTCGGTCTCGCGCAGCATCGTCGGGTCTGTGGAGGGCATGGGCGAGATGATCGTGTCCGCCCTAGCCTCGTCCACCGGGATGCCGATCACGTGGATGGCGGCGTCAGGCGTACCAGATGCGGTGATCACCCTTGTCGTGGTGGGGTCGACATCCAGCGAGGCGCCTGCTGTACGGCCACCGTGTCGGGAGCGTCGGGCGTACGGGCGAGCCAGCCCCGCATCGAGCAGCGACGAGATCAGCGGATCTGCCGAGTCGCGGGCATCGTGGAACCTCATCCAGGCGTCGAGCAGCACCCGGGCCTCGACGTGCGAGTCGTCGACCTGCGGCGAGGAGGCCCGGAACGCGCCGTCGGCGAACCAGGTCTGCATCCTGGGGCCCACGAACCTGACCAACCCGGCCTCGGCCAGGGCGAGCAGCTGTCGGTTCCGGAAGGCCGGTGGGCCGCTGCCGACCATGCCGCCGAAGGCCATCAGTCGGGCGAGCGGGCCGTCGTACGACTCCGCGTCGGTGCCGTCGAATGCCGTCAGCTGCGAGACGAACCGGCGGCTCACGCTGACCGACCAGAGCCCCATCTTGACCGGCGAGTCGGCGCCGAGGTCGGCCTGCGTGAGGTCGTCGTCGAGGTAGCTCCGAACGAAGGAGTCGAAGCCTGCTGGCGAAGGGAAGGTGCCTTGTGCGGGGTCGGCCAACCGGGCCAGGTCGAAACGAGGGAGGTCGGGGGCAGCGGCGTGGGTGGCGTCAGCCAACTGAGCAGCAGGCGTACGGAAGATCAGCCCGCTCATGTCGGCGGTGAGGGTGCCGGGTCGAAGCCGGGACCAGGTGGCGTAGTAGTTCTCGTACGCGTCTCTCGCCACGAGCGGCCAGATCGTGCGCTGAACGTCAATCGGGGTGACCTCGACCGACCAGTCCCGTCCGCGCAGATGGCGTTGGGTGGGCATCGGCGGCAACCCGCCCCACAGCGACTTGGCTCGAAACGGCATCCCGCGGCGGGTGCCGACGTGCACGACCGGCTCATCGCCGGACGGGAGATAGACCAGCCGGCGGCCGTCGGTGCCGGGGGCCGGCTCGAACCGCCCACCCCGGCCCAGCGTGAGCAGGGAGAGCGAGTCGAAGAAGCCCATCCCCAGGCCACGAGCGATCACGGCCTCACCAGGGGTGATCCCGCTGAGGTCCTGGTCCACGGGGGAGTTCGGACTCACCCAGAGCACCGATGGTGTGTCGACCTGACGGCGCAGGGCGGCGTCGGCTGACGACTCGGGCGAGTTGAGCCAGCCCAGACCGAGGATCGCGGCGTCGGCGTCGATCGACGACCCGTCGGCGAGGTCTACCCGTACGCCCCGGTCGGTTCGCGCGATGGCAGTCGCCTTCGTACGGTGCTCCGCCACCTCGACGCCGGGCCCCAGTGCGGCGCGAGCCTTGGCCAGGCACCAGACCAGGTACTCCCCGTACAGGGCGCGGCTCGGATGCGACTCGGGACGGATGTCGGCGATCTCGCGAAGGAACTGAGGGTCGGTGAGAAAGGACTCACGTACGGGCACGGCGTCGTACGCGGCCCGTACCTCGGCGGTGATGCCAGACCCCGAGGGTGGCGACGGCGAGGGGCGTAGCCCCTGCCCTTGCGCGTGTTCATGGGCCGACTCCCGAGCCAGGATGCACCACTCGTAGAGCGTCGGTCCGACGGCGACCGGCCCGCTGCCACCGAAGGACGAGTCAGTGAACAGCGTCACCGCCCCAGCGAGGGTGTTCATGCAGAGCTCGCGGTCCTGGTCCGTACGCCAGACCCGACCGGCGCCGAGCTCGTACGGGTCGACGAGATGGAGGGTGAGCGGTCCCGTCACCTGACGGGCGGCGATCCGTTCGACCACGGACACGCCCCTGGGGCCCACTCCGACCACGACCAGGGAACCCATGTGCCCATTCGACCACGAGCGCTCTCGCGGCTGCCCCCGGAGGCGAGATGTGGGACGGCGCCGCCCACGACCTTGGCGCCGGAGCCAGCCGTCAGCGGCCGAGGTCGGCGATCAGACTGACCAATGCCGCCTCAGTGTCCCAGGGAGAGCTCGTTGCGTCCGGCGTACCCAGCCAGGCTGGCCGGTCTGTCATACGGCGTCACGTCGCGCTGGGCGGCACCTGCGCGCAGCAGGACGGGGGACATCAGCGGACCTTGGGGGCGACCCGCGTGCCGTCGGTCGAGGCCTGGTGGATCGCTGCAACCAGGGCGGCCGTACCGAGCCCGTCGCGACCGGACACCGCCGGCTGTCGACCGGCCTCCAGGTCGGCCACGATCGCCTCCCACTGGCGTCGATGACCGAGCACACCGATGGCGGTGGGGTCAGCCGATCCGCTGCCCACGCCGCCAGTCAGGTCGGGTGCCGCGATGCCGGGAACCGACCACTCAACGAGCTCGTCATCATCCAGCCGGATCGTGCCGTGCTCGAACCAGAGGTTCAGGTGGGCGGGCTGAGGGTCGTGCGCGGCCGTCGTCGCGGCGACCACGCCGAGCGCACCGGACTGGAAGTGCAGCAATGCGGCTGCGGTGTCAGGGGACTCGATCTGGTGCACCCGGGTGACGGTGGCCCCATCGACGCCGTCCACGGGACCCAGCAGCCAGCGCAGCAGGTCGATGACGTGGACGCCTTGATTGAACAGCACGCCACCGTCCAGGTCGGTCGTACCGCGCCACGGCACGTCGCGGTAGTACGACGGGTCGCGGAACCACTTCATCACGCACTCGCCGACCAGCGGCCGTCCGAGGACACCGCTGTCGATCGCCTGCTTGACTGCCTGCACCACGGGCTCCCAGCGGCGCTGCGAGATGACCGAGACCGTCACACCGGCCTGGTCAGCGTCGGCGAGCAACTCCTCACCCTCAGCCACGTCGAGCGTCAGCGGTTTCTCCACGACGACGTGCTTTCCAGCCGCGACAGCCTCGCGGGCATGGCTGACGTGCAGCCCGTTCGGAGTGCAGACCGCCACAACGTCAACATCGTCGCCCCAGGTGTACGGTTCCCGCGGTGACACGATGCGAACGACCTCGGCGCCGTCGACACCGTCAAGTGCGTCCCTGGTCAGCCGTCCGATGGAACCCGTACCCAGCACTGCAATCCGTAGTCCTGCCACGCCGGGAGACTCTCACACTCTGACCGATGTCGCCGGTAGGTCGCCGGATCCCGCCTACGATCGGAGCATGGACACGGTCACCTCGTTGGCAGACGCTCCCGACCTTGACGAGCTCAGAGCCCACCGGCCAGTCGCGCTGGAGCAGACCCAGCGAGCTTACGACCTGCTGCTCGAGCCAACAGACGAGTCCTCGATGAGCCGCACCGAACGGTGGGCCGTCGCAGCGTTCGTGGCGATCCTGCATTCCGACGCGGTGGCTTCGGAGCACTACCTCGCAGGGTTGCAGGCGGTGGATGCCGACCTGGCTGGGGTGGTGGAGACGCTGGCGGAGGAAGGCGTGGCGACGGGCCCGTACGGGTCATTCCCAGCCGGGCCGTTGACCGTCGAGGACGTCCCGGGTGGCGACCTGGTCGTGGATCTGGCTCAGGTTGACGGGATGGGCGACCGGCTGGCCGCGGCTCTCCGACACGCCCATCGACTGGTCCTGCATCCCCGGGACGCTGATCCAGGCTGGCTGGTCGACCTGCAGGTCAAGGGCTGGGACCGCCCCGGCATCGTGACTCTGTCGCAACTGGTGTCGTTCCTCGCCTATCAGCTCCGCCTGGTGGCTGGCCTGCGCGCAATCAAGGAGGCCTGAGATGACTGCCCCTGACCGGTTCACCCAGGAGTCACTGGACTGGAACCCCTGGCTCGAGCCGATGGCCATCGAGGAGCTGACTGAGCGTCACTACGAGGGGCTGGTGCAGAAGCCGCGGGCGAAGAACCCGTACTTCCGGCTTCTCGCTGATGAGCCTGACGTGCTGGGTGCCCGTACCCGTGCTGACCTTGAGATCTTCTACAACACCGCGGACGGTCTGCCGCGGGCAGAGCGTGAGCTCGCCGCGACTGCCGTGTCGCGGGTCAACGGCTGCATCTACTGCGCGTCGGTGCACAGCGCGTTCACCTCGCACTTCAGCAAGCGCACCGACGACGTGCAGCGGCTGCTCGACGAGGGCGTCACCGCCGAGCTGGGGGAGGAGTGGGACGCGGTCGTCGCCGCGAGTGCCGCATTGGCAGCCACGCCGCCCACGTTCGGTCCGGAGCATGTCGTACGGCTCCGCGAGGCTGGCTTCGACGACGTCGCGATCCTTGACGTGGTCAACGCTGGAGCCTTCTTCTCGTGGGCCAATCGGCTGATGCTGTCGCTCGGCGAGCCGGACCTGCCCGAGACCGAGAGGTCGTAGCGGCCATGCATCGCATCTACACCACCAGCGTTGCCTCGGTGTATGCGTACTACGTCACCAAGGTCGAGAAGAAGAGCCGTACGGTCGCGGAGCTTCACGAGGCGATCACCTGGCTGACGGGGTACGACGAGCAGGAGATCCAGCGGCACCTTGCCGAGGAGACCACGTTCCAGGACTTCTTCGAACAGGCGACGCTCAATCCGAAGTCGTCGGAGATCACGGGCACCATCTGCGGGGTGAAGATCCAGGAGCTGACCGATCCCCTGATGCGGCAGATCCGCTACCTCGACAAGCTGGTCGACGAGATCGCCAAGGGGCGCCCAATGGCGAAGGTGCTGCGCAGCTGACTCAGGCGTGCCGACGCTTCAGTCGCCCTTGCACGATGGCGATGCCCAGGATCACGAGCGCAGCGCCGACAGGCTCGGACCACCGTACGGCCTCTCCCAGCAGCAGCACGCCGAGCACCACACCGACCACGAGGGGCGCATTAGGCTGCGGGTCATGTCGACCAGCGCCTCCCTGGCGGTTTCGACAGGCTGAACCGCAACCGGTCTCGGGGAGCTGGACCAGCGCGTCCCTTGCGGTTTCGGCAGGCTCAACCGCAACTGGTCTCGACGAGCG
>Ga0116181_1004027_pt1 | contig 11232 bp, 7 predicted proteins | sample AD_UKC075_MetaG_FD_89752 | JGI IMG/M metagenome (GOLD analysis project Ga0116181, IMG submission 89752) | Active sludge microbial communities of municipal wastewater-treating anaerobic digesters from USA - AD_UKC075_MetaG | ecosystem: Engineered > Bioreactor > Anaerobic > Digestate | place: USA...
ATGCTCAGCGAGACATGACATAACTAAGCGAGACAAGCCGTCAGTGGGCTAAGGACCGGTCCGAGCAAAATGAGCAGAAAGCCCGTCAGAAGCGCCACCGTGATTGGGAAAACGAGGATCGGTGTGAGGATCACACTCAGTGGGTTGAGAATGTGAAACTGTTGGATGACGAGGGGTAGTGTTATCAACCAGACGGTGACACTTAGAAGGAGAAGGCTCACAACGCGCTGGCGCAAAGATCGAATGAAGCGAGCCCATGCCGACGGTGGTCCGAAGCCCGATACCAAAAGTGGGTCAGTGGGCTGTAACTTTGTGGACTGAACAACCAATAGGACGGAGGCCGCCAGAAAGGAAAGTTGAGGACCCACACGGAAGAGGTCGCTCGGATTGAGGATCAGGAGCGTCATGGCGGCCACGGCTAGGGTGTTTATGGAAAACGTTGACCGATACAACAGGTGTCCCACCAGAAAAAGCCCAAGGGTGATGGAGGCCCGAACGGTGGAGGGTTGTCCCCCGGCCAGGGCCACATAAACCACGATGACCAGAAGGAGGGCCACCGGGCGGAGCCGTCGCGGAAATCGAACGAGTTGCAGTCCCAGGCTAAAACCACCGGCCAAAATTCCGACGTGCAAACCCGAGATGGCCAAGAGATGGATCATTCCTGTTTTCAGGAGGGCCTCTTCAAAGTCGTCGGGAATTTCGCTCCGGAAGCCGAGGAGGAGGGCTTGGGCCAGGGCGTGATCGGATTCGGGCAGCAGCAGGTGGAGTCTTAATCGGGCGGCTGCCCGCCACCGTCCCAAAATGGCCAGCGGCTGCCAGGAGGTCGCGGAGTCAATGTGGGTGATACCCTCGGGATAATCCACGGTAACCTGGGCAAGGATGCGGTCGGCACGGCGGTATTCGCGGAGATTGAATTGGCCGGGGTTCTGTGGCTGGGCCAGCCGTTGGAATCTTCCCACGATCCGCAGGCGGTCGCCCGGTTGGTACGGCGATTCGGACCCCGCCACATAAAGCAGGACTCGCCCGGAAACTGGACGCCAGGTCGTCCCATCGCGGAGCGCCACGGCCTTTGCCACGCCGCGGAGAAAGGGTTTTGGCTCCGGAAAGGTCATCGCCTCCGCCGACAGGGCCGATGGCTCAAGGACACTGGAGAGGACGGCCTCCAGGCAAATGGGTTGGGGTTCATCGCTGGCAAAGCGGCCAATGTGATTGTCGGGGAAGACCCGCCAATGGAGATGATGTCGAGCCGCCCCTGCCCAGAGCACGGATAAAAAGAGCATCGCCAAGGCCCAACGGTTTTGGCTACGAGTGCTCATCCAGCGAGAGATGGCCAGCACCGCCAGCCCCATCATCATGTAGCCGATCCACAAGGCGGGCGGAGAGGTATCCCCCCAAACCCAACGGTCCAGGGCAATTCCCAAGCCAAAGGCCAGGACGACCGGGACCATGGGCTGATGCCATGCCGCCATGCTCGTGAACGATGCCACCGCATTCCTTGACATGTGTGGCAGTGATCTCTATGAGAGTTGACACCTATTGTGAATCCCAAAAGCAAAGAGAATGATGACATTATGAGATAACGCCGGCCGGTTTGGGAATAAGCCTATTTTGACGTCAGGACCTCAAGATGAGATTGCCGTTGTTGCCCGAAAGAAGCGTCGAATCTGCCTTGATTTTGATGTGGTTGGTGGTCGTGGGGTTGTGCCCGTGGAATGTCGGCTGTCGGCGCCCCCAAATCTCACCGGAAGCCAAGTCGTGGCCTGCTGTGGCAGAAGACCCTCGCGAAAAGGAGGGGGAACCGGGCACATGGCCTATGTTTCGCGGTCCGAATGCCCAGGGAATTGGTGTCGAAGCGCATCCACCGGTGGCATTTGGTGAGGACCACAATCTTCGCTGGAGAGTGGCCGTTCCCGGCAGCGGAAATAGCTCACCTGTCGTTTGGCATGATCGCATCTTTTTGACAACGGCGGAGGGTGGCCGAAGCGATGCTAACGGCGTTGTCCTCGCTTACCGTCGGTCGGATGGGGCCCTGTTGTGGCGATATGAGGTGGGGCCTGTCAAAGGTCGGACGCATACCAAAAACGGCTATGCCTCGCCAAGTGTGGCATGCGATGGTGAGCGCGTGGTGGCCTTTTTCGGCTCGGCGGGATTGGTCTGTCTTGATCTCGATGGCAATCTCCTTTGGCGAAAAGACCTAGGACCGCAGGAGCATGAATACGGCGTCGGTTCCAGCCCGATAATTGTGGGCGATGCGGTGATCCAACTGTGCGACCGGGAACAGGACTCGTTTCTGATTGCCCTCGATAAGAAAACTGGGGACGAGTTATGGCGAACTCCGCGGCCGACGGTTGGTTGCTGGACGACGCCGGTCGTGTTTTCCCAGGGCAACAACAAAGGGCAACCCGTACTGGTGGTTAATGGCGGCAAGCTGGAGTCGGTGGGCCGTGTGGCGGCGTATGATCTGGCGACGGGTCGGGAATTGTGGTCCCGCGATGAGATCGAGACGCTCGTCACGCCGGTAGCCGTCTTTGCCGAGAATGTTCTCATTAGCATGAGCGGTCGTAACGGTCCCATCCTCGCTTTGTCCTTCCCGCAGGACGGGGCCGCCCAGGCTCCGGCAATGCTTTGGAAACTGCCTCGCGGTGGGCCGTATATCCCGTCGGGGCTTCTCTACCGCAATCGTCTTTACATTTTATCCGATGCCCGATATGTGGCCTGTTACAACCCCGGCAATGGGGCGCTTATTTGGCGGGGAAGTCTTAACGGGACATTCACGGCCTCGTTAGTGGCCGCTGAGGGGAGGATCTACGCCGTGAATGAGCGGGGGATTGTGTTCGTCCTCAACGCCGGTGATGAGTTCCGATTGATAGCCGAGAATCGAATTGGTGGACGCTGCCTGGCGACACCGGCCCTGGTCGAGGATGACTTTGTCCTGCGAACAGACAAATTTCTCTATTGTTTTAGCGAAAAAGCAAATAGGGAAACGAAGCCGGAGGATTCTCCGGCCGTTAAACAAACCCAATCCGGGGATGCTCCACCCGCGCAGCCGCAGGAGCCCGAACAACTCAAAACCGAACCCAGTAACAGCAACGCGATGGTGCCTGCCGAAATACCTGCCGACGGCTGGCCGGTCTTTCGTCGCACACCGGAGGCGACCGGGTTTGTCATCTCAAAGATCGGTGCCAATTTGAAAACGCGATGGATTTTTTCTACAGAAAAAGATCAGTTCACGGCCACGCCAATTGTCGCGGAGAACACGGTTTTCTTGGGCGGTGCCGAAGGAATCTTTTACGCCGTGGACTTAAAGGAGGGGACTGTGCGGTGGAAGGCCGAGGGCTATCCAGGCTTTGCCGCTCCGGCAGGATACTACAAGGGGAAGGTCTATGTGGGCGATCTCGATGGGCGGTTCCATTGCTTCCAAGCCAAGGATGGTCAGCACCTTTGGCAACTTGAGACCGGGGCGGAGATTGACGGCGGACCGGCCTTCGTGACGCTGCCATCGGGAAAGACGGTGGTTCTCGTCGGCTCGCAAGATTCGAATCTTTATTGCGTGGATGCCGATACTGGGGAAATCGTCTGGAAGGCGGCAAGTGGGGATCAGATCCGCTGTACGCCGCCGGTGATCAAGGGACGGACGTTCGTCGCGGGGTGTGATGGTAAATTGCACGTCCTGGCCTTGGAAGATGGCCGCGAGCTGGCCGCCGTCGATCTAGGAGGCCCGACCGGTTCCACACCCGCCCTCGTGGATTCCTGGGCCTACGTAGGAACGGAGAACGGCGTCTTTTACGGGATTGATTGGGAAAAGGCCCAGGTGGTGTGGAAATTTGAGGATACCAAATCGGGCGATGCCTTTCGGGCGTCGGCGGCTGTTAACGAACGTTACGTTGTGGTGGGCAGTCGGGACCGCCGTGTTCACTGCTTTGACCGAATAACGGGCGAGCACCGCTGGCAATTCGCCACCCGCCGGTATGTCGATGCCTCGCCTGTGATTGTCAGGCACAAAGCTGACCAGAATCCGGACGAGGATTGGGTGATTGCGGCCTCACTGGATGGGCACCTCTACGGATTGCGGATCGGGAATGGGGAAAAGGTGTTCGACATCACCGTGGGCGGAGGCATGTCGGCCTCGCCGGTTGTGGCCGAGCGTTGTCTCATTGTTGCCACAGAAGATGGCGACCTGGCCTGTTTTGTGTCGGCGGGCGAATAATGGGGACCCGAATCTTTGGCTGGATGACGCAATATTGGCGGGCCTTATTTCATCCCCAGGTGGATGAGGAGGCGGTCCAACAAAGTCTCCGGGCGATCAAAGAGCGGTTGCCGACGCCCGTCGTTTGGCTTTTGGGTAAGGCCCAGTCAGGAAAGACGTCGATCATCCATGCCTTGACCGGCGATCCGCGGGCGAAGATTGGAAATGGCTTCGAACCGTGCACCAAAAGTTCTCTCCGTTACGCCTTTCCCGACAAGGAGTTTCCCCTGGTTGAATTCCTCGATACTCGGGGTCTGGATGATGCGTCTTACGATCCGAGCGAGGACGTGAAATGGCACGAGCAGCAGTCGCATCTTGTGATGGTGGTCATGCGGGTCATGGATCATGCCCAGGGTTCGGTGCGTGCCGTGGTGGAAGACCTTCGCCGCCGAAAGCCCGACTGGCCGATCATCGTCGTCCAGACGTGCTTGCACGAAGGTTACACCTGGCGGGAGCCCCGGCATATTTTGCCCTATCCGTTTGACAAGGAACCGCTGCCCTCCGAGGTGCCCCCCGATTTGACGCGCTCTCTCCTGGCCCAGCGGGCGTGGTTTCGGGGTGAGACGATCCGCTACGTGGCCATCGACTTCACTTTGCCCGAGGACGGTTTTGAGCCGCAGTTTTACGGACTGCAACAACTGTGGCGGGCGATTGAGGAGGCACTGCCCCTCGGCTTATGGAGCTTCCTGAAGGAGGGTGGTCCCCTGTCGCAGTCGTTAGCAGAGCCCTATGCCCAGGCGGCCGAGCAAACCATCTTGGCCCATACGGTATTGGCAGCCGGGGCCGCGGCCGTCCCTGTTGCCGCTATTGATATCCCCTTGATTGTGGCAATTCAGTTCCACATGGCCCAGCGGATCGCCAAGATTTACGGGCAGTCGCTCACTGGTGATCGCTGGCTTGATCTGATGGGGACATTGGGCTGGTCATTCCTCACGCGGCTGGGAGTGCGATTCATTTCGCGGGAGCTGTTGAAACTCCTACCCTGGGTGGGTGTGCCCGTGGCGGCCACGTTTATGGGTGCATCGACCTATGCCCTGGGGCGGATGCTGGCCTGGTATTTTGCCGAAATCAAACACGGCCATTTGCCGGACCAGCATGCCCTACGCAGAATGTATGAAAAGGAATGGGAGCGAGCGCGCGACCGCCTGGGCGGTGTTTTTTCTTCGTCCTCCAAGGAAGGCCCAGAAAAGGACCGTTGATCAAGGGAGGAATGACCGTGTTCTCACGCCGGCAACAAGTCCTCTGGTTCCTCGCTCTCATCAGTTTGCTCGTCCCCTACCTTGGGCTGATGATTATCGGCGGATACGCCCTCTGGCAAAACGGGTGGTTCTGGATCTACGGAAGCGTTACCGCAGGCGTTACCGCACTTGTCTGTGGTCTAGCATTCTACCTGCATAAAAGGCGGGACCTCCAGGCACTAGAACCGCTCAAATTCGAATGTCCCCAAGATTGGCCCCCGCGGGAGCAAGCGGCTTGGAGCAAGGTTGAACATCTTGCCCAACAAGCTACCCGGGGTGAAATCCCCGTGGAGTCGATCGATGACTTTCGGGCATTGCTGGTCAGACTTGTCCGCGAGATTGCCCAGCATTACCATCCGGAGCACGACGACGCCTATCTCGACACTCCCCTGCCGCAGCTCCTCAAGATCGTCGAGAAGGTTTGTCAGGAACTGCGCCAGGTCGTGCAGAATCACGTGCCCGGCGCGCATATCCTCACTCTCCGCGACTGGCGGACGATCAAGGAGGCGTACGATTTCTTCGAGCCGCTTTATCGGCTGATCTATTGGGCGTACCGCATCGGCAGCATCCCCGTTTCGCCAGTTAGCGCGTTGTGGCGAGAAATCCGCGGCTTTGTGGCGGGACAGGCCCTTAACCTCTCGGTCAAAGAGCTAAAAGCGGAATTGGTCTCTTACGTGATCCACAGGATGGGCTTTTACTTGATTGAGCTATACTCCGGGCGAATTATTCTCGACGACAAAGAATTCGCCGAGGTGCGAAGGCAGGCCGAGCAAAGAGAGCTGCAGACCGCCGAACCAGAAGTGCCCGATACCCCGCCGGAATTTATTCGGATCGTGATTGTGGGCCAATTGAAGGCAGGCAAATCCAGCCTAATCAATGCCCTCCGCGGAACATGGCAGGCCCAAACCGATGTCCTTCCTTGTACCGATCAGGTCCAGTGCTATTTGATGAGACCGCTCGCAGAAGGGGATGTCAACGATCCTCGACCGGTCCTGCCGGGTCTGCTCGTACTGGTGGACACACCGGGTTACGATAGCCTGGGCGATGGTCGGAATTTTGCGCCGTCCTTGGATGAAGTCAAAAAGGCCGACATGGTCCTCTTGGTGTGCTCGGCGCGGACGGCAGGCCGCAAAGCAGATCACGAGTTCTTGCAGGCGGTTCGGCAATGGTTTCAAGCCCATCCCCATTGGATCATGCCGCCCCTGATTGTGGTCGGGTCGTTTATCGACGAGCTTCGGCCTCGGCACGAGTGGAATCCCCCCTACCGCTGGAGAGATGTAAAAGAGGGGGAAAGCCTTTCGCCAAAGGAACAAGCCCTTCAGCTTTTCCTGGAAGCCCTTCGCCGCGATCTGGAGCTAGCGTCGGGCGATCCGGTGATCCCTGTGTGCACGCATCCCGAGAGGACCTGGAACATCGCGGAGGGCTTGATCCCAACCGTCGCCGCGTACTGGGAGAAGGCGCGGGCCGTCCGCGACAACCGCCATCGAGAGGCCTATCAAAAGACACCATATCGCTTGCTTTGGCGGCAGGTGAAAAATGCAACGGGCAGCACCATACGATTGGCCCTGAAAAAGATCGGGATCCGCTGACGATGGGGTGTTTTTCCCTTTGAGAGCCGGGGGAGGGACGGTCGGCGTCCTCGTGCGTGTGGACGCGGCGGACGTTTGCGCGGTGCAGCGATTTGGTCATCGAGGACGATGACCCTCCCGGTGAAACGTGTAGGGGCAGGCCCCCGTGCCTGCCCCAGAAGCGCAGAGCGCCCACGGCCGCCCTTTGTTGCCGTGCCCATCCTGTCGATTCAGCGGCGGACGACGTTGGTCCCCCCAACGCGCCGGATCACACCACGCATCTCCAACACGCTGAGGGTTGCCAGCACTTGCGAGGCCGCTAGCCCTGTGACGGCAATCACCTCGTCGATGGCCGTTGGGTCGTCGCGGATTGTTTGCAGGACCTGCTGTTCCAACGGACTGAGTTTCAATTCGAGGGGTCGTCGAACCACGGTGCCGTCGGGACGTTCCACGGGCCGGACGAGCGGGCCTAGGCCGTCGAGGACGTCCTGCGGTGATTCGACCCATTTGGCCCCGTCGCGGAGGAGGCGGTTGCATCCGCGGGCATTGGGCGAGTCGGCCCGACCAGGAACGGCAAAGACCTCGCGGTCTTGCTCAACGGCATGGCGTGCCGTGATCAGGGCCCCGCTGTTTTCCCCGGCCTCTACGATGACAACGCCCACGGACATGCCGCTGATGATGCGATTGCGTTGCGGGAACATACCGCCGTGGGGCGGGGCATTAGGTGGGGCCTCGCTGATTAAGGCCCCGTGTTCCATGATCTCCTCGGCCAAGGCCCCATGCTCCGGCGGATAAATGCGCTCGACACCGCTCCCCAAGACGGCGATGGTTCGCCCACCGGCTGCCAAGGCCCCGCGGTGGGCGGCAGCGTCAATCCCGCGGGCGAGGCCGCTGATGATCGTCACCCCAGCGCGGGCCAACCCGGCGGCAAGGGTCTCGGCCATCTTCAATCCGTAGGTGGAGGCATGGCGTGTCCCCACGATGGCCACGGCTAGCTCGTCTTCTGGGCGAAGTTCCCCACGGGTGAAGAGGACGGCGGGCGGATCGGGAATCTCTTTGAGCATCCGCGGATAACGAATGTGCTCGGCCCAGAGGATATCAACCCCCGCGGCCGAGCATTCCTCAACAAGGTGCCTCACTTCCTCCAGCGACGGGGGATGGCGGAGGCGTTCCGCGAGGCGTCGCCCCAACCCCGGTATGGCCAGTAACTCATCTTCCGAGGCAGCGAAGACATCGTCGGGTGTACCGAATCGCCCCAAGAGCAGGCGGTACAATCGCGGCCCGACGCCGTCAATCAGGCTCAGCCGGAGATGCTGCAGAAGCCGGGCAGAATACGCATCGTCGGACATGAATCTGGATTAAACAGTTGGCGGATATGAATGCTTCAAGTTCAAGCTGGCCGTCACAAGTCGTGTCTGGCTATTTTAGGCGGTTAGCCCGTTGGGCCCAACTATGGGAGGGTTCCCGACGGCTACTGTTTGCCGGTGGCTCGTGCTTAGAGCCTATCCCATAATCTCCCCTCGCCCGTTCGGCGGGAGAGGGGTCGGGGGTGAGGGTGACAGGGTGACTCGAATCGCTGCCGGTTTTCTCGATGGACTTCGACAATCGCTTGCCCTCACCCCAACCCTCTCCCGGAGGGAGAGGGGGACTTTTTGGGATAGATTCTTAGTAAACGCCGGAGGGGTGGAGATAGCCTGACGGGGGCGAATCGAAGGGGCTAACAGCCAACCGTGACCCTTGAACGTTCGGCAGTTGCCGGGTTTAATGAGGGTTTACCGTTCTCGCGTGGGGCGAGTCGATCGGCATTGCGCCTAGCGCGGTCGTGTGGTGCCGGAGTAGTAGATGCACTAATGGTGGCAATAAGGGCCCCCAAAAATAGGGCAAATCAGCGCGAACGAAGTTTGAGACAATTTTTTCCAGGCGAGGATTCGACCCATGTATGCGATCATTCAAGATGGTGGGCGACAGTACAAGGTGCAGGTGGGCGAGGTTATCGACGTTGATTATCGGTTAGAAAAGAACAAGACGGCCGACCCGGCGGAGTTCACGCCCAAGGAAATCCGCTTTGATCGTGTGCTGGCCATCCGCGACGGTTCGAAGTTTATTCTTGGCCAGCCCACCATAAGCTCGGCCTGGGTTGTGCCCGATGTCATCGAGCCGATCCTTGGTCCCAAGGTTTACATCCAGAAGTTTCGCCGCCGTAAGAACTACCGTCGGCGGAAGGGCCACCGACAGCTTTACCTGCGGGTCAAGATTCGGGAAATCCACACAGGCCAGGAAAGCGGTTCGACCCAGGCCCCGGCCGTCGAACCCGCTGTCGTCTGAAGCCCGCCTTTTCAAATCTGCAGAAATCGCCCACCACTGGGGCAGACTGGTGCCCGACCTTCTGGGAGGTGCGGCCTGAAGAATGGGGATTGTTGGGGTGCCCGGGCGGGATGATTGCGTGACTCGGGATAAGACGGGGTGATTGGGACGAGATTGACGGTTTTTTCTGAGTAATATTTCAGTCACAATTGCGAATATGGGAACGAAAGACTTAATTCCTCCTCATGGTGACTTGGTTGAGCCGCTCGATCTGACCGTCCTGGCGGAGGCCCAGGCCGATTTCCTGGCCCACGCCAAGAAGCTCAAGAAGGTGCCCGTTTCTGATGCCGATTTGTCCACGGTTTATCGCCTGGGCGATGGGGGATTGAGTCCTTTGACCGGTCCCATGGACCGCGAGACGTACGATCGGGTGTTAGACGAGGAGGTGATCGAACACAATGGGCGATTGTATGCCTGGACGATCCCCTTGGCACTTCCCATTACAAAGGCCTTGGCCAATCAAATTGGACCTGGTGAGGAGGTGGCGCTTGTTAACGGAAGGCAAGAGATTGTCGCCACGTTGCAAGTGACCGATGTCTTCCCCTGGGATAAGCGGAAGTATTTGACGCGGGTCTATCTCACGGAACGGTTTGACCATCCCGGCGGTGATATGGTCCTTAAGGCTGATGGGGATAAGGATTTTCTCATCGGTGGAAAAATCCAGGTCTTGCCGCAGCCGAAGCATCCGCGGTTTGGGAAATATGTTCTCCGTCCGAAAGAGGTGCGGGCGCTCATTCGGGAAAAGGGATGGGAGCGGGTAGTGGCGTTTCAAACGAGAAACCCTCTCCACCGGGCTCACGAGTATGCTCTGGTTTATGGCCTAGAGACGTTGCTTCGGCAAGGTTACAACGCCGGAGCGTGCTTAAACCCCTTAATTGGCGAGACAAAGGGCGATGATGTTCCAGCGGATGTCCGCATGAGAACGTACGAGGCCCTGATTGAGCAGAGGGCCTTGGGAGACGGCGACAGCGATCCCAACTTGTGGGGCCCCCGAAACGAAGCGGTCCCGGATCGTGTCATTCTCGTTGGCTTGGACATCAAGATGTTTTACGCCGGGCCCAAAGAGGCCGTCATGCACGCGATCTACCGGCAGAACTTTGGGTTTACGGACATCATTATTGGGCGAAAGCATGCGGACGCCCCGTATCATGATGGCACGCCGATTTGGGGAGACTTCGACGCCCAGGAGATTTTCAAGCGGCTTCGCGGCGATCTAAAGATCAAACCCCTTTGCGTGGGTTTTGCCGCCTACTACGAGTCAGTGGGGCGGGTTGATCTAATGGAAAACCATCCCGGCGAAAAGCCCGTCTCGATTTCGGGTAAAGAAATCCGGGCGGCATTGCGGGAAGGTCGGCCGGTCGATCCACGAATCATGCGGGCGAGTACGGCGCGGATTTTGGCCGAGGCCATGGCCAACAAATGACATCGCTCACCGGGAGTCCCATTTCATGCCGGGAGGAATTGCTACATACGTCTTCGGGGGGCTTTCGGCTATCTGTATGGGGGTTTCCAAGACGGGCGTTCCCGGAGCCTCGATCTTGGCTGTCGTTCTCATGGCGGAGGCATTTCGGGACAACGCCGCTTTCTCGGTGGGTGCTTTGATGCCCGTGCTTTTGGTGGGCGATGTCTTTGCCGTGAGCCTTTATGCCAAAGATACCGCGTGGAGTGGTCTCCTGCGGTTATTTCCTTATGTCGCGTTGGGACTGATTTCTGGCGCATTCCTTTTGCGCTATGTTCAGGGAAACGACCTGCGGCCGGTGCTGGGCGGATTGATCGTCCTCATGTTTGGTCTGGAGGTCTATCGCCGGTATCGGGG
>Ga0116181_1004031_pt1 | contig 11224 bp, 10 predicted proteins | sample AD_UKC075_MetaG_FD_89752 | JGI IMG/M metagenome (GOLD analysis project Ga0116181, IMG submission 89752) | Active sludge microbial communities of municipal wastewater-treating anaerobic digesters from USA - AD_UKC075_MetaG | ecosystem: Engineered > Bioreactor > Anaerobic > Digestate | place: USA...
GAGGTCCATGTCAATACCGCCGAGGGGTTCTGGTCGTTGTTGCGCTCGTGGTTGCGACCCCATCGGGGAATTTCACAAGAAAAACTGCCGCTCTACCTGGGCTTCTTTCAGTTCGTGCACAACGTCCGGATCCGGGGTAAAGGTCTGCTCAGACCTCTCTTGGAACTGCTGGTGGCGTAACCATGCGAACTGTCCGAAATCCATATTGAGCCTTTGATAAATATTTGTAAAAATGCATAGGACGCTTGCCTTGGAGATAGCGAGGTCTTGCTTGACACCCCGACCGATCCCTCCATAATCCCGGCCATGTCCAGCGTTGACCGCACCATTGCTCTGATCCCTGCTCATAACGAAGCTGCCACCGTCGGTAACATCGTCACCCAAATTTGTAGCTTGTGGCGTTGTCCGGTCGTGGTCATCGATGATTGCAGCACCGACAACACGGTGCAGATCGCGCGGGCCGCTGGCGCCAGCGTGTTACCGCTGGCCATCCAGCTCGGCGCTTGGGGCGCTATCCAAACCGGCCTGCGCTACGCCCTGCGCCAGGGTTTCCGAACCGCTGTCACCCTCGATGCCGACGGTCAACACGAACCCCAGGACATCGGCGCTCTGCTGTGCCCCCTCATGACTGGCGAAGCAGATGTCGCCATCGGCGCTTTTCCCGAGCGCGCCAGTCGCGCCCGACGACTGGCCTGGTCCTACTTCCGGTTCCTCACCGGCCTGGAACTGGAGGACATCACCTCCGGGTTCCGAGCCTATAACCATACCGCCATGACCGCACTGGCCTCGCGCGAGGCCAGTCTGCTCGACTATCAGGACGTAGGGGTGTTGTTGATCCTACGCCGCCGAGGTTTGCGCAGTGTGGAAGTGCCAGTATCGATGCAACCTCGCGCGATCGGCGGTTCCAAGATCTTCCGCTCCTGGTGGGTGGTGGGGAAATACATGCTGCAAACCAGCCTGCTTTGCCTCGCTCGGGTGGGCCGCAACCCCGCGCCATCCAGCGCCGACGACTGACAATCCTAGCGATGTTCACCTATCAACTCACTTCCATGGCGATTGGCATCGCTGTCGCTCTCATCATTCTATTCCTGGTCCGCCGCGATCGTCTGCATGGGCCTTATGCCATCTGGTGGATCGGCGTGGCAGCGACCGTTGCCCTACTCGGCTTCTTTCCTCGCCTGTTCGACTGGCTGGCCACCCAATTGGGCATCAGCTACCCGCCGATTCTGGCCATCGTGCTCGGCTTTGGTTTGCTGCTACTCAAGATCCTGACCATGGACCTGGAGCGGTCCCGGCAGGAACGCCTGATCCGGCGACTGGCGCAACGGCTGGCGATGCTCGAAGCGCAGGACCCGCTCGCACCGTCGGAGCCACGCGCGCCGCAAGCAACTGATCGCACCGAGCAGTGAATCATGCGCATCCTGCATATTGGCAAATACTATCCCCCGTTCGCCGGTGGCATCGAAAATTTCATGGCCGATCTCCTACCGGCGCTGCGGGCGCAAGACGTGGCCGTTGCCGCTGTGGTGCATGATGAACAGGCTGCCCGCTCCCCTGCTCCCACGTCCAGCATCGACGCCGACGCCATTCCGATCTATCGCGCGCCGGCCTACGGTCGGTTGCTGTATGCGCCCATCAGCCCCGCGTTTCCGCTTTGGCTACAACGCGCGATTCGGGAATTCAAACCCGATTTACTCCATCTGCACCTGCCTAACACCTCGGCATTCTGGGCGCTGGCCCTGCCTGCGGCGCGGCGTTTACCCTGGGTCATCCACTGGCATGCCGATGTGGTGTCTTCCCAGATCGATCGACGGCTGGGGCTGGCTTATCGCACGCTCTATCGACCACTCGAGCAGCGCCTGCTGGCCGCCAGCCGGGCGGTCATCGCCACTTCGCCGCCTTATCTGGACGCTAGCGATGCACTGGCGCGCTGGCGGCAACGCTGCCATGTCATTCCGCTCGGCCTGGAAACCGGTCGCATCGCCGATCCTGAACCGGCGGCGCGACAACGGGCAACGGCGCTGTGGGGCGAAACGGGTTTTCGGGTGTTGGCTATCGGACGCTTGACCTATTACAAAGGTCATGACGTGCTGATTCGAGCCGCTGCCGAGCTGCCGGACAGCCGGATTCTCATCGTGGGCACCGGTGAACAACGGGAACGGCTGGAGACACTGCGGAATGCGCTCGACCTGGGCGATCGGGTCTGCCTGCCCGGTTTTCAGCCCGAGGCCGATTTGAACGCGCTATTGGCCAGTTGCGACGTGTTGTGTCTGCCGTCACTGGAGCGAACCGAAGCTTTCGGGCTGGTATTGCTGGAGGCGATGCGCTTCGGTAAAGCGGTCGTGGTCAGCGATATTCCCGGTTCCGGCGCGGGCTGGGTGGTGCGTCAAGCGGGTCATGGTTTATTGGTTCCGCTTGGTGATGTCGGGGCATTGACTACAGCGCTGCGAACTTTACAACTCGATCCGACGCGGCGGGAAACGCTGGCCCAGGCTGGTCCAATCGCGCTGCGGGAGCAATTCGGGATCGGGCCGGTGGCGGCGGCGACCGCCGCGCTTTATCGGCAGGTGTTGGCCGATGTCGGCTCTGCCCGATCATAGCCAACAGGTTTCACCCAAACCGCCATCATCCAGAACAGCAAGGCCGGCACGAAGTGCATGAACACCCGATTGATGCTGGTGTACTGCTCAGCCCAGCGTTGGGCGTCGGTCAGGAAGAACAACACGAACAACATCAGCAAACAGCAACCGATGAACAAAGCCATGATCCGCCGCCAACGCTCGACTCGTATGCGGGGCACGGCCACCACCCAGGCCGCCAGCGCCAGATACCACAGCAGATGCCAGTTGACCAGGACAAAACCGTTCGTGAACAGTGGCTCCCAGCTGCTGCGATAGTGCAGGGCAAACCGGCCCAGCCATGGAAGCTGGATCAGATCCGGCCTCAACTGGATCTCGCCAAGCCCCGGCGCAACGAACGCCACGCCGCCGGACAAGATCCAGACCAGTCCCAACACCGCCACGATACCGACCAGCGCCCACAGCGCCTTCCCCCGCAGCCAAGCGACAGCCAGCGCGGGAATGAACATCAGCACCCACACCATGCCCTCCAACTTGATCGAGGGACAAACCAGCGCCAGCAACAAGGCCAACCCGGCTTGGCGACGGTCACCCGTTCGTAGCCATTGGAAGAAAGCGATCACCGCCAGGCTATAGAAAGCCGCCAGCCACAGATCGGCATAACCGGCCAGAGCTACATGGGTATCCAGAATCGGCAGCGACAACAACAACCAGGTAAAGATCAACGCCGCCAGAGGCGTCGCGCCCCAGCTACGCGTCTGACCATAGAACCCCAGCCCCAAGGCGAGCGCCGCGCCAAGCCACGGCAGGTTGGCCGCAGTGTCGTTCCAGACCACGAACGCCAACGTTGGCCACAGGGCCAACAGCGGCACCGTAATGGGATAGTTGACCGCGTCGATGGTGTAGAGCGAACCACTGGCATCGCCCAACCAGCGAATGGGGTCCACGAACGGAACCCATTGCCGTAGCTCAGTCCACACCCGTGGCCGGACGGTCCAGGTGGTCCAGGCATCCCAGGGAAACAGCGGCCGCAGCCACAGCTCCTGCGCCAGGGTTACGAACCGCCAGCCCAGCCATACCAACAGCAGGACGAACACGATACGTTGCCAACTCAGCTCCACACCAAACGTCCCGGCATCCTGTAGCCGCAATCGATCCAACGCGACCCGCCGCCACAGCCGCCAAGCGCCCAGAATCGTCAGGATCGCCATCACCACTGCCGGACCGGCAAAACTCGGCGGCAGACCCAATGCCTCCTGTAATCGCAGCAACAGAGTGACGACCAGCATCCCCAGCAGATAGCCATATCCCAGCGCCATCGGCCAGATGCCAGCCGGATCGTCACGCCAGCCGCTGCGCACCCACAGTGCGCCCGCCAGCCACGGCAACATCAGCGACAGCCCGACGCCCCACCATCCCATCGCCATCGATCCTCTACCTATTGAGCCCGCACTTGGAACAGCGCACCGGTCGACGCAGCGTACAACAGGTTCGCCGCCAGCTGCTTGTTGTCCCATTCCAGGGCTTGCGCAGCACGGTTGTAGCGCACCCCCTTCAGCGGCGACAGAATCAGGACGTAATCGCCCTCACGGACCATGGCCGGCTCGGGCGGTTGGGATAGACCGGCATAGCCATTGTGCGGCAGCAGGTGATAGCGGGTGCGCCCGGCCGTGAATCCTGCCGGATCGTTGCTGACGATCAGCAGTCGCGCCGGGCGATCCGGCAGTCGCTGGCGAACCTCCGCCAGAAATTGATAGAGCTTGCCATCCTGATCCGCCAGCCGCCGTGCGGTTTCGTCCTTACCGGCGAAGCGTTCCATACTCAGCGCCAGCCGCTGATTCAGGACCAGCTGCCAGCGCAGATCCAGCGCCAGCCAACCGAGCAGGAACAAGGCGGCATAGGGCATCCAGCGGCGCGTCGGTGCGCAGAGCGCATGCAGCGCGGCGCTGAACCCGACCCAGAGCGCCACGACCACCACCGGCGGAAACAGCGCATCCAGCGGTATACCGGCCGCGTAGTTGATCGATCGCCGACTCCAGTCGTCGAACCCATTCCATTCGTCCACTGCCCAGCGCAACAACTCGCCAGGGCTGAGCATGTGCGACTGTAGTTCCAGACGCTGAAAGGCCAGCGGTTCCGCCACAGCCCCGCTCACGCTCAGGCCGACTGCGATGATCCGCCCCTGCCAATGCGGTTCCGCACTCAAGTCGACCGTACCCTCGTCGTGCGCCGGCAACAGCCGTTCCCGCACCGTGCGCGGTTCGGCCAGCGTGACCCAGCTCAGCCGCAATTCGCTGTCCGGCGTCAGGCCCTGCACCCGCCACGACAGCCGTTGAAACAGATCGGCTCGCACCATCCGCTCGACGACGCCTCGCACCGCCGTGCTTGGCGACGCGCCAGCCGGCGTCTCGACCGGGTGAAGATCGGTGGCGGTCAGCACGACCGGCGGCGCGACCGCCGTCAGGCCACCAACCCGGTAAAACAATAGCAATACCAGCATGGTGGCCACTGCGCCGCCCAACGCCGACAGGGCGACCCATCCGATCGATCGCCAGTGGATTCCCGATACACCTGACTGCACCATTCGTTCAGTCCCGCAAATCCTGCCACTCCGTTTCGCAATACCGCTCCAGCGTCCATATCGGCCGATATCCCAGTTCTGCGCTGATTCGGCTGGAATCGTAGCAGGCCCAGCCCAGCACCTTGTCCAACATGGCCCGCATCCGACGATCCCGGCGTCCGGCCAGCCAGCGCAGGCCATCGGCCAGATCGGCTATGCCATAGCACAGCGACGCCGGTATGGCCCAGCGCGGCACGCGGCGCCCCAGGGCGCGCCGGACGATCGCGTACAGCGCCCGCCCCGAATAGGCTTGACCGTCGGTCACCAGATAAGTGCGCCCGGCTGCAGCGGGATGAACAGCGGCCAGCAGCAACGCCTGGATCACGTCATCGACATGAACCAGAGAACGACGATGGCCGGTCTCCGGCAACGGCGGCAACCAACCGCGCCGGATCGCTTCGATCAGCCGCGCCAAATTGGCTTTCATGCCTGGCCCGTACACCAGGACCGGCCGGATGTTGACTACGTGCAGACCTTGCGCCTGGCCCACGGCCAGCACCCGTTGCTCGGCAGCGCGCTTGGCCTGGCCGTAGGGACTCTCCGGGGCGCTGTCCCAGCCCTCGTCCACGCAATGTGGCCCTGGATCGCCCACTGCCTTGCTGCTACTGAGGAAAACGAAACGCTCGACTCCGGCCTTCACCGCCGCGTCGAGCAGGCTAAACGTCCCCGCGGCATTGATCGCCCAATGCCGCGCTGCCCATTCCGGGGTGTCCGCTTCGGCATGGGCCAGGCCAGCGACATGCAGCACCGTATGCATACCCGCACAGGCCCGTTCCAGACTGGCGGCATCGGCCAGATCGCCGACCACGGTTTCCACACTCGCCCATTCCGCTGGAGGCGCTGTGCCGGCCCGCACCAGCACCCGCACTCGATGACCCTGCGCCAACAGTGTCGCGACCAAACGGCGGCCGATGAAGCCGGTTCCGCCGGTCACCAGCACCGGCCAGTCCTGGGGGAAAGTCGCTACCACCAGCGCCACCCATGGCGATGGAAGAACAGCGCAGCCGCCCGCAGGAACAGGCCGATATGGCGCATGCCCTTGCGCGCCGCATGTCCGCCGAGATGCACCACGCGCATCGTCGGCACAGAGGCCAGCCGTGTCACCGCCGCCAGGCGCAAACTGAGATCGAAATCCTCGAAATACAGGAAATAGTCGGGCCGAAAGCCACCGACCTGCTCCAGCGCCGTCCGTCGGCACAACATGAAACAGCCACTGACAATGGGCGGGTCCCAGAAGGGTTGGTCGCCGGTCCACTCGCGCAACTCGTAGCGATCGAGACGAGTCTGGAAACGGCGGCGCAATCCAGTGGGCGCGAAACCGCGCAACGCCAAATCCAGCACCGTGGGATACGCCTTGCACAGGTATTGCCGCTGGCCATTCTCACCCCAAGCCGCCGGCGACAACAGACCAGCCTCGGGATGGGCTGCCAGGAAAACCAGTCCAGCGCTCAAGGCATCCGGCTCCAGCAAGACATCCGGATTGAGAATCAGATGGATCGGTTCGCGACACGCCTGGAAGGCCAGGTCATGCCCAGCACCATAGCCGACATTGCCATGGCCACTCAGCACCTCCACCGTCGCCGACGGCTGCACCGCCGCCAGCGCCGCTTGCAAGGGCTCGCGCCAGCCGGAGCCGGGGCCATTGTCCACCACGATCACGCGCGCCTGTTCCAGCAAACCGCCGCGCTGAGCATGGCGCAGCGCTTGATCCAGCCGCTCCAGCACCGCCGTCAGCACCGCCAGATCCGGGGCATAGGTGACGATGCTCACCGCCAGCGCAGTCGTCGTCATGAGCCGCCATGGCGTTGCAACCAGGCGCGCAACGGCCGCAGCCGCGCCCGTAAAGCGCAGGACCACCGCACCAGCCGTTGGCCGTACAAACCGGCCAGTTCAGCCGCCTGCTCGGTCAACTGCGCCTGCAATACATCCGCGTGCTGCTCCTTTTCGGCCAGCTGCGCGCTCAGCGCGCCGAGCGTCGTTTCCAATTCTTCCTTGCAAGTATTCAGTGCAGCGTAATCTTGCTCCACTTCCCCAATCCGGGCTGTCAGCACGGTACGGACCTGCTCCAGCTCGCCGATCCGCACCGCCTGCGCCGCCTGCGCCGCCTGCGCCGCGCGCGTCGCCGCCTGCGCCGTCAGCAGATCCTGGCGCGGCACGCAATCCTGGATCAGGGCGAGATAGTCCAGCGACACCGGCCAGGACAATTCCAACCGCAGTTCGCCCCCGTTGGGCAGCTTGACCAGCGTCTCTGCTGGAATCGGCAACTCCAACACCGGATCATCGCCGGCCAACAACACGGTGACCTCTTCCGCCACCAACGACGATTCCGCGAAGGCCACCTGCTGACAAGGTCGCCCCAGCAGGCTGTCACGCCGGCCATCCCAGGCCCACAGCAACTGCCCGATATGGTCATGCAAGGTCAGGGAATACAAGCGCAGCAAACCGGGGCGGTCGGCAAAATCCAGCCGCAGTGCCTCCGGCGGCACGAGTCGTTGCGGAATGGGCAGCACCACGGTCTGGCGCGTCTGCCCCAAACGGCCCCAGGCGACTCGGCTCTCGCTTTCCTGGAATTCGGCCTGGGGCGCGCGCCAATACAGCTGGCAAGTGAAATACAGTTCGGGTTGCGGCCCCACCAACGGCGGCAACTCGGCGGCCTGGATTTCATGCGCTGCTTGCGCCGTGATGATGAACTGATAAACCAGGGCGTCGGGCCGCCCCAGCAGCGCACGCACCACGGCGGGCGGCAAGGCGTCCAGGTAATATTCCTTGAACTCGGATTCGTCCAGCTCCACGAACGTGGCGTCCAGCACCGCCACCCGTAGCCCGTGATCTTCCAGCAACTGGATCAGCGAAGTCCGGTTGAAGAAACGCAGATGGGTTTCGTCCAGCAATCCTTCCGGGCGGTAACGGAACTCGCCGGCCAGCATCTCGGCGATCAACCCGGCATAGGCGACATTCGGCACCGAAACCAGCACCCGTCCATTCGGAGCCAGCAACCGGGTCAACTGGGCCAGGATCTCGCCCGGCTGGCGCAGGTGCTCCAGGATGTCGGCGCAGACGATGTAGTCGTACTGACCCTCGGCGAAATACTCGGCCAACGCCAACCCTTCCAGGTCGGCGCACTCCAGCTGGCCATACCAGGGCGCTGCCTCGGCCGCCGCCACCGGATTGTATTCGACCCCGTCCACCGTGCAGCCGCGTTCTTCACGCAGATAGCGGCCCAGAACGCCAGGCCCCGCGCCCAAGTCCAGAACCCGGCTACCCGGCGCAATCTGGCGGGCGAGCTTGGCCAGCGAGTCCTGACCGTTCGGATCGAGCACGCGATGATAGATATGGGTAGTAGGCGCCACCACGGTAGACACCGGTGACTGTGGCATGGTTGCTTGTCCTTGATGAGCTTCCATTGGGATCTTCTCCGTTTATCAGGAACCGACGGTCAATCGCGCCGAAAAGGGCGCTGATGGCCAGAGTGACCAGCCAGTGCATTCCGCCTGAGTGGCGCTACTCTCAATACCGTTTTGAAAAGTCGTAAGTCATCATGAGGCCCGTGCATAACCGACAAGTTCCACCATCCCCGCACAAGCCGCTTATGATTCAATGAATTGCTATAGGCCCGCGCGCCGATACAACGTCCGCAGTCCCAGGGCCATGATCCGGCGCAGAGGCCAAGCCCGCACCCGTCGGCTGGCCTGGATCGCCCGCCGCTGCCGCCAGCATCGCGGCAAACCGCGCAGGGCATCCCACTTGGCCCGCAGCAACGCGGCCCCCTGTCCACGCAGGGCGTACCACAGCACCGAGCCGAGATTCAACAACAGGTGTTGCGGCAGATACCAGCAGAGCAGCGGTCCGGGCATGTTCTTGCACCAGGTCCACACCAGGTTGCGATGGCCGTGATAGAGCGAAAATGCGCTACGCCGCCCAGTCAGCGCCGAGCCGACATGCCGGGCCACGGCATCCGGCACGTACCAACACGAATAGCCGCGCAACTGCAGCCGAAACCCCAAATCGACGTCTTCGAAATAGCAAAAGTAAGCCTCATCGAACCCGCCCACCTCACAGAAGATTTGGCGACGATATAGGGCCGCCGCCGCGCAAGGGCCGAAGATAACGCCGGCCTCCTGCGTCCCTTCCGCCACCGCCCGACCATGATCGCGCCGCCAGGCCAGGCCGCTGACATGGTAGACATCGCCGGTGCCATCCAGCCGATCAGGATCGTTGGCATCCACCAGGCGAGCGCCGAAACTGGCGCATTCGGGATGAGCCGCCGCCGCCGCCAGCAAGCGTTCCAGCGCGTCCGGGGCCAGGAACGCATCGGGATTGAGCAGCAGCAGCCAAGTCATGCCATCGGCCTGGCGCGCGGCCACGTTGTTGGCGGCGGCGAAGCCCACATTGCACGGCAGGCAGACCAGTTCGACTGCCGGATAGTGCTGTTCCAGGACATCGGTGGAACCATCCTGACTGGCGTTGTCGACCACGATCACCCGATCCGGCCGCCGGGTTTGGGCCCGCAGGTGACGCAGACAATCGGCCAGCAATACCCCGCCGTTGAAGTTGACGATGATCACCGCCACCGTGGGCCGGTCGGCGTCCTGAATTCCATCCATATCGAATGCCCACTCCCACCACCGCGCTGTCGTCTTGAAAGTTGGGGAAGAATCGCTCGAGCGTGGCGCCGGTTCGCGCGTCGGGCGACGGCGAGTGTAGCGCGAACCACGACCGAAGTGAGGATCCCGCGCAGCCCAATCCGGCTAAATTATTGTATGATCAGGAATGATTTGTCTTTCCCCTAAAACCAGCATTCTTGGTCATTGCCAGAGCATTCAGAGGAACATGAGTCAACCCGCCCATTTATTCACGAGCATCACGGCCAACTATCTACCCAAGGCGCGCGTGCTCGCCCAGTCCGCCAAACGACAACCTGCCGATATTCGCTTTCACTTATTGCTATGCGACGACTATCCGGCCGAATTGGACCCAGCCGCCGAGCCATTCGATTCCATCATCAATGTCACCGAACTACCGGTCGCTAACCTCGAATCCTGGTTGTTCGGGCATACGGTCGTAGAGATGTGCACCGCCGTCAAGGCGATGGGATTCCTGGAAATCGCTCGCCGTTTCCATGCGGAAAAGGTGTTCTACTTCGATCCGGACATGGCCATCATGTCCGGTCTGGATCGCCTGATCGAGCGACTGGACCACGATGCCATTCTGCTGACCCCGCACCAGACCAAACCGGAACAGTCGCTGGATGCGGTGGTCGACAATGAAATCTGCAGCCTCAAGCACGGTGTGTTCAACTTGGGCTTCCTGGGTGCGCGCACCGATGGCGAGGGCTTGCAATTCCTGCAGTGGTGGGCCGAGCGACTGCGCTATTTCTGCCACGACGATATTCCCGGCGGGCTGTTTACCGATCAGCGCTGGATCGATCTAGCTCCGGCTTTCTTCGAAAAGATCGCCATCCTGCGCGAGCCGATCTACAACGTGGCGACCTGGAATCTCACCCATCGCCAAGCTGCCGGCTCGTTGCAACAGGGCATCACCATCAATGGCCAGCCGCTGAGCTTCTACCATTTCTCCGGCTTCGACGGCGGCGCTCAGGAAATCATGCTGAAGAAATACGCCCCGGCCCATTCGGTCCTGTTCGATTTACGGCGCTGGTACATCGAAGAATGCCAACGCCTGGGACAGGAGGAACTGGGCAAGCGTCGCTGTCGCTACGACACCTTCGACAACGGCGAGCGCATCACCAAGCTGCAGCGGGTTCTCTATCGCTCCCGAGTCGATTTGCAACGAGCTTTTCCCAATCCCTATCGCACGGGCGATATCGACCGGTCGTACTATCACTGGTATCGGGCCAATACCGCTGGCGACAACGACGATTCTCTGGAAACCGACGCCACGCTGCGCGCCCAGTGGATGGACGCTCGCCGCGAACTGGATCTGATCTATCGCTCGCGCAGTTGGCGGCTAGCGCAGGTCTTCGCCCGGATCTTCAAACGGTTGCGCCGCGCCTGAAGCCGACGCC
>Ga0116181_1004033_pt1 | contig 11224 bp, 10 predicted proteins | sample AD_UKC075_MetaG_FD_89752 | JGI IMG/M metagenome (GOLD analysis project Ga0116181, IMG submission 89752) | Active sludge microbial communities of municipal wastewater-treating anaerobic digesters from USA - AD_UKC075_MetaG | ecosystem: Engineered > Bioreactor > Anaerobic > Digestate | place: USA...
ATGGAGAAAGTATATCTAAAGAAGATAAAAAACATATCTTCGAAAGATTCTATAAATCAAAGAATTCTAGTAAAAATAGTATAGGAATAGGCTTATCGCTTTCTAAATCTATTATTGAAAAAGAAAACGGATATATAACCGTGGATTCTAAAGAAAATGATTATACAAAATTTACTATTAAATATATAAAATAGGAGATTAAACATGACAAAATATTTAATGACAATTGACCAAAGGAAAAAAGATTATTTCAAACTTCTATCACCAGACATACCAAGATTCTTAGAAGATTATATTGAAACACCAGAAATGTTAAAACAACAATATATATCAATAACATGTGGAACAATATATACTAATTTATTTAAGAGCCACTATATTTTTAATAGTTTAGATCATGCAATTGCCGTTGCACTTATTATTTGGCATTTTACTAAAGATGAGAAAGAAACTTTATCGGGTTTATTCCATGATATTGCAACTCCAGCATTTAAACATTGTATTGATTTTTTAAATGGTGATTATGTTACCCAGGAATCAACTGAAGATCTAACTACCACCATAATATCTAATTCTAAAGAAATCATGGGTCTTCTTAAAAGAGATAATATAACTTTAGAAGAAGTAGACAATTATCACATTTATCCAATCGCGGATAATGATACGCCAAGATTGTCATCTGATAGATTAGAATATTCACTTTCCAATGGATTATTTACCTATGAATTAAAAGATTTTAATTCTATAAAAGAAATGTATCAAGATATTGTAATTGGTAAAAACGAAGATGGAATTATTGAATTAGAATTTAAAACTGAAAGTATTGCTACATCATTTGTTTTAATGACTACGGATTTATCTTTATATTATCGTTTAGATAAAACAAGATATTCTATGCAATTACTTGCAGATATTATTAAGAAATTAATTGAAGAAAACAAATTAAAGATAACGGATTTATATAACTTAGGTGATAAAGATATTATTGATATAATATTACAATCTAAATACAAAGATATTTATAATATCTGGTTAAATGCAACTGAGATAAAGACAAGTGAAACTAAACCAGAATGTGTTTACTATGTTCATCATCCAGCAAAAGTAAGATATATAAATCCTATGTGTAATAGTAAAAGAATAAGAGATATAAATACTTCAGCTAATGAATCAATTAACTACAATTTAAATTATAAAATGGATAACTTTGTTTATTTAGATGGTATTAAAGATGGTATTCTCTAGATAACAAATGTTATCTTTTTTTATTCAACTTAAAGTTTAGTTAACTCAACTTGAATATTATATACAATGGTATTAGTTATCACTTAAAATAGTATAAGAAATGAGGATAAATAAATGACTGAAATAACAATGATAAGTGCAACATGGTGTCCATCATGTTTAACTACTAAAAAACTATTAAAAGAAATATTAGAGAAAGACAATACTTTAGAATTAAATGTTGTTGACTATGATTTAAATATAAATGAAATTGCTAAATACAATTTGAGTGATGGCGATGTTTTACCAATTATTATAATTAATAATAATAGATTAGTTGGCGAACATAAAATTAATGAATTAGAAAAATTTATCAAGGAAAATAAAAATGAAGAAAATAATTAAATATTTTATATTATTAATATGCTTATTACCATTAAATGCTTTTGCATTAACAAATGACTATCAAGATGATATAGCTAGTATCGTTAATAAACCTATTGAAGATGATAAAGTAAATATTTATTTATTTGAAGGAGAAGGGTGTCCTCATTGTAAACAAGAAAAAGAATGGTTGGAAACAATTAAGGAAAAATATCCTGATCAAATAAATGTTTATGAGTTTGAGGTTTGGTATAACCCATCCAATAACAATTTACTTTCTCAAGTTCAGACAAAGTTAAGTTCATCAGCAGTAGGAGTTCCATATACAGTTATTGGCAATTCTTTTTATTCAGGATTTTCTGATACTGTTCAATCAGATATGGAATCTAAATTAGATGGAATATTTACTGATGATACTAATGATAATATAAAAGATATACCAGTATTAGGAAAAGTTGATGTTAGTAAAATATCTCTACCACTAATATCAATTATCTTAGGATTTATTGATGGTTTTAATCCCTGTGCAATGTGGGTATTATTATTCCTTATAACAATTATATTAAATATGGAAGATAAGAAGAAGAGATGGTTTATTGGATTTGCATTTTTATTCACATCAGGACTTGTTTATTTCTTATCCATGTTAGGTATTAATGTTGTTTTATCAATGATTGCCGTTAGCATTATAAGAACAATTATTGCCATATTCATTCTCGTGATGGGAATATTATCCCTTACTAAATATTTTAAAAATCGTAAAAAAGAAGTTGGATGTACAATTGTAAAAGGTAATCGAAGAAAGAAAATAATTGAACAAGTAAATAAAGTAAGTTCTAGCAAGAATTTTTTAATTGCTCTTGTTGGTGTAATTGGACTTGCAATTGGAGTTAACTTAGTAGAATTAGCTTGCTCACTTGGATTCCCAGTAGTTTATTCAGAAATACTTGCTATTAATAATGTAACTGGTGTTTGGCGTATTATTTATCTGCTTTTATACATCTTATTTTATATGATTGATGATATTGTTGTATTTGTTATATCAATGGTTACTTTAGAAACAACGGGTATTACTAATAAATATAATAAAATATGTAATTTAATAAGTGCTATAATAATGATATTGCTTGGTTTATTACTAATATTTAAACCAGCATGGGTAATGTTAAATTTCTAGGAGGTTTTATGGGAGCAGGGAAATTATTAGTTCTTGAGGGTTCATGCGATGGGATTGGAAAAACAACTCAGTATAATAAACTTAAAGAAAGATTAGTTGAAGATGGAGAAACTGTAGTTGGTCATCATTTTCCTTCATATAATACAATCCAAGGAGCACTTGTAGAATCATATTTAAAAGGTGAATTTGGAAATATTAAAGACATGTCACCATATTTAATAAATAGTTTCTATGCTTGCGATAGAGCAGTTACTTGGAATAATGAATTAAAAGGTCATTATGAAAAAGGGGATACAATATTATTAGATAGATATACAACATCAAGTTTAATATATCAAGCATCCACTATTAAAGATGAAAAAGAAAAAATTGAATTCATTAAATATGTTATCGACTATGAATATAATCGATTAAGAATTCAAGAACCTGATGATATTATTTATCTTCATGTACCATTTGATCTTGCAACTGAATTAAGAAATGCCCGTAAAGAAAATGAGGGTATTAAAAAAGATATTCATGAAAGTAATTTAGAATTCATGAAAATGGTATATGAAAATAGTTTATTTATTGCTGATTACCTTAATTGGAGCAAAGTTGAATGTTCAAAAAATGGTGAAATGCGAAGCATTAATGATATCAATAATGAGGTTTATGAAAGAATTAGAAAAAAGTAAAGTCTAATTCTTTTTTTATAACTTGATATAACTAATATGATATAATATTTATGGAATAGAATAAGATAACTTATGTATTCATGAAAGAAAGAGGATAGGAAAAATGGGATTTATTAAAGCCTTCACAGGAGCCTTAAGTGGCACATTTGCTGATCAATGGAAAGAATATTATGTTCCAAGACAAAATGTTTCTGCAACTGCTGGATTATTCGAAGCAGAAAAGCAAGGACAAAATAATGGAATAGGAGAAAATACTAAAGGATCAAACAACATCATTACCAATGGAAGTAAGATAGTTGTACCTGAAGGTACAGCCCTTATTACATTACAAGATGGAGCAATAACAGGATGTATTGCTGAACCAGGTGGATTTATTTTTTCATCTGAAGACCCTAATTCAAAATCAATGTTTGCTGGCGACGGAATCGTTGGTCAATTAATTACGCAAACATGGGATAGAGTTAAATTTGGTGGTATGCCAGGTTCTCAACAATTAGCATTCTATGTTAATTTAAAGGAAATTCCAAATAATAAATTTGGCACTCAATCAGAAATTTATTGGGATGATGCTTATTTAAATACACAAGTTGGAGCAATTACTCGTGGTACATATTCATTACATATCGTAGATCCACTTATGTTTGTTAAAAACTTTGTTCCAGCTAGATATTTACAACCTGGAGCTGAGCCATTTGACTTTGCTGATTTAGATAACGATGCTAGTACTCAATTATTCAATGAAGTAGTTTCAACTTTATCTGCAGCTTTCTCGAATTATACAAATGATCCAAGTAAAGGGAATCGTATTTCTAAAATACAAGCTGACCAAATTGGCTTTGCTCAAGCAATGTCTAAAGCTGTCGAGGATGCTTATAAATGGAAAACTGAACGCGGATTAGAAATTGTTAAAACAGCTATTTTAGCTATTGAATATGATGATGATACTAAGGCTTTATTAAGTGATGTTAAAAAGGCTGATGCTTTATCTGGAGCTCGTGGTAATTCATTCATGCAACAATCAGTTGCACGTGGAGTTGAAGCTGCTGGATCTAATCAAGGTGGAACAGGAATGGCTTTCATGGGTATGGGAGTTAATGCTGCCGGTGGAATGATGCAAGGAATGCAACAAAACAATGCAGCTGCACCAAATCCTTTTATCCAAACATCTCAAGGACAACAAGCATCTAGCGAGCAACCTGCTGAAAATCCTTATGATAAATTGACAGAAATGAAGAAACTATTGGATAACGGCGTTATAACTCAAGCTGATTTTGATGCCGCTAAAGCTAAAATTCTAGGATTATAAAATGGATAATAGCAATAGTGTTACTTCAAATACAACTAATATAAATACTGAAGATACTAAAGTTATTCAAACTGATGTTGGAGCCAAAGATGGCCAAGAAAAATGTCCTAAATGTGGTTCAACCGATATTACCTTAAATGTTAATACAGGTAAGTTAAGATGTGACTTCTGTCGTTTCGAATTTGAGCCTCAAAAAGTAGAAGGTCTTGAAAAAGATATTTCCAAATTAAATGGAACTATTCAAACTTCAGGTGTTCAAAACATTGTTGCTGATTCAAAAAGTGTTGTAACATTCAAGTGTTCTAGTTGTGGAGCCGAAGTAGTAGTTGATACCGCTGAAGCTTCTCAAGCTAGATGCCATTGGTGTCGTAATATGCTTTCTGTAAATCAACAAGTACCAAATGGATCAATACCAGATTTTGTACTTCCATTTAAAGTTAAAAAAGAAGAAGCAAAACAAGAGATTGAAAAGTTTGTTGGTAAAAGAAAATTCTTTGCCAATCCAACATTTAGAAAAGAATTTACAACTGAAAATATCATGGGCGTATATTTTCCCTATATATTAGTGGACATTAATTCTCATAGTAGTTTTTCTGGTCTTGCAGAAAAGACATTAAGAACTCATTATCATGATAATAATACAACCTATGATGTATCTCAATATAATGTTGAAAGAGAGTTTGACTTATCAATAAATGGTTTAACAATTGAATCAAACTCAAAGAGACTAAATGGATCGTCCAATGAAACAAGTAATATCATTAATGCCATTATGCCATTTGATGTAGATAATTGTGTTAAATATGACTCTAACTTTTTAAAAGGATATACTTCTGAAAAGAGAGATTTAAATGTTGATCAAGTTAAAGGCTTAATTAAAAACGAAGCTGAAGACATTGCCCGTTTTAGTGCTAATGAATCACTTACAGATTATGATCGTGGTGTATCATGGGCTAGTCAAAATGTTGAAATTAAAGGTGAGCAATGGGAATCTGCTTATTTACCAGTTTGGTTATATAGTTACCAACAAATTAAAGGTGATAAAAGTATTTTGCACTATGTAGCGGTTAACGCAAGAACTAAAGAAACAATTGGAAGTGTACCAATACATATGCCTAAGTTGATTGCTGTTTCAGCTCTTGTAGAAGCTTTAGGAATTTTTCTAATGCTTAATGTTGACTGGGATTATAGTTTTGTATTTGCCCTTTTAGGTATTATCTTCTTTGCGATTAATTATTTTAATTATCGTAATAGCAATGCTCGTAATACATATGAAACAGAAACTAAAAAGGAAATAAGAAACTTAAGAAAAGTTGATAATTTCTATCGTGAAAGAAATAATGTATCTTCTCCATATATTAGTAATCAAAATAATAAAAATTTAAGTGGTCAAGATACAACATCACAAGTAATAAATAGTTTAATGAAAAATAGCAGTGTTATGAAAGAATTTAATGAATTTAATAATTTAGTAAATAAAGGAGATAAAAAGTAATTATGAAATGTTCAAAGTGTGGTTTTATAAATGGTAGTTCTGCTGAATTTTGCATGAAATGTGGAGCACCAATGGAAAGTGAAAATAATGATGAGGTCGAGGGTAATGTTACTCCTGTAGTAAATAATACAAAGAAATCTAATTTATTTTTCTCTGTATTAGCTATTATCCTTAAACCTTTTACAGGTATTAAAGAAGAATTAAATAAGTTTGAAGATACTAAGAGTTCAATAATTTTAGTAGCAATAGTAACAGTAGTAAGTACTATATTATCTTTATTACAACTTATCTATACTACAGTTCATGTTGTATCTAAGAGTTATTACTCAAAGACTATTACAACATCTTGGGTATGGGATAATATGAAAAGCATTGATTTTTCTAAAGTAATTGGTAAATATATATTAATTTACTTAGGAATAATCTTAGGAATAGCTGCAATTTATTATATAGCTGGCCTTATTGTTAAAAAGGATGTTAAGTTTACTCGATTAATGTCCATTGTGGCAATTGGTATAATTCCTTATGTTTTATGTTCTATTATTGTAGGCCCTTTATTATCAATATTATTTACTGATGCCTTAACATATATTGATATTATTGGATTTTGCTATTCATTTGTTTTAATAATACGCACAATAAATGATGAATTTAAGTTTGAAGGAGACTCTGGTTATTATATTAATGCTATATGCATGGCTATGATAATTATTATTGTTTATATAATTCTCCAAAAGTCTGTTGCTAGTGCAATATCAAGTTATTCAGATTATATTGATTATTAAACCTATATGACTAAGAATTTGTTAATTAAACATATTTAGAAACTGAAGTAAAATTCAGTTTCTTTTATTTATTGAAAAAAAAGTCCCTTAAAATTTGCAATTTATAAAAAAAGTGCTATAATAGGAAACATCTTTAAGGGGGATAAGGGTTTTATGAAGAAATTAAGTTTTAAAACAATTATGTTAGTTCTAGCCGTATTGCTATTTGGTGGAATTACAACAGCTAATGCTGCAACTCTTCCAACAACATTTACAACTGGTACTTACAGTTCTAGTAGTGATATCGTAAGTTATATCACTGCACCAAATTCAAAAGGAGAATATAGACCATATAGAGTTATTGTTAAACATTTAACTGATGGTAACTATGCTTATTGTTTGGATTTGGACTTACATTATGATGGAGGTATAAATTATACAAAATCTACTAATGTAGATCCTGGATATACTTATATCTTAAATCATATACCAAACACAGGAGATTCTAAGAAAGACTTCTATATTACTCAAATGGCTATTTGGTATTATGAAGATTACTTAAATAATAATAATGAAATGTTACCATTAGATGTTAAACAATTCATTGTTAGTGTTTATGAATATCCTGATAAAGCAACTAAGATTGATGCAAGTACAAAAGCTGTAGTTAAACAAATATATGAATTATATTATGCAGCTAAAAATTATCATAATAACTATACTTCACAAGAAGGAAAAGTTACTATTGATACAACAAATGTAACATTTACATTAGTTGATGGTTACTATGTTTCATCAGAAATCAAAGTAACTACTCAAAATATCACTGGATCATTAAAATATTCATTATCAAATGCTCCAACTGGTTCAAAGATTGTTGCTGGTTCAACTGCTAATACTGTAGTTGTTAAAGTTCCTGCTTCTGCAATTGCTGCCGGACAAGAATTAACATTTACAATGAATGTAGTTGGAAACTATACATCTGAAAAAGCATATTATTATTATGCTGATTCAAGTCATCAAAGATTATTATATGGTAAAACAGAAACTACTAATGAAACAGTTAATGCATCTATTACTTTAAGAATTAGACATTATAATGATTCATATAAAGTTAAAATTAGTAAAACTGATGTAACACAAACTAAAGAAGTTGCTGGAGCAACATTAGTATTAAAAGATTCTACTGGAAAAGTAGTTGATACTTGGGTTTCTACAAATACTTCTCATGAAATTACATTAGCTACTGGTGAATATAGTTTAACTGAAACTATTGCACCAAATGGTTATAAATTAAGTACTACAACAATTAACTTCTTAGTTAATCAAGATGGTACATTATATGAAAAAGTTAATGGTAAATATCAATTAGTAAGTAAAATTAATATGATTAATGAATTATTAGATACAGTTACTATTGCTAAGAAAGATTCTAAGACTGGTAACTATGTATCAGGAGCTGTATTAGTAATTAAAGATGCTTCTGGAAATGTTGTATCTGAATTTACTACAACTGATACTGTATATCAATTAAGCTTAAATGCTGGTGTATATACATTAACAGAAAAAACAGCACCAAATGGATATGTATTAAGCTCAGAAGTAATTACATTTAAAATTACTAATGATGGTACTTTACAAATAAAGAATAGTAATGGGGATTACGAAGATACTGCAATAATAACATTCTTAAATACACCAAAGAAAACAGAAACTGTTAAGGTTCCTTCAACTGGTAAGAATGCCACAATTATGATTATGGCTGGTATTGCATTATTAATAGCTGGTGTAGTATATGTTAAAAAGACTACCAAAGAATGCTAGGGTAACCCTTAGTATTCTTTTCATTATAACTGGATTATTTCTAATATTTTTTAATTACTTTGATGGAATTAAATCGAATATCTTTAATGAAAAAAATATCGAGTTATATGAACAAGAAATAGTACTATCGGAGCAAGTCGAAGTCACGACAGAAGATGAGTCAGTTGATGAAGCAAATAAAGAAGTAACTACTCCAAGTACAAAAGAAACTTATATTGGATATTTAAGTATACCTGATATAAATTTAAAGAGAGGTTTTACTTCTTTAGATTCAGAATATAATTCACTACATTATAACGTAATGTTAGTTGATGGATCATCTATGCCTGATGTTAAGAATGGCAACTTGATACTTGCATCCCATTCTGGAAGTTCAAGTATAGCCTTCTTTAAAAATCTTTATAAATTAAGTAATGGAGCACATGCTTATGTTACTTACAATGGTAAAGTATATGATTACAAATTAGTTAATACCTATGATGTATTAAAAACTGGTACAGTTAAAATAAGTAGAAATGGTGATGTTAACACATTAACACTTATTACTTGTTCTAAGACAGATAACAGTCAACAATTAGTATTCATATTTGAATTACAAAATGTAACAAACGCATAAAAAAGGGGGAATTAATATGACAGAACTATCACTTATAGAAATAATAAAATTTGCATTAAAAGCATTAATTAATTCTAAAGTATTTATTCTAGTTATCTTAGAATTATCGGTTATTATAACTGGTATAGTATTTAGTCATGTAATAAATAAAAAGATGGTAAGAAATGTTTCTATTGGAGCAAGTGCATTATTATTAATATTTTACTTAATGAACTACATAAATGCCTTAACAATGTTTATTAATAATGTATCAACTCAATTTATCGAATTTATTTACTTTCCATCAACATTAGAATTTGCATCTGTCATGTTAATATCTATTATTATCATGTCAGTTACTTTAATTAATAAAAAATATAATAAGGTATTAAAAGTAGTAAATACAATAATACCAATTAGTATTTCTTTATTATTACTATGTATGATTGAATATATTAATGAATCAGGTATAACATTCAATGAATTTAGTATATTCACTGATACTAATCTAATGAGTTTAAATGAATTAGCAATGACTTTATTTATTATTTGGATAATAGGCTTAATAGTCTATAAAATAGATATGTTAATTATCAATAATATGAATGAAAAGACAATTGTTGAAATGCCAATTGAAAAAGATGAAACTAAAGAATATGCTAATTTAATCAAGGTTGATCTTAATTCAATAAGTTATAAAGATAACGATGATGATGAAATAGAAATGCCTAAGTTAAAAAGTGCAAAATAAAAATAGGGGAGACCCTATTTTTTTATTGTTCAGTTGGAGTTGATTCAACTAATACAGCATGAACAACATATCGTACTTTATCATTTTTACATGTTGATAAAGTTAATATTTTATCAGTTGGTTGAATAACATCACCAAAGTCAACCTGGCTTCTACTTTGAATCATATTAATAAAATTCATATAATCATCTTCGGAAGCAAAATTGGTTTGTAAATAATCTTCTGTAACATCAATTTGATATAAAGAGAATATCTTCCATTTCATCGTTGCATATGGAGTATTAAAAGTAATTATTTGATTATCTCCATTAGAATACCATGATGATCTAAACATATAATAAACAGTACTAAACATAATTCCATCGTAGTCATTATGGCCATATATAATAGTATTCTTATCAAGTGTTTCTGCACCATTACGATAATCCATAAATATCCAACCAAGATTGTTTTTCTTTTTCTTAAAATCATGAGTTAGATAAAAAGCATTATCAGGAGCTTGAACAACTGGGTGATTAACATTTGTATTATTAATTTTTAACCAACCAACTGTTTGATCATTAATTGCTAATAAATCACTAAATACTTGCGAGTAATTAGTATTATAAGTCGATACATAATTACGATAAGTAGGGCTGTTAGTATTAACTTCACTAGAATTATTGTCATCATCACTTGTTTCTGTTGTATTGTTGTTAATTATACCAGTTAATTCATCTAATTCAGTAGATACTGTTTGAGCATCATTATGCTGTTCATATGACTTATATAAAAATACTACTGAAATTGCTGCGATTAAAAGTATAATAATTGAAGATAAGAACTTCAAGTTTACTTCTTTAAATAAGTTATTCTTTTTGTATTCTAATGAATAATTTATTTTAAATTTTATATTATTAGCATTAATATACTTATGATATTTCTTCTTTATAACATTAACTTTATTATATATTGCATTCAAATCATTATTTTTTTCATCTAATAATATTAAGATATTACTTCTTTTATTGTTTTCTAATATTTTAAT
>Ga0116181_1004035_pt1 | contig 11215 bp, 4 predicted proteins | sample AD_UKC075_MetaG_FD_89752 | JGI IMG/M metagenome (GOLD analysis project Ga0116181, IMG submission 89752) | Active sludge microbial communities of municipal wastewater-treating anaerobic digesters from USA - AD_UKC075_MetaG | ecosystem: Engineered > Bioreactor > Anaerobic > Digestate | place: USA...
AAAAACAGGTGGCGTCACAAAGTAACCTTGCTTTGCGATATACCATGGAAGGTCGCTACAAAGGCTCACAAGGAAGCGGCATTTCTCTCGGAGCAATCAATGTTCCACAAGGTTCGGTGAAAGTTACAGCAAACGGAGTACAGCTTCAGGAAGGGGTGGATTACACGGTTGATTATATGCTTGGAACAGTAAATATCATCAACGAGGCTGTAAAACAATCCGGACAGGCGATCAATATTTCCATGGAAAACCAATTGACCTTCAACACCCAAAGAAAGCGGTTTTTAGGTCTAAATTTGGAAAGAAGATTCAACGAACACCTTACTGTGGGTGGAACGGTGGTAAATTATGCCGAAACACCTTTGACTCAAAAAGTTAATTTTGGTCAGGAAGCGGTCAATAATACCATGGCTGGTTTCAACTTATTGTACAACAACGAATTGCCTTTCCTTACCAGATTAACCGATAAAATCCCATTAATCAATACCGAAGCCCCGTCGAACCTTAATTTCATGGCTGAAGGAGCTTATTTAATTCCTGGCCAGAGTAAAGGTATTAATGACCAATCCTATATCGACGATTTTGAACAGAGTACTTCCAAAATTTCATTGAAGGAACCTGCAATGTGGGGATTGGCTTCGAAACCTGAAAAAAATCCGGAACCTGTTTTTTCTACATCGGGTTTAAGTGATGACCTTTCTTATGGAAATGGACGAGGCTTGTTGTCTTGGTACAATATCGATCCGCGATTTTATGGCGTTGGAGGAAAAGCTCCAAACGGAATTAACGCACAAGCTGTCTCTAATCATGCTTCACGAAGAGTACAGACCAAAGAACTCTACAACAGCAGAGATTTTGTGGCGGGCGAACAGCTTTATACCAATACTTTAGATATTACCTATTTTCCAAAGGAAAGAGGACCTTACAACGTGAATCCACTGAACGAAACTCCGTTGCAGCGATGGGGCGGATTAATGCGTCCGATTTCTGTTTCCAATTTCGTAAACTCCAATATTGAGTATGTAGAATTTTGGATGATGGATCCTTATGCGGACGGAAACCAGTTCGGAGCCGCGCCAAAACTTTTATTGCAGTTAGGAAATGTTTCGGAAGATGTTCTGAAGGACGGAAAACTTCAGTATGAAAACGGAATGCCTACACCAAATGTTCCATCCAACACCACCACAACCAATTGGGGAACACAGCCCAACCAGCAACCCATTCTTTATGCATTTTCTACGGAAGGAGAAGAAAGAACAGTGCAGGATTTAGGTTACGACGGTTTGGATGCGGCAGGTGAAGCCTCTAAATTCAATACCAATTTTGTAAATCCGGTAACCAATCTTCCCGATCCGGCTTCAGATGATTTTTTATTCTATCTTTCCGATAAATTCCAGGGAACACAGGCTGCATCTTTAACCGAACGCTATAAATATTTCCGCGGTCCGGAAGGAAATTCCAAATCCAACACGTTGGAAGTTGCCACCCAAACTCCAGATGCTGAAGATATTAACCGAGACTATAATTTGGATCAAAACGAAAATTATAATCAGTACACGATTAGTTTGGATCCAGCAAATATGGTTCTAGGAAAAAACAATATCGTGGATGTAAAAACCGTGGAAGCAAAATTCCAGAATGGGCAAACCAGTACCAACAAATGGTATCTATTCCGTGTTCCTGTTTCGCAGTTTGATGATAAAGCAATTGGTGGAGAGGCAGATAATTCTATTTTAAATAATGTGCGTTTCGCAAGAATGCTTTTAACAGGTTTCGATCAAACAGCGACCATCCGTTTCGGTACTTTGGATTTGGTAAGAAGCGACTGGAGAAAATACACAAAAAATATTGCAACAACTGATACCGATAATGAGGGTACAATTTTAGTAACTGATCAAAATCTTGATGTTGGAAGTGTGAACCTCGAAGAAAACGGATTGAACGAACCACCTTATGTTCTTCCTCCAGGAATCGATAGACAGGTTTTGAGCGGAAATGCAGGTGCACAAAGACAAAACGAATCTTCACTTTATATGAAAACAGCTCCTTTGATGGGCAAAACTTCAAGAGGGGTCTTCAAAAACGTACAGTTGGATATGCGTCGTTATAAAAAATTGGAACTTTTTGTACATGCTGAAGATTTGAAGAATGCAGCATCAACTGCTTATGATCAAGATGCCAAATTCTTTATCCGTTTTGGTAGTGATGCGACGGATAACTATTACGAATACGAAGCATCGTTGAAATATACCGCGAAAACTGCAAGATCACCGCTAGAAATTTGGCCAACAGAAAACAACGTAAATCTTGAAATTCAAAATTTTGTGGATGCGAAGTTGAGAAGAGACAAAAATTCACCAACGGGAATCGATTTAAGAACTGAAGATTTAGAATACAGCGCACTGGATCCAAATAAAAAGATTTTCATCAAAGGTCGCCCAAGTTTAGGAAACGTCACTACCATCATGTTGGGTGTTCGAAATAAAAGTGCAACCACGTCTAAAGATTTGGTACTTTGGGTGAATGAAATCCGACTTTCTGAAATCGAAAACAAAGGCGGTTATGCAGGAAATGCAAGTTTGAATTTCAACTTAGGTGATTTTGCCATTGTGAACGCGAACGCATCTTACATGTCGGTTGGATTTGGAGCAATTACCGACAAACCTTCGGAACGTTCACAAGCTACTCGTTCTGCATACAGCATCAACACAACGGTAAACGCTGATAAGTTTTTGCCTGAAAAAGTGGGAATGAAAATTCCGGTGAATTACTCGTACACGCAAACTATTGAAGACCCAAAATACAACCCTATCGATAATGATGTAACTTTTGAAGACGCTCCGAATAAGGAAGAACTGAAAAAAGTGGCACGAACTTATACCCAACAGAGAAGTATTGGTGTGGTAAACATGCGTAAAGAACGTATGAATCCTAATAAAAAACCAAAATTCTATGATGTGGAAAATCTTTCGGTAACAGCAATGTATAATGATGATTATTACAGAGATGTTTACACCAAAAAGAACTACCGACAGTATTTGCGTGGTTATATCGATTACAATTATTCCTTCAAACCGTGGGTTTTGAGGCCGTTCAATAAATTAGTAAGCGATACGGCAAAATCTTATAAATATTTGAAGTGGGTTAAAGAGTTCAACTTCAATCCAGTTCCAACGAGATTATCTTTCAGAACTGAACTCGACCGAAACTATAACGAACTCGAATTTAGAAATATCGAAGCCATTTTGAGTGGGAATGCAGGTCAGAATTTTGATGTCATCAGAAACAGAAACTTCTTCTTTGGATGGCAATATGGTTTAGGATTTAATTTTACCAAATCTTTGAAATTAGAAATTAATTCCGCGATGCGAACCCTGAACGACAACCTGAACGTCGCAGATATGAACACGAAATCGATTTTCGCAGATCCGTTCCGGGCAGGAAGACCTGTTCTTTACAATCACAGGGTTCAGTTGAATTACCGTTTCCCATTTGAACATTTGCCTTATCTCGATTTTATCAATGCAGAACTTGGATACGGATTTACGTACAATTGGAATGCAAGAAGTACCGTGATGACAAGGTTTGTAAATCCAGAGACCCATCGTGAAGAAAGTTTAGGAAGCATCGGCCAAAACACCAACAATATTGTGGGAACAGCAACGGTGGATGTTCCGAAATTCTTCAGTAAATTCAAATATTTCCAGAAGATCAACACCAAGATGCAGAAACGCAAGCAGGAGATCGATTCACTGAATAACGCATATACTTTGTTGTGGCAGAAGAAAAATTCAAAGAAAACTTTCAAAAGCTATAAGTTTAAGAATAAGCTAAATCCATTGCAAAGTATTGCTTATGCCCTAACTTCAATTAAGCAATTTGATGTTTCATATAATGAGAATAATGGTACAGTTCTTCCTGGATTACTTTCTGCACCGAATTGGTATGGTTACGGACAAACTTTAGGCGGACCAACTTATGGATTCCTTTTAGGCTCGCAAGCAGATTTAAGAAGAACGGTGATTGAAAACGGTTGGATTTCCAACTCAAATTACATGACGGATCCTTTTACGCAGATGAAGAATCAAAATTTCCTGGCGAATGTACAGATTATGCCGGTAAATGATTTTAGGATTGACGTAAATGTATTGAAAAATTATACCAGAAATTTCATGCAAGGCGGTTGGAACGTTGACGCGGACTCAGACCCGGCAAATGGTTTCCAGTTTTCCTTTGGGAATGAATTAATTACTTTTTCAAGAACAGCTTGGACTTTCAAAACAGCATTCACAGACGGAGCAACCATTTATGACAATATGATTGCCAACGCAAGACAAATTTCACAACAAATGGGCGGACCTCTTGCTGCAGATGGATTTACCGAAGGTCATTCCTTGGCAAATGCCTATGTTTTGGTTCCCGCATTTCAAGCCGCAGTAGAGGGAAAAACGCCAAACGGTCCCATTTCTGAACCGAAAAAATCTGGATTCCCGCTTCCTAACTGGAGGGTAACTTATTCTGGTCTGAAAAATATTCCGCTTGTAAACAGTCAGTTCTCCAAATTTGATATTCTTCATGGTTATGCATCAACTTACACCGCCACGGGAATTCAGTCGAGTATTGATTATTATAATGTGCAGAATAATACAGTTCCTAATAAAGATGCGTTTGGAGATTTCTACAATCCGTACACATTCTCGCAAGTAGGCTATGTAGAAGCTTTTGCGCCACTTATCGGAGCAGATATGACGATGCGTAACAATATGCAGTTTCGTGCTTCCTACAACCGCGACAGAATGTTCATGCTCGGTTTGGTAAATCATACTTTAACAGAAGATATCGGTAAAGAATACATTCTTGGTTTTGGTTATATCCTTAAAGACTTAAAATTGAAAATGAACTTCAGAGGTAAAGAACGAACCCTTAAAAGTGACTTAAATATTCGTGGCGATTTTTCTCTCCGAGACAGTCAAACAAGAATTACCAATATTCTTCAGAACGATTCGCAGGTCACTGGTGGACAAAGAATGATGAGTATTAAACTTTCTGCAGATTACAATATGTCGCAAAACTTCAATCTGAGATTGTTTTATGACCAGTTGTTGACCCGTTACAAAATTTCCACGGCGTTCCCACTATCAACCATTAGGGCGGGATTAACAGCTACGTTTACCTTTAGCGGAAGTGGTGGATTTTAAATAGATTGATAAAAACTCAGAATTTCGGTTCTGAGTTTCGTTTATTAATGACATGAAGTTTAGCTTTATTAATTCAGCAAGAGGAATTGCCATTTTAATGGTGGTAACCCTCCATGTTTCCCAACTAATTACTATGGAGGGATACTGGAAGCTATTAAAATTCTTCTGCAATTATGGGCAGCTTGGCGTACAGTTTTTCTTCATTGCTTCCGCCTATACTTTGTGTCTTTCTGCAGACCATCGAAAATCTGAATCGCACGCCTTGAGAAATTTCTACATCCGCAGATATTTCAGGATTTTTCCGGTTTATTATTTGGGAATTATCGTGTATTATTTGATGAACTTATTTTATCAAGACGCAGAAGCTTATACTTTCAAGAATGTTTTTGCCAATGTTTTATTTATTCATGGCTTTATTCCGTCGGCAAATAATAAGATTGTTCCGGGTGGGTGGTCTATCGCAACAGAGATGCTTTTCTACTTGATATTTCCTGTGTTGCATTGGTTTTTATTTTCTGGAAAAATAATTTTTAGGGCTTCATTAATTGTTTGTGCGTGTTTTCTGGGACTTTATTTGTTACAGATTAAAGTTGATAACAATACTTTTTGGTATTACAACATCATCACGCAATTGCCTGTATTTGTTGTTGGAATGGTTTATTACAAATATGTTGGTCAAATCTCATTGAGGATTGGATTTGCGCTGTTCGCCTTATTTACTTTGGTCACATTATTTTTTTGGCAGTTCCGTTGGTTTGAATTTGTACCGCTATCTTCTGGAATTTCTTTTTGTGGGCTGCTTAAAATTTTAGAGAAAACTTCATTGGATCACCCCTTTTTTCAAAAGATTGGAAAAGTTTCCTATTCCATTTACGTTGTGCATTTTATTTTTGCATTTTTTCTGCTCCCGGAAAACCAAAGTATAGTATGGTTCCTTCCTTTCTTGGTGGTGACTTTTGCTTTAAGTTATTTTATTTCGGTTTTACTCGAAAAGTATATCGAAAAGCCATTTATCAAGATAGGTTCGAAATTGACTTCTGCAAGTAATTAATTTGTCGGCATTCAAAAATTAAATCCCTAATTTTGTCCTTTCATTAATAAAAACATGAATTACGATATCGAAAACGACGACGACCTCTTTACCGGAAAGGACCACACTCCTTTGCGGAAAGATGCTTTCGAGAAATCACCACAGGAAAAAATGGAGATTATTCAAGAACATTTCCACGCAATCATGGAAACTTTGGGAATGGATATGACCGATGATTCACTGAAAGACTCCCCGAAACGTGTCGCAAAAATGTATGTCAACGAAATCTTCGGCGGCTTGTTGCCCGAAAACAAACCTGGAATTTCCACTTTTTCGAACAAATACAAATACCGCCAAATGTTGGTGGAAAAAGACATTACCGTATATTCTTTCTGCGAACATCACTTCTTGCCAATCATCGGAAAAGCGCATGTTGCCTACATTTCCAACGGTGAAGTGATTGGACTTTCAAAAATCAACAGATTGGTGGATTATTATGCGAAACGTCCGCAAGTTCAGGAAAGATTAACCATGCAGATTGTGGATGCCCTGAAAGAAGCGCTCGGAACAAAAGACGTAGCCTGTATCATCGATGCAAAACATTTGTGCGTGAATTGTCGCGGAATTAAAGACACCGCAAGTTCCACCATCACCGCAGAATTGAGCGGAATCTTCCGAACCAACCCCATTACAAGACAGGAGTTCCTGCATTATGTGGGAAGTCATGCAAAGTTTGATTAGTTCTACTTTGTTTTATATTGTTTGATAATGTTGTAAAATCAAACAATATCAAACAACATCAAATCAAATCCAATTTAAAGAAAATGAATTTAAAAATATATAACTCCCTTTCCGGCGAAAAAGAAAACTTCAAACCCATTCACGAAAACAATGTCGGAATGTACGTTTGCGGACCCACTGTTTACAGCAATGTTCACCTCGGAAACGTTAGAACTTTCATGTCTTTCGACTTTATTTACAGAACGCTCTTATTTCTTGGATATAAAGTGAGATACGTTAGAAATATTACCGATGCAGGTCACTTAACTGATGACGGCGATGTGGACAACGACCGATTTGTAAAACAATCCCGCCTCGAAAAGCTGGAGCCGATGGAAATCGTACAGAAATATACCGTGGATTTTCACAAGGTTTTGGATACTTTTAATCTCCTTCCGCCAACAATTGAACCTACTGCAACCGGACATATTTTGGAGCAGATTGAATTAACACAGAAGTTAATTAACAGCGGTTTCGCTTACGAAAGCAACGGCTCCGTTTATTTCGACGTATTGGAATACAACAAAAGAGGTTTGAATTACGGCGAACTTTCCCGAAGAAATATCGAAGAACTTTTTGCCAACACAAGAGATTTGGATGGGCAACACGAAAAGAAAAACCCGCAAGATTTTGCACTATGGAAAGCCGCTTCACCTGCACACATCATGCGTTGGAATTCTCCGTGGGGAGAAGGTTTTCCCGGATGGCATTTGGAATGTACCGCGATGTCAACTAAATATTTAGGTGAAAAATTCGACATTCACGGCGGTGGAATGGATTTGAAATTCCCGCATCACGAATGTGAAGTCGCCCAAGGAAAAGCCTGCAACGGAACCGAACCCGTAAATTATTGGATGCACGCCAACATGTTGACCATGAACGGACAGCGAATGAGCAAATCCACAGGAAATTATATTCTTCCGATGGAATTGGTTTCAGGAAATAATGATTTTTTCGAGAAACCGTTTCATCCTTCGATTGTGCGATTCAACTTTTTACAGGCGCATTACAGAAGTGTTCTCGATATTTCCAATGAGGCAATGGTGGCGAGCGAAAAAGGATTTCAAAGATTGATTGAAGCGCTTAATTTGGTTTCAAGTTTCAAGTTTCAAGCTTCAGGTTCGTCAAGTTTTGATTTAGATAGTTGGAAAAGTAAATGTTTGGAAGCATTGTGTGATGATTTCAATTCCCCGATTTTGATTTCACATCTTTTCGAGGCGGTGAATTTTATCTTCAAATTAAAAGACGGCAAAGAAACCATTACTTCAGAAGATGTAGAAGAACTGAAAAAACTGATGCACGATTTCGTTTTTGAAGTTTTAGGTTTAAAACCGATTGAAGAAAACAACAACGAAAAACTTGACCAAACTTTGCAGGTTTTAATCGAGTTGAGAAATCAGGCAAGAAAATCCAAAAATTTCGAACTTTCCGACCAAATTCGTGACCGTTTACTTGCAGAAGGAATTGAGTTGAAAGACGGAAGAGACGGAACCACTTACAGTATTAATTAATTTGTTCTTCAATCGAAGCGATTGTCACGTTGAGGTGAAGTTTATCCTGAGCTTGCCGAAGGAAAGCCTATTATTTATAGATAAAATCCAAAATAATTTTACAAAACCTTTCAGTTTTTCAAATGCTGAAAGGTTTTTTTATTTCATTCGTGAATTCGTGGCAGGTTTTCTTTTCAATATATTTTAAATTAAATTTTCCACAACCGATTAAAATATTTCCTAATTTAGTTTACTCTAAATCACCACCTTAAAAATTTAAATTATGAAAAAAAAACTACTCTCTTTAGCAACGTTGTCAACAGCGATTTGCGCTTCTGCACAACAGGATATCTACGCACTTACCGGAAAAAATTCGCAGAATATTGTGTTCAGCGATTTCCGTACTTTGGATATTCATCACGGCGTTTCGGGAAATATTATTTTCGGTGCAGAATCTACACCAAAGGTTTTTTCACAGGTTTTCAATAAAAATGTTACGGAAGACAAAAATACTGTGAATCATTCTCAAGCGGTTTCCATGGCTGCTTTAGCGTATGACGAATTGAATGGAAAGCTAGTTTACATTCCGATGTTTACATCCAATATTTATGTCCTAGACCAAAAATCAAAAGACATAACTTTGCTGGAAAGTCAGGCCATCAAAACTTCGCAGTGCGACATCGGTTCGCACATTACGAGAATGACGGCAGGTTACGACGGAAATATTTATGCGATGAGCAATTCCGGTTCGCAACTCATCAAGATTTCTAAAAAAGATGGGAAATACATTTCTACAGATTTAGGCGCAGTTAAAGATGATTTTTCCAACGGAGAAAACTCTTTAAAAGTAATGACGAAAGGTTTCGGTGGAGATATGGTTGCAGCTGCTGACCATAATTTCTATGTTTTTTCAGCTTCGGGAAATGTATTTAAAGTTTCTCCGAAATACATGAATGCTAAATTTTTAGGAAAAATTTTGGGATTTCCACAAAATTATTCTTTAAACGGAGCCGCGGTAAATTCCGCGGGAAATGTCGTTGTAGCAAGTGCAAGCGGCGAAAACATGTATGAAGTTACGTTGAATGATTTACAGGCAAAACCAATCGCAGGAGAATTAAAAATTCCGATCTACGATTTGGCGAGTCCTTACGTTGTGGGCGAAAAATTAAGTTCGTTTGCCAATTCAGGAGTGGATGTTTATCCAACCAAAGTGGATGAAAACTACATCAATATCAAGTTGGAAGATGCAAAAATTACAGGAAACATTTCTGTTGAAATCTACGATTTCGCAGGTGTTAAAGTAATGCAGAAAAATTTAACTTCCATTGAAAAGAACAAAACGCAGAAAATTGATTTAAACAATTTGAATTCAGGAGTTTATGTGGTTTCAGTTTTGAATGGCGCAAACAAAGTGATTCTTAATAAAAAGATATCAGTCAACAAATAAATATTCCCTTAATTTTAGTTCAAATACCTTTTCAGATTTGTTTTTGGAAAGGTTTTTTTATGATTTTTCGCATCTTTTCAATGTAAGTTTGTAATGTTTTGAAAATCAATATCTAAACTATTGATTTCAATTAGAAATTTTACTTAAAATATCCAAACATTCATCATATTTTTCATAAATTGCAGCCACGAAATTCGCATTAAAAGAATAACATCAATGAAACTTTATTTTAACATCAATTTCCACACTAAAATGGGCGAGAAACTCCAAATTTTGGTGATGGAAGAAGGGAGTGAAGACAAACTATACTTTTTAAATTACACCGATAACGGAAATTGGAATGGCGAAGTTGATTATTTCTCCAAATCAATTTCCTACAAATATCAATTGACCGATGAAGGCGGAACTATTTTAGACGAGGAATTTTCTTCGCATCATTTAAACCTTCCGCACAATTACAACGAGTTTGTGATTTATGACGTGTGGAACAAAAAGAATTTCCCTGAAAATTATCTGAACAACAAAATTCTAAAAAATAAATTAAGCGGTTTCAAAGCGGATAAAATTTCTGTACTGAAAAAACATACGCACCTTTTCCGTTTGGAAGCACCAATTTATCATCCAAATTGGAAAGTCGTAATGTTTGGAAACAGCGACGCACTTGGAAATTGGGAATGGTTGAAAGCGGTTGAAATGGCTCAGACCGATTTCGGTATTTGGGAAGCCGCGTTGGAATTGCCGACCAATCAAATGATTCAGTACAAATACGGTTTGATGAATACCGATTCGGGAGAAGTTTTCGATATTGAATACGGCGGCAATCGTTGGGCTTTACCGAATTCGGAAAAAAATATGTTGCAGATTAAAGCAGACCATTTTTTCAAATTTAAGTCTTACGAATTGTATCACGCAGCAGGAGTTGCGGTTCCTGTTTTCGCTTTGAGAACGGAAAACGGTTTTGGTGTTGGTGAATTTTCAGACCTTAAAAATTTAGCGGATTGGGCAAAAAAAACCAACCTTTCCATTTTACAGATTTTGCCAATTAATGACACGACTGCAAATTACACTTGGACGGATTCTTATCCGTACGCGGCGATTTCGGTTTACGCGCTTCATCCACAATATCTATCCATCGAAAACCTTGAATATGCTTTACCGAAAGATTTAGTTAAAGAATTTAAGGCTAAAAAAGAAGAGCTGAATTCATTGAATCTCATCGATTACGAACAAATGATTTCAGGAAAATGGAAATATGTGAAAGCTGTTTTCG
>Ga0116181_1004036_pt1 | contig 11214 bp, 12 predicted proteins | sample AD_UKC075_MetaG_FD_89752 | JGI IMG/M metagenome (GOLD analysis project Ga0116181, IMG submission 89752) | Active sludge microbial communities of municipal wastewater-treating anaerobic digesters from USA - AD_UKC075_MetaG | ecosystem: Engineered > Bioreactor > Anaerobic > Digestate | place: USA...
AAAGGCAGCTTTCGGGCCATGGTGCCCGAGTCCGAAGTCAGCCAGCGCATCGAATGCATGCCGCCAGCGCAATGCGATGCCTGCGGGGCATCGGTGCAGCCCGATGGCGACAAACCCATGCGCCATCAGGTTTTCGAGCTGCCCGAAGTCAAACCCTTCGTGAGCGAATACGTGCGTTTGCGCGGCATCTGCAACGGCTGTGGCCGCAAGCATCATGCTGCCTTGCCCGCAGGCGTTCCCAGCGGGCAACTGGGGCCACGCGCCCTGGCCCTGGTGGGCACACTGGCCGGGCAATTCCACCTGACGCAGCGCAAGGTACAGGCGGTGCTCTCGCACATCATGGGCATTCACTTCAGTCTGGGAGCGGTGTCACAGGCCCACGGGCTGGTCAGCCAGTCGCTGGAGCAGCCCGTGGCACAACGGCACCACGAGCTGCAGCACGCTCCCGTGTGCCACGCCGATGAGACCCGCCACCAGAGCCACAGCCACACGCTGTGGATGTGGGTATTGGTCAGTGACTGGGGGGCGAGGTTTCGCATCGACCCTTCGCGTGGACAGGGGGCCGCCAAACTGATCCTGGGCGAACACCCTGGCTTTGTCACGGTCAGTGACCGGTATGCGGGCTACAACCACCTGCCCCTTGCCCAGCGCCAGGTCTGCTGGGCACACCTGCTGCGCGACTTCGAGCGCATCGCAACCCGCACAGGATTGGGTGGTCGCATCGGCAAGCGGCTGGCTGGCATCCGCTTGTATCCGGGAAGGATGGATTCATTCAGACCCCAAGGCATGTGGCTGTTTTCTCTATAGAGATTGCTACGCAAGATACAGATGGGGCACTTTTTGCACTATGTTGTGGATAACTCAAAGGCCCTGCCCCAACAGTTCGGACTCTGCCATGCCGCGCAAAGAAGACCGGAAAAGCTTGTCGTTGATGTTGGCTCCTTCCCGGTTTTTCCCCTTCGCAATCCAGTTGATGAGCAAATCGCCCAGTCGCGCGATGCTCAGCCCCGAGATGACTGCGCCTTTCGCCCGGTTCTTTTCTCCAGCAATCCTGTCTTGTTCGATTTGTGCTGAACGCTTGGCTTGTTCGGCTGCTTGGCGCTCTTTGTGCAGCCGCTCCACTTCAGCTTTTTCTGCGAGTTCTTTTGCAATGCTGCGCTTACCTGTGGCCGCTGCCTTCAAATAAGCGAACAAACGCCCGCCAGTCAGCCCTGTGATGTATTTACGGACGGCAGACAGTACGTCACTCAGACGTTGCCCAGCCTTTTTTGCCAGAAGCATCAGCTTGAGTACAGCAGGCCCCTTCAGGCCGCCCTGGCTTACCAATTCCGCGAGGTCGGCAGGCAGGCGCACTTTGCCAACCTTCACCAGACCAGTCCTGCTGTACTGGACATCCCCATTTTCACTGACAGTGCGTTTGAGTATCGTTGGCTTGAGTTCTGCTGGTGTTGGCAGGCTCAGTTGCAGCATGTTGAGGGCGCGCTCAGTGAAATAGATATGAGAGGTTGATCCTCTGTTTCCAGCATGAGCAAGCTTGCATCTTGTCATGACACCGTTCGCTTCTAGCCAAGCGAGCGCACGCTTTACCTGATGTTCGCTGCGACTCGACATTGCAGCCAATGTGGCACGACGAGCAAAAATGCCTTTACGCACGTTATTGCAGTCAACAATTTTGATGATCCTGTCCAGCACAGCGGCATGCTCGGATGGCATCTTGCTGCGAAAAAGAGCATGTTCTCCCACCAATGCGCAGGCGCGCATGATCATTGCGGGGTAAACAACTGGCGCAGTCTCTACATCATTGAGTTGATTTTCACACGGGTTCGACACGAAGCATCTCCATTTGCATTCTAAAAAACAGTTGTTTTCAGAACGAAATTCGTTGGAACGGCTTGACGACTGGTCTCGAACCTCTTACATTTACACCTGTTCTGAGTGTTTTTTAACCGATTGGCGTCGGTTGTAAGAAGTTCTCCAGATCGCAAGATCTAAAACTAGACCCCCTGGATTGGCGTTCAGGGGGTCTTTTCATTTCGGACTGTTCAAGTCATTTTTGTCTCACTAGGTTGTTTGTTTAGACGTCTAAACTTGGTTGAGATCTGGCGAAGAGTTTAGACGTCTAAACTCGAACCAGATTTAGTTTCCGCTTGACTTGGATCCCCGGCGGCTACCATTGCTATCAGCTTTTCAAGCTCGATAGTAAAAGTTAATCGGATGGCGGGTGGTACGTTTTCAAGATTGATATCAAGTTTGCATTGGGCTTCTGAGAGTTCATACCGGCCATTTGCATAAGTGACTGTTTTGATCTTTGGGGCTGGCCTAGTAGGCTGATGAGCCGCTGGCAACTTGGTTTGAGCCGCTAGCCAGCGCACGCTGTGCCCTTCCAATGCAAACTGTTGTGCCAAATCCAGAATAGCAGCTAAATTTTTGTTGTCCAGGAAAAATTTGGCAAGGTGGTAAGCAGCGGTTGCCCCAAACCGCTCAGGCCTGTCCCGAATCAAGTCTAGGACTGGCTCAGGCAGCTTGCTGTAGCTCAAGTAAAAGGACATGAGCGACTTGCTCAAGTTTGTCCTCCTTGCGATTTCTGTTTGGCTCTGTCCTGCTTCGATGAGCTTGGCATAGAAGAGGCCTCGGTCCACATCGAAATGCTGGTTCCGCCCTTCGTTTTGTTGGTAGCCAAACCAGGCAGATTCTTCTACCGTCAATTCATGATGTATCTCTGCCAGTAACTTCCCGCCCAAGATGTAATGCTTTTTGCATGCCTGCACCCTGGTCCAGCCATCACAAATGATGTATCGACCAGGGGCATCAAGGTTGGGGATCACGTGTATTGCATCATGCTGACCTTGTTCAGTCAGGGCATCAGCCATGACTCTAATCATTGCATTGGTATAGACCTCACGGGGAGCCAGGGGATTTGGATCGATTAGATCGATATCTAATTCTCGAATATCGCGAGTGCTATCAAATGATCTGACTTGTGTTTGCAAAACTGAAGTGCCAGCAGCAGTCGTATCATTTATGGACGAGTTTGATGGGCTTGGGCTATTACTGAACCCCTGAATCGGCACCCCAGGCCCCATTCTTCTTAGCTTCATTATTTTTTGCCTCGCGCAATAATCCGGCTATAAACAAATTCAGAAAAAACTCTGTATTCTTTTGATGCCGGGCACGTTGGAGACTGCAATGTCAGTGGTAAATACTGGTCGAGAGATTTGGGAAATTGCTCACTAGCAGAAATGACGCAGGGAGCCATCATTTCTCGGTAAGCAGTTAATGTTTGTTGCATCCGGCTGATGCGAGAAAACTGTGGCGCGTAGTGGGTCGGCAAAATTATTAACTCTGGTTTGAGTTTATATTCCACCTCCAATGTGTTTATCTCCCCCATTAATCGGCTCAACCCCTTAATACTGAACATATCTAACCGAATTGGCGCGATCACGATATCGGCTGCTGCGATGGCGGAACTGCTCGTGAAGCTGACAGACGGAGGGCAATCAAAAATTAAGACATCATATGACTTGGCGTCAAATCCATAATTACTTTCAAGAATTCGGCGGATATAAAGCTCGCGTTGCCCCGTGGCCGTGGCGAGTGCGGATTCAACATCACCTAAGAAGGGGTCCGAGGGGATTAAATGGGGTCCGGTCAGGCCAAATGGCATCTTGATGATTTCATTGGCTGGTGGGCATTGCATGCCCCCACGCGCCCCGGCTTTGCTAGCGATATAAGGAAGCATGATTGATGCAAACGTGTTTTCTACGATTGCATCAGAAGTCAAGTCATATGCCCCAGCCTCTTCAATCGTCAAGTCTGGCTCATACCCAAACATCTGAGTTGAATTGGCTTGTATATCCAAGTCAATCAACAAGACCTTGAGTCCCATCAATTGCAAATGAATTGCCAATTCGACACTCGTGGTTGTCTTGCCTGTTCCACCTTTGATGACATCGACAGTAATCACCACTGGCCTGCGCTCTGGCAGCCTCTGCCCGCGCTTCCAGGCAGCGATCTGAAATATCTGATCGGGGTTAAAAACACGGACTGCAGGCGCCCCAGGCTTCAGCTGCCCAGCTCTTTTAATATCAACGCCCGCGTTGTCGGCGTAGGTCCGCATCGTGTTACTGGATACACCAAGCAGGGCGCTGGCACCCGCCAGGCGGTACTGCAAAGTATCTTTCAAACTGTAAGTTGAGCGAGCCATGGACTGTTCCTGAATCTGGGTTCACTGATGATGCCAGATTTTTGCAGGCCCGTCACTTTTTTGGTAGATGAAAACATAAAAAAACGCCTATAACCTACCAATAAATTTTAAGTCCTAAAGGTCACGATTGGGTTGTACGCCATTGATTGAGTCCGTTTAATAACGTATCATATCGTTTCATATCATATGTATCATAGCAAGGAGTGAGATATGGGGCGAGAAGCAAGCATCACAGAAAACCAAGTTCATGCCGCCGCTAATGCCATCCGGGCAGAGGGTGGGACCCCAACATTGCGCGCCGTGCGCGAGCGCCTGGGTGCCGGCAGTATGGGCACCGTGAGCAAACACCTCCAGCAATGGAAAGCGGCCCAGGAGCGCCAAACTTCGACAGAATTGGCCCTGCCGCCTGCCCTACAGAGATCTGTGCTCGATTTCATGGCGACGGAATTGGCCGCAGCACGTGCCCCGTTGGAAGCGGAGCTGGCGGAGCAGCAGCAAACGTCGTCAGATCTGGCCGCTGAAAACGAACGGCAAGCGGCCACGATTGACCGCCAGGCCGCCGAAATGGAATTTTTAGCCGCTGACAAGGCGGCAGCCGAGGGTAAGGCAGGGCAGTTGGCGGCCGATCTGACTAGCGCAAAAGAGGAATCTGCACGCGAGCGCCAGGCGGCGGAGCTTGCCAGAACGGAGTTGGCCAAGGCCCTGCTACGGCTGGAAGCGATGCCGCGCATGGAATCTGATTTGACTGCGATCCGTGCAGAGTTGGCTCAAGAAAGAAAAAAACGTGTCGAAGCGGAGCAGCAAGCTGCCGTGCTGGCTGCCCAAAAATTTGACCTGGATGGTCGTTTGGGAGAAATAAAAGCATCCATCGTTTCAAAAGAAGAGCTGCTTTACAAGGCGCAAGAACGAATTGACCACTTGGCCAGTGCCCTGGGTGATGCAAAAGTGACGATACAGGCAAGTCAAGTTCGAATTGAGGACCTCACGGTGCAACTTGAGCGCGCAAGAACTGATGCGCGCGAAGCTGGCGACAAAGCAGCCGTACTCAAAGCTCAAATTGCAAATCAAAATCAAGACAGTAAAACACGCGAGAAGCCCGGCGAGTCAGCATCAAGACTAGGCTAAAGCCTGTCCCCAGCCTCCGGCTTACCCTTAGAATGACTGCATCCCAAGTGGATCCCGCTTCACCTCCCTGAGCGGGCCTGCACCAGTTGCAGGGTTACAGCCCGGCCCTTGCGCCGGGTTTTTTTTGTGCGCCCAGCATGGGCGCACACCTGCGGGTGCAAGTCCCGCCGCAAGTTGACCAAGACGAGCGAACCGAAGCGCAACTGCTCACACGAGGGTGACCGAGTGTGGGAAGGAAGCGTGGAACGTAAATCACGAGCCGATGGACAAGAACCACATAGAAGGCGTTGCCGATCAGGGCGAGCGGGCAAGAAACCGCAAAGCTCTTTTGGTCAAAGGTCAGGCGGCGTAGATGCGGCGGTTGTGTGATGAAGGTGTGCGTCCTTACCTGGGGAGATCTCGCCTTGTGCCTGAAAGGGCGACAGCGCAAGTTGGAGCGAGAAGTCAGCAAAGGCCGTAGTAGCAGGAGCCGGGGCCGATGAGGCCACAAGGCAAGAGCGAAGGGCCGAACGAGAGTGAGTGACTGAGGACATGCAAAGCTGCAAGGTCATGCGTCAGATGCTGGGGCAACCCAGGCGGGCAGGAAGGCGGCACGGTGAAGCCGTGCCAGACACTGCCAGCGACGAAACTGGACGTACGTTGCATGAGCACCCAGGCACAGGGTCAGCAAAGCTGATGGCAGGCACTGGTGGCCTGCTGGAGGCTGCGCTGACAAGACAGAACCTTGGATGTGCCAAGACTGTCATGACCTCAAACTCTCGAACCGCCCGGTGCGGATCCGCATGCCGGGTGGTGTGGCAGGGGTGCAGCCGATTATGGCTGCACCCTATGCCGATCGCTTTTTGCTTGCTTATGTCCCTGTTTAGGGGATGGAATGTGCGCGAATGTGCGAATTCCCATGTTTTTCCAGATCAAAACGGTATCCAGGAGTGTTTTTTTGTCCTAAGGACGCATTTTTTCCCCTAAACAGGGACATTTGATTTGTAGCTATGCGTCTCCTCATCTACAGCGACTTGCACTTGGAAAGCCATTCCTTCACGCCGTCACCCGCAGCAGTGAAGCAGGCCGACGTGGTCATCCTCGCTGGCGACATCAAAGAGGGCGGGGGCCTGGCCAGCGCCAGAAAGATGTTCCCGAAATCGGAGATCGTCTATGTGGCTGGCAACCACGAGTTCTACAACACCCATTGGGGCCGTGCTCTTGCGCGCATGTGCAGCGAGGCCAAAGACCTGGGCATCCATTTCCTGGAAAACGACGAACTTACCCTGGGCGGCATCCGTTTTCTGGGCTGCACCCTCTGGGGCGGTCGAAAAGCTGCGGCGGCCTCTGACGGTAGCCATCCGGGTTGAGGGTTGAGTCTCAGTTGGGGTTGCTGTAGAAAACGGAATTTAAAGCACGAAAAGTACTAAGTTAGTTACAACAAGTTTTTCACATCAATAGTGCCTCTATGCAGAGGCAAACTGAGGATTCAAGTAACTGTTTTACAAGAACTTTATCTTAGATAATATCGAAAATTGGTATGAAAAAATTATTGTGACTAACTTACAAGGGCTTTCCCAATTAGGTTTCAACATCTGTTGAAATATTTCCGTGTCTACGGTGTGGCGGAGCGGAATACTTCCCTCTGGCTAGCATTGATCAAATGGTTACAACTTCTGTTGTATGAACGCCGCCCGTTTGCACAAGTAATTTTGACCCTAGGTCAATTGATAGCCAGCCGCATCCGCAATTATCATTTTGACTTTTGCGTGGGATAAGTGGTCATAGGTAAGTTCCTCGGTATTCTACTTCTCTTGCAGAGGAGCCAGAACCCAGTCTGACGGAGAAAAAGTAGCCTACCCTGGAGCTGTCAACCCCATGATTGATTGTTTTGAAGCGGGATTTTGGCTCCGCTGTCCAAGTTGACCCTAGATGTAGGGTCAACATTACTTGTGCAAACAGCCCGTTCACGCAATGGAATTTTCAATTCAGGCGACGCAACGACGATCTCGTTGCCGTTTGCTAGCAATGTGTTTTGTGCTAAAATAATTGCAAGCCGTTGCACTTCGGCTTGCACGCCCACAAAGCGAAGCCTAGATGGCAATGTGTGTGATCTATTCAGGTTGAATTGCTTTAACCATGGTGACATGGAATGTGAGTGGGCGGACGTTCTGCATGTTTACCAAGGAGTAAAAGCATGCACAAGACCTTGACACCTTTACAGATAGATAGACTCAGACGCGAGGCGAAGCGCTTGGCGCGTAGCTATCAGATTCCAATAAACGAAGCTCAGAAACAAATTGCCCAGCGCGAAGGTTATAAAGGCTGGGAAATGTTAGTTCGCACAGTTTCTAGTATATCCGCTGTGTCAAAAAACGCGAATAATATTAAGTTGAAGCCAGATAAAAGAGGCTGCATTGGGCCCGCGCTGACTGCACATATTACAGACTCATGCGTCCAATTTATCCTGCAGATTAATGAGGATGATGTTTTAAAGGCCTGCTGGAATGGCTCAATCTGGATCTCCCTCCGGGACGTGGAAAATGGCAACGTAGATGTTAAAAGTTTTGATGTACTTGGATCTCAGCAAGATGGTTTGTGGCGTGATATCGGTTATTCCATGGGCATGACACCGTTGCTGGACTTTGCTGGATTATCAGATGATTTCGTGCTAGAGGATGACATCGACGATGATGGAGAATCAGTAGAGCCAGATGATGAAAAAGCACTTTACGACGCGGATGTTGGTCGCGCCAAATTAATTGAAATCGCGCGGTATTCAATTGATGGTTGCATTGCAAATGTTGAATGTGCTCTACTGGAATTTTGGGCATTTAGTTCTGACGTGAACCAGGTGTCTGAGGTGCAGTGGAACGGAAAACCGGATTAACTGGACAATTGAAATAGGGGTTGTCTCAGAATTCGGATCGCAAAGTACGCCAAGCCTGGGCTGCAACTGCACCGTTGCCTCCATGCAGTGTGCTGAACAAAGGCGGAGCCCGCAACGCGCTCGCGCTGGCCCGCCCCGTGTTCTTCAACCGGCCGGGGGAAATCCGCGACCGCAGCTTTGAGCAGCAACGCTACCGGGCCAGCGGCCTCAACTTGATGACGGCGGCTGTCGTGCTGTGGAACACGGTCTATCTGGAGCGATCCACGAATGCCCTGCGCGGCCACGGCCAAACCGTTGACGATGCCCTGTTGCAGCACCTGTCGCCGCTGGGCTGGGAGAACATCGGGGGTATAAGCCGGAACCCCAGAAAATTCCGTCACCCGATCTTCGCAAGTCTAAAGATTTCGTTGGGCCGGGCTTACAACCCCAACTGGCACCCGGTTGAGGGTGCGATAGATGGTCGGCCTTGAGACCGAAATCAGTTCAGCAAGGTCGCTAACCAATGCGCGCGCCTGGTCGCCAACACGATCATCTAGGGGTCAGCTCACGAAACGGAAAATTCATACGCTAAGCGTACTTTGCGATCCGAATTCTGAGACGACCCAAAAAAGTGACAGTGGTGGTGGCCGGTCTGGTTTGCCTCCAATCAGGTGTCGCCGTTTGTTGTCAAAAAGGTGTGACCTTCTTGCTCAAGGTTTTTTCCGCCTGTCTCAGGCCACCGGTATCGGGCTGTGCTGGCCCTCAAATACTGCGAAAAATCTTATCTTGGAGCGTTACAGGGGGCGACTAAGCATCCATGGTTAATAAACAAGTGCATAAAAAATGTACTCTAGTAATAACTCATGTCCCCGCATAGGATGAGGCCATCTACCAAAAAGAGGCACTCAAATATGCGAAACATACCCCTTGAAACTCGAAAACTTCTGAAAAAAGCAATCGCTAGTTCAGGATTGATCAGTCTTGAAGACGGTAGCAAGCATGCAAAAGTTAGACACGTTCTCACAGGAGATTGGATTCCTGTTTCGGGGACACCATCCGATCATCGAAGCACAAAAAATTTTGAAGCCTCGTTACGTCGCTTGACGGCGTATGGACAAGGTGTCGTAGCTGCAAAAAAAGGAATGTCACACATGGTGGCCTTGTGATTGTGAATTAGCGAGTCCGTTGTGTCCTCGCGACACCGAATCAGCGACGGTTTTTCGCTGAATTTAAGGAGATAAATATGTTTTTTATTTTGACTATTCCGACAATTTTGGAAACTGTAATCACAGTTGTTACAACCACGATCGTCGCCCGCGCTGCTTCAGATATTTATGATAAGGTAACTACAACACAAGATAAAAAATAAAGATTAAAATTTCTTGATCAAGAATAAAGTCGCACTAAAAATTTAGAGCAGGAGTAATGAAATGAGTTTTTTTAATGATTTCGCCAAAGCATTTTCAGCTTATCAAAGTCCCACGAACCATGCAACACTAAAAAATGTAATTGAAAGTGGCCGAAACAAGAATAGTGGCGGACATGATCATCGAACAAATACGGGTGATGATCGAACCCCGGCGCAAAAGCGTGGAGATAAAAAGACAAACACGAACAAGACTTGATCATCGGAGTAAATGTATTTACTTCTCGGTGAGGATGGGGGATTAATTTTTTGGTCAGCTTTGCCCCTAATTTTAATCGCGGTGGTTAAATTCCCCGCCCCTTGGGGCGGTACTTGGAGGCGATGCAAAGCGAGCCGTGTGGCTGTTCCGCAGTTGGCTGTTTTGGCACCAGATACCCCGCTGCTTGCGGCGGGGTGCTTCATTTAAATTTTGGAATAATTGTGGGCCGCATTTCAAATCATCAAGTTGCAAGCCTGGATTTGCTTGACAAGGTATTTTTTAATCAATGTGTATTTCAATTTATGTCTGAATCTGATGTGGCATGGTTGATTATGCTGGATAAGCACATATCGGAAGAGTTAAATAAAGAAGAGCTTACGTGCCAACAGATACAAGTTGCGAGGCATGGTGTTCTTTGCATGATGGAGATTGAGATATCTAATAGTAGAATTGATACTCCAGATTTTACGCTAGATACTGATAAGATTTCGGTGAAGGAATTATTGGATAGAGAGGAAAAAATAAAAGATTATTTCTTCGCAAATATCGGTGCCATGCAAGAGTGTTTCCACAAAATCAGAAAAAATCTGATCATGGATGTATTTATTTCAGTTATAAAGAGAGCAGATTATTATAACGCACCCGCCATAATTAGGCAGTGCTTGGTGGAGCGCATGCTTTTGCATGAGTTCATAAATGCACCGATGGAATTATTTATTTGGCTAATTAATAATAACATATTAAGCAGCAAAAAATTTTCACGTGCGAAAAGGATTGACATCAATAGCCATCTATTTGTTCGACTTATTTTGCTTTGTGAGTTTGATTTGCTTAAGAAGTTCGCGCTATTGAATGATGAGATGGCCAACATTAAGCATCGGATAATTGATGCTAGAAATGATATAAGCTGTTTAAATAAAAGAATTTTAAGACGGCAATTGCATATCGATGTTGATCATCTTGTTGATGGCGGCGGAGTAATTTTTTTTACAAAATTCAACCTCGATGATCCAAAGGCAATCAAATCAATGTTTAATACCATTGGTGAACATTTAACGCGAAATAGGTTTTTTCAGGGCCCAATGGCTAGCTGGGGGGGTATTATTTGTGGCGGATATACTGATATACAATATGAAAAGAATGATCGCAAGTTACCCGTTTTTTCAGAAACTTCAAAAAAAGTTCCTATAGCAAATAGAATAAGCGATGATATGAAAATTCGTGGTTATACAATTGGCCCGCGACCAATTTATATGCGACACCGAGAGTTCAAGAAAACTTTAAAAAAAAGGGCTCGTTTTTATTACGAATATATGTAACTACTCACCCCCTTGAGCCGATAGAAGAGAATAGGCGAGATGCAAGCCCTGCCCGACCTGAACAAACTGAGCCACAGCGAGAAAGACGAACTG
>Ga0116181_1004042_pt1 | contig 11209 bp, 13 predicted proteins | sample AD_UKC075_MetaG_FD_89752 | JGI IMG/M metagenome (GOLD analysis project Ga0116181, IMG submission 89752) | Active sludge microbial communities of municipal wastewater-treating anaerobic digesters from USA - AD_UKC075_MetaG | ecosystem: Engineered > Bioreactor > Anaerobic > Digestate | place: USA...
AGTAGCCGCTGGAAGGCGGGGGAGTAGGTGGGGGTCGAGATGACCAGCACGTCACGGATGCCCGCCAGCATCAGGGTGGACAGTGGGTAGTAGATCATCGGCTTGTCGTAGACGGGGAGCATCTGCTTGCTCGACCCGATCGTCAGCGGGTGCAGCCGGGTGCCTGCACCGCCAGCCAGGATGATGCCCTTCACTGGTCCTCCTTGGATTGCGGTCCGGTGCAGCATATCGATCTCGCCGAGGCGTGACCGAGCACAGCGTGGGCGATCGATAGGGTGGGGTCATGCAGAGGCTTCTCGTGACCGGCGGCGCCGGCTTCATCGGCTCCAACTTCGTCCGCTGGGTGGCGGCCAACACCGACGCCTCCGTCGTGGTGCTGGACAAGCTGACCTACGCCGGCAACGCCGACTCCCTGGACGGTCTGCCCACCGACCGTGTCGAACTGGTCGTCGGTGACATCTGTGATGCCGAGCTGGTCGACCGGCTCGTCGCCGACTGCGACGCCGTCGTCCACTTCGCCGCCGAGTCACACAACGACAACTCGCTCAACGATCCGTGGCCGTTCATCAACACGAACATCGTCGGCACCTACACGATCCTCCAGGCTGTCCGGAAGCACGACCGTCGCCTCCACCACATCTCCACCGACGAGGTGTACGGAGACCTGGAGCTCGACGATCCCGACCGCTTCCACGAGACGACCTCGTACAACCCTTCCTCGCCCTACTCATCGTCGAAGGGTGCCTCCGACCTGCTCGTCCGCGCCTGGGTGCGGTCGTTCGGAGTGAAGGCGACGATCTCCAACTGCTCGAACAACTACGGCCCGTACCAGCACATCGAGAAGTTCATCCCCCGCCAGATCACCAACGTGCTCTCCGGCCTGCGCCCGAAGCTGTACGGCAAGGGCGAGAACGTCCGGGACTGGATCCACGTCGACGACCACAACGCGGCCGTCTGGCTCATCCTCAACGACGGTCGTATCGGTGAGACCTACCTCATCGGTGCCGATGGCGAGAAGAACAACCGCGAGGTGATCGAGGAGATTCTCGGCCTGCTCGGCCAGGACCCCAGCGCGTACGACCTCGTCGCCGACCGTCCTGGCCACGACATGCGGTACGCGATCGACTCCACCAAGCTTCGCGAGGAGCTCGGCTGGGAGCCGATCTACAAGAACTTCACCGAAGGGCTGTCGGCAACGATCGCGTGGTACGAGGCCAACCAGGACTGGTGGCTCCCCGCCAAGCAGGCCACGGAGGCGATGTACGCCAAGCAAGGGCAGTAACACTGGCGACGACTCCGCGTCGCGGCCACCGCCCGCGGCCCGGCTCCCGGCCGACCCCCCGCCGGCGGCAGCACCCACCTGCTTGGCCACCGACGCCGGATCACGTATCGTCATCCCTGCGTCGGGCCGCGGTAGCCCCGGGCTCCACAACTCGCCGCCGAGAGCGGCCTTGCGCCGAGAGGCGCTCCCGGCCCGACGCACTCACGCACTGTTCAGCGCTCGCGCGGGCAGCGTTCTCAGTCCACGCAGCCGGCTTCGAACTACGCGAGATCTCCCGTACGCCACAGTCGGGCGCACTCGGTCAGCTCCGTCGCAGTGTCGCGGATCCTGGCAGCTCCGATCGCGGCGCGCAGCCCCTCGGTGGCATAGGCGCGACCCGCGACGACCACCCGGCAGAACGCGGCCGCCCGCTCCAACGCCACCGCGAAGTCGCCCTCGAAGGCGCCCCGCAGAATCTGGTCGGCCACCTCGCGCACCTCTTCCAACCCCGGTGGGTCGACCCCAGCCACCACATGGTCGACGTCGGCGAAGCCCACCCCGTACGCGTACTCCCGAGCCAGGTCTGGGGTGTTCTCACGGATCCACTGGCGAAGGGCATACAGCCGCCACAGCGCACCAGGCAACGACTGCGCGGGGCGGTCGGCCCACAGGTCAGCCAGCGTCGTGATCCCCACCTCGTCCACGATCGCGACCAGTCGGGCGGTGACCATGGGATCGGCGGCCGCCCGCCCCGTACCCAGCAGGACGGCTGCCGTCTCGTGGGCCGCATCGATCCGGGCGATCGGATCGGTGCCCGTCCCCAAGGTCTCGATCCTTGCCGGATCAGTGAAGGCCGGTCGTCGCGGTCGGGTCGGTTCGCTCACGCAGGCGAGGGTACGTCGCTTCGCACTATCCTGACCCGGACGGACGAGAAGAGGAGTTGCCGCCGTGGCGGATCTGACTGTCGAGACCACCCCCATCCCGGGTCTGCTGGTCGTGCGACTGCCCGTGCACGGCGACAACCGCGGCTGGTTCAAGGAGAACTGGCAGCGGGAGAAGATGGTCGCCCTCGGGCTGCCGGACTTCGAGCCGGTCCAGAACAACATGTCCTACAACGACGCCGTCGGCACCACCCGGGGCATCCACGCCGAGCCGTGGGACAAGTTCGTCTCCTCGGCCCAGGGCACCTACTTCGGCGCCTGGGTGGACCTGCGCGACGGCGACTCGTACGGCACCGTCTTCACCGTCGAGGTCGACCCCTCGGTCGCGGTGTACGTCCCGCGCGGCGTCGGCAACGCCTACCAGACGCTGACGCCGAACGTGACCTACTCGTACCTCGTCAACGACCACTGGTCGGCCGACAAGATCCCGTCGTACTCGTACGTGAACCTCGCCGACGAGACCGTCGCCATCCCGTGGCCGATCCCGCTCGACCAGGCCGAGATCTCCGAGAAGGACAAGGCCCACCCGCGGCTCGCCGACGCCACGCGGATCCCCGCCAAGAAGACCCTGATCCTCGGCAACAAGGGCCAGCTCGGGCGTGCGCTGGCCGTCGAGTTCCCCGACGCGGACGGGTTCGACATCGACACCCTCGACCTCGGCGACCAGGCGCAGGTCGCGGCCTTCCCGTGGGCCGACTACGACCTGATCCTCAACGCTGCCGCCTGGACCAACGTCGACGGCGCCGAGACCGACGAAGGCCGCCGCGGTTCGTGGAAGGCCAACGCGGCGGTCCCGGCGATGCTCGCCCGGATCGCCCTCGCGAACCGGCAGACCCTCGTGCATGTGTCGAGCGACTACGTCTTCGACGGCTCCAAGCACGACTGGACCGAGACCGACGAGATGGCGCCGCTGTCGGTGTACGGGCAGTCGAAGGCCGCTGGCGACCTCGCCGTCGGGGTGCTGCCGAGGCACTACATCCTCCGTACGACGTGGGTCGTCGGCGACGGGAAGAACTTCATCGGGATCATGGCGGGGCTCGCGGAGAAGGGTGTGAAGCCGACCGTCGTGAGCGACCAGGTGGGTCGCTTGACGCACACGTCCAACCTCGCCGCCGCGATCGCGCACCTCGTGCGCAGCAACGCTCCGTACGGCACCTACAACTGCACCGACGGCGGCGACGCGATGAGCTGGGCTGACATCGCCAAGGCGGTGTACGAGGCCCACGGCGCCTCCGCTGACGACGTCACGCCAGTCACCACCCAGGAGTACTACGCAGGCAAGGCGGGCATCGCCCCCCGGCCGCTCCGGTCCCGGATGGACCTGACCAAGCTCGAGGCGACCGGCTACGTCGTGCCGGTCTATGCCCCCGGCCGGCTCTAGGCGGGAGGCGCTGAGGCTCGTGATGGACGCACCGGTGGTCACGCTGTTCGAGGCGTACGGGGCTGGCGCCTCGCAGGTGGGACCGCGCGTCGCCGACGAGCTCGGGGTGCCCTGGATCGGCCCGACCCTCGCCAGCGAGCGGCTTGAGGCCGTCGACACCCGGGCGAGCGGATCGGGGTTGGTGACGTCGATCATGACCGCCATCTCCGGTCCGCAGCAGTCCCGGTACCGGTCCAACGAGGATGCGAAGCTCGCCATCGACATAACAGCGTCGGTGAAGGAGGCCCTCGGTGAGGCGGGTGGGGTCATTCTGGGCCGCAACGCGACCGCGGTGCTCGGCCGGGATCCGCGGGTGCTGCACGTGAAGCTGGACGGCGCGGTGGATGACCGGGTCGCCCGAGCAGCCCATGACGGACGGATCACCGTCGACCGCGCCCGCGCCAGGCTGGTCCGTGAGGATCGCTCCCGCGCCGAGGTGGCGCTGCAGATCTTCGGCTGGGATCCCCGGCAGACAGCACTGTTCGACCTTGTCGTGAACACGTCGACGTTCGGGATCGACGAGACCGTACGCATGGTCGTCGCCGCCTACCGGCACAAGCTTGCAGCGGCGGGCGAGGCGACCACGTGGCTGGAGCGCCCTGACGCTGGACCCAGTCGCCCGACAGTAGACTGACCCACGGCCAGCGGGCTCTGGCCCAGGAAGGGAGACATGGTCGGCGACGGACTGCGCGTGACCTGGCAGCGCGCCAGCCTCGCCGCCTGGGACGTGGTCAGCTGGGTGCTCGCGACCCTCTTCTTCTCCGGTGCCCGCTACAACTTCGAGCTCCACCCCGAGGACTGGGCCTACATCGGCTGGTACATCGGCGGGGCCATCGCGATGCAGCTCGTCGGTGGCTACGTGACCAAGATCTACCGCGGCCGCCATCACGTCGGGTCATTCGAGGAGGCCCTGACCCTGGGACTGTTGACGCTTGTCATCACGGCAGTGCTCGGGCTGGCGTCGTGGATCATCGCGCTTCCTGGCTTCCCGTTGTTCGTCACGCTGACCGTGCCGATCGGCGCGCTGATGCTGATGGGCGCTGGACGGTTCGCGGCCCGCGCCTACTTCACCCGTCACCTCCGCGAGAGCAGTGCCCCGGATGCGACCAGAGTGCTCGTGTACGGCGCCGGTAACGCCGGTCAGCAGCTGGGTCGGTTGATCGCCAGTGACCCCGACTCCCCGTTCGAGATCGTCGGGTTCCTCGATGACGATCCGGCCAAGCGCAACCTGCACCTCGGCCCGTACGCCGTCGTCGGCAGCCGCGACGACATGGTCCGGGTGGCCGACGAGCTGGGTGTACGGACGATCCTCGTGGCCATGCCCACCGCCAGCGCGGAGCTGATGCGGGAGGTCTCCAAGGTGACTGACCGGGAGGGGCTGCAGCTGCTGGTGATGCCCCGTACGAAGGACATCGTGGGTGGCCGGGTCAACCTCGCTCAGCTGCACCGGATCGACGTGACCGACCTCCTGGGCCGACGCCCGATCAAGACCGACCTGGCCGAGATCGCTGGCTACCTGCGCGGCAAGGTCGTCCTCGTCACGGGTGCCGGCGGGTCGATCGGCTCCGAGATCGCCACACAGGTCCACTCGTTCGGCCCGCGCGAGCTGGTGATGCTCGACCACGACGAGTCCCTCCTGCACGGTACCCAGCTGCGGATCTTCCGGCACGGACTGCTCGACACCCCGAACGTGGTGCTCTGCGATATTCGAGATGTCGACGCCCTCGAGGCGGTCTTCGACAGCCACAAGCCCGACGTGGTCTTCCATGCCGCTGCCCTCAAGCACCTGACGATGCTCCAGCAGTATCCGGAGGAGGGCTGGAAGACCAACGTGCTCGGCACCCGCAACGTGCTCGATGCCGCTCGTCGCCACGGAGTGCGGCGGTTCGTCAACGTCTCCACCGACAAGGCTGCCGAGGCGTCGTCGGTGCTCGGCAAGACGAAGCGGATCGCCGAGGAGCTGACGGCGTGGTACGGCCAGGAGGCCGGCGCCACCTACCTTTCCGTCCGGTTCGGCAACGTCCTCGGCTCACGAGGGTCGATGCTGCACACCTTCACGGCCCAGATCGAGGCGGGTGGACCGCTGACGATCACCGACCGTGAGGTGACCAGGTACTTCATGACGATCCCGGAGGCGTGTGAGCTGGTCATCCAGGCTGGTGCGATCGGAAACACCGGCGACGTTCTGGTGCTCGACATGGGGGAGCCGGTCAAGATCCTCGAGGTCGCCCAGGGTTTGATCGCCCGATCCGGCAAGGACATCGAGATCACGTTCACCGGGCTACGTGACGGAGAGAAGCTGCACGAGGTGCTGATCAGTGCCGACGAGACGTACGAGCCCACGTCCCACCCGTTGATCCGACGGCTCAGCGTCCCGCCGGTGAACCCGGCGCGACTGGAGGAGATCGACGCGTCAGTGTCCTCGGATCTCGACAAGCTGACCCATCAGAGCGCCAGACAGACTGGACCGGCCGACGATGTGGTGGGCCTGTAGCGAGCGTTTGGAACCCGTCGGACGCGACCGGTAGAGTTCCTCCTTGGTCGCCCCCATGGCGGCCGAAGGCATTCGCCCTCCTGCCACGGGAACGTCCCGTGGCCGTACAGACCAGAGGAGGTGGAGTTCGCGCATGCGTAAGTACGAGATCATGGTGATCGTCGACCCGGACGTTGACGACCGTCAGGTTCCGGCGCTGATCGAGAACCACTTGAAGGTGATCACCGGGGCCGGTGGCAAGGTCGACAACATCGACATGATGGGCCGTTCGCGCCTCGCCTATGACATCAAGAAGAAGTCCGAAGGATTCCGCGTCGTGGTGAACCTCGACGCCGAGTCGGCGACGATCAAGGAGCTCGACCGTCGTATGACGATCGACGAGAAGGTCCTTCGCACCAAGGTCTTCCGCCTCGACGCCAAGTAGTCGGGACTCGCCCAAAAACTGTCCGAGGTGACTGTCAGGCTTGTCCTGACCGAACTTCGACACATCCAGCAACGGAGAGCTTCATGGCAGGCGAAACACTCATCACGGTCGTCGGCAACCTCACGGCCGACCCGGAGCTCCGCTTCACCCCTTCCGGGGCGGCGGTCGCCAACTTCACGGTGGCGTCCACCCCGCGCAACTTCGACCGGCAGTCCAACGAGTGGAAGGACGGCGAGGCGCTGTTCTTGTCCTGCTCGGTGTGGCGGCAGGCGGCCGAGAACGTGACCGAGTCCCTCCAGAAGGGCATGCGGGTCATCGTTCAGGGTCGTTTGAAGTCGCGTTCCTACGAGGCCCAGGACGGCTCGCGCCGTACGGTCTTCGAGGTCGACGTCGAGGAGGTCGGGCCTGCTCTCAAGTACGCCAGCGCCAAGGTCACCCGCAACCCACCGGGCGCGGGCGGCGGCGGTGGCGGCTGGTCATCCGACGGCGGTTCGACGTCGGGCGGCGGCTGGTCCGGTGGCGGTGGTGGCGGCGGTTCCCGTCCCTCCTCAGCTCCGGCCGCAGATCCGTGGGCCCAGGCCCAGCCGGACGAGCCCCCGTTCTGATCGGCACACTGGTCGGTCCCTGAGCAAGACGAGGGGTTCCGGCTTCGGTCCCTGAGCATGTCGAAGGGCCCGCTCACTTCCATCCACCAGGCACATTCCGGCTGATGCCGGGCTCACGAGAAAGGGAGCACCACAATGGCCTCACCACAGCGCAAGCCTGTGAACAAGAAGAAGATTGTCCCCATGAAGTCAGTGCGCGTCGGCGCCATCGACTACAAGGACATCGCGACGCTGCGTCGCTTCATCTCCGAGCGTGGCAAGATCCGCGCTCGCCGTGTGACCGGCCTGTCGGTCCAGGAGCAGCGCAAGGTCGCCACCGCCGTCAAGAACGCCCGTGAGGTGGCTCTGCTGCCCTACGCCTCGACGGCTCGCTGAGAAGGGACATCGGTATGAAGCTCATTCTGACCGCTGCCGTCACCAAGCTCGGCGTTGCCGGCGACGTTGTCGACGTCAAGCCCGGTTACGGCCGCAACTTCCTGCTCCCGCAGGGCTACGCCATCGCGTGGACCAAGGGTGCCGAGAAGCAGATCGAAGGGATCCAGCGCGCGCGTGACGCTCGCGAGATCCGTGGCGTGGAGCACGCCCAGCAGGTGCGCGATCAGCTCGAGAAGCTCGACGTGAGCGTCGACGCCCGCGCTGCCGGCTCCGAGGGCAAGCTCTTCGGCGCCATCACCGCGGCCGACATCGTTGCCGCGGTGAAGAAGGCCGGTGGCCCGGCCGTCGACAAGCGCGCCGTCGTGATCGGCAAGCCGATCAAGACCGTGGGCGACCACACCGTGGGCATCAAGCTCCACGATGCGGTGACCGCTCACATCGCGGTGGCCGTCAAGGCTGCCTGACCCACCCAGGTCACACACCAACCGGCCCCGGTCTCCTGTGAAGGAGACCGGGGCCGGTTCGTCGTTCTCAGAATTCCGAGCCTCAGACGACAGTGCCCTCGACGATGTCGGACTCGAGCAGCTCGGTCACCTCGGGCGCGCCATGGATCTGCTCAAGAATCTCCTCCACGAACCGTCGTACAGAGTCCTCCCCGGCGATCGGACCGCCAGCGAGCATCCCGTCAGCACCCAGAAGGACGGCTGCGGGTGTGCCGTGGGCTTCGAGCACCTGGCTGGCGTTGTAGTCGGGCTGGATGTAGAACGGCACGGCGAACTCGACCTGGCCAGGGGCGTGCGCATAGATGGGCACGATGCTGACCGCTGGCGCGAGCTGTTCGGCCCACCCGTCGATCCGCTCCGCGGTCCGGCGGCACGAGCCACACCCAGCCGAGAGGAACAGCAGCAGCCGGGCCTGGGTCCGGGCCAGGTCGCGCAGGGTAGTCACGGTGTCCTCCGGCGTGCGGAGCTGCGCGTACGGGATGGGGTGCCGCTCGTAGTCGAGCTCCTCGCCGACATCCTCAGACTCCGGGTCCACAGCGGCAGATCCGGCAGCGAATCCGGAGCCGGCCGATGTCGTGGGGGTTCCCGAGCCAGCAGCGATCAGGGCGAACAGGGCAGCGACAAGGGCAGCGACGACGACCCAGCCAGGGTGCTCGGTCACCAGCGACCAGACATGCTGCCCAGTGGCAGCGCCAGCCAGAGCGAGGAGCGCCAGAGCACTGAGCACGATGTTTCGCCACAGCGTGGTCGTTGACACCTTCGCAGCGCCGAACTTGCCGAAGCAGGAGCACGTCACCGGCTCGGCGAACCCGCGTGCACGCCCGATCACCACCGTGTAGGCCAGGCACAGCACCAGCGCCGCGACGGCAGCGACGACCAGAGCTGGGCCGCGCAGCACGAGCAGTGCCAGGGCGAGCGCGATCTCGCCCCACGGCAGCACCGCCGCTCCCAGTGCACGTGGCACCAGAGGGATCCGGAGCGCCTCGAAGGCGTCCTCGGTCTGTTGCCGGGCGGACACCTTCGCAGCGCCGCTGACGGCCAGCACGACGGCCACCGCAAGGATGGCGAGTGCGAGAGCATTCACGGGGTCATTCTTCCAGCCCCGAACCGGAATCGATCACCACGATCGTGGTCGGGACGTGGGCGGGTCCGAGATCTCGCCTGATCCGCTGGCGGATGAGCTCGACGTCGGGCAGTTCTCCGACCACCTCGGCCGCCAGCCGCGAACCAAACCGGGCATCGGGCACCACCTGGACTGCCACGCCCCTGACTCCCGGAACGGCCGCCAGCCACTGCTGCAGCAGGTCGGGGTCGACGACCTCGCCGCCGCTGACGTGCCGGTTGTCTGCGCGCCCGGTCAGCACGATGCGACCCGCCGCATCGATCCGGCCACAGTCATCGGTGAACGGTGACAGCGTGGACGGCGTCGTCACCTCCAGCCGATCACCGACACATCGCACTGACACCCCCGGCAGCGGGTACCCGACGGTTCCTGCTGCGACATCTGCTGGGCTGGCCAGACTGATCGACCCAGCCTCCGTCGAGCCGTACGAGTCCCATACCTCGGCTCCCAGATCAGCGCCAAGCCGCTGCGCCAGATCCCGGGGGAGCCGGTCACTGCCCGCCACAACGAGCCGCACCGACCCGAGCCAGCCAGCGTTCAGCGCGTCCGACAGCTGGATCGGTACGCCGGACAGCACGTCGAGCCGGTCCACGCGGCCGGACACCTGCACGTAGGTGCCAGCGAGCGCCCAGGTCATCACCACCAGGAGGAAGGCGTGGCCGTGGTCAGGAAGCGCCACTGACCCCACGCGGGGTGCCGTCAAGGCAGGGAGCCGACCGATCATGCCTAGGTACGGCTGCAGTCGCAGGATCCCACCCTTCGTCCGGGCGACCCGCGGAGCCCCGGTGGTGCCGGAGGTCAAGAACACGATCCCTCGCCGTGGCGGGGAGGTGACGGCGCGAGTCCCGGCCCGTTCGCCCCCGACAAGGACGCCCCGGCCAGCAGACAAGGCAGCCATGGCCTGGAGGACCAGTTCCCGAGGGTCAGTCTCCCGAACTACCGTTCCCGGCCCCATTGCTCCGGTCCCTGAGCTGGTCGAAGGGGGTGCCGCGCGCCGGTGAATCTCCGCCACCAGTTCGGTGTACGTCAGCGAGCCCTGCGCATCGACCCACGCCTCGCGGTCTGGGTGCCGGGCAGCGGTGGCCGTCAGAAGTGCATGCGGGGTCAGTCCCCAGCGAAGGACGGCTCTGATGAGCGCAGTCTTCCCGTACGAGCCGAGCACCCGCCCCAGTCCGCGCACCGCCTCGTTCACGCGCCAGAGCTGCTCTCGGTCGGGGTGCGCGGCCGTAGCTGGGGTCGCCTCGTGAAGCGCCACATCAGGGAGGCGGTAGCGTACGGGGCTGCCGCCACGAGTACGGAAGCCGGCCGCATCCACCACGGGCCGAGGTGCGCACGAGGCCGCTCCAGGGCCGAGACGATCCAGTCGGCGACCCGCTCAGGCGGGATGGCGCGGGGCGAGTGGCCGTGCACGGGCCGGATCATGGCCGTGTCAGTGAGCGGAGGTTCGCAGATGGTCACGTGGATACCCCGCTCCGCAAGCTCAGGCCTGGCCGCGCGGAGCCAGGTGTCGAAGGCGGCCTTCGACGCTGAGTAGGCGACCCAGCCTGGCAGTGGGGTTCGTGCTGCCGCCGTCGTCACCCCGATGATGTGACCGGAGCCGCGGGCCGCCATGCCGGTCAGGATCGGTCCCAGGAACGCCACAGCGCCGAGGAAGTTGACCCCCATGGTCCGGCTGTAGGAGTCGAACCGCTCCGCGCACTCCAAGGCTCCCCGCGCGATCGAGTGACCGGCGTTCGCGATGACGACATCCGGAGTCCCGACGTCGGCCACGATGCGCTCGGCTGCGGAGATCGCGGCCTGGCAGTCGCGGAGATCCAGGACCACGATGAAAGCCGACCGGCCTAGGCTCTCGACCTGCCCGGCTACGGCCTCCAGCTCGGAGCGTCGCCGAGCGACCAGGATGACGTCGGCGCCGTGACGAGCGACGGCGAGCGCCGTCGCTGCACCGATGCCGCGCGAAGCACCAGTGACGACGACGAGCCGACCCTCGAGTGTCGGGGCGGACCGTCCCGATGCTTGTGCCATGGGCACCTCCTGCGGGCACACGATAGCCGTCCGTCCAG